>Ga0209382_10009984_pt1 | contig 11870 bp, 12 predicted proteins | sample SoiMetdeltSBSDD5_FD_187599 | JGI IMG/M metagenome (GOLD analysis project Ga0209382, IMG submission 187599) | Bulk soil microbial communities from a Populus tree surrounding site in Tennessee, USA - Soil MetaG P. deltoides SBSDD5 (SPAdes) (version 2) | ecosystem: Environmental > Terrestrial >... | reverse complement strand
GTCCGCGGTTTCGGACAGGCGTGTCCGCGGAACGGGACACCCGAGTTGGCCAAACCGGGCGGCGGCGGTGTGTGCCCTAACCGCAAACTCGTGTGTTCGGAACGGCGGACACGCCGGAAATGGGTTGCCGGCGGGGACAGCGGGGCGGCACGCTCGGCGGGTCCCGCGATGCGGAAGGAGGGAACCGATGTCGACACCTGCCGTGCGGTCGGTGCTGTTCCCGTCCGCTTCCTTCCCCGCCGGCTGAGGCCGCGTCCGCGCCGGCCGGCGGTCCACATCGAGGAGACCCCTACCGTGCGCGATGAGCACGATTTTGTAACCCCACTCCGCCGTGGCAAGCGGCGGTTCGACGATGACGACCGGATGTTCGCCGACAAGCGCCGGGCGCTGGCGACCCCGCGGCAGACCGCCGCCACGTTCGAAGGACCGGGCGGCAGCACCGACGGCGGTGACGGCAGCCCCGGCGGCACCGGCACCCGGTGGTCCACCTGGGACGACGCCTCGCACGGCCCGCAGCCGCGGCCGCCCTGGGTGATCGCCGAGCTGGCCGCGGTGGACAGCGAGCTCGGCGTGCTGAAGACCGGCAAGGAGGCCGACGTCCACCTGGTGGAGCGGTCGCTGCCCGGCACCGGGCGCAGCACGCTGATGGCCGCCAAGCGGTACCGGAGCAACGAGCACCGGATGTTCCACCGCGACGCGGGATACCTGGAGGGCCGGCGGGTGCGCAAGTCGCGCGAGCTGCGGGCGATGGCCAAGCGCACCGCGTTCGGCCGCGACGTGCTGGCCGCGCAGTGGGCGGTGGCCGAGTTCGGCGCGCTGTCCAGGCTGTGGGTCCTCGGCGTGCCGGTGCCCTACCCGGTGCAGCTCGCCGGTACCGAGCTGCTGCTGGAGTTCATCGGCAGCGCGGACGGCGAGGCCGCGCCGCGGCTGGCGCAGCTGCGGCCGTCCCGCGAGGTGCTGGCCGCGCTGTGGCACCAGCTGCTCGACGCGCTGGTGCTGATGGCCGCCGACGGGCTGACCCACGGCGACCTCTCGCCGTACAACGTGCTGGTGCAGGACGGCCAGGTGGTGCTGATCGACCTGCCGCAGGTGGTCGACCTGGTGGCCAACCCGCAGGGGCTGGCGTTCCTTCGCCGCGATGTCACGGTGCTGGCCCGGTGGTTCGCCGCACGCGGGCTGACCCCCGAGGTCGCGGACGCCGAGCGGGTGACGGAGCTGCTGGTCACCGAGGCTGGGCTGGGCTGAGCTGCGGCCCGGCACCGGCCGCCGGCGGCGCACCGGCCGCCGGCGGCGCACCGGCCGCCGGCGGCGCGCCGGGTCGCAGCCCAGCGACGGGACCGACGACCACGATCGCGGGCGGCCGGATGCCGGCGGCGGCGATGTCGGCCGCCACGGCGGCCAGCGTGCTGCGCAGCGACCGCTCGGTGGGCCGGGTACCGTCCGCGATCACCGCCACCGGCGTGTCCGGCGGCCGGCCGCCGGCCAGCAGCGCGCCGGCGAAGGCGGCCATCCGCCGCACCGCCATCAGCAGCACGATGGTGCCGGACAGCCGGGCCAGCGCCGGCCAGGACACCAGGCTGCGCGGATCGTCGGGGGCGAGGTGCCCGGACACCACGACGACCTCGTGCGCGACGCCGCGGTGGGTGACCGGCACACCGGCCGCGGCAGGCACGGCGAACGCGCTGGTCAGGCCCGGTACCACGGTGACGGGCAGGCCGGCGGCCGTGCACGCCAGCAGCTCCTCGAAGCCCCGGCCGAAGAGGTAGGGGTCGCCGCCCTTGAGGCGCACCACGAACTTACCGGCCAGCGCCCGCGACACCAGGGTTGCGTTGATCTCGTCCTGGCTGGCGGCGCGGCCGTAGGGCAGCTTGGCGGCGTCCACCACCTCCACGTGCTGGCCGAGCTCCTCGATGAGCTCCCGCGGCGCGAGCCGGTCGGCGATCACCACGTCGGCCCTGGCCAGCAACCGGCGGCCGCGCACGGTGATCAGGTCGGGATCGCCCGGCCCGCCGCCGACGAGCGCGACGCCGGGCAGCCGCGCGCCGGGGCCAGCGGGGTCCGCGGCGCCGGCATCGTCCACCGCGCCGGTCCGCAACGCCGCCAGCAGCCCGTCGCGGACCGCCACCGAACGCCGCGGGCGGCCCCCGGAGAGCACGCCGATCAGCAGCCCGTCGTGCTCCGCGGTGGCCGGCGTCACCGCAGAGCCGGCGCTGCCCCGGTCGGCCCGCACGCAGAACACCCGAAGCTCCTCGGCGTGCCGGCACACCGCCTCGTTGACCGCCGGTTCCGCGGTGCAGGCCAGCGCGTACCAGGCGCCGGCCAGGTCGCCGGCGCGGTACGGCCGCCGCCGCCAGCTCAGCTCCCCGGCGGTGGCCATGGCCTCGACGGCCCGGGTCGCCTCCGGCGCGATCACGACCACGTCGGCGCCGGCGGCCAGCAGCCGCGGCAGCCGGCGCTGCGCCACGGTGCCCGCCCCCACCACGACGACCCGCCGCCCCACCAGGTCCAACCCGGACAGGTAGTGCCGCTCGCCGGCAGCCGCTGCCATGGTCGGCAGTGTGACACCCGCCCCGGCCGGCACTCCCCGGGGCCGGCACTCCCCGGGCGGCTCAGCCGGCCGCGCGGGTGCCGCAGAGCAGCAGCACCGGACTCGTTGGTCCCAGCTTGGTCGAGCCTGCGGCATCGGCGAAGCGGGATACCGACACCTGGCAGCCTTCCACCGCGAAGCCGTTGCCGCGCAGCGCGTCCCGGCACTCCGCGAAGCCGTCGAGCTCGGTCAGCGCCACCACGACGCGCCCGGCGGCCGTGCTGGCGCACGCCGCGACCACGCCGGGACCGCCGCCGCCGACGAAGATCGCGTCGGGCTCCGGCAGCATGCCGAGCACGCCGGGGGCGCTGTCCTCGATGATGCACAGCTCGACGCGGTGCGCCGCCGCGTTCGCGATCAGCCGGATGGTCTGCCCCGGGTCGCGCTCGATGGCGACCACGGCCGCGCCGAGGCGGGCGCACTCGATGCCGACGGCGCCGGGGCCGGCACCGACATCCCACACCAGCACGCCCGGCCGCGGCGCGAGCTTGGCCAGCACGACCGCGCGCACCTCGGCGGCGACCAGCCTGCCGTCGCGGTGGGAGAACCGGTCCTCCGGCAGGGCCCAGCCGCCCGGCGGCGGCGACGGCTCCCCGCCGGAGTACCAGGCGGTCGGCGGCACCGTGTCCGGCTCCCGCAGGCTCAGCACCAGCGCCGGGTCCTGCCACCGCATGCCGGCCGCCCGCTCGGCGTCCACAGTGGACACCCGCTCGGCAGGGCCGCCGAGGTCCTCGCCGACCACCAGCGTGCGCGGCCAGCCGTGCAGCCCGGCGGCCAGCTCGGCCGGGCCGGCACCGGGCGCCGTGAGCACCGCGACCGCCGGCCGCGCCCGGCATACGTTGGTGGCAGCCCGCAGCATGCCCCCGCCGGCGTCCACCACGGTGACGTCGTCCCACGGCCGGCCGATCGCGGCGCACAGCCGCTGCAGCACCGACGGCGCCGGCAGCACCCGCGGGGTCAGGCCGCCGGCGCGCAGCGCCCGGACGATGCCGAAGAACCCCGGATCCCCGGCCGCCAGCACGACGGCTGGACCCTCGTGGTTGCGCAGATCGGCCAGCACGGCATCGAGCTCGCCGATCGGCCGGCGCGGCACGCTGACCCCGTTGGGCAGCGACCAGGCGTGCCGGTCGGCACCGATCAACAGGGTGGCCTCGTGCAGCGCGTCCATGGCCCCGGTGGGCAGCTGCCCACCGTCCATGCCGATGACCGTGATCGGTTCGGCGCTCATGTCACCTGCTGGCTGGCGCGGCGCCGGCGGCGGTACGGCAGGTGCCGCAGGCTTTCGCCGCCCGTGCGGCGGCCGGCGCCGTTCGATGCCGCCGCGGCCCGAGGACCGCCGGTCGCGGCGCGCCCCACCAGGAACAGCGCGGGCAGCCAGAGACGGTGCCGTTTGACCGCGCCCTCCAGCTCACCCAGCGTGGTGCTGAGCACCAGCCCGTCCGGCCGGCTCGGCTTGTAGCCGACGACGACCGGCGTGTCGTCCGGCCGGCCGCCGGCGCGCAGCCGGGCGACCAGCGCCTCGGTGCGCGCGGCCGACGCGGTGATCACCGACACGCCATGCCACCCCGCCGGCCCGTCCTCCGGCACGCCAGGTGCGCCAGGTATGCCAAGGACGCCGCGCGCGGTCCCGTCCTGGTGGCTGAGCAGCACGGCCGGCTCGGCCAGCTCGCGGCCGGTGGCGGCCAGGACGGCGGACAGCGCCGACACCCCCGGCACGATCTCGACCCGCAGCCCGAGCCGCCGGCAGGCGTCGTGCTCCGGCTGCACGCCGCTCCACAGCGCGGCGTCGCCCGGCACCACCCTGGCCACCGTGAGCCGCTGCGCGGCGGCCCGCCGGTAGAGCCGCAGCAGGTGCTCCTGCCCCCAGCGGGAACAGTCGACCAGCTCGGCCAGCTGGCCCGCGTGCGCCCGCACCACCTCGGCCGGGACCGAGGAAGCTGGCCAGACCACCACGCCGGCCTCGGCGAGCAGCCGCGCGCCACGCACCGTGATCAGGTCGGCCGCGCCCGGACCGGCACCGACGAAGAACACCCGGCCGGTGGCCGGCCTGCTGTCGCACACGTTGGACGCCCCCTTTCCGCCCGCGCCGCGGGAGCGCCGTACAGGGTGCCAGGCGCGCCGGCGGCCCCGGCGACCGGGCGCCGGCTGGCGATCAGGCGGTGGCTTCGCGGCGCATCGGCAGGTGCGGGATGCCGTCCTCGACGAACTCCTCGCCGGCGACCTCGAAGCCGAACCGTTCATAGAACCCAGCGAGGTAAGACTGCGAGTCCAGCACGCACGCCGCGCCGCGCACGTCGTCCAGCGCGGCCTGCACGAGCACCCCGGCCAGACCGGAGCCGCGCACCCGGCGCGCCGTACACACCCGGCCGATCCGGTACTGCGCGCCATCGGCGAGCAGCCGCAGGTAGCCGAGCACCGCGGTCGGCTCGCCGTGCGGGGTGAGCCAGAAGTGCACCGTGGACGGGTCGAGGTCCCGGCCGTCGAGCTCCGGGTACGGGCAGGCCTGCTCGACGACGAACACCTCGACGCGCAGCCGCAGCAACGCGTACAGCGTCGCGGGGTCCAGTTCGTCGGGCTCCGCGCGGCGCAACACCGGCTCCTCCATCGACACAGTGCCTACCAGATCGCGCCCCGTCCGGCCCAGCAGATCGCGCTTCGCCGCAGCCGGTCCGAAAACCTGTCGGGGTGGCATGCCACCCTGGGTCCGTGAACCTCCGCCGCCGCCCGGTCGCGGCCGCAGCCGCGGCCGCAATGCTGGCCGTTCTGCTGGCGGGCTGGCGGGCCGACACCCCAGCGATCGGCCAGACACCGCAGGCACCGGCGGGCGCCCGCGGGATGGCCGCGCCACCCGCCGGGCACCCGGCGGACCCGAACCCGACCGGACCCGACCGCTTGGGCGCCGAGCCGGCCAGCGTGGGCCACCCAGACCCGAACGAACCCGGCCCCGGCCGGCGCGTGCCGGGCCCAGGAACGCCGAGGCCGGACGCCGCGTCGGTAGCAGCCGTCCCGGCGGCACCGGCACCGGGGCAGCCGCCGGGCGGCGCGGCACCGCCGGCGACCGGCCATGGACCATGGTGGACGGTCGGCGCGCACCCGCTGCCGCTGCGCCGGGACGGCTTCGGGCAGGTGCTCCCCACCCCCGAGGTGCTGCGGGAGCGCAGGCTGCCCACCAAGGACCGGCTGCCGCCCCCGCCCGGTGCGGCGTTCACGTCGGCCGTGCGGCCGGTGCCGGCCGATGTCCTGCTCCGATCGACCTGGCGCCCGGACTGCCCGGTGCGGGTCGACGAGCTGCGCTACCTGACCGTTTCATTCTGGGGGTTCGACGGCCGCAACCACACCGGCGAGCTGATCGTGAACGCGCGCGTCGCGGAGCGGATCGCCGGCGTGTTCGGCCGGTTGCACGCCGCCCGCTTCCCGATCGAGGAGATCCGGGTGGTCGCCGCGCCGGAGCTGGCCGCCGCGCCGACCGGCGACGGGAACAACACCACCGCGTTCGTCTGCCGGCCGGCCCGCGGGCAGGCTCGCTGGTCGGCGCACGCCTACGGGCTCGCGATCGACGTCAACCCGTTCTGCAACCCGTACCGCCGCGCCGACCTCGTGCTGCCCGAGCTGGCCTCGGCCTACCTGGACCGGTCCTGGGTCCGGCCCGGCATGATCGGGCCCGGCGACGCCGTCACCACCGCGTTCGCGGCGATCGGCTGGACCTGGGGCGGCGCCTGGTCGACGCCGAGCGACCCCATGCACTTCTCCGCCACCGGCGGCTGAACCGCCGGGCACCACCGACGGCCGAACCGGCGGGCACCACCGACGGCTGAACCGGCGAGCACCACCGACGGCTGAACCGGCGAGCACCGCTGGCGCGCCGGGCAAGGCCATGGGCGCCGGCTCGCCGCGGGGAAAGAAACCCGCGAGGCCGGCGCCCTGGATCGTGGTGGCGGCGGTCAGCTGCCGACGTCGATCACGACCCTGGTCGGCGAGCTGAGCGTGAACACCCGCACCCAGGACTGGTAGCGGATGCCGACGCCGACCGAGAGCACCGCCTCGAAGTCGCCGGTGATGGCGACGGCCATGACGTTGGTCAGGTCGCGGGTGCGGAATTTCGCCGGCCCTAGGTAGGTGGGCACGCCCGACTCGTTGTGGGCGGCGGCCGGGGTGACCGTGACCGCGACGAAATGCTCCCCGGTCAGCCAGGCGATCTCGCCGCTGCCGTCCTCGATCAGCTCGTCAACGAGCTGGTATGACACGCCGGGCTGGAACCCGGCCAGGTCGAGCACGATGCGGTCGAACGTTGCGTGCCGGCCGGTGCGGATGCCGGTGAGCTCCGGCGTGCCGGTGGCCGACGCCGGTGCGGGCGATGCGGCGACCAGGCCGCCGACCAGCGCGAGCACGGTGGCGGCGAGCGCGTAGCAGGCCCGCCGTACGGTGGTGGTCATCTTGACCTCCTAGCCATGGTGCGGAACGTGGGGTGCCCGGCGCCGGGATGCTCTCCAGACGCGCGGCCGTGGTACCGGTTGCCCGCCGGGCTGAGCGCGACCCGTTCGGTCGCTAGGGTTGACCCGTTCCGCCGTGGATCACGAGCGAAGGAGCGTCGATGAGCCTGCAGCGCCCGACCGCGCCCGACCCCTACTCGCTGCTACCGCGGGTGCCGTCGTTCACGGTGCGCAGCGACGACGTGCGTCCCGGCGAGCAGCTCGCCGGGACGCACACCTACGGCGGCGACAACAGGTCCCCGCACCTGGCCTGGGAGGGCGCGCCGGACGGGACCCAGAGCTATGTGGTGACCTGCTTCGATCCGGACGCGCCGACGCCGTCGGGCTTCTGGCACTGGGTGGTGGTCGACCTGCCGGCCACCACCACGGAGCTGCCGACCGGCGCCGGCACCGGTGCCGGGCTGCCCGGCGACGCGTTCCACGTGCGCAACGACTTCGGCTCCGCGGACTACGGTGGCGCCGCGCCGCCGCAGGGCGACCGCCCGCACCGGTACTACTTCGTGGTGCACGCCGTCGACGTGCCGTCGCTGGATGTCAACGCCGATGCCACGCCGGCCGTGGTCAGTTTCAACCTGGCCTTCCACACGCTGGCCCGCGCCACTATCACGCCGACCTACCAGCAACACTGAGCAACCGGTCGACACACGCGCCGAACGCACGCCGCTAACCTGCAAGTCGTGCGGCACTTCGACTTGGCGATCATCGGCACGGGCTCCGGCAACTCCATCATCGGGCCCGAGTTCGACGGCTGGGACATCGCGCTCCTCGAGCGGGGCGTGTTCGGTGGCACCTGTCTGAACGTGGGCTGCATCCCCACCAAGATGTACGTGTACGCGGCCGAGGTTGCCTCGACGATCCGGCACGCCGGGCGGTACGGCATCGACGCGACCGTGGACAAGGTTCGGTGGCTGGACATCAGGGACCGGGTCTTCGGCCGGATCGACCCGATCGCGGCCGCCGGCGAGCGCTACCGCAGCGACGACAGCGCCAACGTCACCGTGTACCGGGGGCAGTGCCGCTTCGTCGGCCAGAAGCGGCTGGACACCGGGACCGGCGAGACGATCACGGCGGACCGCGTGGTGATCGCCGCCGGTGCCCGGCCGCTCATCCCCCGCGAGGTCGCCGTCTGCGACGTGCCTTACCACACCAGCGACACCGTGATGCGGATGGACACGCTGCCGGAGCGGCTGGTGATCATCGGCGGTGGCTACATCGCCGCGGAGTTCGCGCACGTGTTCTCCGCCCTCGGGTCGCGGGTGTCCGTCATCGCACGCGGTTCGGCGCTGCTGCGACATCAGGACGAGACCGTGGCGCAGCGGTTCACCGAGGCCGCGAGGCGGCGCTGGGACGTGCACCTCGGCCAGCCCCCGGCGACGATCGAGGCGGCCGGCTCCGAGGTGGTGGTCACGCTGCCAGACGGTGTCCGCGTCGCGGGCGACGAGCTGCTGGTCGCGGCCGGGCGGGTGCCCAACGCCGACCTGCTGGACCCGGCGGCGACCGGGGTCACCGTCACGCTGGACGGGCGGGTCGAGGTGGACCGTTACCAGCGCACCTGCGCCGACGGCATCCTCGCGCTCGGCGATGTGTCCTCCCCGCACCAGCTCAAGCACGTCGCCAACCATGAGGCGCGGGTGGTGCGCCACAACCTGCGCCACCCCGACAACCCCATCGCCACCGACCACCGGTTCGTGCCATCCGCGGTGTTCACGGACCCGCAGATCGCCTCGGTCGGCCAGACCGAGGCGCAGGTCCGGCTGTCCGGCGTGGACTACACCGTCGCGGTCCAGGAATACGCCGGCGTCGCCTACGGCTGGGCGCTGGAGGACACCACCGGGTTCTGCAAGCTGCTCGCCGATCGCGGCACGGGGCGCCTGCTCGGCGCGCACATCATGGGCCCGCAGGCGTCCACCGTGATCCAGCCGCTGATCCAGGCCATGTCGTTCGGCCTCGGCGTCACCGACATGGCCGCCGGCCAGTACTGGATCCACCCGGCACTGCCGGAGCTCGTCGAGAACGCCCTGCTCAAGCTCGATCTCTAGGCGGGAGCGCGCCGCAGACCGGCCGGCTGTGCCAACTCAAGATCCAACAGCGTGGCGCCGGCTCTGCCAGGATGGTGGTGTGCCCTGGCAGCCACCGACCGTCGTCCTGGTGCACAGCCCGTTCCTCGGGCCGGCGAGCCTGCGGCCGCTCGCCGAGGCGATGGCCGCCGCCGGGCGCCCCACGGTGCTGCTGGACCTGCGGGTCACGGTCGCGGCCGCGCCGGTGCACGCGCGGATGATCGGATCGTTCGCGGACGCCGCCAGCGAGGCCGGGCTGACCGGGCCGACGGTGCTGGTCGGGCACAGCGGCGCCGGGCCGCTGCTGCCGGCGTTCGCCGACGCGCTGGACGAGCCGGTCGCCGGGCTGGTGTTCCTCGATGCCGGGCTGCCGACGCCGGGGCGCAGCTGGCGCGAGACCGTGCCGGCGCAGCTGTTCACTGCCCTGCGGGACAAGTCGAGGGATGGGCTGCTGCCGCGGTGGCCGGAGTGGTTCGACACGGACCCGCTGCCGCGGCTGGTGCCGGACACGGTCCTGCGGGCGCTGATCGCCGAGGAGGCTCCCGAGGTGCCGCTGGCGTTCCTGAAGGAGGCGCGCCCATCGGTGCAGTGGTCCGGACCGGCCGGCTACCTGCAGCTGTCCAGCGCGTACGACCGGGACGCCAGCGCGGCCAAGGGGCTGGGCTGGCCGGTGCGCCGGCTGGCCAGCAGCCACCTGGCGCCCGCTGCCGACCCGGACACCGTCGCCGACGCGCTGCTGCGGGTGCTGGCCGAGCTGGACCTGTGAGGCCGCGCCGGTCACCCGGTCGCCGCGGTCACCCGGTCACGGCAGCGTGAGGATCTCCACCCCGTCCGCGGTGACGAGCACGGTGTGCTCGAACTGGGCCGTCCAGCGCTTGTCCCTGGTGGTCACGGTCCAGCCGTCGCGCCACACGTCGTAGTCGATGGTGCCGAGCGTGATCATCGGCTCGATGGTGAACGTCATGCCCGGCTCGAGCACCAGGTCGACCGAGGGCTCGTCATAGTGCAGCACGACCAGCCCGCTGTGGAAGGAACGACCGATGCCGTGGCCCGTGAAGTCGCGGACCACTCCGTAGCCGAACCTGCGCGCGTAGGACTCGATCACCCGCCCGACGACGTTGAGCTGCCGGCCGTGCCGCACCGCCCGGATGCCCCGCTCGGTGGCCTCCCTGGTCCGCTCGACCAGCAGCCGCACCTCCTCGGTGACATCGCCGGCCAGGAACGTCGCGTTGGTGTCGCCGTGCACGCCGCCGATGTACGCGGTGACGTCCACGTTCACGATGTCGCCGTCCTCGATCACCGTCGAGTCCGGGATGCCGTGGCAGATCACCTCGTTCAGGCTGGTGCAGCACGACTTCGGGAATCCCTTGTAGCCCAACGTGGACGGGTATGCGCCGTGGTCGCACAGGAACTCGTGCACCGCGGCGTCCACCTGGTCGGTGCTCACCCCCGGTGCGACCAGCTCCCCCGCGACCACCAGGGCCCGCGCCGCGAGCCGGCCGGCGACCCGCATCGCCTCGATGACCTCGGGCGGCTGCACCCACGGTTCGCCGGTGCGGGTCGGGCCGGGCTTGCCCACGTACTCGGGTCGCGGGATATGTGCCGGCACCGGCCGCGGCGGCGAGAGCTGGCCGGGCTGCAGCGCGGTTCGTACGGGCATGCGTCCACCCTAGGCGACGCCGGCGCCGGGGAGATGCCTCCAATGCGGCTACTGGCGGCGCGCGGACATAATTCCCGCATGCAGGCCGGTGAGCTGGACGCGCTGTGGGATTTCGACCGGCCGGCGCGCAGCGAGCAGCGCTTTCGCCAGGCGCTTCTGGCGGCCGGCGCCGAGGACGCGCTGGTGCTGCGAACCCAGCTGGCCAGGTCGCTCGGGTTGCAGCGGCGCTTCGACGAAGCCTGCGCCGAGTTGGCCGAGGTGTCCGCCGCGGGCAGCCAGGACCCGCTCGTGCGCACCTACCTCGCGCTGGAGCGTGGCCGGGTGCGGCGCTCGCGCGGCGGCGACGCCGGGGACCCGGCTCCGTTCTTCACCGCCGCGCTGGACACCGCGCTCGCCGCCGGCCTGGACCACTTGGCCGCCGACGCGGCGCACATGATGGCGATCACCGCCGCCGGCGAGGAGCAGCTCGGCTGGGCGCGGCGCGCGCTGGAGATCGCCGACGGCTCCGACGACCCGCGGGCGCGGCGCTGGATCGCGCCGGTGACCCACAACCTCGGCTGGACCATGCACGACCTCGGCCGCTACGACGAGGCGCTCGAGCTGTGGCGGCGGGCGCTGGCGGCGCGGCTGGAGCGCGGCGAGCCGGAGCCCATCCGGATCGCCCGGTGGACGGTGGCCCGCGGGCTGCGCTCGCTCGGCCGTTTCGCGGAGGCGCTGGCCATCCAGCGGGACCTGGCCGCCGGGCCGCACGATGGCTACGTCGAGGAGGAGCTCGGCGAGCTGCTGCTGGCCCTCGGCCGCGCCGGCGAGGCGGCGCCGCACTTCGCCCGCGCGCACGCCCTGCTCTCCGCCGATACCTGGCTGGCCGAGGCCGAACCCGCCCGCCTGGCCCGCCTAGCCGACCTAGCCACGCCCTAACTCCCGCGTGTCCGCAGTTCCGACACCGCGTGTCCGCAGTTCCGACACCGCGTGTCCGCAGTTCCGGCACCGCATGTCCGCAGTTCCGGCAGCGCGTGTCCGCGGTTCCGGCAGCGCGGACACACCTGTGCGAAACCGCGGACACACCTGTGCGAAAC
>Ga0209382_10009978_pt1 | contig 11872 bp, 10 predicted proteins | sample SoiMetdeltSBSDD5_FD_187599 | JGI IMG/M metagenome (GOLD analysis project Ga0209382, IMG submission 187599) | Bulk soil microbial communities from a Populus tree surrounding site in Tennessee, USA - Soil MetaG P. deltoides SBSDD5 (SPAdes) (version 2) | ecosystem: Environmental > Terrestrial >... | reverse complement strand
AAGGCCACAATGCTTGACCGGACTATGCAATCGTTATTTTATGTACGATTACTACACCACCGGAGCCAGTAGGATGATGTATAAATCACAATATAATACTTTACGGCCGATGGAATTGGATATATTTCGTAATAGTGTTTCTAAATTTTATTACCAAGTCAACATATTTGCGTTTAGCCCAAACTGAAATAGATTAATTCAAAAAAATCTTATCACACAAGGTTTTATTATAGGTTGATGATGAATATTATTGATGAGTAAACTAATTTACAGGATAGATCAAGAAGTGGAAAAAAAGAGTCTTTTAAAGCATCCATTTTATAAGATGTGGTCAAACGGTGAATTGGGCCTTAGTCACTTACAAGGATATTCTCTGGAGTATTTTCAATTAGTGAAAGTGATTCCAGAAATGGTTAACAATATTAAGTTAAAATTGGAAGAGTCAGAATTAAGGAGTACAGTTGAAGAGAGCCATAAAGAAGAATCTAGTCATGTTGAACCTTGGATTAGATTTGCAACTTCTCTAGGAATAAAAGAACAAGATCTACTGAATTATATTTGTGATAAAAATACGAAAAACGCCGTATCTTCGCTTATGGAATTAACTAAAAGTCCGCTGGAAGAAGCCGTATGCGCAATGTACGCATATGAATTGGATTTGCCGAACATAAGCAGAACAAAGATTGAAGGCTTGAATAAATTTTACAATTTATCAAATGCCGATTCAACAAACTATTTTGAAATTCATCAGGAAGCGGACATAAGACACGCAGACATTTGGCGCAACATGATAAAAAACATTCCAGATCACAAACATGAGTTTTGTTTTAACGCAGCTGTAAAATCTTTAGATGCACAAAACTTGTTATTAGATGCAGTTTATGAAAAATACGTCAAGCCATTTAACTAGCCCGATAATGTGCTTGATAATTCAAGATCTATTGGCCTAATTTCTAGAGGGCGACTTTATCCTTTCAAAACCTTTATACATATTTCCATATCGAAAAAGTTTGTCGGGCCCATAGCTCAGCCTGGTTAGAGCGACCGGCTCATAACCGGTCGGCCGGGGGTTCAAATCCCCTTGGGCCCACTATGTATTCGGGTTCATATACTAGACTATTTAGTACATTATTCAAGGAAAAAAGGAGGCACACTAAATAATGCCAGCAAAACTTTCAACTACTGTAAAAAAGATCGAATTAGTCCCAAATCCAGATAATGCTAGACTGATTTCTGAATTTCATAAATTCATGAAGTCAAATGGCTCTTCTGAAAGACATCAAAATAATAATCTGAAGGCTATTATTTCATTTGCTCACTATCTAAGAGCTGATGTAACTTTTTCTAGTATCAAGACACGTGAAGAAATTCTTTCATTTCTCGACACAAAGATAAAAAGTAAAGAAGAGGATTCTGATCAAAAATGGATTACGACATGGAATGACTATCTACATAGAATAAAGCATTTTTTTCGATGGTTGGACAATTGTAGTCACGATAATGGAAATCTATTAATAGAATACTGGAAAACACCAGCCTTTTTGCAAATTAAGGAAAAGCGAACCAAGAGAATAAGTCCCTATTTGGAAACCGAATTATGGGAAAAAGAAGAATTGTTAACCATAATTAAATATGAACTTTACAAAAGGAACAAAGCAATTCTCTCTTTACTCTGGGATTTAGATGCTAGACCTCATGAAATAACCCTATTAAAAATTAAACATATCAGATTAAAAGAAAAATATGGAGAAGGAGAAATTCCTCATGAGGCAAAAACAGGGACAGGCCCGATTCTATTAACAATTTCATTTCCTTATGTGCGTGATTGGCTCAATGAACATCCCTTTAAAAATGAACCAAATGCAAAGCTAATTTGTAATCTGAACAACGGTTCACCTATATCCCCAGATAACATAGATAAGATTATGAAACAATTACGTCAAAGGATAATCCGTTTATTAGATAGTAGTGAAATTGACAACAATGATGAAAGGGAAAGACTTCAATATTTATTAAACACAAAGAAATGGAATCCCTATTGTATAAGGCATAGTGCGATAACAGCAGATAGTGATTATCTTCCTGAATATGCATTAAAGAAAAAAGTAAGATGGTCGATGAATTCTAAACAAGGAACTAGATATATTAAAAGAAGAATGGGTAATGATCTAAAACAAAAAATTCTTGAATATAATGGTATGATTTCACCAGAAGAATCAGAGAGAAAACCTGCAATTCTGAATTGTCCAAGATGTTATTTAGTTAATGCAATAGAAAACAAATATTGTTCAAAGTGTTCCTATCCATTAATTCCCTCTGCATTCGAAGAAATTAAAATGAGTGAAGAAGCAAAAATTAATGAATTGAACGAGAAGCATGAAAAAGATATGCAGGAAATACGGTCCAAATTAGAGAAAATAGTTTCTAGTTTTGTTGTATTGGATAATCCAGCAAAACAAAAGGTAGCCGAGAGTATGATACGTAATGGGATTTATGTGTGAGGAGATGCTTGGTAATTCAGTTTTTTAGAGCCTACTGCTAGTACCTATTTCCGGTACCGTCCAGAATTCAATACAATCTAAAGGCTATAGATCGAGATTCAGAAGCAGCTCGCTTATTGAGTGACTCTAATTCAATATCACTTCGTAGAAACTTAGGATAAACAACATCAGTTACTATTTTATAGAACATTGGATATCTTTTTTCTATGTTTTTGAATTTTTTTTGCCTCTTTCCAAATAATTCTATGTAAAAATGCTTAACCCACATGTCCCTGTTATGCTCTGCCTCTTTGCTATTACACACTCTTCCTTTATACAGTTGTGCTCTTATAGGTCTTAACTTTTTGAAAAAGAACAAGTTTGAAACTTCTCTTCCAAATATGTTTTCAAACCATTCAACTTCTTTGTGCTTTGGTCTTTTTCCTGAATACCATTTTATCTCCATTCTCGCAATAACAAACATAAGTACTGTATCACAATAAACAAGAAATCTCTTAAGCTCATTGAGATGCGATTTGCCGGAACTAGCAGCAAGCTCGAATCGTGAATTAAATCTAATTGAACGGGAACTCGCTCCGATTGTTGTTCCAAGTTTGCTTTTGGCGTTACCATATGCTATATATGGAGCCAAATCAAATATCGGTTCTAGATCTGGAAATCTATTTATCTCATCTTTCAATTTACCCATCATAGATTTTATGCCCTGCTTGGAAAACTTTAGATATGCAAAGATTTTATTGTTGCACAGAAGATCAATATTATCCTGAAATCTGACAATGTCTTCCACCGAAATACCCTTCAAATCTTCTATCATGAAATATTCTTTTTCTATTTCTGCTGTCTTTACCGGCTTAAGATTTGTTATTCCTGTAGCTGCTCTTAGTAGTAGTAATACTAAAAGGCGCATGTCCTTTTGGATCTGATCATCATTCTCGGCATCACACTTGTTCCTATTAGTCAACTCTCTAACTATTCCTCGAAACACACCAAGACGTCTTGCACCAATTGTAGCTTTCGTAAGTACGATATACCTTTTCTTGCCATTCCGTTTAATCGGATCTTTTTCGATTATGCCTTGTTTCTGCATTGTAGTTAAATGGCGGTTGAGCTTATTGCGCGAGACCTTTAACTCCTTCCACAATCTGTAAAAATATGCTCTCTCATCTCTTTCTATAATTTTGATTATTTTTTTATCAAGATTGGTATCCCAATTTTGCAACGTGTTCACTTTGACAATATAAGATATTTCATATAAGTCATATACTATGTCAAAACGACATACTATATCATTAGATGAGGACGTCTACACTCATTTAAAAAGTAAGGGGAAATTTGGCGAGTCCTTTAACTCGCTTGTGAACCGACTTATTGATACAATCGAGAATCCTAGCCAGACGGGAGACCAGCAGGAGTAAAATGTTATGTCTACTCCTGAATACTTCAAATCTTCAGAAATGGACCTTGATTCACTTCGTATAGAGAATTGCATTCCAAACTGTCTAAAATGTCCCGGTATGTGGCAAAATGTAATAATAAATCATAAAATTGTATGCAATTGCTGCAGAAACCGTCATAAAGGAGTAAAAAATGAAGTCTGACGATTCTCGTTTTGTAGGACAGGATCGTCAGACAAAGCAGACCACTATTAATGGAGGTATCCAAAAATAATGGATGCTAAATCTTACCCAAAGCTTACTATAAAATCTTTTGACTACGAATTAGAACTGAGGGTTCTCTGGACGGCTGACGACAGTAGATTTACCAATGGTGTGCTTGAAAGAAATTGAATTTAGATAATTATCCCGATAAAATCAAGTCAGACGAGCTCGACAAGATTAAAGAACTAGATAAAGAAGTTGAATCTCATAATAAAAACTCAAATTATTTCTACCATCTAAAGCTCCTAAAGTCAGTAAAGAAGGCGTGGTTCTAATTGGCGCAAAAATTAACGAATGATGTAGATATTAAAGAACATCATAGAAGGAAACGTTACAAACTTTCGATTAAAGCAATCGCAGAAATGCCTCATCTGGATGAGCCTACAGACGAGCAGAAGGAATGGGTTCTTCGTAAGTTGAACGGTCCCACCGACTGTTGGAAAAGGTGGTATGATTAATAATGACTGAGTTAGACGAAGAATGGAATAAGGAATTCAATCCCAAAAAAGAGGGCAATGGTAAACACCAACAAAAGTCCAAAAAGAATAAAATTCCCATTAAAAAATATAGTGGTAATGGCAGAGGTCAACTCTATGAATCTGTAATCATTGGTTTCACTCCGAAATTTGTTAGTGTAAACCAAAATAACGGACCAGAATTTAAAACCGAGATAAATACTTTAGAGGGCGAAACATTTATCCCATCTGATACAATCTATACACAAAACCCATTTCCATATACATTTGATTCTGAAAAAGATTTTAAGGATTCTTTAGACTACGCAAAAAACCAAGATTTTGATTCTTTGTTTTCCATAGTAGAAACAGAATTTAGGAAGTATGTAAATGTTGAACCATATTATTATACGTTGTTAGTAGGTGATACAATCTGGTCCTATTTTCAAGATAGATTTGGCTATACACACTATGTCATAATAGTAGGAGATAATGATTCTGGTAAGAATTCAGCATTGTCAGTATATAGGTATCTTGGTTACAGAGTATTTTATATAACTTCTGCCAGTGCAGCGAATTATTACACAGTTCTTGGAAATAAGGAAGAAGGACAAGTTACTACAGCAGAGGATGAAGCAGATGATATGATAGAAGATAAAGATAAGATAAATGTGATAAAAACTGGTTACGCTACTGGTGGCAGTGTTCCCAAAGTAGAGTTAGAAGGTGGCAGAAGGTCAGAAAGCTGGCTTACTTACTGTCACAAGTGGTTTGCGATGGAAGAAATACCAGACAACAGAAAGATGAAGGGCATCTTAGACCGGTCTCTTGTTTTAAAATTCGTGACCGGCGAAGTGCCATATAACATAAAAGACGTCATAAGAACTGCTAACGATCCCGAATATGAACCACTTTATAGTAATCTAATCTATGTAAGGAAATTGCTTTTCTGCTTTAGATTATTACACCACAACGACCCAATATTAAATGTAAAATTAAATGTAAAAAACAGAACCGCAGAACTAATAAAACCTATGATAAGACTCTTCAATAAATCGACTGTAATAAGACAAAGAGTTATAGACGACTTATCCAAATTCGTAAATGAACGGAATAAAAACAAGAAGGATACATTTGAAGCGAAACTCTGCAATGTCGTAACTCAATTACTAGAAGAACGCAGGAAAATGATTGATGAAAATAAGTTGACTCCAGAGCAACTCAATGTTCTCGGCACTCATAAATTTTCAAATGAAAGTATCAGGTATCAATGCCGAATTGAAATGGACGGTCGGGATATAGAAGGCAAAGATACGGCATTTTATTCAACTGAATTTGGAATGGTGTCTCAAAAGAAAATAACTTCAATATTAAAGTCAAAATTCAAAGTTGATGGTTCCAAGCCTTATCGTATAGGAGATGAAGTTGTTCGTTGTGTCGAGTTTAAACAAATTTACCTTGATAGAATAAAATCCTACTATGATATTCCAGATCAAATTAAGATTATGGGGGACGAAGCTCAAAAAGTCGTAACAGATGTAACAGGTGTAACGGGGCTGTGAAGACGTCGACACTCCAAATTATGTCGATGTAAGCGCTTTGAAAAATCTTAATTATGAAAAAACAATAAATCGTTTGCATTCATATAATAATTACAATTATAACTTGACTAAAGCGGTATCGGATACCAATAAAAAGGAATAAAAACGCTTCCAGAAACTGTTACAAGTGTTACTATTGTTACATAAACGAAAATGAGTCAGTTGGAGAACGAATTTTATTTGAGTATCGATGATAATCATAATTATTACTACTAAAGTATAGCTTTAAGTATGTTAGTTGTCATTATCACAAGTAACAATCATGGTAAAGTTTACTCGTTCCGAACGGCCTTTAGTCAAGTCAATTGTCGCTACTTTGACTATAAAGAGGGTACCTGATGCAGAAATTATAGATGAAATCGAAAAACAGACCCACAAAAAAATATCAAGACAATCTGTGACCAAGATAAGGCAGCATATTAAAAAAGACAGCTATAAATGGTATCAAACTTTAAGGCAGGGCCATTATGAATACATACATGAGTTCAAAGAAAGGATTAATGAGATAATTTGGCTACAACAAAAGCATCATGAGATAATCCAGAAAAATTTGAGTAATCCGCAAATACAACAGGCATCATTAATAGAACTCCACAAACTTAATCTAACTTTAAGTAATTACTTTGATGTAGCTCCTGATATAATTGGTAATAATTCCATATCAACGTCATCACAAGATCATGATAAGGCAATACCAACAAGAGAGAAAGAAGAATCTATTATCGTCTGAGTCCGGCTTATCATCTATAATAGATTTAATCAAAGACAAGCCGTTCTGGATTTGGGACCAAATAAACCACAAGAAACAATATATTGCAAATAACGGGAATTGTTGTTTTAATCACATAATCGGTCTTCCTTCAAAAAATGGAATAAAGCAACCATTATTTGATTACGAGAAAATAGTGAGTGACTTATTACAAGAAAGTAAACACATTTGGATCAAAAAAGCAACCGGTCTTGGATTAACGGAATTTATGCTAAGATACATGGCCTGGTTATGCTTGAAAGATGATAAGCTTAAGGGATCTCAGATGTGTATTGTTACGGGTCCCAGAATAGATCTGGCAATTGCGCTTATCGACAGGATAAAAAATCTATTTTGGGACATTACGTTTGCAACTAAGGACTCTGTTATTGAACTAAACAGCATAAAGATAGAAGCCTTTCCTTCGCATCACTTGGATTCCATGAGAGGAATCCCAAATGTTTCTTTTATCTTGTTAGATGAAGGTGATTTTTTCCCTCCTGGAGAACAGCAAGACGCTAGAGATGTATCTGAGCGCTACATAGCTAAATCTAATCCGTATATTGTAATGGTTTCAACCCCAAATGCGCCAGGAGGGCTCTTTGAGAATATCGAACTAGAACCTGAACAAGACTGTCTTTACAAAAGGATTTTTCTAGATTACACCTATGGTTTAGGTAAGATCTATACAAGAGAAGAGATAGAGAAAGCAAGACGTTCACCAAGCTTTGAAAGAGAATATAATTTAAAATATCTTGGAAATGTGGGCAATCTATTCAACATAAAGGACATAGAATCTTCAATGACTTCTGAATATAATCCTGACATTGGGAACAAAGAAGCGATAACTGTAATGGGGATAGACCCGGGTTGGGCATCTTCTCATTTTGCAGTTGTCATCGTTTCATGGTTTAACCAAAACATTCACGTCATGTACGCATCCCATTTCAAGAATCCTCAATTAAATCAAACCATAGATTTGATTACAGATCTGCGTATGAAATACATGGTAGACAAAATATGTGTGGATGGATCGGATCCTTCTTTTATATATGCATTAAAGGAACGACTACGGGAGTGGCCGATTGATTATCATACCGTTCCTAAAGAACAGTATAGAAATATGATAGTAGAACCAATTCCTTTCACAAAACAGCAATATGAATTTCTAGTTCATGATAAAGCTATACTCGAGGATAAAGCATTAAAAATACATCCGAAATTCCAAGACCTCATAATAGCAATGAGAGGTGCCTACATGGAAGGTACGATATTTGTTAAGGAGAGATCGCCGAATAATGACTTGTTAGATGCCTTGTCAGAATGTCTGGCCAAATTTAAAGCTAGAACCGTAAGCTCGCTAACTAGTTGTTAGTTACTGTACTTGAATACGGTTCGAAAGAAGTATTATGCGATGAGTCCAGATTTGTCAATGATGTTTTTTAATACGGGAGTCAAATCATATTCATCCGTCAGCTCTTTTTCAACCGTACCGCTTTGAACTTTTGGCTTGATATTATAAAATCTAGTTAATTCTTTTATGAAATAGAATGCTTCCTTATTTGTATCAAGGTATTCCATGATCTTAATTGTAGGATATTTAACAAGGATTTTAGTTATCGGTTCACTAGATCGTGGATCATAAATGCGTGTGTGTGGAATAACTAAATTATCTGTGATACTATAATGGATACCGGTAGATCTATTTTTTAGAGATTCTATTTTATAATGAAGATCCTCAAATTCTTCAGTATAGCTCAACAGTATACCAGTCTGGACTATTGCTTGCGGCCATTCCTTTATAATGCTCGATAGGCCAGGATAGGCTACAGTGCAGATGCTCCATGAAAGTAATACTGGAAAAGATTTTTGGAATGATTGAGGATCACTAGATGATGTGCTTACCAAATAACATAAAAGATTCAAGATTTTCTTTATTTTCCTGGGATTCTTAGGACATCCCATGACCATTAATCTCCTGAGGTCTTCAGGGATAGATTCAGCTTTTTTTACAATAAAACGTTGAATTTCATTTTGTTCCTTAGGTGGCAAGGATAATTTTAGTTGAAAGATTTTGTCCAGGTGTTCCCGACCTTCTTGTAACCCTATTTGAGAACTATACCTTAATTCCCATGCTCTTTCTAGTTTCGTGATATCCACTGCTATGACGAATATGACTCCTTTAGCACTTAACAACATTTTGATTGCTTCTAGCATTTCCAAAACATTATCTACTGAACACCTGTCCAAATCATCAACGAAAATTATTAGTCTATTTCCCTTTACGAGATTTTCTAACTTTGTCTTTATACTTTCTAATTTTTCTGTGGATGAATCCAGGTATTTGTTTACTAAGTTCTCAATTTCTTCTAAAGAGGTCGTTTTTAGAGTAACGGATTTTAAAAAAATATCTAGTACTACAACGCCTACGCCTTTAGCCACTCTTTTGAATTCTTCTAGGTTGGGATGATCCTTATATTCATCTATTATCAATTGAAATAGTGCTCCAACTGGATCTAGCTTTTCATATTGCCATGCATCAAGCCATATGACACCTAATTTATTATTTTTAGATTTTTCAGAGATAGTGACCTTTATAGCATCATATACCCTTCCGATCAGACTAGTTTTTCCTTCTCCCCACTCTCCATGAACTGCAATAGTATAAGGTGTATTGATATCGCTACCTAGCAAGAAGTCGACAAGCTGTTGTTTGAATTCCTCAAAGTTAAAGAAATCGGAATCAAAATCGGGATTGTCGTCATTAAATTTTAGTGTTTTCAGAATCTCTTCTCTGTTGTATTCTGTCATAACAAGGTCACGATATAGTAAAACAAAGGCCTAAATTTATACAATTATGAACTAAATGAAAACTTTCTGACCATCGCATGATACCACAAGGTGTTGGTAGACTTCTATGAACCAGTAATCAAAATGAAGCACATTTTTTGGATCAAAATGCCTTTTAGATTTTAAACAGAAAATCAATTCGTAGCAAGTTTAGTTCACGGTAGTTCAGATACAAATAAGACTGATGAAATACCGCTGGTAATGGGAATGTACTGTTACTATAATGAAATAGCGAAAATGAGTAAAAGTACATTTAAAGATATTGTCTCATATTATTAAAAATACTCTCTCGCCACTAAATCTTTGATCAATAATTTGGAGAATGAACCCATTTCCTACGTGGGACCAAGCAGATATGAATCCAATTGACTTGATTTCTTTCAAAATATACTTTCAAGAACAAGTGAAATACATTAATGCGGACTCGAAAAAAGTATTGTGCGACTTTCGTGGGTCCGAACCGTGCAATTTAAATAATAAAAGGTGGTGACAAGGAAACTTGCGTGCTCTTCCATTCCCCCGAAAATGAGTTTAATGGATGAAAGATTTTATGGCGATATTATTTATACTATGGGAATGTCGCTACTTCATAGTAATGTCATCTTCAAAATAAGAGGGTCTAATGATTGAATTTGCACCTCGACAAAATGTCCAAAACAAAATCAGTGGAACAGTTTGCTCACAAATACATCATGATTGTGGATGATGAAAAGGACATTTTAGATTTGTTCAAAGACTATCTTCAGATAAATGCCCTAAAAGTACAAACATATCCAAATCCGATAAGTGCACTGTCTGAAATCCAAATAAATCATTCAGCGTATTCGTTGATAATATCGGATATAAGAATGCCAGATATGTGCGGATTTGATTTTATAGAAAGAGTGAGAAGAATTGATAAAGATATACGTATAATCTTTATGACCGCCTTCGAGATCGAAAAAGATAGAGTTAAGAAAGCTGGAAACGAACTCTTGACAAAGCCTATTGCCCTAGAGAACTTGTTAAAGACCGTGAATAAGGTACTAGCATCGGATCAATAAAAAAATCCAGGATCTCAACTTTAAAACCGGTTATTAAATCACAACTTTAATAAAAGATGGTGGGGAAGTCAAAGCTAGAAGGAGGGATTTTCATGTACGACCGAGATCTTTTTGAAGTCAGTGATGGCAATCATGTCATGCTAATTTATGAGAACGATAACGACTGCCTCGAAGCAGCTGTACATTTCATAAATGAGGCGCTTAAGTCTGATCAACTCTGTATATACGCTTCAGTTCATACCTTTGATAATCATAGCAAATTAAGTGCATCGAGTCTATCACCCCAGATAACGGACATTGAATTGAATACTAAAAAAGGAAATATACAGTTTATAGATTTTAAATCATTTTATGAATCTGCTCTTGAGTCAGACCTCTCGCCATTTATATTATTCAAACAGAAATTGGAGAACACATTGAAAGATCGAATTTCAAATGGCAAAGGAGACAAGATTATGGTTTATGCCGACGCTGCATGCTCATTGACAGAACACGAGGAGTTTGATGAGTCTAGGCAGCTTGAAACTTGGTGGAAACATACTCACGAACAATGGGCTAGTAATGATTATAAAATAACTCTAATCTGTCCTCATCCCGCTGATATTCTCAAGCAAAACATAGAAGTAAAATGGAATATTGCAGATGTTCATGATATGATGGTTTTTTTGAAATCTCATATCGTGGGAAGTTCTCGCGAGAATATAACTAGGAATAATTTGCGTATTCTTATTGCAGAATCCGAACCTGATATTATGACTCTCTACGTAGATTATCTGAGTGCACTTGGCCATGATGTGTCCGTGGTTACCGATAGTAACAAATGCCTTTCTTTATTTAAGAAGAGAGATTTCGATTTAATAATACTCGATACACACATCACCGGATTTCTTTCAACAAATGATCTTGCAAAAGAAATTGTGCGAATAGAGCCCCGTCAAAGGATACTGGTGACTAGTACTAATCCTTATGATGACGTATCTAAGCTTCTTGGAAATTTAGCTCCGAATATCCAACAA
>Ga0209382_10009977_pt1 | contig 11872 bp, 11 predicted proteins | sample SoiMetdeltSBSDD5_FD_187599 | JGI IMG/M metagenome (GOLD analysis project Ga0209382, IMG submission 187599) | Bulk soil microbial communities from a Populus tree surrounding site in Tennessee, USA - Soil MetaG P. deltoides SBSDD5 (SPAdes) (version 2) | ecosystem: Environmental > Terrestrial >... | reverse complement strand
CGGCGCCTCGATGGCCTCGACCGCTCGGTACTGGCCCTTGCGATACGACGACGTCTCGGGCGGCGGAAAGACGATCTTCTCGTAGCTGGCCTTGACATCGCGGGAGGTCATCACGCTGCCGTCGTGGAACCGCACACCCTGGCGCAGTCGCAGCGTGTAGACGAGGCCATCGGGCGAGATCGTCCACGACTCGGCGAGATCGGGCACCACCTTCGTGCCGGTCCGGTCCGTCGGATCGATGCGCAGCAGCGTATTGTAGTGCGGCGCCAGCGGATGGACGGCGCCGAACGTGCCCTCCTTGTGGCCGTCGTACGACGGCGGCTCGGACGGCACGAGGAAGATCAGCTCGCCGCCGGAGCGCGGCTTGTCCTGGGCGAAGGCGGGTGACATCAACACGAGACCCACGAGCAGTGCGACCATCATGGCCGCCGGGACTCCTGTCTTCATGGCTCCAACCATACCGTGTCGAGCTGCTGGTTCAGGAAGTGGGACGGCGTGATCGTCCAGCCGCGGACCCTGGCGTTGTGGACCACGATCCGATGCCATTGGAGCGTGTAAAAGTAGTGCACCTCCTCGTCGAGGAGGCGCTTCTCGAGGGCGCGTAGATACCGTTTGCGCTCTTCGGGATCGACGGCGCGGGCCTGCTTGAGGTAAAGGTCGTCGAGGACGTCGTCCTTGTAGCGGCTGTAGTTATTGTCCGAGATCCCGACCGACTGAAACTTCTGGATATCGGTATCGGGCTCGACGACGAAGCCGCACTGCGCGTCGCTCGCCACGTCGAAGTCACCGCGCCGTAGCACCGAGACATGCGCCGACGCCTCGACGGTCTCCATCCGGACGTTCAGCCCGATCTGTCGCCACTGATCGATGAGCCAGATCGCGATCGGTTCGTAGGGCTGGGGAATGCCGCGATTCTTGAAGGTGAACGCAAAGCCGTCGGGGATGCCCGCCTCACGCAGGAGCCGCCGCGCCTCCGCGCGGTTGGCCTTGATGTCGCGCCCGTAGCCCGCGAGCTTTTCCAGCTCGTGCGGCGGCGTGGCCCACGGCGTGCCCGGAACCTGGATGCCGCCGACTTCCTTCACGACGGTGATGCGCGAGAGATTCCTCGACGCCTCATACCGGTCCAGCGCGAGCGTCAGGGCGCGCCGCACGCGCTTGTCGTCGAACGGCTTGTGCTCGTGGTTCATCGTCACCAGCTGGACGCAGTCCCAGGGGCTCTCCTGCACGTTGATCCGGGATCCCAGCGCCTGAACGAGCGTGTCGCGCTCCGCCGGGCCGAAGCCGCGGAACTGGATGTGCGCGCGCTCGCCGCGGATGGCCGCCACCTGCGCCGACGACGAGGAAATGAACAGCGCGCGGTAGCCGTCCAGATAGGGCTTGCCGCGGTCCCAGTAGTCCGGATTGCGCTTACCGACCCAGTGCGAGCCCTTGACGTGCTCGACGAACTTGAACGGCCCGGTGCCCATCACGTTCGTCTCGTACCACCGCGTATCCCTCGCCAGGATGTCGGCCTTGTAGATCCAGTTGTAGGGCGAGGCGAGCTTGATGAGGAACGAGGACTCGGGCCACTTGAGCTGGAGACGCACGGTGAGCGGGTCCGGCGCCTCGACGGCCTCGATCGCTTGGTAGGCGCCCTTGCGCATCGAGATTACGCCAGCGGGTGGAAAGACGATCCTGTCGTAGCTGGCCTTGACGTCGCGTGAGGTCATCACGGTGCCGTCGTGAAAGCGGACGCCCGGGCGGAGTCGCAGCGTGTACGTCAGCCCGTCGGGTGAGATCGTCCACGACTCCGCGAGATCGGGCGCCACCTTCGTGCCCGTCCGATCCATCGGGTCGATGCGCAGCAGCGTGTTGTAATGCGGCGCCAGCGGGTGCACGACGCCGAACGTCCCTTCGCGATGGCCGTCGTACGACGGCGGCTCCGACGGCACGAGGAAGATCAGCTCACCGCCGGAGCGCGGCTTGTCCTGGGCCCACGCAATCGACGGCAGCATGAGGACGAGCGCCACGGTCACCGCCAGCCGGGCACGCATGCGCCTACTCGGCCAGCCAGATCGTGTCGAGCTGGGCATTCAGGAAATGGCTCGGCGTGATGGTGAAGCCGCGCACGCGAGCGTGGTACGGCACGATCCGGTTCCACCAGAGTGTCGGGATGACGTGCGCCTGCTCGTCGAGCAGACGCTTCTCGAACTCGCGCACCAGCCGACGCCGCTCGTCCACGTCCCGCGCGCGGGCCTGGCGATCGTAGAGCGCGTCGAGCGCGCGGTCGGTGTAGCGCCCGTAGCTCGCGTCGGTGCGGTCGGCGGAGAGGAACTTGTAGAGATCGAGGTCGGGCTCGACGATATAGCCGCACTGCCCGTCCATGCTGACTTCGAAGTCGCCGGTGCGCAGCGCGTTGAACCAGGCGGCGGTCTCCAGCACCCGGACGGTCGCGTTGAGCCCGACCTTCTTCCACTGGTCCACGAGCCAGATGGCCAGCGGCTCGAACGGCTCGGGCAGGTTGCGATTGTTGAACACGAAGGAGAACCCGTCGGGCACGTTGGCCTCGCGGAGCAGCCGGCGCGCCTCGGCGCGCGCGGCCTCGACGTCGCGGCCATAGCCGGCAAGGCGGCTCAGCTCGGTCTCGGTGGCGGCGTACGTCGTGCCGGGGACCTGCACGCCGCCGACCTCCTTCACGATCGTGATCTTCGACAGCGCCTTGCTGCCGTTCCAGCGATCGACGGCGAGCGTGAGCGCGCGCCGCACGCGCGCGTCGTCCCACGGCTTCTTCTCGTGGTGCGGCACCACCCAGAGCGCGCAGTCCCACGGACTCTCTTTGACGACGAGCTTCGGACCGAGCGCGCTCACCAGCGCGTCGCGCGCGGACGGGTTGAACGCACGGAACTCGATCAACGCCCGCTCGCCACGCACCGCTGCGATGCGTGCCGCGGTGTTCGGGACGAAGATCGCGCGGTAGCCGTCGAGGTACGGCCGGCCGCGGTCCCAGTAGTCGGCGAATTTCTTGCCGACCCAGTGGGATCCCTTCACGTGCTCGACGAACGTGAATGGTCCGGAGCCGAGGATGTTCTTCTCGTACCAGTGTGGATCCTTCGCCAGGATGTCGGCCTTGTAGATCCAGTTCCATGGCGACGCCAGACCCGAGAGGAACCCGGCCGACGGGTGCTTGAGCCGAAAGATCACCGTGTCCGTGTCGGGCGCCTCGAGCGCCTCCACCACGGCGTACTGTCCTTTGCGCGGGCTCGTCAGCCCGGGCGGCGGCGTGATGATCTTGTCGTAGGAGGCCTTGACGTCGCGTGCAGTCAGCGCCGAGCCGTCGTGGAACTTCACGCCGCGGCGGATCCGGAACGTATAGGTCAGGCCGTCCTTCGACACCGTCCAGCTCTCGGCCAGGTCGCCGATGATCTTCGTTCCCGTGGTATCCGTCGGGTCGACGCGCAGCAGCGTGCTGTAGTGCGGCGCGGCCGGATGAAGCAGGCCGAACGTTTCCTCGCGGTGCGCGTCATAGGACGGGCTCTCGGAGCCCACGACGAAGACCAGCTCGCCGCCCGGGCGCGGCGCCTGCGCGTACGCCGGTGTGCCGAGGGTCAGGATGAGCGCGATCGTTAGGACGAGACGTGGACGCATCGGCGGTCCTCCTCGTCGGACAAGTGAGGCATTATACCGGCCATGACGAACACCGTCGTGCAAGGCCCGATCCCGCCGACCGCCGCCAACGCCACCTGGCCCAACGTGCTGCACACGCGCGTCGCCGATGTGATCGCGCAGATGAAAGCGCCGCCGTGGTCGAAGCGGATCATCGCCGACGACCGGCAGCTGGTGACGCTGATCGCCACCCCGCCGGGCGGCGGCAATCGCCCACACTGGCACAGCGACTTCGACGAGTGGTGGGTGGTGCTCGCGGGCGTGCTCGAGTGGGAGCTGACGGGCGGCACCATCGTGCGCGCGAACAAGGACGATATCGTGTGGGTGCCGCGCGGCACCGTGCACCACATCCGCAACGTCGGCGCCGATCTGTCGCTGCGGCTCGCCGTGGCGATGCCGCCCGCCATGCATTACTTCCATCCGTGCGAGCAGTGCGGGTTCACGGACGACGGCCCGCGCCAGTGGACGGCGTGAACATCGACTTGCCGTACGCCGACGGCACGCTCAGGGCGACGCTGCCGCCCGGCACTCGACGCGTGTCGGTCGAGCCCGCCGGCGCGCTGACACCGCTCGACGATCTCGACGGCGCCATTCGCGACGCGCTGGCGGCACCGCTCGGCCTGCCGCGGATACGTGACCTCGTCAAGCCCGGCTCGCGCGTCACGATCGCCTTCGACGACCACACCACCGGCTCGTTCGGGCCGATCCGACCGATGGCCATCCGCGCCGTGCTCGACGAGCTGAAGACCGCCGGCGTGTCCGGCTCCCAGGTGCGTCTGGTGTGCGCGAACGCGCTGCACCGCATGTGCCGGCCGGCGGAGCTAGAGCGTCTGCTCGATCCAGCGCTGGTCTCGGAGTTCGGCCCGCGGCTGTCGTGCCACGACGCGGAGGATCCCGAGCAGATCGCCGATCTCGGCACGACGGCCGAGCACGGTTATCCGGTGGAGGTCAGCCGCCTCGTCACCGATGTCGACCTCACCGTGTACGTGAACACCAACTACATCCGCGGCTTCACCGGCGGCTGGAAGTCGGTCTGCATCGGACTGTCGACGTGGCGATCGATCCGCGTGACACACGATCCCGACGGGATGTCGATGTCGCTGCAGCGCAACCGCATGCACGCCGTGCTCGACGAGATGGGTCATCACCTGGAGGCGCGGCTCGGCCGGCGCATCTTCAAGATCGACACGCTGCTCGCCGACCCGTATCACGCCGCGCGCGTGTTCGCCGGCGACGTGGACGAGACGCGTCGCGCCGCGCTCGAGGTTCAGAGCCAACGCTTTCCGTCGCGACGAGCGGCGGCCCCCGAGCCGGTCGACATTCTCGTCTACGGCGTACCGGACTCCAGCCCCTACGCGATCTGGGCCTCGCTGAATCCGATCCTCACGCTCATCTCGATGGGGCTCGGATACCTCGGCGGCATGATCGACGCGGCGACAAAGCCGGGCTGCACCGTCGTCATGGCGGCCGCCGTCCGCGAGGCGTGGGACCGGGTGCACCATCCATCCTATCGTGACGTCTGGGAGCGGGTGCTGCCGCAGACCCGCGACCCGTACGAGATCAACGCGCGCTTCGAGCACGAGTTCGCGCGGCACGAGGCGCACATCGACGCCTATCGTCACCGCTTCGCCTTCCATCCGATCCACGGCATCCTGGCGACGCATCCGCTCAAGCGGCTGCAGCGGGTGGGCCGCGTGATCGTGGCGGCGCCGCGTGATGCCCACGTGCCGCGGCATTTGGGCTGGGACGTGGCGCCGAGTGTCGAGGACGCGGTGGCGCGGGCGCAAAAGCTCCACGGACCGGGCGCCACCGTCGGCGTCGTCGAGCAGCCCGGGATGCCCGGCGATCCGGATCGCTAGACGCCCAGGTAGTACTTCTTCACCAGCTCGTTCTCGCGCAGCTCGTGGGTGCTGCGGCCCTCGAACTCGATCTTGCCGTGCACGATGATGTAGCCCCGATCCGCGATCTTCGTGGCCTGGTTGAAATTCTGCTCGGCCATGAGGACCGTGAGCTGCCGCTGCTCCTTGAGCTCACGGATCTTGGCGATCACGCGGCTCACGAGGATCGGCGCCAACCCCACCGACGGCTCGTCGACCAGCAAGATATGCGGCGACGACATGAGCGCGCGCGCCACCGCCAGCATCTGCTGCTCGCCGCCGCTCATGCTGCCGGCGAGCTGCCCGCGGCGGCCGCGCAGCACCGGGAACGCCTCATAAGCGAATTCCAGATTTTTCTCGATGTCGGTGCGCGCGGCGCGGCGATAGGCACCGAGCAGGAGGTTTTCCTCCACGCTGAGTTTCGGGAAGAGCCGGCGGCCTTCGGGCACCAGCGCGATGCCGAGGCTGACGATCTCTTCCGTGGACCGGCGCGTGAGGTCGACGCGCGTGCCGTCGGTCTCGAGCACGACCTCGCCCGCCTCGGGCCTGACCATGCCCATGATGCACTTGATCAGCGTGCTCTTGCCGTTGCCATTGGTGCCGAGCAGCGCAACCGTCTCGCCCTCGCGCACCTCGATCGACACGCCGTGCAGCACGCGCACGGCGCCGTAGCCGGCGTCGACATTGCGCACGATGAGCCTACTCGCCAAGGTAGGCCTTCTCGACGGCGGAATTGCGCACGATCTCGTCGGGCGTGCCCTCGGCGATGCGCTCACCGGCGTCGAGCACGACGATGCGCTCGGAGAAGCGCATCACCGCGCGCATGATGTGCTCGATCATGATGATCGTGATCCCCTGCGCGCTGAGCCGGAACAGGATGGCCAGGATGTCATCCACCTCGGCGCTCGAGAGACCCGCCATCGCCTCGTCGGAGATCAGCAGCTTGGGCCGCGCCGCCATCGCGCGCGCCAGCTCGAGCTTGCGCATCTCGATCTGCGTGAGGCCGGCCGGTCGCAGATGCGCCTTGCTGGCCAGACCGATGGCCTCGAGAATCTGCATCGCGTCGGTGCCGTCCGCGCCGCGACCGTGGGCGGCGTTCTCGAGCGGGATGCCGAGGTTCGCGAGCACCGTCATGCTGGTGAACGGCTTGGGAATCTGAAAGCTGCGCACGATGCCCAGACGCGTGCGCCGGTGCGCCGGCATCGCCGTGATGTCTCGCCCCTCGAACACGATGCGGCCGCCGTCCGCGGGCAGCGACCCCGACACGCAGTTGATCAGCGTCGTCTTGCCCGAGCCGTTGGGTCCGATCAGCCCGAAGCGCTCGCCCGGCTTCACCGCGATGCTGACCTGGTTGAGGGCCAGAAAGCCACCGAAGCGCTTGGTGAGGCCGCTGATCTCGAGCAGCGCGCCGGCCATCTCAGCGCGTCCTCAGCCGCCGTACCAGGCCGAGGATGCCCTCGGGCGCCACCACGACGAAGCCGACCAGCACGACGCCGACGATCAGCAGATTCAGCTCGGAGGAGATGGTCACAATCGCGACCTGCTGCGCGGTCCCCAGCAGCACGGCGCCGATGATCGGCCCGATCCAGCTGGTGGTGCCGCCGATCATCGGCATGGCGAGCGCATTCACCGCGTAGTCGAGGGCGAACGCGGAGTTGGGCTCGATGAAGGTCACGTAATACGGAAACGGCGCGCCCGCGACGCCGAGCAGGAAGCCGCTGACCGTCGTGGCAAACAGCTTGAGCCGCAGCGTCGGCACGCCCATGCACTCGGCCGCCTCTTCGTTGTCACGCAGCGCGGCCAGGCCGCGGCCGATCCAGGAGCGCTCGATGAACCGCGCCGTCATCACCGCGACCACGGCGAGGCCCAGCATCACGGTGAAGAGAAACACGCCGTAGTTGCCGAAGGGCGGCCCGCTCGGGCGGAGGATGCTGAGGCCCCGCGAGCCGCCGACGTACTCCCAGTTCATGATGATCGTCTGCAGCACGACGGACAGCGCGAGCGTTGCGATGGAGAAGAACACTCCGCGCAGACGCAGCGTCAGATAGCCGATACCGAGACCGAGCAGCGCGGCCACGAGCCCACCCGCGACGATCAGCACCGGCAGCGGCGCCTTGAGGGAACGGATGAGGACCACCGCCGTGTACGCGCCGAGCGCGAAGAAGGCGGGGGTGCCGAAATTCACGTAGCCCCCGTATCCGCCCAGGATGTTCCACGCCGTCGCGATGACGACGAACTGCAGAATCACGTACCCGGCGAAATAGAAGTACGGGTTCACGCGCACCAGGGCCAGAACGATCCCGGCCGCGATGACGGCGAGCCCGACCAGCAGTGCCGGAACGGTCCGGCCCATCTAACGGCCGAAGAGCCCGGCGGGCCGCACGGCAAGGGCGGCGAGCAGGATCCCAAAGGACACCGCGAGCGACCAGGAGGGACCGAAGAACGTGGCCATCAGGCTCTCGACCACGCCGAGGATCATGGCCGCGACCAGGGTGCCGGCGATGCTGCCCATCCCGCCCAGCACGGTGATCGCGAACATCCGGCCGATGTAGTCGCGGTCGGTCGACGGGATCACCGGCGCGATGCTGATCAGCAGCGCGCCGGCCAGGCTGGCGGCGGCGATGCCGATGCCGAAGGCAATGGTCTTGATGTGGATGGGATCGGCGCCCATCAGGCGCAGCGCCGCCTGGTCCTGCGACACCGCCATGATCGCCCGGCCGTAGAATGTCCGGCCGAGAAAGAGGTAGAGCGCCGCCGTCATCGCCACGCCGATCAGGCAAGGCACGAGATACCTGAACGCGATGCCGACCCCGCCCAGGTCGATCGAGCGGCTGAGGTACCCGGTCTGCACCAACCGGTAGTCGACGCCGTACTTGATGCTCAGGCTGACCTCGATGATGAACAGCAGGCCGAAGAAGAAGACGAGCCCGCGCAGCGCCTCGTCGCCGCGCCGCTCGAAGCTCGCGTAGTAGATACGGTACACGAGCGCGCCGAGCAGATAGAACACCGGCGTCAACAGGATCCCCGTGAGAATGGGATCGAAGCCGTATGCGTCGTGCAGGACGTACGCCGCATAGGAGCCGACGATCACGAAGGCGGGCTGGGCGATGTTGGCGATGTCGAGCAGGCCGAAGATCAGGGAGATGCCGAGGCTCACGGCGGCATAGAAGCCGCCGAGCAGCAGTCCGGCGACCACCGCATTCGCCAGCAGATCCCAGGAGAACACGGGACGCGGGCTATTTCAGCGCGGCGGAGTACGGATAGACGATGGTCCCGGACTTGAGCTCGTCGGGATAGAGAACGGGCTTCTTGCCGGGCTGACGGAATTGCTCGATGTTGCCGTCCTGCACCTTCTGGTACTGCACCATGAGGGTGCGCCCCTTGGCCCACTCGCCGTTCTTGCCGAACTTCACCTTGCCGACGATCGTGTTGAACTCGTTGCTGCGGATATAGTCCGCGATCTTCTGCTGGTCGAGACCCTTCGTGGCCGTCACCGCGTCGCCGAGGACTTGCATCGCCGCGTACGCGTACGGCGGCAGGTAATAGCCGAGCGTGTCCACGCCCTCCTTGGTCGCGCGCGGCTGGTATTCCTTGAAGAACTCCGTGATGCCCGGGAACATCATGGTCTTCTCGGGCACCCAGTAGTCGTAGTTCACGATGCCGTTCAGCTTGCTGCCCATGCTCTGCATGATGGTCGTGAACTGCAGGCCCACCATCCCGCCGCCGAAAATCTTTGGCTGCAGTCCCACCTCGTGCGCGGCGCGCAGCATGCCGACGGAGTCCGGAGGATACGACGCCACGAACACGATGTCGGCGTTGGTGGCCTTGATGGCGCGGACGATCGGCGTGTAATCCACCGTGCTCGGCGGGTAGGTCTTGTCGTAGACCGTCTTGAATCCGAACCGTTTGATGACCTCGCGCGCGCCCACGAGGGCCGTCTGCGGATACTCGGCGTCGGCGCCGACGATGGCCACCGTCTGCGGCTTCGGTGTCTGCTTGGCCGCCAGCTCGAAGAACGGGATCGCCGTGCTGGTCGCCGGATCGGGCCCCGTCGGCGAGATCTGGAAATAATTCGGGTACTGGTACTTCTCGTTGTTGGCCAGCCCGAAGATCCCCAATACCGTCAGCTTGCGCTCGATTGCGATCGGCATCAGCGGCGCGATGAGGTTGGTGCCGTAGCCGGAGACGACGAGATCGACCTTGTCCACGTCGAGCAGCTTCGTATAGATCCCGGGCACCGTGGCCGGGTTCGTCTGGTCGTCGTAGAAAATCAGCTCGACCGGGCGGCCGAGCAGCCCGCCCTTCTTGTTCACCTCATCCTTCCAGATCTGCATGGCCAGCAGCGCCGGCTTGCCGTTGGCGGAGAGTCCGCCCGTCAGCGCCATGCCGAGCCCAATCCTGATTGGATCGGCGGCGCGCGCGACGGGGGTAAGCCCGACGGCGGCAGTGATGACGAGCATGGTCACGACCATTGCGAGCAGGGCGCGGGTGCGGTTCATGAGGGCCTCCGTGGCGACGTATATTACACGCCGGGAGGCAGCCATGGCACAGGCGCGAGGCATCAAGCCGGTTGGCTACTTCGATTGCCCGGGCGGCGGCCAGGTCGTCGTCAGCGGCCGCACCGCGTACATCGCGCACATGAAGGCGCCGCACGGGACGACGATCGTCGACGTCGGCGATCCCGCGAACCCCCGGAAGCTCGCGGAGATCACGATCCCGCCCGAGATCCACTCGCACAAGGTGCGCGTGGTGAACGACGTGATGCTGGTCAACAGGGAAGCCGCACCGCGCACCACACCAGCCGGCGGCGTGCGTGGCGGGCTCGGCATCTTCGACGTCTCGCGGCCGGACAAGCCGCGCGAAATCGCGTTCTGGGAATGTAAAGGCGTGCATCGCTTCACGTTCGACGGCCGCTACGCGTATCTGTCGCCCGATCTCGAGGGCTATCGCGGCAACATCGTCGGCATTCTCGACCTCGCGGATCCAGCGCGACCGCAGGAGGTGGGACGCTGGTGGATGCCCGGACAGTGGATCGCCGGCGGCGAGACGCCGACGTGGGAGGGCCGCGCGCACCGCTGCCATCATCCGATCCGCCTCGGCGATCGCCTCTACGTCTCGTACTGGCACGGCGGCTTCGTGATCCTCGACATCGAGGACATGGGCAAGCCGCGCTTCGTCGCTGGCCTCGACTGGAGTCCGCCGTTCAGCACGCCCACGCACACCGCGCTGCCGATCCCTTTCCCGTTGCACGGCCGCAGGGTGCTGCTGGTCGCCGACGAAGACGTGATGCGGATCGCGCCCGGCACGCCGGCGTTCCTCTGGCTCGTGGACATCTCGGAAGAGACGCGTCCGACCCCGTTTGCGTCGTTCCAGGTGAACGGTATCGACGGCTCACCGCAGCCCGAGTTCACCGCGTGCCATCAGCCGTGCGAGGAGGTGCGCGGCACCGAGATTCCCGTCGCGTGGTTCGCCCACGGGCTGCGCATCGTCGACATCGCCAATCCGCACGCGCCGCGTGAGGTGGCGTCGTTCGTGCCCGACGCAGCCGGCGGCGGGCGTGTGTGCAGCAACGATGTCTGCTACGACGCGCGCGGTCTCATGTACCTGATCGATCGCGACCGGGGGCTGCACATCCTGGAGCGAACGTGATGCAACAGCGGCTTCGTCGAGCCGTGCGATGAGCTATTGACCGCGGTAGCGGCACAAACCGTGAGACCACGTGCCGGCGGCGCGCGCGCACTCCTCCTCGGGAGACGGCAGCGTTCCCGGCTGCGATACCATCGCGCAGCCCGCGAGGGTCGAGACCCCGCACAGCAGCGCCAGTATCGCCGCGGCGATCACGATCACGCCTTCTCGCGCTTGAACGTGATGAGGACATAGCCGGACCCACTCTTTGCCTCGAATTTCTCCGGCCGGCTCTTGTCCACGTTCGGTGCGTTGTCGCATATCTTCAGCGTGTCGCCGTCCAGAGCATAGATCCCCTTCCAAATCTTCCCCTTCACGGCGCCGTCCGTATGCTCGAGGTCAATGGCCGCCGGCTTTGCGCTCGGGTTGAGACGGACGGTTCCGGCATACAGTGGCCTGCCGTCCTTGGACTGGATCTGGAACCGGTTGCCGGCAAAGGAAAGCCGGTGTCCGATGACATCATCGGCTTCTTTGCCGTCGCGTTGTGCGTGTGTGGCCGTCCAGGTTCCTTGCAATTTCTTCTGGACTTCGTCGGCTGGCTCCGCGAATGCGGGCGCGGACGCCATCACGACAATCAGCCACATCGCCATTGTGATGCTACTCACTGTCTTTCTCCTGGAACAAACGGGTTGTCAGACGGCATTCTTGAGGGCATCGAAGTCGCGCGT
>Ga0209382_10009975_pt1 | contig 11872 bp, 12 predicted proteins | sample SoiMetdeltSBSDD5_FD_187599 | JGI IMG/M metagenome (GOLD analysis project Ga0209382, IMG submission 187599) | Bulk soil microbial communities from a Populus tree surrounding site in Tennessee, USA - Soil MetaG P. deltoides SBSDD5 (SPAdes) (version 2) | ecosystem: Environmental > Terrestrial >... | reverse complement strand
AAGATCGCCTGGGCTATGCATGATCAACCTCCGGTGAGTTGCGTGGGTGTGGGTGGGCGCGTCATTCCGTCGGAAGGCGGCAACATCTACGACCACTTCGAGATCAATTACATCTATCCAAACGGCGTGCGCGCGTTCCTGGCCAACCGGCAGATCACAGGCTGTTACAACGAGACCTCCGATTACATGCTCGGTGCGGAGGGTACTTGCACGCTTGGCCGTGGTCCCGTTCCGCGCATTGAAGGCAAGACGAACTGGAACTTTACCGGCCAACGATACGACATGTTTCAGCGGGAGCACGACGTACTCTTCGCCGCCGTCCGCAAGAACCAGCCGGTCAATGATGGCACGCGCATGGCGACCAGCACCATGCTTGGGATCATGGGCCGAATGGCGGCCTACACCGGCCAACAAATAACCTGGGAACAAGCGCTGAACTCACAAGAGAAGTTATTCCCGGACAACCTGGACTGGGGCGGCAAGCTCGAGATGCGCCCGCGCGCCCAGCCTGGTGTCACTAAGTTCGCTTGAAATGAGAGTCGCAATCGGCGTGGCGTTGGCGGTTTGGACCTGCCTCGGCGCCGGCGCCCAGACGGCCAGCGCCCCCGAGACGGCCAACGAACGCGCCAACGTGAGCCGTATCCGCGATCGCATAAATCGACACCCTCCGCGAGCGGATCGAAAACTCCGGCCGTATAACGTAACGATTCCGAATACGACGATTTCCTATTCCATGGTTCCGGTCCCTTCCGGCGAGTTCACGATGGGCGCCGGCGAGAACGATCCGACGCGCAGCAAAGACGAGCAGCCGCGCCACAAAGTGCGGGTCGACGCCTTCTGGATGCAGGCGCATGAAGTGACCTGGGACGAATATCTCCTGTTCATGTTCGCCAACCAGGGCGGCGAGATTTCGCACAAAGACGAAGTCGTGGATGCGGTGAGCCGGCCGACGCTCCCGTACGTGGAAATGAGTTTCGGAATGGGACTCAACGGTTTTCCCGCCATCAGCATGACGCAGCACGCCGCGAACAAATACGCCGAATGGCTGAGCGCCAGGACCGGAGAGTTCTATCGCTTGCCGACCGAAGCCGAATGGGAATACGCCTGCCGCGCCGGCGCAGCGACACCGTACTCCTTCGGAGTCGATTCTTCGAAGTTGGGTGACTACGCTTGGTATTCAGGCAACAGCCAAGGCAAGTACCATGAGGTTGCAACCAAAACGCCGAACGCCTGGGGCCTTTATGACATGCAAGGCAATGTCATGGAATGGACTCTGGACCAGTATGCTCCCTACGAGACCGGCGCCAGGGTGAACCCGTGGATTAAGGCGACCAAGCCCTATCCGCACGCGGTACGGGGAGGCTCGTGGAACGATCCCGCCAACATGTTGCGCTGCTCTGCCCGGGTCCCTTCCGACCCTTCCTGGAAGCAACAGGATCCACAATTGCCGAAAAGCATCTGGTATCACACCGACGCCCAGTGGCTCGGGTTCCGGCTCGTTCGCCCGGCGAAGGTCCCCAGCGCCGAAGAGATGTACCGGTATTGGAACAGCGGCCTGGAACATGAGTATCAATAGAGGTTGGCATCCGATAGCCGCGTGGCTGATCTGCTCAATGTGTGCGCGTGCGGCGGATTTACGGCGATTTGAGGCCGTTGAACCGCACATGGGGACGCTGATCCGCATCGAATTGTATGCGTCCAGCGAGCAGCGCGCAGCAACCGCGCTTCGGGCCGCCTTCGATCGAATCGCGCAGCTTGACGCTTTACTTTCGGATTTCAGGCCGGATAGCGAATTGAACCGGATTTGCCGTACCGCTGCCGGTCAGCCGGTTCAAGCCAGCTCCGACCTGTTCCAAGTACTTGCCGCGTCCCAGAAGCTCGCCCGCGAAACAGGCGGCGCCTTCGATGTCACACTGGGCCCGGTCATCCGGTTGTGGCGGCAGGCTCGGAAAGAGAACCGGCTCCCCGACGTCGCGGCGCTGCGTGAAGCCACCAAACGGTACGGATATCAAAAGCTGCACCTTGACCCGGCCAGTCAGACTGTGACGCTCGATGAAGCGGGCATGCTGCTGGACGTCGGCGGAATCGCCAAGGGCTACGCCGCCGGCGCCGCGCTCTCGGTCCTGGCCCGGTTTGGGATTCGTAGCGCGATGGTGGCGGCGAGCGGGGATCTTGTGTTCGGCGATCCGCCCCCGGGGCAGCCTGGCTGGAGGATCCGCGTCGACTCACTCGGCCGCGCGGAAACCGGATTCAGCCGCACTTTAATACTGTCGAACGCAGCCGTCTCTACTTCCGGTGATGCGGAGCAGTACGTCGTATCCGGTGGAGAAAAATATTCCCATATCATCGATTCTTCCACCGGAATGGGACTCACGCGCCCGATCGCGGTAACGGTTGTGGCGCGCCAAGGCATCGAAGCGGATGGGCTGGCGACCGCGGTGAGCGTCCTCGGTCCGGATCGAGGGATGGACTTCATCGAAAAGCAGTCCGGAGTTGCGGCGCTTTTTGTGACGGGCCGGGGCAACGCGGCGCAGGTTCTGGAATCGTCGCGGTGGTCTCGGATTATTTCCGGGGCGGAGCTTATTAAAGCTCCGGGGCAGCCTGCTCGGGCGCCGTTACCCCTGGCGGCAATTCCATGATCTTGATGTTGCGAAAGTGGATTTCCGCTCCTTCCGATTCGAGACAGAGGTAGCCCTTCTTCTGCGTCGCCCCGCGAATACCGTTGACGAACTTGCCGTTTACCGACAGCTTAATGGCGCCGTCGACCGCCACTATATCGTAGGTGTTCCATTCTCCGCGCCCTTTGCAGCGATTTTCGATGGACATGCTCCTCTCTCCTCTCGGATTCTCGGGAACAATCTTCACTCCATTGACACCGAACAGCTCACCGTGCACGTAGGCGACGGGAGGAGTAACTCCGTCCCGGATGTGCAGCCTTGGCCATTCTAATTCGAGCATTTGGATCTCGACACCATTCGGCAGGCGGCTGGTTGGGTTCGGGCGGGCATTGCTCCATGCGAACACTCCAGAATTTCCTCCCGCTTCCATGTGCATCCATTCGATGTGCAGGACGAAGTTCTCGTACTGCTTATCGGTTCGCATGACCCCTATCGGTTTTCCGGAGCAGATCAACAGGCCGTCGCGCACTTTCCATGTGTCAGCGTCGGTATTCACGTTGACCCACCCGGCCAAGTCTCTGCCATTGAACAGGTCCCGGAATTCCGGAGCCGGATCGGCTGTCCCCCGGCGGCCGCCGGCGAAAAGTAACAGCCATCCCACGAAAATTACAACCACGAATCGTTTCATCTGGAGGGGCTATCCGTTCCGGGGACGAGTCAGGTCCTCGCTCGAGATCGATGGACACCATCTGGCCTCGATGTGCTCGATCACCAGTTCGACACCACGCGCATGACTGACGAACGGCCGTTTGCGGGGATCGTACATGGCATCAGTCAGGTCCCGCACCAGGACCACTTGGAAACCGAGCTGCGTCATCTGCCGGATTCCAAAAGAGCGGTTGAGGATACAGATGTTGGTGTGAACACCCATTAGGGCGATGTTAGTAATGCCTTCCTGCTTACAGAAGTTGTAGATCTCCTGCCCTTTGTCGCTAACGCCGTCAAAACCAACGATGTCGATCGCTGGGTGCTGACGCGTCCAGGGATACGCCCCTGTCCATTTCTTCAAGATAGGGTCATCGCAGCCGCCCTCGGTGTCATCGATGGGGAAGATCTGCGACTCGGCTTGGTCGCGTGGGCAACTGGCCAGAATCGGGACGGGCGACGGAGCTTTGGGCGCGCGTTGCATTCTCTGACGCGCGGGTGTTCCCTGGTAGAAATTCATCGTGTCGCTGGGAGCGTGAATGATCATTACACCGGAGCTCCGCGCTGCGCTGATCACTTGGTTCATGAGTGGCGCCATGACGGCCACACGTTGCGCCGACAGGCTGCATGTGTGGGTGTTCCACATATCGCAGATGATGATGGCTGTCTGAGCCACCTCCCATCGCAACACGCGTTCGGAGAGCCGGACCTTAGCGCTGCCGGCCGGCTGCTCGCTGCGCCTGCGGACCCTGACACTGAGGGTTCCGGGAACTCTTGGGCGATTTGGCTCCGCAACTTCGCGACCGGGTTCCGGCGCCTGCGCGGCAGCCGCGGCCAGGGCTCCAGGCCACATCATAACGAAAGATCTTCTCCGCATAAGCCTCCTTGTTTTCTCACACCTTACCATTTCCACAACAATACCGGCACTTAGCCATCCTCGGAATCCGCCGTGCCGATTACGATACTAAACACACCGGCGTCCTCAAACTCGACCGCGATTGGAAATATTGTCGCGTCCATCGGCTTCGGGAAGCCGATGGACCCAGTGTTCAACGCCGTTCACGATATCGCGGTCGGCCAGGCGATCGACCATACTACAGACGATGGAGCGGCATTGTGGCGCACTGAATGCCTCCATCTTGGCGTGGCTTGAAGCCTTATGAAAGCAATTTCCTCCAGCGCGCTCTTGCCAATCTCAGCATAGGCGACGTTACGGCCAAGTGGCCCGCGCGGGCGAGGAAAAGCCTGATCCAAAAAACTTTCGCATATTTTGACTGTCGCCTCGCAATTAGAAACACAGGAGGTTTCTAATGCGAATTTCAGTCGCAAAAACGGTTGTTTTCATCTTAGCCGTGCCAGCGGCGGCAGTCCTCTTATCATCGCGAAGCTCGGGACAGATACAAAACCCCATCACAGCAGCCCGGGATGCCTATAACAAAGCGCGACAGCAACAACGGCAGCAACAACAGCAGCAGAAGCAACAGCAACAACAGACGCGACCGGAGCTGGCTCCGCAAGCGGGCGCCACGCCGCGTCCAGTCGATAGCCCAGCCGCGGCTGAGCCATGGACACCTCCAGTGGAGTCCGCTCCTCCGGCAGTTGTGCTCGATCCCTCAAAGATGCCGGACGTTGTCGGCGTTCATTTGGGTGCATCGGCGCAGGAGGCATTGGAAGCTCTGCGCAGACAATACCCCAAAGACATCTATCAGAAATTGCCGGCTTGGTGGCCGGGCGCTCAGAAACCGGATACAGGCTTTACCGTTCTTAGTTCTGCCCCTGGCAACGCCGCGGATGCGCATCTTTCCTTCACTGCGCCGCCAAACCCGCAGGTAGTTTGGAGAATCACACGCTTCACCTACCGCATGCATATTAATCGCGTGACCTTGCTTGCGGCCCTCCGCGACAAATATGGAAAGGAAACAGTTGCATTTGCGGAGAGCAGCGATGGCAAGCCAGTAACCGACGATCGCCGGATGGCAGACCTGATCTGGCTGTTCGACGAGCGCGGCGGACGTGCTCCCATGCCCAGCAGCGCCGCCACCGCCGAAAACGCTGTGAACTGCATGACCCGGGTGGCTAACCCGGGGCCGATGATGCCGGTGGACGATGTGCAACTAAAGTCCATGTTTGGAGGCTGGTGCGCCTCCGTTGTAGGGATACACATCAACATTGGCTCCCAAGAAATCGTAGAGAATACCTTTACAGAGATGCTGGATGTTCCGCTCGCGGTTCGTACCGCGCATGCGGCCGTCGTTTGGCAGCGCGACCTCGCCGAAAGGCTCCGCAAGGAAGACCTGGAAAAATCAAAGAACGCGAAGCCCGTTCTTTGAATTGGGAATTGGTGAGGACTTCTCATGCGCAAGACAACGCTCGTCCAGATATTTGGCATGGCAATGATTGCAGCAGGCGGCGGTTCCACGCAGTCGAGAGCTCAAGCCACAGCGCCTCAAGCTACCTCCGCATTGCCGGACGTAGTCGGCATCCGTCCGGGCATTTCAGCCCAACAGGCATACGACCTGCTGAAGGCGCGCGCCCCGCGGGCCCAGATTAGCGTCGGGCAGTTCCCCGTGGCAGGCGTGACGGACAAACCGGTTCCCGTTTCTCTGGCTGTAAACAACCTGGAGGCTGACCCGCCCGAGATCATAAACATATGGCTCACCATGCCTCCAAGCAAGCAAGTGGTATGGGCGATAGGCCGCCAAATCCAATACGATCAGAAGAAGCAACTTCTGAAGAGCACCGTAATTAACGGGCTGCGGCAAAAATATGGTCCAGAGACTGACGAGCAGTCTCAATACTGGGCATTCGACCAACAAGGCCGGCGGACCGAGAATGCCGGCCCCACAGGCGCGATCTGCAGGGTTCGGGCTAAGTGGAGTCTACAAGTAGTCCCACCGGAGGGCGCCACCTACGCATCCTTTACGCCCCTTCTGTATAATCCAGGTCCGCCAACTCCATGCGAGTCGGTAATCGAGGTCAGGACGCAGCTCAGCGGATTGAGTCCCGAATATGTCTTCCACGTCACTGTAATTGTTTCTGACTTGGCTTTGGCCCGGCGCTCACAAGATACGTATCAGAGTTTCTTGGCGAACGCCGATGCGGCTAAAGCGAAAGAGGACCTCGAGAAAGCCAAGCAGCAGAAGGGACCCACATTTTGAAAGTTCGAGGCTGAAGTTGACGCAGTGACCGGCGTCGGCCAGCGTTCAGGGACGGAGAAGAGATGCTCCCCGCAGCATCAACTGGACGATAAACGGCCGACCATGAGAACTGGCCTGCCGATTGTAGCCTCTCGCTATACTTAGCCCCCGATTAGCGCCTGCGACAGGCGGGGTCCAAATAATTGCGTAAAGTGGTCCGCCGATGTGATGAGTAGCGATCACGGCAGCGCAATCTTGTAACGGCGTTGGCAATCGGTCACCACTTCAACCGGCTTGCGCTAAGGTTGAGGTCAGAACACCAACACAAATAGCGGCAGCCTTCCCGCGACGGCTGCTGCACATAAACGAGTTCTCACCATTAGTCAAGGGCTACCACTTCGCCATCGATGACGGTGTCGTCGGGAAGCGTAGTGAGAGCCTTGGTGATGCCCGGATACCGCAAAGAGAAGTCGTTGTCGTTCTGGTTTTTATCGCGAGCGCTCTGCATCCGTCGAGTTTAATTTCGTACAGCCAATTCACGCCCTCGGGCAACCTGTCGGTACGCAACAGCAACATCTATGGTCGCTAAGGCGCCACAAGTCCCAATCAGTCGCGTACTACTTCGCAGCCACGACTCCGCCCACAGTCGATGATCCAGTTCCACTGCATCCGGTTGCTCCATAGCGGAGAAATTTCTGAATCCGTTTCGCTGTATCGACTTCCCCGGTATAGATGTTGCCCTTGCTATCCACGCTCACCTGATGCAGGTAGTGAAATTCTCCAGCGCCTCGCCCGCTGCGTCCGAGCCGACCTAACTCCTGGAGGTTATTTCGATTCAGGATATAGATCGTCATATTTGCGTTGTCGCCCACATAAAGACAACTCTGGGCCTTGTCGGTGGAAAAGTTCATCGAAACGGCCGAGCCAATGATGTTTGTGTGCTCGCTGATAAATTGTTCTGCAACGAAACCGCATTTGCCGGCCTCGCCAGTCGGATTGCTGCACGGCTTGCCAAGCATGGGATCGTTCTTATCAAACACCTGAATCCGATCATTTCCCCGATCGCAGACATAGATCTTCCCGTCATTGGCGATCTTCACGCAGTGCGCAGGATTACGGAAGAATGCGGGCTTCTTGTTCCCCTTGGAATAATCGTTCATCCACACCCCAGCGGCCGCTGCCGCCTTGTCGTCGACCGGATTGTTTCCATATGCGCCGAAATGGCCGATATATTTGCCTGTGTCGGCGTCCACAATCAGAACGCGGCGGTTTCCGTAGCCGTCAGCGATGTACAGCCGGTTCGTCGCCGGATCGACCACCATGTCCGCCGCCAAATAGGGCAGCGGCGTGCCGTTGATTCCACCCTGCGTATCGTTGCTGCTCGGCCCCCGCGGAGTTCCCCCAATCCTCATCTTAAAATTGCCGTTCCTATCGAACTTCAGGATGAACCCGTCGGCGCCTTCCTTGTTGGTTGTCCAAGGCGGCAGTCTTACGCCAGCGGCTCCTCGGACAACGCCAGCCGCTCCATTTCCCGAGATCCACACATTGTCGTTGTGGTCGACATAAATGCCATGTTCACTGTTGGGCCAGATGCAGCCCGCCTCGGCCTTACACTTGCCGCCGATGAATCCCGGATCGGATGGACCACCCCAGGCGCGCAGCAGCTTGCCCTCGGTATTAAATTCGAGAACGGAAGGTGCGATCTTGCAGCAATCTGCGGCAGGTCCATACGGCCGCGCTTGGCCGATTCCGTTGACCGGTTGTCCCCTCTCATCGGTGGCGCCCGGCACGGGGCCTTCAAGCCCAGCCTCCTCCGTCGTCAGGGTGCGTGGCCGGTTGTAGACCCAGATGTGATCATGATGGTCGACGTAGAGCCCGCCAATCTGACCAAGAAGCCAGTTATTTGGTAGTGGCTGCGGCCATGCCGCATCGACCACGAAGCCCGGTGTTTTACCGGTGCTCGATGTGTTGTAAACACCCGTTTTCTTGAACAGTTGGCCCAGAGAGCCGCTGTTCTTCAAAATATTGATATCGGGATCGGCGGCGATCGCCAGGCTGGCCACGTTCACCACCATGGCTAGCAGTATGGCCGACATTTTACGGTGGATCATGATTCTTTCCTTTCAACCCAAAATGAGGTGCAGCAGGCAGGTCGTCGAACGGATAGAGTATAACAATCCGATCCCGCGGATGGAATCATTCTGGATCAATGATCCAGATCGTCGGAATGAGCGGTTTACGGCGATGTTGATCGTTTCCGGATAGACGTCAACCGGACCGCGATCGTTCATTGTCGGTAGCTATTCTCGGCGTTCCGGAAGTGGAGCATCAATTTCCACTCGTCCGGTTCGGGCGTGATATCAACCGAGTGGCGGCAGCCTCACGCCCAGAACGTTGCGCAGATAGTTGATGTTGTGCGCGAGATAATCATCGACGGCGACATCCATGTTCCCGCCTATGGCGTCGAAGCCGTCGTCGCCCTTCCTCGGAGCGTCGAGGTCGAAAATCGCCCAGCCCTTATAGTGCCGGTCGCGCAGCACCTTGAAGACAGCCGGGAAGTCAACGCCGCCACCACCCAGATTGTGATAGACGCTCGCCACGCGGTGTTCCTCCTGCGCCGGCGTGGAGGTGTTGCCGCGATATTTGGCGTATGTGTCCTTGAGATGCACTTCTGCGATGCGCGGAAAATAATCGCTGATGATTTGCGCCGCATCTCCGCCGCCCAAGACCAGATGTCCCGTGTCGGCCGTCATCCAGACATATTTGGGATCGGTGAGTTCCATGGTACGGCGCACGTCTTTTTCCCGTTCCAAGGGCCCCCAGATATGGGGATGCGGCGCCAGTCTGATTCCCATGGCAATCGTTTGCCTGCCGAGCTCGTTGAGGGTATTGGCGAGTCTCTTGAGCTGATCGTCGCTTGGGCCGCCAGGCGGACGCTGGCCCATATTGACTTTCCAATGGCCACAACCGAGCGGCTGGAGAAAATCACGAGCGAAGGCCACATGATCGGCAATGGTTTTGGGGATCTGGTCCGGATCGATGAAGTTCGTCGACTGGCCGGTCTCGCCATTGGATACGTCGATTATTGTGATCCCCGCATCATCGAAAATCTTCTTCAGCTCCATCGGGCTTTTCCGGTACTTCGCGATGGCATCCCCGTACGGCTCGATGCCCTGCAGCCCCAGGGCGGCGACTCTTTTGACCCCCCACACGAGGTCGTGCTGCCTGCCCCAGATAGAGCTAGTGGTCCCGAAAAGAATGTCTGGATTGACGGGGTCGAGCGGCTTATGAGAAACCGCGCCCCACACCTTGGATGGCCCCGCGACCTCCGCAGCGGCCGTTATGCAGGACAACGCTAGAGCGGAAGACATGAACTCCCGCCTATTGAGCCCGCGCTCCGCGACTCTTACAGACATGGACATTTCCTCCTTTCAAAGTTGCTTGTTGTGCACACGGAAATCGTAATTCGCAGTCCTTGTGAGTGATATTAGATCACAGCCCGGCTGTGGAACCGTAGCTCGCGCTGGTCTCGCAACTCGCTCGGGGGAATCCACACCGGGATGTTCGGCGTCGGGCCAAGCGATCACGTGCCAGAACTGCCATGGATAGTATTCCTTTGAATACTTTCCCTACAGTTGTGTGTGTGCTAGAAGTGTTCAGCCCAAGAGCTGATAACGGTCAACACGTAAGTTTTGCGACGTCGTAAGAATTTCCCCAGGGAGGCGCCTAGCAGTCGGCTGAGCAAATTGACTTTGTGGAACAGCCACCAACGAAACGGCAACGCTGCGGCGTATTGTTATTCGCGAAGGATGGTTCGGGTCGCGCAAGAATACGGCAACCTTCTGTTAAGTTTCCTGTTAAGCTTCCGTGCGCTCGACCGGAATCCTGATGATTACAATCCCGGTGGGCCCGGGGATCAGTAGGAAGTCCGGTATGGAGGAGCTGGGCGTATTTGTGTTGTAGAACTTCTGTAATTGTTCGGCGAACGAATTGCTGCGTCAACGATGCGGGGAAGCGGGACGCGGCGGGTAATGGCGCTCCTTAATCCTTCAGTTCTTCATTGCGTGCGTCATTACCCGCGGAGGCGGATCATGGCTCGTAATACACGTACCGTTCTCGTAGTCGAGCAAGAAGCTGCGCTCCGCGCACTCCTATTACAAGCGTTGGCAACTGATGGCTACCAGGTGCTTGCGACGGGTGATGGCAAGGACGCTGTGCGCGTGGGCGCACGGCACGAGAACGAGATTGCTGTTCTCGTGACTGACGTAATCCTGCCGGGTTTTGATGGAGGGCACTTGGCCGAACTCCTCACCCTCGACTCCCCTCAGCTCAAAGTCCTGTACCTCGATTCGGGATCTGCCAGCCGGACCGATATTGAGCGGCACTCGCATGCCCTGGCGTGGGACACGACAATCATCCCGTTGCGCGAAGAGGATTGGGCTCGAACGCTCAGTCGTGCGGTCCGAGACGCCTTGCGCAGGATCGAGGATCAGCCTGATCACACGGTGCTCAACCTCTAGTTGAAGGCCAGATACCCTCCGCGCAAGTTTGCCGATTATACGTGTGTCTGGTGCTTTCCTGCTCTTCGGCGCGAGTTGTCACGCCACGCGCCGGCGGTTGTGGAACAGTTGGTCGGCCGTAAGCGTCTGGCGAATCCACTTCCGGCGATGGCTAACCGTATAAAGTATCGAACTGCGAAAATGGAAGAGGAGTACAGGCTGTGCATTGGGTTCCGGTGAACTCGAGGATGTTGGCCGCGGCCGCATACAATCACGACTGGCAGCAGCTCTATTTGCAGCAGCTCTATTTGAAGTATCGCAGCTGCGATGTCTATTGCTATCGGGGCGTGCCGGTCGAACAGTATCAGGGTCTCCTCGCCGCTGATTCCAAAGGCAAATACGTTCGAACCCACATTCTGAATCGGTACCCGTATCAGCGAATTCACTCTCCGCAGTGCCCACCGCGAGCTGACCTATTTCGCGAAGAAATAGGGTCGTCTGAAATCTTATCCAAAGCGATTGCGGGATCAGGCGCGGGCCGCTGCCCAGCGGCTGGGGGTGAGCGGAGCGATCTCGGTGACCTTGCGACACGCGATGCCAGGCAGGATGTCGAGTAGATACTCTTTCAGCGGCGCCTTTATCGTTCAACAGGATTCCATCACTGAAAGAATCGCCGCGACTTTCGGCCCGGCCTGCGCGCTGCCCACGTGCAGCCAGTTTTTGCGGCCCAAACGCGATCGGACGCATCGAGTTCTCCGCCAGGTTGTTTGACAGCTCCACTTCGGCGTGATCGAAACACCGCCGGAGCCTTCGTCCACATATTTAAGGTGTACGCCGCCGCTTGCCCCAGTGCGCTTTTCGGCAAGGCTTGCTTGGCCAGCGCCAGGCATGCTTCTCGAATTTCGTTCAGCCA
>Ga0209382_10009973_pt1 | contig 11873 bp, 10 predicted proteins | sample SoiMetdeltSBSDD5_FD_187599 | JGI IMG/M metagenome (GOLD analysis project Ga0209382, IMG submission 187599) | Bulk soil microbial communities from a Populus tree surrounding site in Tennessee, USA - Soil MetaG P. deltoides SBSDD5 (SPAdes) (version 2) | ecosystem: Environmental > Terrestrial >... | reverse complement strand
GCGCTCCACTGCGCTATGGCCACTCTCATGGGGCTACTACGGTGCGCTCGGTGCGCCAAAAGGACTTTTATTTTCCTGCATCTGTGGATTTTTAATCATCGATCTTATCGACAGGTTGAAATTTTACTACTAAATCTGGGGGAGTCTGGAAATTGTCGTTCAAACCTCTGTCACAGGGCAAACGCTCTTGTAGCAATGTAAGAGGACAGGGAATGCTATCGCACATGTCCTCCTGTACGGCCAACATGGCAAGCAGAAATTATACCTTTCTACTTGACGTTTGCACATCCTGGATGTATCTTGCGGCTCTATCACAAGAGATGATGACTTGTGATATGTTTGTGACCTTATTTCAAGCTGATGTGATGACATATAGCCCTCTTATAAGGGCTTCGAGAGCGGATGTGGCCACATATGGCCCTCTCACATGGCCTTCGATACAGATGATATAGCTCGGTATGCGAGGGATACCCTGGTATATATGGATGTAAGAGCGTTCGATGCAACTATAACTGCGTAATTGGATAAAGTCAAGCTGAGGAGAGGGACCTTTTACGTAGGTGCTCGCATGCTTGGGCATATCTTCTCAATTCCCAGTTTCGTCACCGAACTGGTACATATGCCCCCATATTATGCCACATTTTTACGATGCGTAAGTCATGCTCTGAGGATTACGGATATGAAGTTCACACAGACTGCGAAATACGTCCTACCCCCGGTCGTGGTGGACGTGGCACGCTGGCTCTTGGCTGGGCGTCGACTCACGAGGCCCGAGGCCGGGCACGTGAGTACCTATTATGAAGTTGTCCCCGAGTGGAGACCGCCAAAAGAGGGAACTGGAACCGTCGATTTCGATGTTGCGAAGCGACCTGCGGATGCGGAGCTTGACGTGCCAATTGTGCGCGATAATCTCGAGGCCCTGACGCTGATCAACGCACCGGAAGTCAAATTGTTGGACTTCGGTTGTGGGAATGGACACTATCAGTACATCCTTTCCGCCTGCGCACGCACTGCCAAATGGCACTATACTGGCGTGGATCTCAGGCCAGCTTTTGTGCAGTGGTGTCGCCAAACCTATCCTGGGGTTCAGTTTGAGACAGTAGAGGAAGGCTGTCCCTTACCTTTCGCCGACAACGAATTTGATATTGTTCTCGCCAGTAGTGTCCTGCAGTACACTCAGAACCCGGAGTTGACGTTGGCGGAACTGCACCGGGTGACTCAAAAGTATGTCATCATGAGTCGTCTTCCCACTCGGAAGTATCAGGACTCGCAGATCATGGTGCAACATCTCCATAGCGCGTGGGGAGAAGAACAGTATCCGCTCCACGTGTTTAACCGCCACAAGCTCGAAGACCTCTTTGGGCAGGCAGGCTTTACAGTACTATGGCGTGACTATGGCAGCGAGTGCTTCACCCTCCCGTGGGACCGTGAACCGGTCGCACACATTTTGTACCTGTTGAGAAAATCTAGTCCCTTTTGAGCTAAGCAGGGGCAAAGAGGGGCGTTGTCGGCCACCCGAGCGCAGGCGAAGCCGGAGAGGCGGGCGCCAGCGCTGCTCCGTGAGGACTGGAAACGCCCTTGCCACGCCAGCGCTGCGAGGCCCGCGTGAGCCCCAGTTTTTCATTATGGTGGAAGACGCACCGCACCTCAACAGCAAATACACCGTCTTTGGAGAAGTGATGAAGGGTATAGAAGTAGCCGATAAAATCGTCGCCCAGCCACGCGATACCCGAGATAATCCTCTTGAACGGATCGAGATGACGGTACGGATTGTCGAGTAGACCTAGGCAAGTGAAAGCACGGTCGTGTACCTGATCCCTGTGTGCGGTCCACGTAGGTCTTTATGGGGCCGTCCTTGTGATGTAAACCGGACGATCATGACCTCGCAAAGGGAAAAGCCGCCAAGCAGGTCGCCAGAGGGTGAGAGCGGCTCAGCAGCATCGCTTCTAGGCTGAGTCGAGCTTGCCATTATCAACCCATTGCATAGCATACCGTACGAGCTCGGTCGTATCGTTGAGATGGAGTTTCTCTTTGATATGGGCCCGATGGGACTCCACGGTCTTGATACTCACATGCAGCACTGCCGCAATGTGCCGGGTGCTATGCCCTTCGCCTATCAACCGAAAGACTTCCAGTTCGCGATTGCTGAGCCGTTCGAGAATGGACGTATTGGTGTCGGGAGCGTCGCCTGGGATGAGTCGCCCGAGGAGCTTCGTCATCATCTTGTCGCTCACATAGATCTCACCCCGGAGCACACGGCGAATAGCACTCATCATGATATCGGTCGCTTCGTGTTTCATGATATATCCGCGTGCCCCAGCTCGTAAAGCCCGTTCAACATAGAGGGACTCGTCGTGCATAGATACCACCAAGACCGGCAACATACTCTGGCGCGTACGTAGGGCCCTGATGAGATCAAGGCCACTGCCCCCTTTCAGAGAAAGATCTATAAGTACCAGATCAGGGTGTAGCTCAGCTACTGCTTGCAGCGCGTTCTGGGCATCTTCGGCCTCGCCACAGACCATGAGATCGGCTTCTTGATTGATCATCTGAGCAAGCCCTTGACGTACGATAGGATGATCATCAACAATAAACACACGGGTGCGTTCTACTGTGGGTGTGGATTGTTCCATCTGCGTCATGCTTGCTGTCTCCCTGGTCGCTGTGGATGGTACGCATGCAGCCGTCAGTCTGTACGCCAGTGCTGCCCGACTCTCTATGGACGAGAGGACGCCAGGGTGTCAAAATATTTGACGAAGGCCCGCATCCCCCCACTAGCCTGTCCCCAATCAAAGTTTTCGTTGGGGGCGTGGTAACCATGCTCTGGCAGACTTAAACCCAGAAATACGATAGGCACCTGCAGCATCTGATCGAGGGTGACCACCGCGCCAATCGAGCCGCCTTCCCGAATAAAGCTCGGCGTCTTCCCAAACCCAAAGCGCACCGCCTCCCGCACCGCGGCGCCATAGAAACCGCTAAAATCTCCAAGATAGGGACGGAGGAAACCTCCCTGGTGCACCTCCACATCGGGATGGTACTGATGGATAAACTCTTGCACTATGGCAAAGAGGCGTTCGGGGTCCTGATCAGGCACTAAGCGCATACTGATCTTCGCTTCTGCGGCGTGTGGCACAATCGTTTTCACGCCTGGTCCCTGGTAGCCGCCACTGATCCCGTGTACCTCAAAAGTTGGTTCACTCCAGATCGCCTGTACGACGCGCTGGACATCGTTGCTGCGCAAGGTATGCAGACCATGCACCGCCATAAAGGTTGCCACGTTAAAACCAGACGCTAAGAAATGGTCGAGTTCGGGGGCGCTCAAGGGCCGCACGTCATCGTAAAATCCTGGGATATGGACACGGCCGGTGCGCGCATCATAGCAATGGGCAATGAGATCGCTCAACTCACCTATCGGGTTACGCGCAGCACCGCCAGTCAAGCCTGAATGACAATCGTTGCTGCCCGTCTCCAGACGGAGCAGCATGGTTAGCATGCCGCGTAGGCCATAGGGAACGGCCGGCGTGGTGCGAGACAACCAGACAGTATCGGACACGACAACCGAATTACAGGTGAGCGCCTGGCGGCGCTGTGCTACGAAATCCGCGAAGTGCGGACTGCCAATTTCCTCTTCCAGTTCCCAGAGAAACTGGACGTTGAGTGGCACGCCGTGCTGCACCGCAAAACGCGCTGCCAGCAGGGCGGTCAGAGCTGGCCCCTTATCATCGGTGGTGCCACGTCCCAGATAACGCTCACCGTCGCGCTGGAACACAAAGGGATCCTGCTGCCATTGCGGCTCGTTGGCTGGTTGTACGTCCAGGTGATTGTAGATCGCGACGGTGGGATACGCCGGATTGACGGTCAACTGGCCAAACACCACAGGATTACCAGGGGTCTCGACGACCTCGACTGTGGCTCCACAGGCCTGGAGGATCGCAGCGGCCTTGTGCGCACCCTGTTGGATGTCCGAGGCATGCGCCGGATCCATACTCACTGTAGGAATCTGGACCAGCTCGCGCAACAGTGTCTCAAACTCCTCGCGTACTGCCGGGATACCCTGCTCCAGAGCTGTATACAGGTCGGTGGCCATATGATGTCTCCCTTCCAGCAAGCCAGCATCTTGTGTGAGCCCTCATCGTGTGCAGGGACTATAGCACAGGGACACCCAGCCTGGCAGTGTCTTTTCAGCGCGGCAATATCAAGGGCGACGACGCTCCAGCAGCGCCCGCGCGCCAGGGGCATAGCGCTCCTGATCGTATACTTCATAAATAGTGTGTCATCGAGGAGGATGGGGAGAGCCAGGAAATTGCGCCAGCCGTGCTGCTGCCAATGCGTGGCATACAATCTCCCCTGTGTCACCACTGGGGGGATGCGTGCAGTAAAGCGGTCGCAGCCTGGGCCTCAAGGGGTTTGGCAAACAAATAGCCTTGCCCATAATTGCACTGCAAAGCTCGCAGGGCGGTGAGATGTTCAGTGGTTTCTACCCCTTCAGCCACCACTTCCATACCGAGATTCCGCGCCAGCGCGACGATGGCGCGGACAATCTCGGCATGTTTCCTCTCAGCATTCATGCTCCCGATAAAGGAGCGATCAATCTTCAAGATCTGCAGCGGAAAACGGTGCAGATAGCTCAAGGAGGAATAACCAGTGCCGAAGTCATCCAGGCTTAACTGCACCCTCAGAGCGTGTAGGCGCCTCAGCATCGTCATGACTGACGTGGTCTGCTCCATCAGCACGCTTTCCGTAATTTCGAGCTTTAGGCTATCGGCTTCGAGCCCGGTCTCGCGGAGCACCTGTTCCACATGCTCAACCAGATCGACCTGCATAAATTGTTTGCACGACAGGTTGACGCTCATGGATAAGGGGCGAGGCCTCGGGAATTGTTGCTGCCAGATGCGTAACTGGTTACAGGCGGCGCGCAGCACCCAGGAGCCAATCGGCACAATCAGGCCTGTTTCTTCGGCCACGGGAATGAACTCCAGTGGTGAGACGAGCCCACGCTGCGGGTGGCGCCAACGCACCAGCGCCTCAAACCCCACCAGTTGTCCACTCCCTAAGTGTACAATAGGCTGATAGTAAACGAGAAATTCCTGGCGCTCGATAGCCCGCCGCAAATCAATTTCCACCTGCAAGAGTGTGACGGCGCGGGCATACATATCGGTGTCGAACACCTCATGGCACGCCTTGCCACGGTTTTTGGCACGATACATTGCCGTTTCGGCATCGCGCAAGATGTCCTCAGGCCGATCATAGCCCGTGGCGCTCAGAGCAATACCCATACTAGCCGTGGTGAACACCTCGTGCCCACTGATAGTGAATGGCATCGTGAGCTGCTGTTGCAGGCGCTCAGCGACACACGTAGCATCGCTCACATTGTGAATTTCGTCCAGCAAAATGGTGAATTCGTCACCGCCCAGGCGTGCCATGGTGGGTATGCGTCCCAGACGCGCGACCGTGTCTGACAAGCGCAAGCTCGTTTCCAGGCGATGCGCCAGGGCGATGAGCAATTGATCGCCCACGACGTGCCCGAGACTGTCGTTGATCACCTTGAAACGATCGAGGTCGAGGAAAAGGACGGCAAACATCGAATCCTTATGCCGTTTGACGCGCTCGAGGGCGTGGGCCAGGCGTTCCATGAATAACATCCGATTCGGTAAGCCTGTCAACCCGTCCGCAACTTTCCGCTCGGTGATATCGGTTTGCGATCCAGCCATACGCGTCACGTTGCCGGTGTGGTCGCACACGGCCAGCCCCCGACTGAGTACCCAGCGGTACGTGCCGTCCTGGTGCAGCATGCGATGCTCGTGTTCGAAATGTTCTGTCTGTCCCTTCAGGTGCATCCTGAGCGCCGTCTCCAGCTGCTCGCGGTCCTCGGGATGGACACGGGCAAACCACTCCTCGACGCTGTCCTCGACGTCGCTCTCCCGGCAACCCAGCATCTCTTTCCAACGGAGGGAAAAATACATGTCGTTCGTGCGTAGATTCCAATCCCACAGTCCGTCGTTCGCCCCACGCATAGCCAGCGCGTACCGTTCTTCGCTCTCACGCAGGGCCTCTTCGGCCTTCTTACGCGAGAGCTGGGCATGAATGCGGGCAAAGACGATGGGGAAATCGATCGGTTTCGTCACGTAATCATTGGCTCCTAGACTTAAGGCCCCGACAATATCCTCGCTTTCATCCTTGGCGCTGACCATGATGACCGGCAGTTGCGCCGCCGTGAAGGTCTCGCGGATCATTTTGAGCACCGCGATGCCATCAAGTTCGGGCATCATGATGTCCAGCAGGACAAGATCAAAGGCGTACTGCTGCATCAGCGCCAGGGCTTCCTTGCCACTCGCAGCAGCGGTTGCCGCATACCCTTTGCGGGCGAGACGACGACACAGCAAATCACGGTTATGCTCGTCATCATCCACGACCAGGAGCGCACCAAGAGCCGGTATCATAGAGAGCCCCTTTCGTGAGAGGGTTGTCCCTGCCCTACCCAGAGACGGTCTTCTGTATCAACGGCTATGGGAGCAGGTAGTACAGTGTGGAGATAAGGCTGCAACATCATGATGAGACGTTCAGGATCGATTGGTTTTGCCAAGTAGCCAGAGGCGCCGAGGGTATAACTCATGTGTGCATCGTCCATAATGGTGAGGACGATGACGGGGATAGATGCCAGCACGGGATCAGCTCGTAACGCGGTCAGGACAGCCCAGCCGTCCATATCTGGCATCTTGAGATCAAGGGTGATGGCTGCCGGGCGTAGTATCTGAGCCAGCCATAACCCTACTCGTCCACTGGACGTGGCGACGACATGCAGCCCTTTCTTGGTCAGGAGGCGCACGATGAGATCGAGGGAGACGGGGTCGTCGTCGATCACCAGGACGATGTGCTGACCATCTGACCCGTGTGTCAGCGCTGTCTGGACGACTGTGTCGGCTTTCTGCTCCCGCTGCACTGCCGCTACGGTTGGACGTTTTTGGACTTCTGCCGGCAGTAGGAGGGTAAAGGTCGATCCCTGGCCTGGGATACTCTCGACCCTAATGTCTCCACCCATCATGTGGCAGAAGCGTTGGCTGATTGCCAGACCCAAGCCAGTGCCCCCATACTTCCTGGTCGTGGAGGCGTCGGCTTGGAAAAAATCTTGAAACAGGCGACTCTGCTGCTCGGGGGTCATGCCAATACCCGTATCGGTGACGCGGAAGGTGATCCAGTCTCCACCGGACTCTGTGACGCGACGCACCTGCAGCGTGATCGTGCCATGCTCAGTGAACTTACAGGCATTACTGAGCAGGCTCAGCAGACACTGGCGCACCCGGACTGGGTCAGCGTGCATCAGGTCTCTTGTGTCAGCCCCATGGACTTCGAGCGTGTTGCCATTGCGCTCCAGGAGCGGTTTAATAGTGGTAACGATTTCAGCAATGAGTCCAGAGACGCCAAACGTCTCCAAGACGAGTTCTATCTTACCGGCCTCAATTTTCGAGAGATCGAGGATGGCGTTGATGAGCATCAGCAGGTGCTTCCCAGCCGTGCGAATCTTCTCGAGGTCGGGGAGCATCGCCGACTGCCCCTGGTCGGTGGTCTCCTCGAGGAGCATCTCGCTATAACCAATGATGGCATTCAGGGGTGTGCGGAGCTCATGACTCATGTTGGCGAGGAAGGTGCTTTTGGCGCGGTTGGCCTCTTCTGCGGCCTCTTTCTGGCAGCGCAGTTCTTCTGCCTGCTTGCGCTCAGTGATGTCTTGCGCGATACAGACGATGCCTTGCACTCTCCCGGCATGGTCGTACATGATTGATCCAGAAAACAGCACGGGGATGGAACGTCCGTCTTTGGTCCGATAGACTTTCTCGACGCCGTGGAGTGCCCCATGCCTGATCACGTCTGCGAGCCCTGTTCCCTCGTCTGCGAGCCCTGTCCCCTGGTCGAGGCTGGCAATGTCGGATGCCGCAAGAATCTTGCTCATGGGCCATCCCATAAGCTCTGCTTCGCTGTATCCCAAGAGGCGACACGCCGCAATGTTGACCGCCTGGATGATGCCGTCTGGTGCCACGACAATGAGGGCGTTCATGAGCGAACGGAGGATGTTCTCCGTATAATTTTTGGTAGCGGTAATGGCGTCGTAGGATTGTTGTAACGCATTATTGGCCAGGTACAGCTCATGGCTTTTACTTTCCAAGAGCATCTCGGCCTCCTTCCGGGCGTGTCGCTCGCGTTCCAGCCGTCGTGTCCACAGTTCTGTATCACTCATGCGGGGATATCCTGCTTCGTAAGGACAAAACGCACATGTGTCCCATGACTGTTGGCGATGTCGTTGCGGTGCATGAGAATGGGCTCACCAAAGTGTGCGATGCATCCTGCAATCAATCCCTCAGCCAGGTCAGCAAAGGGGCGCGAGGAACGATAGAGCAGGGTTAAACGGCCTGGCGTCGATGTATCGCAGGTAAACGTAGGCAGCTCAGCGTCGGGATAGAGCTTACGCACTTCGACGTGGATGTGGTTTTCGATCCGCTCCAGGAAGCTGAAAGCTGACGTCTCGCCTGCGAACAGAGCAGGATATGACGCTGCAAAGCGGTCAAACAGGTGTACACCAAAGGTGTACACTAACGTAGGCATGGGAATACTGGTGAGCGTGCTGAGCTGCGACACGAGTTGGATAATCTCGTGGTAGTCGTATGTGCCAACGGCGGTGTACGCACCGTCTAAGGGGACTGCTGCAGCAGTAATCATGCGATCGGCGACTTCTGGTGTGAACCGAGCTTCAACCATGTCAAGGAATTCTGTAAAAACAATGCCCTTCACCGTACGTTACTCCTCCCGACGTCATCGTGGATTGTTCGCTCAGAGACAATCTATGAGGGCTTGTAGTCAAGTGACCTATCGGAGCACCTAGAATGGAACTTTAGTTGGCGTGGAGTTAATCGCAGTGCATGCTCCGCCCTCCCCTGCCTCTTGACCTCGCATGGCTCGGGGTGTATAGAGCACCACACATACGCGAACGTGTGTGATACGTATGGAGGAGACTGCTATGGCGTATGATCTCTTGGTGCAGAATGGCCGTATTGTAGATGGTTCAGGGATGCCGGCGTTTATAGGGGACGTGGCGGTACGCCACGGGAAAATCGTGGAGGTCGGCAAGCTGAGTGGCCAGGCCACGCGCACCATTGATGCTGCAGGGTTGGTGGTGGCGCCAGGCTTCATCGATAATCACTGCCATTACGATGCCCAGGTGCTCTGGGATCCGCTGTGTTCATTTTCCTGCTATCATGGTGCCACCACGGTGATCTTTGGCAATTGCTCGCTCGGTCTCGCGCCGGTACAACCGGCAGACCGGGAACGTGTGGCTGGCATGCTCTCGTACGTTGAAGCCATTCCTATGGACGTCCTGCAGGCGGGGGTGCCCTGGCGCTGGACGTCGTTTCCCGAGTACATGCAGATCGTCGAGCAACGTCTGGGAGTCAACGCTGGTATGCTGATCCCGCACTCTGCAGTGCGCTATTATGCCATGGGCGAGGCCAGCCAGGAGGATCAACGTTCTGCCACGCCGGACCAACTTACTACCATGCAACGCCTGATCCGGGAAGGTCTGGAAGCGGGCGCTCTCGGTCTGTCGATCACGCGGAACCGGGGCCACTTCGACCTAGAGGGCCGGCGTATTGCCGGGGCCTGTGCCCCGGACGACGAACTCTTTGCCGTGACGGACGTGCTGCGGCAAGTCGGTACGGGGGTTATCCAGTGTGGCGGCGGCACGAATCCGGAAATCGAGCATCGCCTGATGAGCCGTATATCCGCGGCCTGCGGGCGCCGCCTCATGTATAACACCATCCTGCAAAGCGTCCGAGCCCCAGAGCGCTGGAAGCAACATCTCGCCGTCGTTGAAGAGACCTGTCAGGCCGGGAATCGGGCCCTGCCGCTGTGTTCACCCAACCCGATCAAGCAGCGCTTCACCATGCACAATTGTCAGGTATTCCGTGGCATGCCGCACTGGCATCCCATCCTCCTGGCTGCAGACGCCGACAAGCTCCGGGCCTACAGCGACCCCGCGGTGCGCCAGCAACTCCGGGCCGACATCGAGAGCCCCTTGGGACCCGAGGGAGTATTCTCGAAACGCTGGGATCTCATGGTCGTCGAAGCGCCCACACTGCCGCAGCATCAGGGATTGAAAGGTAAAAGTATCGCAGAGATTGCGGCGGCGCAGGGCAAGGATGTGCTCGATGCCTTCCTCGACCTGGCCGTGGCCGAAAACCTCGATACCGTCTTTGTCCTCGGTGAAATCAACGTCGATCCTGAGGCTGTGGCCACCCTGCTCACCAGCCCCTACACGATTGTGGGGCTCTCGGATGGCGGGGCGCATGTGCAGTTCGACAGCGGTGTCGGCTTTAGCACACGCTTGCTGGGCTACTGGGTGCGTGAGCAGCAGATCTTGTCCCTCGAAGAAGCCGTACGCCAACTCACTTTTGTCTCGGCCTCGGCCTTTGGTATCTATGACCGCGGGCTGATACGTCCCGGTATGGCGGCGGATCTCACCATCTTTGACGCCGATACAGTGCAACCACTGCCGGAAGACGTCGTGCACGATTTTCCCAACCATGGCTGGCGTATCCGCGAGCGGGCGCAAGGCATTGCCTACACCGTCGTGAACGGCACGGTGCTCCTCGAGCATGGTGAGCACACGGGTGCCTTGCCTGGACGTATTCACCGCAACGCGCTCTATGCCGTATAGTCGACCACGTGTGTTGTGCGCCTGCCTCCCCACCCGCCTCTGAGAGAGGGGTGGGGTGAGGTAGACGGTACCCTCAAGAGACGGAGACGGAGCAGCGTGTGAAAATAGGCATTCTCTCGGATATTCACGCGGAACCGCAGGCACTACGACGCGTCCTGGTAGACATGCCATCCGTGGATCGCGTGCTCTGTGCTGGCGATGCCGTGAGTGAATACCAGTTCTGTGCGGAAACGGTCCAACTCTTACAACAGGTGAACGCCCAGTGCATTCAAGGCAACCATGAGATGGTCCTGTTTAGTGGTCGCAATGCTGCCTATCTTAGAAAATGTCAGGCTGAGTTTGCGCCTGCCCTGCTGGATGCCCTCGCCACCGCACCCACCTCGCTGGCGTTGGAAGTTGCGGGAGCGCGCCTCTTGATGGTGCATGCAAGTCCCTGGAAGCCCTTTGAAGAGTATATCTTACCCCACAGTCCCAAGCTCCCTCGCTTCGCACAGCTTCCCTATGACTTTGTCATCCTTGGGCATACGCATGTCCCCATGGTCGAGTGTGTCGACCGGGTGACCGTCATCAACCCTGGCTCGTGTTCCCAGCCACGCGATCAGGACCGCCGTGGCTCCTATGCCATCTTAGACCTGGAGCGCCGGGAAGTCGAACTGCGTCGAGTCCGGTTAGATTGAAGGCAGGCGTGCCAGCACTCAGAGGTAGAGTGCACCAGATGGCTGTGCCCCTCGGTCATTGTATCCTGTTGAAATGCTTGACAGCATGGCAACAGCGTGTTATTTCTACTGCGACTGATTCAGGCACTGAGCCATCCCGCACTGTGGCTCAGGCCCAGGACATCAGCTTACAGTCCTGCCATAGGAGGGGAATGATATGAGAAGAGCCAAAGATGCTGGGGCACACCACCGGTATGGTATCTTGTGGCTGGCCATCTGGGGTGGGGTGCTGAGTGCAGGATGGTTGTGGCCGACACAGGCGTATGCGGCGGAGGCCGCCAAGATCGATACCGGGGATACGGCCTGGGTATTGGTGTCGTCGGCCCTGGTCTTGATGATGACGGCGCCTGGCCTGGCGCTGTTCTATAGTGGCCTGGTGCGGCGCAAGAATGTACTTGGCACCTTGATGCACAGTTTTATTTTGCTGGCCATGATCAGTGTGCAATGGGTGTTAT
>Ga0209382_10009972_pt1 | contig 11873 bp, 10 predicted proteins | sample SoiMetdeltSBSDD5_FD_187599 | JGI IMG/M metagenome (GOLD analysis project Ga0209382, IMG submission 187599) | Bulk soil microbial communities from a Populus tree surrounding site in Tennessee, USA - Soil MetaG P. deltoides SBSDD5 (SPAdes) (version 2) | ecosystem: Environmental > Terrestrial >... | reverse complement strand
GACTTCTTCGATTATTCGATCTACGTCGACGCGCACGAGTTGGACATCGAGCAGTGGTACGTCGATCGCTTCCTGAGCCTGCGTGAGACCGTCTTCAAGAATCCCTCTTCGTACTTCCACCGCTACGCCAACCTCGATCACGATGAGGCCGTCGAGACGGCGCGCGGAATCTGGCAGTCGATCAACCTCGTGAACCTGCAGGAGAACGTGCTGCCGACGCGCGAGCGCGCGCATCTCATTCTCGAGAAGGGGAGGGATCACGCGGTGCGCAAGGTGCGACTGCGGAAGCTGTAAAGCAGGCCTGGCCTAAGCCTGCCCCAGGCCTGGCCTAGGCCTGGCCCGGGCCTGACCTAGGCCTGCCCCAGGCCTGGCCTAGGCCTGGCCCGGGCCTGCTCGAGTCCTACGAGACGTTCGCGAGCTGCGTCGAAAACTGCTTCGTGAGCAGCGGCACCACGGCGCCGGCCGTCAATGGTTCGGAGAACAGGTAGCCCTGCGCGTGCGGGCAGTCCAGCCGCCGCAGCTGCTCCGCGTGCTGAACGGTCTCGACGCCCTCGGCAATCAGCCCCATCCCGAGCTCTCGCGCGAGCTTGACGATGGCGCTGCCGACGCCGTCCTTCTCGGATGTACCCATGCGGGCCACGAACGACTTGTCCAGCTTCAACGCGTCGACCGGATACCGCTGCAGATAGCTGAGCGACGAATACCCCGTTCCGAAGTCGTCGAGGTGCACGGCGACGCCGAGCTTACGGAGACGCTCGAAATTGCGTTCGACCACGTCCGAGTGGTTGATGAGCACGCTCTCGGTGATCTCGAGCTGCAGGCTGCGTGGCAGCAGACCGCTCTCGTTGATCGCGTCCTCGACGTAGGCGATGAAGTCCTCGTGCGTGAACAGCTTCGACGACACGTTGACCGACAGCGCCAGCGGATGCCCGAACATCTGCTGCCAGGCCGCGGCCTGATGGCAGGCCTCGCGCAGCACCTGGTGTGTCAGCGGAACGATGAGGCCGGTCTCTTCCGCAACCGAGATGAACTCCGATGGCGGCGCCACGTGGCCGTCGGGGCGGACCCAGCGCACGAGCGCCTCGAACCCCGAGATCCGTGACGAGGGAAGATCGACGATGGGCTGATAGAACACCGTCAGCTCTTTGCGCTCGATCGCGCGCCGCAGCTCGGTTTCGACGGTGAGCCGTTTGAGCGCCGACGCATGCATCGCCGGATCGAACAGCTCGTAACCGCCGCGGCCGGCTGCCTTCGCTCGATACATCGCGATGTCCGCGTCGCGCAGCAGGGCGTCGACCGAGCGATACTGCGCACCGCCGATGACGATCCCGATGCTCGCCGAGCCAAACAGCTCGTGATTGTCGATCTGGAACGGATCGGCGAGCGCGTGCTGCAGTCGTTCGGCGATGGCGCAGACGTCCTCCGGCGTGCCGAAGTCCTCTGCGAGGATGGCGAATTCGTCGCCGCCGAGGCGTGCCAGCGTGTCGCCAGGGCGCAGATGCGCCTGCAGCCGCTGTGAGATCGCCACGAGGAATCGATCGCCGACGACGTGGCCGAGGCTGTCGTTGACCAGCTTGAATCCATCGAGGTCGACGAACAGCACGCCGTAGCTGTGCGCCGAGTTGCGCGCGCCCTGCGCGATCGCGCGCTGCAGCAGCTCGCTGAACAGCGTGCGATTCGGCAGGTCGGTCAGCGCGTCGTGACGCGCCGCCTGCGCCAGCGAATCGCGGATCCGGCGCTGCTCGGAGATGTCCGTCTGCGATCCGGCCATGCGGACCGGACGACCCGTGTCATCACGCACCGCGACGCCGCGGCACAGCACCCAGCGCGTCCCACCGCGTGCATCTTCCATGCGGTATTCGTGTTCGAACTGCGCGCACTCGCCGTCGAGGTGCGCGCGCATGTTCTGCACCAGACCGGGACGGTCTTCCTCGTGCGCGCGCTGCAGCCACTGATCGAACGTTGCGATCTCGGCGTCGGGCGCGAGGCCGATCATCATCTTCCACCGTTCGGAGCAGTACAGCGCGTCGTTCGGAATGTCCCAGTCCCACAGACCGTCGTTCGAGCCGGCCGCGGCGAGCGCGTAGCGCTGTTCCGACCGGCGCGCCGCTTCGAGCGCCGACACGGTGTCGCGGTGCAGGCGCAGCACTTCTTCCTTGTGCCGCTTTTCCGCCGCGATCCGATCGACATACATGCGATACGACCGGAAGGTGAGATAGACCGGGGCGCCCGCGAGCGGCAGGAGCCACCACTGGCTCGTCTCCCACAACACCACGCCGGCCACGGCTGCGCCGGCGCCGACGAAGTAGCTGGGCGCAGTCCACAGGAAGTTGGTCTGCCAGACCTTCCAGATCGATTGACGCGCGGCCAGGCTCACCGCGGTCGCCACGATGAACGTGTTGACCAGGTAGTACGCCAGCGCGCTGGCGACGAGCGGCTTGGCAATCGTCTGGAACTCGAACGTCCCCGGGCGTCCTCCGAAGGCGGTGAACGCCATGCCGGCGGCCTGGACCGTGAGCACCAGCGCGGCTGCGTTGAACAGGATGCGGAAGACGGGATTGCGCCGATTCGTACCGAAGATCGACTGCGCGCACGCGCTCGCGCCGGCGACGAGCATCGTCATCTCGCGCCCGATCAGCAGCAGCGCGGCGAAGTCCACGCTGTAGGAGATCGAGAGGTTCGACGCGCTCGTGCCGAGCGGGAGACGGAGGCGCAAGCTCGACGCCAGCACCGATGCCGCGAGCAGCACCGCGAACCGGCCCGGGTGCTGAAGCTCACGCGGACCTTGCAGCACCAACACGACGAAGCCGACCGCCACGATGGCGATGACGAACACACCGGCAGCGACCGGCAGATGGTCCAGGCTCGTCGCCGTGGAGGCATCTCCGTGCGCAGCCCGGTGCGCTCGCGACCACCAATCGCGAAGCCTGGCCGGCATCCCCGTGAGTACCGCGGTCGTCATGGTCTCAGACCGTCGTTAGTCCCAAACAACCTTCGTTAGTCCCAAACAACCTTGCGCCGGACGCGCGTCTCGTGAATGACAGCTGTGCTCATCGCTCGTGATTCCTTAGTGAGGTCAATAGCCGCAACGTATCCAACCCGACTAGTTTCCCCAGACAAGGTTGTCTCCCCAGACCAGGTTATCGCCCGAGACCGCGTTGGTGCTCCAGACGATGTTTGTGCTCCAGACGATGTTGGTGCTCCAGACGATGTTGGTGCTCCAGACGATGTTGGTGCTCCAGACGATGTTGGTGCTCCAGACGATGTTGGTGCTCCAGACGATGTTGGTGCTCCAGACGATGTTCTCGCCCCACACCAGGTTGTCGCCCCAGACCACGTTCTGGCCCCAGGGCGGCAGGTTCTGCTGAATGGTGTCGCCCCAGACGACGTTCTCGCCCCAGATCACGTTCTGGGCCCACACCTGCGTCCCCGCGATGTTGCTGACGGGGTTGATGGGCCCCGAGAGCCAGTAGGCGCCCAGGGGCGCCGACGGATTCACGAGGCTGGCGAGCTTGAGCCCGCCGTCTCCGTTCAACTCGCCGGCGCCGACCGTCAGGTAGTCGTACGCGGCGCCGACCTGATCGCGCATCGGCAGCGCGCTGTATTGGAGCATCGCCTTGACCGTGTTGGGCGTCAGCGGTCGCGCCGCCCAGAACGCGAGTCTGTTGGCTTCGAGCATCAGCGCGATCGTGCCCGACGTCACCGCCGCCGCCATGCTCGTCCCCGTCAACGGCAGATACGTATTCTTCAGGGTGACGACCTTGGTGGTCCCGTTCGTAGCCAGCAGTTCGCTCGTGGTCGATACCGGAGCCAGCAGCTTGTGGCCGGGCGCGACGAAGTCCGGCTTGACGTAGCCGTCGTACCACGTCGGACCCCGTGAGCTGTAGGGACCGACGATGTCGTCGCTGCGCGTCACCGTGCCCATCGTGTGCGCGGATCCCACCGTGATTGCCGACCGCGCGTTGCCAGGTGAGAGCACGCCGCCGTAGCCAGGAAGCTGCGTGTCCGGGTTCAGGCCGACGTTGCCGGCGGCGACAACGACGATGATGCCGGCAGCCGATGCCCGCTCGACCGCCTGCACCAGCGGGTCGGTCTTGGCTGACTCGTACGGGACATGACCGAGCGAGAGGTTGATGATGTCGATGCCAAGGCTGTTCTTGTTTGCCGTCGCGAATTCGATCGCGTTGATGACATCGCTCGTATTGCCGCGCGCGTTCCGGTCGAGCACCTTGAGCCCGATCAGCGACGCGTTGGCGGCGACGCCCACGTTATCGTCAGGGCCGCCGGGAGCGCCGCCGGCAATGAGTCCCGCGACGTGCGTGCCGTGGCCGTTGTCGTCGCTCGGCGCCGTCGCGATGCCCCCGCGCGTGAAGTCGTAGAACGCCTTGATGCGTTTACCGAACTCGATGAGCGGGCTGATACCAGAGTCGATCACCGCGACCCCGACGCCTCTGCCCGTGTAGCCCGTATTGGCTACGCCAAGCGTGGCGCGAAGGACGGTGCCGTCCGTGTTGGGAACGGGCGAAAGCGCTTGCCCGCCCACCGGCCCGTCGATCGAGATCGATTCGATCGCGTCGAGATCGGCCAGCGCGTCGAGGGCGTCCACAGGGACGTCGGCAGTCAGCGCAGAGATCAGACGGTGGTAATGCTTCACCCGCACGTTCAATTTGCGGAGAGCGGCGATGACCTCTTTGAGTTGGCCCTCACGGACTCGAATGATGACGCGCGTCGTGTCGCCGCCTTGATCGGCAACCTGCGTGAGCGCCTTATCGAGCTTTGGCGAGTGACCCTTCTCGGCCGCCGCCGGCTGTGCAACGCCCATCGCAATGACGACCGCTGCTGCCGTCCAGAACCATTTGGTGGACCTTGATACAAAATCCGACATGCCTTCAAGCAGAGCAACCTCGACGCCAACGGCACGCAGGAGGCCGCGAATAATCCCGCGTGCGCAAAGTCGCACGACATGACGCAGCGATGCGTGACGATTGGCTAACGGATTGGTGATCGTCGTGTCTGAAAAAACCAGACGTTCTCACCGGCAAAGAAGGCTGCCGCTCAGATGCCTTCGGCGTGTTCTATTTCGACGCGGCCGTGTTCTGTCTTGAGCGGCTTTGACTGCTGAGTGTTGCCCTATTTCGGGGCAACACCCTTCTCTAGCAGCCAGGTTGCGACGGCGCGAAAGGCTACGCCGCGGTGGGCGACTGCGAGTTTCGCGTCCTCGCGTACCTGCGCGAGCGTCATGTCGTACGGAGGGTAGAAGAAGATGGGGTCGTAGCCGAAACCGCCGTTGCCGCGAGGAGCATCGGCGATCTCTCCTTCGATCGTGCCGACCGTTTCAAACAGGATGCGATCGTCGTCGACGACCGTGGCCGCACACAGAAATCGAGCGGCCCGACCACGCTCGGGATGTTCGGCCAGTCTGCGCAGAATGACATCGAACCGCTCCGCATACGACGCATCCGGTCTAAGGAAGCGCGCCGATCGCACGCCCGGTTCGCCGCCGAGCGAATCGATGACGAGCCCCGAGTCCTCGGCGATCGTCATGAGCCCTGACGCCGCCGAGTAATAGCGCGCCTTGAGCCGCGCGTTTTCTTGAAACGTCTCTCCGGTCTCCTCCGGCTCGGGGACGGGTGGAAGATCGCGAAGCGTGATCAGCTCGACGTTCACGCTGGCAAGCAGCGATCGGATTTCGCGCAGTTTGTCTTGGTTCGTCGTCGCTACGAGCAGTCGCATTTGGGGTCAGACCCGGGGTCTGATCCCGGGTCCGACCCCGGGTCTGACCCCTGCACGGAACTTCTCTGGGCCCTCGGGCCTCTGCGTTACGTCTTCGCCTTCTCGAGGTACTGGCCGACCAGGCCGCGCTGGAGGGCGATCAGCTGTCTGACGCCGGTGTCCGCCAGATCGAGCAGGCGGTTGAGTCCTTCACGGCCGAAGGGCAGTGCTTCTGCGGTTCCCTGCAGCTCGATGTACAGCCCCGCCCCGGTCTTGACGACGTTCATGTCGACATCGGCCTTCGAGTCCTCGGTGTAAGCGAGATCGAGCATCGGCTCGCCGCCGACAATGCCGACGCTGGTCGCGGCGACGAAGTCGGTGACCGGCATCGTCCGGATCAGATCCTGCTCGCGCATTTTGTGCATAGCGAGGACGAGCGCGACGAACGCGCCGGAGATCGACGCGGTGCGCGTGCCGCCGTCGGCTTGGATGACATCGCAGTCGAGCGTGATGGTGCGCTCGCCGAGCTCGTCGAGCCTCGTGACGGCGCGGAGCGAACGCCCGATCAGGCGCTGGATCTCCTGGGTGCGTCCACCGACCTTGCCTGCCGACGCCTCGCGCTGCGTCCTCGTCGTCGTGGCACGCGGCAGCATCCCGTATTCCGCTGTGACCCACCCCTTCCCGGTGTTGCGCCTGAACGGCGGCACGCGGTCCTCGACGCTGGCCGTGCAGATCACTTTCGTTTTGCCCGCTTCGACGAGGACCGATCCCTCGGCGTGGATCAAATAGTTGGGAGTGATTCGGGTAGGGCGGAGTTGCTCGGGAAGTCGACCGTCGGCTCGCATAAGCGGACTTACAGTACCTCACTTTTGAGTTTTGGGTTTTGCGTCTTGAGTGGCGTCGCGCTCGCGCACCAGCGTCGTATCGCGCGTCAACGGCCGGCGGATGTCGACGTGGCCGGCGATGGCGTCGACCTCCTTCCCATCGACGAGCAGCTGCACTCGTTGCACCGCGGGCAGATTGGCCGTCACCGCGTTGACCAGCGCGTACACAGTGAGCAGCTCGTTGAGCGAGCCGCCCGGGTGCGCGCGAACGATCTCCGGCCCGAGATCGACGAACGCGTCGCCGCGATCGGTGACGTAGAACGCGCGCAGTGTGGTGCCCTCCGGGATGACCGTGACGTACGGGGCGGGCGCCGCCTTGAGCTCGGTCAGCAGAATCTGGCGGCCCTGCTCCACGACTCCGCTGGCGAGCGGTACGTCTCGGCGTACCGGCACCAACGCACGACCGTCCGACGATGCATAGAACAGCGTCGCCGTGATGTGCGCGGTTTCTTGCGGTGTTGCGGGTGCCGCCGCTGCCGGCGCCGTCTCGGGCTTTTTCTCCCAAAACGAGCCGACGCCACGCACGATCAGCACGAGCGCGACCACGACGACGCCGGCGGCGTAGATGAGCCACCGTTTGCTCATGGGGTTTCCCGGTCGTCGGTCAACGAGCGGAAGCGCGCGATCGCGTTCACGATCGCCTGAGCGACGCCGTTCTTGAACGCGTCGGTTCCCGCCTGCTTTTCCTGGCCGCTATTGGTCAGATAGGCCATCTCGACGAGCACGGCCGGCATGTTGGCCGCCGACAGCAGGCGCATCGGCGCCTGTTGCTTCGGACGTGGGCTCATCGGCACCACTTTGCGGAGTTCCTCCTCGACGACGCCGGCCAGCACTCCCGATGACTCGATGTGCCGCGCCTGCGCAAGGTCCCACGGGATGATCTCGATCGGGCGCGTCCCGCCGCCGATCACCGGCAGCGCGGTCGATTGCGTCTCGATGAGTCGACGCGCCGCTTCGCCTTCGCGATCGAGCCGGTCGTAGAACACTTCGGCGCCGGACGGTGTGCCCGACGGCGCGCCGTTGGCGTGCAAGCTGACGAGGAGGTTCGCCTTGTTGTTGTTGGCCGCGGCAGCGCGCTCGTCGAGGCTCACGGTCTTGTCGTCCTCGCGCGTCAGGATGACCCGCAGCCCGAGCCGCGACTCGAGAATCGAGCGCACGCGGCGGGCGACGTCGAGCGTCAGCTGCTTTTCTTCCAAGCCTCTCGCGCCGCGGACCCCGATGTCGTCACCGCCATGGCCCGCGTCGATCACGATCGCCAGCGGGGCAGGCGCCGTGTCGATTCCCGGAGGTCGAGTCTCGGGAACAGGGGCTCGCGGATCTGCCGTCTGCCCTCGGCCCGCTTCGGCCGCTGCGCCTTGGGGGATCTCGATGATCACGCGCGTCCCCTCGTCCGCAGTGCTCACGACGAGGCGCGCCGGACCGGCACCGCGCGTCAGCGTGACGACGACGGTATCGGGCTGGTCGCCCAGGCGGATGCTTTCGATCAGACCGGTGGCGCTCGGCGGAAACGCGGTCTCGAGCGCATCCGCGTCGACACGAATGAGCACGCGGTTGTTGTCGGTCGTGGTGACGACGCGACCCGCTGGCGACACGATCATCACCGCTCGTGTTGGCGGGCCGGCGCTGTCGATCCGGGCGGACAGGCGTGGCACGCGCAATTCGCCAACGATCACCAGTCGCGCCGCTGGACGCAGGGTGATCCGCTGGTCGTAGATCGGCCCGAGCGCGCGAGGCAGGAACTCCACGGGCGCGAACCATCGCTTACCCGACTGGACCAGCGGCGATGGCAGGGCCACCACGCGGCCATCGACCGAGGCCATCGGCCGATCGGCCGAGGCGATGATCGTCTTGCCGCGGTACGTCATCGTGACGCCACCGGCGAGTGAATCAGTCCGAACCGTGACTTGAAAGAGGGCGGCGATGTCGTCGAGGGAGACGAGCTCACGTCCGCCCGTGGAGACGACCTGGATCGGGCGCCGTCCGTCGCGAGACAGCAGTGTGTAGGGCGGCGCGTTGTCCTGGGCCTGGGGAAGCAGCGGCAGCGCAAGGAGGACAGTCGCGACGAGCGCGATGGCGACTCGCGCCATGGTCTGCTTCGTCACTATACGCCTATTTCAATCCGAACCGCTGTTTCAGCTGTGGCCATTCGGACTTGAGCTTGAGAAACGCGGCTTCATCGGCGCAGAGCAAGAATGGGTTCGTCGCGCGCTCCAGCGCCACCGTCGAACTGGGGCGGGCGCCGTAGTCGTGGCCCGGCCACACCGTGGCCTCGTCGGGAATCATGTCGAGCATGCGCTGCAGGCTGCGCCACTCGGTCCGCGCGTGCTCGTCGTCGGAGGTGCCGCCGACCTTGCCGACGAAAAGAAGGTCGCCGGTGATGAGCAGCCGATGCGTCGACTCGTAGAGCAGCACGTGATCGTCGCAGTGCCCCGGCACGTGGTAGGACGTGACCCGCAGCGCGCCTATGCGCAGGACGTGCCCGTCGGTGAGCGAGACATCCGGGTCGAGGTCGGGATGCGCCGCCAGCCTGGCGTTGGTCAGGGCCAACGCGCGGTCGTTGCCGTTGACGTGATCGGGATGGCCGTGCGTGTTGATGACGTGAGAGACGTTCAGCCCTTGCGCCCGCGCGCGCTCGACGAAGACGTCGGGCGAATAGGAGGGATCGATGAGCACCGCCTCGCGCGCGGCGCGATCGCCGAGAAGATAACCGAAGTTCCGATCACCGCCCGCGCGGATCTGCTCGAAGACCAATTGCATGGCTGACGCGTGTAATGCAGAACGTTGATGGCAGACAGATTCATTGTCGCATTGCCGAGCGCGGAATGCCGAATCAGGTCAGCGCTTCGGCGCGTCGAGCAGCTCGCGCACGGCGTTTTCGATGCTGGTCGGCGAAAACGGCTTGCCGAGCATCGGCAGAGTCCAATCGATCTGGTTCTGCTCGCCCGCATCTTTGTGCGGGTAGCCGGACACAAGCAGGATCTTCACGCTCGGCCATCGCGACTGAACTTCGCGCCAGCTGCAGTCCGCTCATTTTCGGCATGAGGACGTCGGTGACCACGAGGTCCATCGGCCGGCCGGCGCCGGCAGTTCATGGACCGGCGACCCCTCGACCGGACGCAGGTAGATGGAGAACGTCGTCCCGGCTCCCGGGACGCTGCCGCACCAGATATAGCCGCCGCTCTGCTTCACGATCCCGTACACACTCGACAGACCCAGGCCCGTTCCACGGTTGCCGTTGGTGGTAAAGAACGGTTCGAAAATCTGCGCCAGCACCTCGGGGGGCATGCCGGTGCCCGTGTCGCTCACGTTGAGACGCACATACCGGCCAGGCTCCATCTGAAAATACGGCTGCGTCACATCGACGATCTTCGTCTCGATCTGGAGCGTGCCGCCCTCGGGCATGGCGTCGCGTGCGTTGATGGCGAGGTTGACGACCACCTGCTCGAGTTGGCCGGGATCGACTTCGACGCTGGGCAGCGCGGGATCCAGCGATGTGATGACGCGGACCTGCGCGCTCATCACACGCGTGAGCATCGGCTGCACCTGCGCGACCACGCGATTGATGTCGACGCGCTGCACCTGCATCACCTGCCGGCGGCCGAAGGCCAGCAGCTGTTTGGTCAGCGTGCTCGCGCGGCGCGAGGCCGCGAGCAGCTCCGACAGCTCTTGGGAGGCGTGTCGCTCCTGCAGAATCTCGCCGTAGCCGATCACGATCATCAGCAGGTTGTTGAAGTCGTGGGCGGTGTTGCCGGCGAGCCAGCCGATCGCTTCGACGCGCTGCACCTGACGGAGGTAACGCTCGTTCTTGCTCAACTCGCGGGCGGTGCTGGCGCGCTCGAGCTCCGCGGTGACGCGGCCGGCGAGCACCTGCAGGAGCGCCATCGCATCGTGCGTCTCCTCCAATGGCCGCTGTGTAATCGCCACCATCGCGCCGACCAGATCACCCTTTGCTCCCACGAGAGGCAGGGCGACATATCCCTCGGCCACCAGGTCCTGCAGCAGCGGGTCCAATGGGAATCGATGCCGCACACCCGCCTGGTGGTACACGGCATCCTGCAGCGTCAGTTGTTCCGCTGGTGTGCCGGAACGGGCATACAGCCGGTTTCTACGAGTGCGTTACCGCGCCAGACCGCGAGGGTCTGCAGGTGATCCTGGCCGACGCATTCGGCGACGAACGCCAGCTCGGCGTCGAACATCATCGCCATCTCCCGGACGACGGCCGGAAGAAAGTCGTCGCCAGCCTTGGTGAGCACGACTGCCGCGCGACGAAGCGTCTCTTCGCTGCCGACGGGCACGTGCGTCCCTGTGCACAACCCGCAGAGACGACGGACCGCGTCGGTGACGGCCGCTCGCATCCATCCGCGAGGGTGTGAGCGTTCGGGCAAGGGTGTTCCTCGGAGAGGGGCGCGCCGGGCGCGCGGCGCATCGCCGCATGCTGCCAGGTTCCCCCGCCCGTAATCGGCAGGGGGGTGGCCTGCTTTAGGCGACTGTAGAGGTTGCCCTCGCGCGGCCTTCTGTCCCCACGCCACCGTGTACAATCAAAGAAGCGAACTCACCTCGAGGGGGCGAATTTGGCTTCGACGGGGGCATGAGATTGCGGGATGCATGCCGAGCTCCATTGACTCGTTAATCCGATGGGACATCCGTTAACTGCGGACAATCAGTACGCTCTCGCTGCTTAATTAAGCAGTGACGTTCGCCCTGACCTCGCCTGGTGGTTGGGGGTCGAACGCCATCAAGCAGGCTGGTGGCCACGCGGCGCCTCGGCGCGTGGCCGCGAGATTTTCCGAGGCTAAGGCTTGGCGGTACTTAGCCGCTTCCACACGCCAGGCACGAAAACTCAGAAGCGGACACGCATGTAGAGTCCCACGACGACGTGCTTTCGGACGCGGGTTCGACTCCCGCCGCCTCCACCACCTAACCTGTTCTACCGAGTGATGTTCGCGGACTCGGTAGATCCCATTGCCAATACGTTGCCTACCGCCAGCGCTAGGACTGCGCCTGTTCTCGGCGCATCGGCCAACATCGAGCAGATGCGCCAGACGAAACCGCATGTTTCCTGCTCCGAACGGACACGGCGCGGATCACGGGACTTACTGCGAGGCCGTCGCCGGCATCGGCGCCTTGCCATCGAGCACGAACGTATAAACCATCGGACGACGACCGCTGGCGCCGCCAATGCCAGCCAGGAACGAAATCTGCTGCTTTCCATTCAGTTGGTAGGTGATCGGTGGACCCATGCCTCGCTGACCGGTCTGGACTTCCCACAGCACCGTG
>Ga0209382_10009971_pt1 | contig 11874 bp, 7 predicted proteins | sample SoiMetdeltSBSDD5_FD_187599 | JGI IMG/M metagenome (GOLD analysis project Ga0209382, IMG submission 187599) | Bulk soil microbial communities from a Populus tree surrounding site in Tennessee, USA - Soil MetaG P. deltoides SBSDD5 (SPAdes) (version 2) | ecosystem: Environmental > Terrestrial >... | reverse complement strand
TCACCTTCCACTGTTTTCAACCGCCAGTCGGGCGCGGCGGAGCCGATAGCAATCTCTTTCACCTTGTCCCAGGGACGCGGCCTTTGTGGCGAGGTTGAAAAACCGGCTTCTGTTTGGCGCCCGTGGATCGGCGCGCTGAATGTCAGTAGACACACTACGACCAGCGCCCAGAGTTTCTGAGTCTTCATCGCTTATCCCCTGTCGTGAAATGACGATTGACGTGTACGGAAAGCCGCAGCTCCGGCCGTTCGCTCAACCGGCCCCCGCTCCGAGCTGTCGCTCCAGCCATTCCTTGCGGATACGGCTCAGCTTCAGTTCAGTGCCGTCGTGTAGAAAGACCAGATGCTCACCGTTGAAATGCGAGCGCAATTCTTTGACGCGATCCAGATTGACGATGGTCGAGCGGTGAATTCGCGCGAATCGTTCAGGACTCAAGGCCGCTTCCAATTCGTTCATCGTCTGGCGCAGTAGATGCGCTTTGCCGCCGACGTGCAGCCGCACATAGTTGTCATAGGCCTCGATCCAGTCAATTTCCTCGGCTCGAATGAAAATCACGCGGCCAGCCGTTTTGACCATCAGTCGCGTCAGGTAACGCGTCGGCGGCATGTCCGCTTTAACTTCGCGCGTTCCCAGCAAGGTCAACAACTTCCGGCCCAACTCGCTGGCGTCTTGCTGTTCGATCTGCCGGCGCGCTTGCGACAAAGCTCTGTGAAACCGCGTGTCGTCAAACGGCTTGAGCAAGTAATCCAGCGCGCTGACTTCGAAAGCCTTTAACGCGTACTGGTCATACGCGGTCACGAAGATTATGACCGGCAGAGGGTGTCCCGCGAGATTTTCCAACACCTCGAATCCGTCCAGCTCCGGCATCTGTACGTCTAGAAAGACCAGGTCCGGTTGCAGCGCGCGAATCTGGCAGACGGCGTCGCGCCCGTTCCCGCACTCTTTCACGAGTTCGACGTCCGGGACGCCTTTGAGCAGGGCGCGCAGATTGCGCCGCGCGGGCGGTTCGTCGTCCACGATCATCGTTCTGATCTTTCTACTGTTCGCGTCGCACATGGTCATCAAAAGTAGGGGCCAGACGCAGCGGTATGTTCAGCAGAACCTCTACGCCGCCTTGTTCCCGGTTGCGCACATCGAACCTGAAGTCCGACCCGTAAAGCTGCCGTAACCTCGCTTCCGTGTTCAACAGGCCTACGCCTTTCCCGCCCGCCATCCGCCAGCCCTCCGGCAATCCGACCCCGTCGTCGCAGACGCGTAATTCGAGCCGCCCGTTGACGCGCCGCGCGGACAATGAAACCGAGCCCGGCGCCGCGCGGGGCGCCAGACCGTGCCGAATGGCGTTCTCGACCAGCGGCTGCGTGATGAGGTTGGGCGCCAACGCGTCCAAAGTTTCCGGCTCCGCCTTGACGCTCACTTGCAACCGGTCCGAAAAACGTATTTGTTGGAGCTTCAAGTACAGTTCCAGCCACGCCAATTCTTCGCCGAGCCGCGTCTCCTGCTTGCCCGAGTTGTCTAGTGTCTGACGCAACAGGTCACTCAGCCCGACCAGCATTTGCACGGCGGCGTCGTTGTCGTGATCGCGCACCAGGCCCGTGATCCCGTTCAACGTGTTGAAGAGAAAGTGCGGATGCAATTGCATCTTCAACATTTGCAATTGAGCTTGAGCCAGTTGCGCTTCTAGTTGTGACGCCCTCAACTGGCGCTCACGGTATTGCTGGTAATAATCCAGGGCGCTGCCGATTCCTAAAATCAGACAATAAAACAAGGCGCAAAACGGCAGATCGCGCACCCACCAGTAAGTCAGTAACACGGTCAATCTCTGGTCAGTGAACGGTTCACCGGCATGCATAATCAGCCACGTCGTTAGCAACACCACGCCCGAATGCGCGGCGCACAACAAGACGACGGCGACCACATGCGCGGGCAGCGCGCGCTTCAACGCGCCCCGTTCGAGCGGCAGGCGTCGGCGTAACCATAACGCTACCGGCGCCAGCGCCATCCAGGCGAGCCATGTCGCAAGTTGATAAAGAAACGTCCGCCAGACGGGACTCAGCCATCCCGGCGGCGGCCCGATGCGACGCATCCGCGGTAACTCGACCAAAAACAGGCTGGCGGAAAGCACGCCCAGCGTCAGCCAAAGCAGAAAGAACGAAACCCAGATCGTCCCGCGCCTGCGCAGGAATCCAGCTCCAATAAAAGAGGTCTGATTTAGCATGCGGATTTCAGTTACGCACTCTACCCGATTTGAGGCGGATACTACGCTGTTTTGTGGCGAAATGCGCGAATTTTGCCGCGAACTGCGGGTGATCGTGGCGCCAAGGGATTACTGCTGGCGCCTCAGCGAAGCTATTTCGCGCCCCGGAGGGGCGACGGAAATTAGCCGGTGGTGGAGCCCGAGCGCAACCACCGGGACAGGTCGAAGAAGATTGTTTGCGTCCCGGCAGGGACGCCGGACCGGAATTCGCAACAGGACCAATCCCGGTCCGGCGCCCTTCCACGACAAAAGGCAACCGGTCCGATTGCTCGGACGGGTTGCCTTCGAGAAGCGATAGCCGCTTGGCGCTCGTGGCGCGTGCGGAGAAATTTAAGATCGAAGTTCGATTCTACGGACTAAAGCTTTTCGATTGCTAGAGAAATCGGTGATATCACATTTCCGTGAAATACTTTTCCGATTTTTGCATCAGTTATTAGTGAGGGATTTGAGCATGGCCAAGGCTTCCGGAAACGACCGGAAGACGGTTATTTTCTCCCTTTTATGCCAAACGTATTGGGTGTCCTGTGAAAGGTGGTTACGGAATCCTTTATGTGAAAAATGTACTTGCTGGTTATGATTCTAATTTACTCGAAAAAGCGAAAATAGGTGGGTAGAAGGGTGGCGAGTCGAGAATGGCGCGTGACCCATAGTGTAACAATCAGTCTTTTCCCCCTACACGTCTATCAGTCTAAAGCAGTTTCGATTTGAACATCCAGGAAACTATTCTCGGTAAACAATTTACCACACATTTAGAACAAGGAGGAATCGTCATGTCGAATTTTCTGAGAACCATTACCCCGTCGAATTGGAAGCCCGACTTCGCGATTGTCATGCTCGCGCTAATCGTACTATTTGGGGTCGCCGATTTAATCGTGCCAAACAATAAAATGCAAGCTTCGGGAGTAGCGCAAGACCGAGTTTATCAGATTAGAGAAGGCAATGATCTCAATCAGGTGATAAAGATTGAAGAGATGGTCAACATCAACTCACCGGAATTTCCGAAGGGGTTTCAAATCAAGATAAAGAACCTCTCAAGCAAGCCAATCTACCACATTTCGATTAACGTCCATTTGCCGGATACGGAACCATTCCGGCTCCAGGGAGATATTTGGTTTCCACTGCAATTCGGGCACCCTAAATTATTGCAAAATAGCTTACGGCTCGAGGATATAACACAGAGTGAACAAAATGCCTTCCCCCTGAGGCCGATTGAACCTGGAAAAAGCGGCTTGATTGGGATAGAAGGCGGTGATGAGACGGCTGAAAATGTGCGTAAGCGCATTGAAACAGAATTCGGCAATGATAATCCAGCTACAAAGAGGCTTGAGTTAACTTTCCAAGTAATTAACTTCGGAGATGGCACGGGCTACCTAATCGGATATCCCTACCCACGCAACAGTAAAATCGGGCGCATAGATGCGGGTAAGAATAGGGGCGGAAGTTGTCAGCAGTGTAAAGAGCCTGGCGGAGTGAGTCGAAGCGAATCGCCCAAAGAATACAAAATTCCAGCTCTGAACGCGCCTGGTATAAAAGGGCTTACAGGCTTTTTGCCCACATCAAGATCTTTCTTTTTGCCTGAGTCCGTCACTTCTTTTTTTTTACCTAAACCAACCATTCCTCCACGGCCACAAACTGGCTGTGACTATCTTGTATTATCGGCTCCGCTTGAATGTGTGAACACAACTTGCAAGGTGCGAATAACTCAACAAGATCCACAAGGTGGAATGTATTCTATCGCCCGTTGTAAGAATTCGGATGCGTCGGGTTGCACAGGATTGAGTTGTTGTACGAATGAGTTATTTCGATGCTGCCCTGGTGGGGGACTTAACCCACATCTGGAGTGTTCAGGTGGACAGTGCAGAAAAGTTTTTACTTGTGGCAATGACACATGCGAAAATGAAAACGCGCAATGCTGCCCCGCTGGTCAAGAGAGTCCACATCGGGTGTGTAGTGGTGGACGGTGCCAAGAAGTTAGTGGTTGTGGCAATCACGAATGCAGCGGCGATATAGCCTGTTGCATACCGCAACCATGCGATGGCGGATTGATTTGGGATTGCGCCGCCGGTGTCTGTACCCAGTCCGGCTCACCGATCATTATTGATATAGCAGGTAATGGTTACGATTTGACCGATGCCATGCATGGCGTTAGCTTCGATCTTTACGCGAATGGCAATCCGCGTCAGTGGTCATGGACTGCGCCAGGGGCGGATGATGCCTGGTTGGTTTTGGATCGAAATGGTAATGGAAAAATAGATAACGGCGCTGAATTATTCGGCAATTTCACTCCACAGCCCAATCCTCCGCAAGGTCAAGAAAGAAATGGCTTCATTGCGCTTGCCGAATACGATAAACCGGCGAACGGTGGTAACAGAGATGGTCAGATAGATAGTAGAGATTCTATCTTTAATTCTCTCCGTCTCTGGCAAGACCTCAACCATAACGGAATTTCGGAACCAAGCGAGCTTCGCGCCCTTTCTGATCTTGGGGTCGCAACATTGGATTTAAGGTATAAAGAGTCGAAACGAACAGATCAATACGGAAATCGGTTCAAGTATAGAGCCAAGGTGAAAGACGCTCGTGGAGCCCAACTCGGGCGTTGGGCGTGGGACGTATTCCTCGTGAGGCCATAGCATAGAGCCAATCCCAACAACCGACCTCCGGAAGAAGCTGTTTAATCAAAAGGCCGGGGACCACCAACCCCGGCCTTTTGATTTGCCCACCGTCAGACTGCGCATCCATCCACCGCCTCAATGGAATTTCCTGAGCCTCTTTCAGTGCGAGTGGTCCTGTGGCGCCGGTTCCGGCGCCTACGATTCGCTCCGGCGCCGGCTAATATCTCTCGCGCCTTCGGCGCCGGAGGAGTTTGCCAGCAGTATCCCAAGGCGCTGACCGCCGAAATGTAAAAAGTTGTCAGAGATGTTTCGGGGTTGTTATTAATCATATCTTTGATAACTGAGCATCAGCCAAAATCAGCCGATATCGCTCAAAACATCGAAAGACGCCGGGACGATTCCCAACAGCCGTCTCATCGTTTTGATCTATCAAGGCGCGCTGGATTTGCCCAGAGACGACCCGGCTTCGGCTATTGAGGCGTTGATCCGCACGAACGATTGGGGCAAGGAGTTGTTGAAGAGCCTCCGCTAAAAAATCAGATTGCTAGCCTGCTACCTTTCTTCTCGCCGCGCCACAAACAAGTTAACTGACGGTTCGCCCAACATCTTTGGAGGAACCGAATAGTCGCGACGAAAGAAAATGTATTGAAGGAGATGTCATGCGAATATTGTGGCAGGACTTGCGCTATGGCGCGCGAATGCTGCTGAAGCAGCCGGGATTCACGCTTGTCGCCGTGTTTACACTCGCGCTCGGCATCGGGGCAAACAGCGCGATCTTCAGCGTCGTGAACGCCGTGCTGCTGCGCCCGCTCCCGTTCAAGGAGCCGGAGCGACTCGTCAAAATCTGGGAGAACAAACCGGATATGGTTCAGGGCACGACATCGATCCCGAATCTCGAGGATTGGCGTGAGCAGAACGATGTCTTCACCGGCGTCGCCGCGTATCAGTTCGGCAGTTTCAGCCTGCCGGGTCGCGAGTATCCTGAGCGCATATTCGGCTCGACCGTATCCGCCAACTTCTTCGAACTTGTCGGCGTCGCGCCGCAGGCGGGCCGCGTTTTTCGCGAAGGAGAAGACAGGGCCGGCGCGCATCGTGTCGCTGTGATAAGCGCTCGACTCTGGCAGCGGAATTTCGGAGCCGATCCGGAGATCGTCGGCAAGGAGGTCATGCTGGACGGAGAAAACCACACCGTCATCGGCGTGATGCCCGCTCACTTCAGATTCCCAAGCCGTCTCGTTGAAGTGTGGGTCCCGCTCGTTCCCACGCCTGATGAGATCGCCGATCGGGCAGACCATAAATTCCTGGCGCTCGGGCGGCTCAAACCCGGCGTGACCTTCGACCAAGCGCAGGAGCAGATGCGCGCGATTGCGCGGCGGATCGAGACGCAATACCCGGACGTCCAGGCCAGAAGGAGCGTCCTGCTCATTCCGCTGCACGAAGAGACGGTGCGGTTTGTGCGACCGGCGCTGCGGGCGCTGATGGGGGCGGTCGGCTTCGTGCTTCTGATCGCCTGCGTCAACGTCGCCAATCTGTTGTTGGCGCGCGCCGCCGGACGCCGCCGGGAGATCGCCATTCGCATGGCGCTCGGCGCCGGACGCTTCAGACTGCTACGGCAGTTATTGACCGAGAGCCTGATCTTGTCGGCGCTTGGCGGGGCGTTGGGGTTGTTGCTGGCCAAATGGGGCGTGACCGCGTTGCTGAGCGTGTTCGCCGATTCGTTGCCGCGCGCCGGTGAAATCGGGTTGGACGGACGCGTGGCCGGCTTCACGCTATTGATCTCATTACTGACCGGAATTGTCTTCGGCCTTCCGCCTGCGCTGCAAAGCGCCGGCGCCGAACTACAGACGGCTTTGAAAGAAAGCGGCGCCGCAGGCGCCGGCCCGCAGCGATACTGGTTGCGCGGCGCGCTGGTCGTGCTGGAGGTCGCGGCGTCGTTGGTGTTGCTGGCCGGAGCAGGGCTGTTGATCAGGAGTTTCGTGCGATTGCAACAGGCGGACGTGGGATTGCGCCCCGAACACGTCCTCACAATGGGCGTCGCGCTGCCGCCCGCGAAGTACGCGACCCCGCAGGCGACCGTTACTTTTTACGAACAGCTTTTGGAACGAGTCGCGGCCCTGCCCGGCGTCGAGAGCGCGGGAGTCATCAGCGTTCTGCCGTTGCAGCAAACCGGCTTTAACGACGGCTTCAACATCGAAGGACGTGACCCCTATCCTCCCGGCCATGCGCCCATCGCCGAGAGACGAGCAGTCAGCCCGGACTATTTTCGGGCGCTCGGCGTTCCGTTGATCGCGGGACGCTTCTTCAATGCGCAAGATCAGGCCAATTCAACCCGCGTGGCGATTGTCAACCGGACACTGGCGCGAGAGTATCTGGCGGATCAGAACCCGATCGGCAAGCGCATTCGTTGGCTGAACGATGACTGGATGACGATTGTCGGCGTGGTCGGCGATGTTAAACAGTCCGGCTTGACGCAGCCGAGCAGGCCCGAAATCCATCATCCCTTCACGCAATATCCAAGAGGCGGAATGAGTCTGGTCGTGCGAGGCGCGTCTGACCCGATGTCACTGATTGCTTCGGCGCGCGGAGCGGCGCAAGCGCTTGACCCGTCGCTGCCGGTCTTCAACGTCAAAACGATGGAAACGGTGATCGCGGACTCAGTCTCCGGTAATCGCATGAACGCTCTTCTGCTCGGTCTCTTCGCGGCCCTGGCGCTGGCGTTAGCGATGCTCGGCGTCTACGGCGTGATGAGTTACACCGTCGAGCAGAACACGCGAGAAATCGGCGTCCGCATGGCGCTCGGCGCCGAGCCGCGAGACGTGATGAGGCTGGTCATCGGGCAGGGACTGTCGCTTACGGCGACGGGGCTGGTCGTCGGCATGATCGCCGCATTCGCGCTGACCCGATTGATGGAGGCATTGCTTTTCGGCGTCAGCGCGACAGATCCGCTGACGTTGATAGCGGCTCCTGTGCTATTGGCCATTGTCGCTCTACTGGCGTGCTACGTCCCGGCGCGGCGGGCGACGAAAGTGGATCCGTTGGTCGCGCTCAGATGCGAATAGATGTCAGATGCCAGATGCCAGATGTCAGTTGAAAGTTGAGTGATGCGAGAGACCTCATCATTGACATCTGGCATCTGGCATCTGACATCTTCCTCTTGGAGGAATTATGCAAACACTGCTACAAGATTTACGGTACGGCGCGCGAATGTTGTTGAAGAACCCCGGGTTCACTTCTATCGCCGTTCTCACGCTGGCGCTCGGCATCGGCGCCAACAGCGCAATCTTCAGCGTTCTCAACGCGGTCTTATGGCAGCGGCTGCCGTACAAGGCGCCGGAACGGCTGGTCATCGTGTGGGAAACGATCCCGAAAACCGGCTTGACCGAAAATACGCCCGCGCCATTCAACTACTACGCCTGGCGCGAACAGAGCCAGGTCTTTGAAAATCTCGCCGCCTGGCAGATTCAGTTGGAAAACTTGACGGGCGCTGGCGAGCCGGAGCAGATACCGGGGCAAGGCGTCTCTGCGAGTTTCTTTCCGTTGCTCGGCGTCGAGCCGATGCTTGGACGCTCGTTTTTGCCGGAAGAAGATCGTGGTGGAAATCATCACGTCGTCATGCTCAGCCACGGCTTGTGGGAACGGCGTTTCGGCGGCGACCCGAAAATCGTCGGGCGGAAGGTTTCGCTCAGCAATGTAAGCCACGAAGTGATCGGCGTCATGCCGCCGTCGTTCGAAGATCCGCTGACGGCTCCGGGTTACGTCGCGCAGTTCTGGGTTCCGCTCGCGCATACGCCAGAAGACGCGCGCAGTAAATCGCGTAATCTGTTCGTCATCGGAAGGCTCAAGGCCGGCGTGAGCGCCTCTCAGGCGCAGGCCGAAATGTCCGCGCTGGCGGCGCGCATGCAGGAGCAGGACCGCGAGTTGGACAATTGGTTTGGCGTGAACGTCAAGCCGCTCGATGAAGAGCGCGCCAGGAGAGTCCGCAAAGCGTTATTGATCCTGCTTGCGGCCGCAGGCTTCGTCTTATTGATCGCTTGCGTCAACGTGGCCAATCTGATGTTGGCGCGAGCGGCGGGGCGTTGGAAAGAGACGGCGATCCGCGCCGCGCTGGGAGCGAGGCGTTGGCGATTGATGCGTCAATTTTTGACCGAGAGCTTGTTGCTTGCGGGCGCGGGCGGCGCGGCGGGTTTGTTGCTGGCGGTGTGGGGCGTGCGGCTGCTCGCTTCAATGGCGCCGGTAGACATAGCTCATCTGAAAACTATCGCGGTTGACTGGCGCGCGCTCGGCTTCACACTCGGCGTGTCGCTCGTGACGGGACTGGCTTGCGGACTCGCTCCCGCGATTCAATCCTTTCACGCCAACCTTAACGAGGCTTTAAAAGAAGGCGGCAGAGACGCGGGCGGCGGGCGGGGCGGATTGCGCGGCGCTCTCGTGGCGGCTGAGGTTGCGTTGACGCTGGTCTTGCTCATCGGGGCGGGTTTAGCGCTCCGCAGTTTTCTGCGATTGAATCAGGTGGACATGGGTTTTGATCCGCGGAATCTGCTCACGCTCCGCGCCATACTCCCGGACGCGAAATATCCCGGTATAGAAAAGAAGCGGGCTTTCTTTGATCAAGCGCTCCAGCGTCTAGAAGCGCTACCCGGGGTCGAATCTGTCGGAGCGATCAGCGGTCTGCCGGTGAGCTTTCAAGGCGGCGGCGCAACTTTTCAAATCGAAGGGCGCTCCGAGCCGGACAACGTCACGCCGATGACCACCTACCGCATCGTCAGTCCCGACTACTTTCGCACGATGAAAATTCAACTCGTCGCGGGACGCGTCTTCAACGCGCAGGATCGGGAGGGGGCGGAGCCTGTCGCGGTCATCAGCGAAGCGCTCGCCCACGCGTCATGGCCGAATGAAAACCCGCTCGGCAAGCGCGTGCGCTGGGGCATGGCGAACGGCCCGCAGATGACCATCGCCGGCGTCGTCAAAGACGTCAAGCTGCATCAACTCAGACAGGCCAGGCCGCAACTTTACATGCCTTACGCGCAAGCGCCGGTCGCGCCTTATGAGATCGCGCTGCGGACGAAAACCGATCCGCTCAGTCTGGCCTCGGCCGTGAGATATGAAGTCTGGGCCGTTGACAAAGACGTTCCCATCGCCAACGTGCGCACGATGGAGCAGATACTCGCCGGCTCGATCTCGCGCGAACGGTTCAACGCGCTGCTGCTCGCGGTTTTCGCCTGCCTGGCCCTAGCGCTGGCGCTCATCGGCATTTACGGCGTGATGAGCTACACCGTCACGCAGTGCACTCGGGAAATCGGCGTCCGTATGGCGCTCGGCGCGCAGTCGCAAGACGTGATGAAGCTGGTCATCGGGCAGGGATTGGCGCTGACGGCGACCGGATTGGTCGTCGGCCTGGCCTCCGCATTCGCGCTGACACGATTGATGAAGACTTTACTCTTCGGCGTCAGCGCGACCGATCCGCTGACGTTGATAGTGACTCCTTTACTGTTGGCCTTTGTCGCTCTACTGGCGTGCTACGTCCCGGCGCGGCGGGCGACGAAGGTTGATCCGATGATTGCGCTTCGAGGCGAATAAATTCGGCCTGCGCAAATGGTTTGCCGTTGGCGCAAATGATTCGGCAATCGTAGCGCAAAATGTCCGGTTTGCGTCGCTTCATTACTTGGCGAGTGAAGGAAATATGCGGGCTGTCGGGTCTGCGCAATTTCCGGCAGTTGTCGAGTGAACGAGCGGCGCAAGCCGGACAGTTTACGCTACAACTTCCCGCAGCTTCACTCGCAAAGAACGCCGACTTTTACGGAGGTTACATATGTCTTCGAATCAAACAGGGAAACTGCTCCGCGGCGCGCCGTATTTTCCCGTCTCCGACGTGGAGCGATCGGTGACGTTCTATGAGCAAACGCTGGGCTTTCGATGTGAATACTCGGCGGGAACTCCTCTCCAGTTCGCCATCTGTAGCCGCGACGGTCTCGCAATAATGCTGCGGAGAGTTTCGGCGCCTGAACTTATCACGCCGAATGAAAAGCAGGGTGGAACCTGGGACGCCTTCTTCTGGGTCAACGACGCGAAGGCTCTGCATGCGGAATTTAACGCGAAGGGCGCTGACGTGGTGTACGGCCCTCTTATCCAGGAATCGTATCAGATGAAGGAGTTTGCGATCCGCGATTGCGACGGGCACGTTCTCGGCTTCGGGCAATCGCTATAGGTATAGCCACCGCAGCCACAGAGGCACAGAGAGAAAGCAATAAAGGTCAATGGAGACGCCTTTTTCTCTTTACTTCCTCCGTGTCTACAGTGTCTGCGGTGGCTGGCGCAATTGTTCCAAATTTTCGGAGAAGAAACGATGAACTCATTATGGCAAGACCTGAGCCTGGGCGCGCGTATGTTGCTAAAGAGGCCCGGCTTTACCTTGACTGCCGCCCTGACGCTGGCGCTCGGCATTGGGGCGACGACCGCGATGTTCAGCGTTGTCAACGGCGTGCTGCTCCGGCGTTTGCCTTACGGGGACGAAGCGCGAATCGTCGTCCTTTGGCAAAACAATCTGAAAAACGGCGTCGAGCGCGAAGAGACTTCGCCCGCCAATTTCTTTGACTGGCGTGACCGCGCTCAGTCGCTCGACATCGTCTCCGCCGCCGAACCCTTCGCCTTCAACCTGAGCGGAACCGGCGAACCTGAGACGTTTCGTTCATGGATTGTCACGGCGGGTTTCTTCGACGCTCTGAACGTTTTGCCGCTGTACGGGCGGACATTCCTGCCGGATGAGTACGAGCCGGGAAAGGGGCAGGTGATTGTCATCGGCTACGGGTTGTGGCAGCGCCGTTTCGGCGGCGATCCGAACCTGGTCGGGCGGCAATTAACGTTGAACGGGCAGCCGCACACCGTCATCGGCATTCTGCCGCCGGACTTCCAATACCCGCCGGGGCGCGAATTGTGGGCGCCGCGTCAGCCGCGCAACAACGACCGGCAAGTGCGCGGCGCGTCGTTCATCAGAGTGGTCGGACGGATTAA
>Ga0209382_10009968_pt1 | contig 11877 bp, 11 predicted proteins | sample SoiMetdeltSBSDD5_FD_187599 | JGI IMG/M metagenome (GOLD analysis project Ga0209382, IMG submission 187599) | Bulk soil microbial communities from a Populus tree surrounding site in Tennessee, USA - Soil MetaG P. deltoides SBSDD5 (SPAdes) (version 2) | ecosystem: Environmental > Terrestrial >... | reverse complement strand
ATAGCGGTCACTCGTGCCCGGCTGGTGGAGCGGCCTGAACCTGAACAGCTTCTGACGGAGGGAGCACTATGCATCATTTTTTACCCCGCACTTCGCGCCTGGCGCCGCGGGGACTGGTCCTTTCCGGCCTACGCTTCGGCGTCCTGGCACTGGCCACTTGTTTCGGCGCCTCATTCGCAATCGCCCAGCAGCCGTCTGCCGCCCCCAAGGATCAGAAGGAACCCCAAGGCAACCTTCAAGCGCCCAACGATCTGAGGCCGGAAGCCGCGCCGGAGCTCGCCGGATCGCTCGCCGACCCCAAGAGTTTCAAGATCGGCGCCGAAGACGTGATCGAAGTGCGCGTATGGAAGGAACCCGACCTGAGTGGTTCGTTTGTTGTCCGGCCGGATGGCAAAATTTCGCTTAATCTGGTGGGCGAAGTGGAGATCGCCGGTCTCACTCCGATGGAGGTTCAGCAAAAGCTCACCACTGAGTTTGGCAAAGTGCTCAACAGCCCCGTGGTTGGCGTCCAAATGCGAGCTATTCGCAGTTCCAAGTACTACATTACCGGCAACGTAAACAAAACTGGAATGTTCCCACTCGTCGTGAAGACCACCGTGTTGGAGGCGCTTACCCTCGCCGGCGGTTTGGGCGAATGGGCCAACAAGAAGAAAATCATCATCCTCCGCAACGGCAAAGATCGATTCTACTTCAACTACAACGATGTCATCAGAGGCAAGAAGATCGAGCAGAATATCGAGTTGCGAAATGGAGATTTCATCATCGTCGAATAGCTCTGGCCGCAATTCAGCCTTAACCCATCCATGCAGACTTTCTAGGAATCACACATGCAACAAACAGTCGTCTCAAGCGAATACGGCGTCGGCAACGTACCCCGCAGGGTTTACGATGTCGAAGACTACTTGAATATCATTCGCCGCAATTGGCAGTGGATTGCGGGCCCGCTGCTTGCAGGCGTCACCATTGCCACTATTGGCGCGTACTTCTGGCCCAACACCTTTGTCTCCAGCGCCGCCATCCGCGTGGTTCCTCCGCAGGTACCCGAACGCTTGGTGCCCACCAACGTCAACGTCCAGATGGGCGAGCGCGTCCGCACGATGGCGCAGACGATCCTCAGCCGTAACACGCTCACCAACATCATCACCACTTACGATCTCTACCGCAAAGACCGCGGCCGCTTCCCGATGGAAGACGTGATCGAGAACATGCGCAAGGACATCGAAATCGGCGGCATCCGCAACCTCGGCGGCCGCGACAACGGCTCCTCTTCGTTCGTAATCACTTTTTCTTACGAGAATCGCTACGTCGCGCAGAAGGTCACTCGCGACTTGATGACCCGATTCATTGACGAGAATATTCGCGAGCGCTCACAACAATCGCAGATGACCACGCAGTTTCTGCGCGAACAGTACGACGAAGCCAAGCGCGACCTCGAGGCCGTCGAACAGAAGATCACCATCTTCCGCAGCACCAATCAGGGCCGCCTTCCCGAACAGATGGACATGAATCTCGGCCAGATTAGCGCGCTGGATCAGCGCATCAACTCGCTCAATACTTCCATGAGCCGTGCTAATCAGGATCGCCTCGTGCTCGAAGGCGAGCTACGCGCTCTCCGCGAGAAGATGACCAGTCTTGCCAAGAGCGCTCCCGCTCCTGGCTCGGCCGCAGCCCGCTCGCAGCAGAGAGCGGCCGACGCCGCTGATCCCGTGCTTGTGAAAATGAACTATAACATCTCTCAGATGGAGGCAGCCCTTCAGCAGATGCTCGATGTGTACAGGGAGACCTACCCCGACGTTCCCCGCCTGCGCCAACGCATTGCCGCTGCCCGCCGCGACCGTGACAACTATGTCAACACGACCCTCGCGCTGCCACCCTCGGCCGGCGGAGCCTCACCCGAAGCGACGGTTCAACCAGTCTCGGCGCCAGCCAAGTCGCGCGAGATTGTCGACATCGAAGCCGACATCGAACGCCTGCGCGGCCAGATTCGCGCTCGCGAGCTTGAAGCCGAGCGTTACCTTCGCGAGATCGCCGAAACCGAAGGGAAACAGCGCGCTGTGCAAGCCCGCATAGAAGCCGGTCCGGCGGGTGCGCAGAGTTACGAACTGCTCCTGCGCGACCGCGAGGCGGCCAAGCTGAAGTACGACGATTACAGCAAGAAACTGAACAACTCGTCCATCGCCACCGACCTGGAAAACCGCAAACAGGGTGAGACACTCGAAGTGCTCGACCTGCCATCGCTGCCGGAGACCCCAACCAAGCCCAACCGGCCCGTCATCATCGCTGCCGGCGCGGTGCTCGGCCTCGTGCTCGGTTTTGCCCTCGTCACTTTCCGCGAAGCCCAAGATAGCTCTTTGAAGACTCTCAAGGACGTGCGTACCTATACCCAATACGTCGTCCTCGGCAGCTTCCCGCTCCTTGAAAATGACCTCATCATCCGCCGCCGCCGCCGTCTTGCCTGGCTCGGCTGGTCCACCGGTATCCTACTTTCGCTGGTGTTGATCGGGTTTTCCGTTTACTACTACTACAGCGTTCGCTTGTAGACCCGACAGTTTTTTGACGCCATGGACGATATCAATAAAATGCTTCTCCGGAGGATCCAGTCATGAGCCGTGTCCACGACGCTTTGCGCCGCGCCGAAAACTTCGGCACACCCCAGCCACCGGCGGCCACGCTGCCAGCCCTTGGCTCCATGATCTCCCAGCAGACTCAGGCCTCCGTTGCCGAGCCCAACGTCCTCCAAGGTCTGCTCGAACAGATCAAAGAGATCCCTTGGGATCCCAACCCCGAAGCTCACATCATCGATCACACCAAGGCCAGCGACGCCCCGGCCGAAGAATTCCGTAGCCTGCGCACGCGCCTCAATCACGTGCAGGGACTGCAGCAGCTACGCTCGCTAGTGGTCACTTCAGCTTCGCCAGCTGAAGGGAAGTCGTTCACGGCGGCCAATCTCGCCGTCGTGCAGTCCCATCTGCAGGGGAATCTTACACTGCTGTGCGACTTCGACTTCCGCCGCCCCATCGCCCACAACCTCTTTCAAATCGATCGCTCGCCCGGCATCACAGAATACCTTCAGGGCAAGGCGGCGCTGAGCGAAGTCATCCGCCGCGTCCAAGGCACCAACCTATTCGTTCTGCCCGCCGGCGAGACCGTCGCCAATCCGCTCGAACTGCTGAATCTGCCCGAGGTGAAAGTGCTCCTCACCCGCCTTCCGCAGTTGTTTAAGTGGATTATCATTGATTCGCCGCCGCTGCTGTTTGCCGCCGACGCAAACCTGCTGTCCACGTTGTGCGATGGCACGCTGCTGGTGGTGCGTCTTGGCGCGACGACGATTGATTCGGTCACCCGCGCGCTGCAATCGATGAGCCGCAACAACGTGCTCGGCGTGGTGGCCAACGGCGCCAAACGCGGCGAGCTCTACTCCAAGTACACTTACTATCACTCCTACTATTACGAAGACGACGACAAGGTCAAGGACGCTGCCCCCAACGACGAGGAGGAGGAAGAGAGCTAGAGTCTCACCTCGTCGACCGCGAGACACCAACGGCCGCCGCCCTTGCGGGTAGCGGCCGTTTTTTATCCACGTAAGTCGGCGGCGGTGCCCTACGCCCGCCCTAATACCAATGCCGAATTCTTGCTGCCAAACGCGATGCAATTGGCCACCGCGTGCTCGATTTGCAACTTTCGCGACTGATTCGGCACATAGTCGAGCGGACACTCCGGCGCCGCCTCTTCCAGATTGATCGTCGGATGGATTACGCCGTCGCGCATGCTCAACAGCACCGCCGCGATGCCGGCAGCGCCGCACGCTCCTTGCGGATGCCCGATGATGCTCTTCACGCTCGAGCCCGGCAGCTTCTCAGCATGATTTCCAAAGGCGATCTGCACGGCTTTCGATTCGATACGGTCGTTCAACTCGGTGGACGTACCGTGATACTGCAGGTATTGAATCTGTTGCTTTTCGACTCCCGCTTCCTTCATCGCCAGTTCCATCGCCCGCGCCGGTTCTTCTCCCGACTCTTCCAGACGTACGCGGTGAAACGCTTCGCAGGTCGCGCCGTAGCCCTCGATGCGGCCATAGATCTTCGCTCCACGCGCTCGCGCCTTCTCTTCGTTCTCCAGTACGAAGAACCACGCGCCTTCAGACAGCACGAATCCATCCCGGTCTACGGAAAATGGCCGCGAGCCGCGGTGCGGCTCTTCGTTCCAGCGCTGCGTCATGATACGCATCAGTTGGAAACCACGGAGGATCAGCGGCGCAATCGGCGCGTCGGTGCCGCCGGCGATCATCGTGTCCATCACCCCATGCTTGATCGAACGGTAAGCGTAGCCGATGGCGTCGGTAGACGACGTGCACCCGTTGGAGATCAGGTGGCTATAGCCGCGAAACCCGAAGTGCATGGAGATTTCGCTTGCCATTGTCCCCGGGGTAGAACTCGGAATCACGTACACACTGCAATGTTTGATCTGGCCCGCGTAGAACAACCGGTATTGCTCTTCGCTGAACTCCTGCGCCGCCCCTCCGGAGCCGCACGATACGCCAATACCGCGCAATTCGTCGCGCGTCATCTTCTCGGGTTCCAATCCGGCGTCCATCAGGGCCTCGGCCACGGCGGCCCGCGCCAGCGGCACCGCGCGTGGTATATGCGGCCGATCCTTCGGTTCCACCCAAGCGTTTACGTCCAGATCGTTCACTTCGCCGGCGATCCGCACCATAAATCCATCCGCGTCGAACCGCGTGATCTTTCGCACGCCGGAAACGCCATCCAAGCAATTGCGCCAGAAGACCTCCCGGCCGATACCGTTGGGCGATACCGCCCCGATTCCTGTGATTGCCACTTGGGCCGTCATTCTTTCTCCTTGGGCCACTCGTGAAGGCACAATGCCACACGAAGCCCTAAAGTTTACAACAGACCTACAAATCCTACCGGCACGGCCAACGCTTTTACGGGAGAATACGAATACCTGAGCGGGTCACTGCCAATGATTGATTGTATCCGCTACAATGAAAAGTTTGATCCCGCCGCCTGAGTGTTTCCCCGGATCGGGGGGATGAAATCCACCGAAACCGGGCAACGTTCCCTAACGTCCCAAGACGAGGCGCAGAGTGGAAAGGAATTATCGGTAAATGTTGTTTTGCAGGCGAAACCGCCTGAGCGCAATCCGTCTGTGCCTACTCTCCTCCACGGCGGCCTTTTTGCTCCTTTCTCCGATCTTGGCCCAGGCACCGCCCGCGCAGGAGCCGAAGCCCACGCCTCCGCCAAAATCCCAAAATCCGTTTGAAACCGTACCGACATCTCCCGCGCCACAACAGCCAAAACCGGAAGCGCCCAAGACCCAGGCCCCCAAGCCCGGCTCCCCATTTGAAGCACCGAAACCCACCGAGGCTCCGCCGCCTGCCCCGGAAAAGCTCGAAGACGTTGTGGAAGCCATTGAATTCCGAGGCGCGCGCCGCGTGCCGCAGGATACGCTACGCGCCCTGATCTTCACCAAGAAGGGCGATAAGCTCGACAACGAAGCTCTGCATCGCGACTTCCTCGCCCTCTGGAATACACGCCGCTTCGACGATATTGCACTGGAAAAGGAACCCGGCCGAACCGGTTGGATCATTCGGTTCCGCGTCTCCGAACGCCGCATGGTCCGCTCGATCAAGTACGACGGGATGAAGTCGATCACGGTGTCGGAAATTCTCGACCGATTCAAAGAGCGCCGTGTTGGTCTCACCGTCGAAACCCAATACGATCCCAACACCATCCAGCGCGCCTCAATAGTTCTCAAGGAGTACCTGTCCGAGCGCGGCCGGCAGTTTGCCACCGTCGAACCTGAACTTCGCCAGATCCCGCCCAGCTCACTTGAAGTCAACTTCAAAGTGAAGGAAGGTCCCAAGGTGAAGGTCGGCGACATCGATATCGTCGGCAATCAGGTGTTCAGCGATCGTGTCGCCATCCGCTCGATGAAGGCCCTGCGCCCCATCGGTATCCCGCATTCGATCCTGTTTGAAAATCTCTTCGCCAAGTCCTTCGATTCGACCAAACTCGAGATGGACAAGGACATGCTCCGCAACTTCTATCAAGAGAAGGGCTACTTCACCGCCCGCGCGCTCGATCACGAAGTCACTATCTACGACGTCGGCGGCGGCAAGTTCCGCTTTCCTCTCTTCTACACGAACAAACCCGGCAAGCGCGCCACGATCAAAATCAACTTGGAAGAAGGTCGCCAGTACAAGCTGAACAAGATCAACTTTGTCGGTGTCAAGCTGTTCCGCACACCAGAAACGCTCATGGGTCCGGTCTTCAACATGGGCGAGGGCGACGTCTTCTCGACCGCCAAACTGCGCAAGGGTCTGGAGAGCTTGCGTAAACTCTATGGCGAGTTCGGTTACATCGACTTTGTTCCCGAGCCGGGCTTCGACGTGCTGCCCAACTCGGACAAAATCGACTTGAGTCTCAACGTCGACGAAGGCAAACAGTTCTTCGTGCGCCGCATCGACTTCTCCGGCAACACCACCACGCGCGATAAAGTCATCCGCCGCGAAATCCTCATCGACGAAGGCCAGGTCTTCAACAATCGTTACTGGGAGCTCTCAATCCTGCGTCTCAATCAGCTCGGCTACTTCGAGGTCCTCAAGGAAAACGAAGCGGCCGACATTAAGCGTGACACCAAGACCAACACCGTAGATATCACGCTCAAGGTGAAGGAACGCGGCAAGAACAGCGTCCAGTTGAACGGCGGCGTCTCCGGTATCGCCGGCTCGTTCATCGGGTTCGGCTACGCAACGAATAACTTCCTCGGCCTCGGCGAAACGCTCTCCCTCGACGCCCAGTTTGGCGATCGTATCCGCAACGCCACCATCGGCTTCACCGAACCCTACCTATTCGACCGCCCCATTCAGTTGGGCTTCACCGTCTATACGCAGCGCTTCAACTACGACCAGGGCCGCGAGGTCTCCCTGCTCACCGGACGCAATCTCCTGCCGCTCTATCAGCAGTTGGGCCAGGAGAACTTGTTGAACTACGTCTCCAACGGATACGGCGCCACCATGAGCGTCTCCACGCCCTTCCGCATGTTCAAATCGAGTTCCCTGTTCGGCCGCGTCTCGATGACCTACAGCTATGGCGTGCAGAACATCACCACCCTTTCCACCGCCTCCAAACAGTACTTCGATTACATCAACTTCCAGGGCCTCGACGGACAGAACTCGCTTACCGGCATCCGCACCAGCGCCGTCATCCCCTCCTACACCTACAACACGGTGGACCACCCGATCACCCCCTCGCGCGGCAAGAGCCTGTTCGTTTCCACTCAATTTGCCGGTATCGGCGGCAACGTGAAGATGTCGAACCCACGGTTGACTTCAAAAATGTTCCGTGCCGGCTTCAAGAGGGGCCACGTCATCGGCTTCCACGCCTTGGGCCGTTTCGTTACCGGTTACTCGGGTCAGACCGCACCGCCATTCAACCGCTTCTACATGGGCGGCGAGAACGATATCCGCGGCTTCGACATTTGGGGTATTTCCCCGATCGCCTACATTCCCAGCGCAGCAAATGTCCCAGTTCTCAACGCCGACGGCTCGGCGCGAACCCAGAAGATCATCGTCGACGGTGTCGAGCAATTTTCGCCAGTCACCCAACAGATCCCCATTTATCAGCTCATCTTCCCCGGCGGCGACACGCAAGGCGTAGGCAACGCTGAGTACCGCATCCCCATCGCCGGCCCCGTCACTCTCGCCGCATTCTTTGACATTGGTGTCAACCGCATTTCACTTCCCGGACAGCTTCGCCTGAATCCCGGTCGAACCGCCGAGTTGAATGGCACCTTTCCGCAATCCGGCTTCGACGGCCGCGCCGTCCTGGCCAAATCCACCCAGGCCGTACGCAGCTCCACTGGTCTCGAATTGCAGATCATGATGCCCGTTGTAAACGCGCCCTTCCGCCTTTACTGGGCCTACAACCCGATGATCGTCCGTGAAGTCCTCGTGCCGCCCATCGTCGCCGACCGCAGTTACTTTCCCAACAACGCCAGCTTCGTCAATTCTCTTCAATACTCCGGCCAGGCGTTCCCTTTCTTCGAAAAGCGGAAGACTTTCCGTTTCACCATCAGCCGCACGTTTTGACGAGACTTAATTACCTCGATAGGCCTCTTCCGCTATGCTAGGAACAGTTACATCCCCAGGAGTTTCCATCGTGAATAAAGCGCTTTTCGCCGCCCTCGTGGCTGGCGCCGCCCTCGTCGCACAGGCCCAAACGCCTTCGCCGGTCAAAATCGGCATTTTCAACTTCCAGCAGGCCGTCATCGCTACGAAGGACGGTCAAAAGGCCGCGACCGACCTCCAGGCCAAGTTCGATCCCAAGAAAAAGTCCCTCGAAGCGATGCAGGGCTCCATTGCGGCGCTCCAGCAGGAACTCGCCAAAGGTTCCAACACCATGGCCGAGGCCAAGCGCACGCAGATTACTCGCGACATCGACCAAAAGACCAAGGAACTACAGCGCGCCAGTGAAGATGCGGAGGCCGAGTTTACGCAGGAGCAGAATAAGCTGCTGAACGACCTCGGTAGCAAGATCGCGGCGGTCATCGAAAAGTACGCCCGCGACAACGCCTACACGCTCATTCTCGACGTCAGCTCGCAGCAGACTCCGGTGCTCTTCGCCGCCAATGGTATCGACATCACTAAGGACATCGTCGACATCTATGACAAGAATGCGCCTTCGACGTTGCCGCCGGCTCCCAAGCCTGCCGGTGCACCGGCTGCCGCGCCCAAGCCCTCGGCCGCGAAGCCGCCAGCCGCGGCCAAGCCGTAATTCAAGCAATTCACAATTAAACTCATGTTGCCCGGCCATCCCGCGCGGAGCGGCCGGGCAATTTTATTGGTCCGCTTTTTTGCCAGATGCCCATTCTAGCGAGTCTCTATCACCTGGCCAATCCTGTTTCGCTATCTAGGAACAGTTACATCCCCAGGAGTTTCCATCGTGAATAAAGCGCTTTTCGCCGCCCTCGTGGCTGGCGCCGCCTCCCTCGCCTTCGCCCAGCAGCCGACCAAAGTGGGCATCATCAATATCCAGCAGGCGATTATCGCCACCAAGGACGGCCAAAAGGCCGCCGGCGAGCTGCAGCTCAAGTTCGACCCCAAGAAGAAGTCGCTCGAAGCTATGCAGGGCTCTATTGCGGCGCTCCAGCAGGAACTCGCCAAAGGTTCCAACACCATGGCGGAGGCCAAGCGCACGCAAATTACCCGCGACATCGATCAAAAGACCAAGGAACTCCAGCGCTCGAGCGAGGATGCGCAGGCCGAATTCGAACAGGAGCAGAACAAGCTACTGAACGATCTCGGCGGCAAGCTGGTCGCCGTGATCGAGAAGTACGCCCGCGACAACGCCTACACGCTCATCCTCGACGTCAGCTCTCCGCAAACCCCAGTGCTCTTCGCCGCCAACGGCGTCGAGATTACCAAGGAGATCGTCGAGCTCTACGACAAGAACTCGCCCTCCACGTTGCCCCCGGCTCCCAAGCCCGCCGCGACGCCAGCCGCCCCTAAGCCGGCCACGCCGAAACCTACTGGCGCGCCCAAGCCGTAAGGTCTCACCCTTTCAAACACATTTGTCCGGCTCTCCCAGTGGAGCAGCCGGGCAATTTCGTTTACCGACTACCTACGGCGCCCACCTGAGAAGGCTCCGGGGTTTGCTCTAGCTCAAAACATTTTCACCCTAGTATGTTGAGTTTTGAAGTCCTAGGCGACTACAATTGCTTCACGACTCACATATGAAAAAAATACCTTTGTTAATCATGACCTTGGTCGTCGGCGCCTTGACCGCCCCCGCCGCAGTGATTGATTTTGATTCAATCGCCGCTTCATGCTGCTTTGGTGATGTAACGGCGGGAGGAGCCCGAGGGCCCCAAATCGTCTTCGGGAACGCGACCGTTGACGGCGGCGTCGTTCTGGACGATACAGCTTTTGCCGACACCGCTACTTCCAACCCAAACATTTACGCTACCTTCGATTTGGGTACGCTGGGTGATGGCAGCACGTTGCCCGGTTTTATTACCATCTCGTTCCTCAATCCGGTTTCCTTCGTGAGCCTGGATGTTATTAATGGCTTCGGTGCCGCGGATTTTACGCTGGCCGCCTATGACGCATCGAGCGTGCTGCTCGGGTCCTCGATCGTCAGCCTGTCGGACTTCGGTGCGCCCGGTTCGGTTGGCAATACTTCGGTGAGTTTTGCCGGCATCCGGTCCGTCGTGATCTCCACAAACCAAGGAGTTGGAAACACGGACTTCGCCATCGACACAGTCAACTACACCGAATCAGCCGTTCCGGAACCGCGTACTTGGTTGAGCATGGCGGGCGGCCTTGCGGCAATTGCTTTACGCCGCGCAAGGCGCGCCCGGTCCTGATCCCTAGCGAACTTCCTAAACAACGAGCGCCCGGCTCTCCTTCGCGAGCAGCCGGGCAATTTCGTTTTAACCTACAGCGTCTTCAGGAACGCGATCAGCGCTGCCTTATCCTCGGGCTTCAGTTGCAGTCTGAATTCGTGGCCTTTCACCGCTCGCGTCTCGTTCGGCCCCAACCATCCCGTTGGCACATAGTCGTCCCGTAGCCGCGCCGCGTCGAACCAGTCCTCGAGCGTCAGCACCGAACCGTTGTGCTCAAACGGACCGCGATACCAAACACCTTTGAGCGAGGAAACCTTGTAGTAACCTGTTCCGCGCCGCGTTTTCATCGTTAACCAGGGATCCGTCCCCACGCTCACCGGAATGACATCGTACTTCTTCTTATGTGCCGGCGCGTACCCATTCCTCCTTCGTCCGCAGTGCCTCAGAATCGAAACAGATGATCTCGGGCTCCTGCTCCCGCAGCCAGGCAAACTACTCCTCCTGAGTCTTGCCAGGAACCTGATAGGGGTAGCTCTTGTAGACCGTGAGCGCCGGGATTGCGTAATAGCGCTCAGCGCTCATGAGCCTCTCCTTGGGCAGGAGAGTCTATCATAAGATCCGAAACGCTAGTTTTCGATTTTTCCCTACTGCCCAGTCGGTACGAAACAATAGAACAACCCCGCTCCGCCCGTCGCCACCAGGTTCTCCTGGCTGCAGCCGCGCGAGGGATGCGTCGAGTTCCAGGAGATGCCGCCACCGTTGCGGTCGTGATGACCCAACTGCGCCGTACCCTCGCCGCCGCTCGTCCAGTTCTTGCAGGTGTGGTCGGCGCCATCGGTATAGGCGCGGCCATCGGGCTGCGTGCCGGTGAGGATGTCATGCTTATTCGGCGTGTCGCCTACACCGTTCACCAGTTCGCCCTTCTCGTTCCGCGCGTTATTCTTCGTGACCAGATTTCCAAGCCGCGCCAGCTCGATCGTGTCGCCGTGCAGGTGCGCCTGATCGCGCGCCACGAGCGCTCCGGTTGCCCCGTGCCACGGGCCGTTGCCGATGCGGTCCCGCGCGTTCACCGCCGGTTTTCCACCTTCGGCCGCCGTGCTCAAATACGCGCGCCACGTCTTGTCGCCCGCACCGGCTGCCGCCGCCAATTTCTGGCAATGCGCATCCGCCCCGGCGAGTCCACCAAGGTCAGCGCCCTTGCCAATGCCCTCGCTGGTAATGAAAAAGGTCATCGGCGCCCGCGCCTGCTTTTGCTGAGCCTGCTGGCCGAACATCGTCGCTACGCTGAGTGTGAGTAGAAGAATTTTCATAAAGGTTCCTTCGGTAGAGACTACTACTTTTTTGCACCTAAGGTGTATAGTCATCCCATATCGCAGGAGGGAAGTCCATGTACGTTCGACTACTGGCCTCTGCCACGTTGCTCGGTTTTGTTGCCGCGCGCGCGCAACAAACAAACAATCTCATCGTGAATGGCAGTTTCGAGCAGGGCCCTGCCTCCAAAGCTTTTGTCAA
>Ga0209382_10009967_pt1 | contig 11878 bp, 9 predicted proteins | sample SoiMetdeltSBSDD5_FD_187599 | JGI IMG/M metagenome (GOLD analysis project Ga0209382, IMG submission 187599) | Bulk soil microbial communities from a Populus tree surrounding site in Tennessee, USA - Soil MetaG P. deltoides SBSDD5 (SPAdes) (version 2) | ecosystem: Environmental > Terrestrial >... | reverse complement strand
AACAAACGCGCTATATCGGCTTTCTGCGCTCCGAGCGCCATGCGGACGCCGATCTCATGCGTGCGCTGCGTGACGACATAAGAGATCACTCCGTAAACGCCGACGCCGGCGAGCAGCAGCGCCAGCGCCGCAAATCCGCCCAGGAGCAGCAGATTGAAGCGGCGCGCGGCGACTGAATTGGACAGCCGTTCGTTCATCGTCATCACGTCGTAAAGCGGCAGCGCCGGATCGATTTCGCGCACGGCGTTGCGCAGCGCGGGCGCGAGACTCGACGGCTCGACTGCGCCGCGCAACACCAGCGCCATTCCGGAGCGCGGCAATTGCCGATAACTGAGGTAGACCGCCTGTTCGACCTCTCCATCGAGACCCGTATACCGGATGTCGTTGACCACACCGATGATGGTCGCGGCGAGGCCGGCCACTGAGAGCCGTTTGCCGAGCGGGTCTTCGTTGGGAAAGAGTCTAAGCGCGAGCGTCTCAGTTAGCAGCGCGACGTCAGGCGCGTCTTGAGTGTCGCCGTCGTTGATGAGCCGCCCGGCGCGCAGAGATATGCCCATCGTGCGGAAATAGTCAGGACTGACCCTGGCGACGGGCGCGGAGGGTTCGCGCTCCCCCGGATGTGGCGCGCGGCCTTCCACGCGCAGAGTGGCGCCCATGTTGTAACCGGTTAACGGCAAGTGGCTGGTGGCCCCGACTGAAGTGACCCCGGGAAGCGCGGCAAGACGTTGCAGGATTCGTTCGTAGAATTGCGCGCGCTGCGAATTATCGCGGTAACGCGGCGGGAGCGCGATCTTCGCCGTCAGCAGGTTTTCAGCCCGGTAGCCCGGATTGACGTCGAGCAGTTTAACGAAGCTGCGGATGAGCAGGCCCGCGCCGATCAGCAGCACGATCGCCAGCGCGACCTCGCTCACCATCAGCGCGTTGCGCAAGCCTCGTCCGTGTAAACCGCCGCGCCCGCCTTCTTTGAGCGAGACGTTCAAATCCGTCCGCGAGAGTCGCAGCGCCGGCAAAAGCCCGAAAAGCAGACCGGTCACGAGCGTAATGAGTAAGGTAAAGCCGAGCACGCGCAGGTCAATCGTGATGGCCGCCACCCGCCCCATCTCGCCGAGGGCGTTGGTTGAATTAAGTGAACCGATCAGCCCTGTGATCCAGGAAGCGAGCAGTAGTCCGGCCGCGCTTCCCGCCGTGGCCAGCAACAGGCATTCGGTCAACAGTTGGCGCGCCAGCCGCAACCGTCCCGCGCCCAACGCCCCGCGAATCGCCAGTTCTTTTTCCCGGGCGCCCGCGCGCGCCAACATCAAATTGGCCACGTTCGCGCATGCGATCAGCAGCACAAGGCCGACCGCGCCCAACAAAACCAGCAGCGGGCGGCGCCTCTCGCCGAGCAAATAATCCTGCAAGGGAACAAGTCGTGTCCGGCTCTCGATGCGCGACTTCCCTTCCGGCCTGGTCATCTCATAACGTTGCGACAGCGCATCCATCTCCGCCTGCGCCTGTTCGATGCTCACGCCAGGCTTAAGCCGGGCCACGGTTGTCCCGTAATAACGAGTCTCGCCGGCGAGCTGGGCTACCGGATCGAGCGCCAGGGGAAGCCACACATCGAAGTTTTGGAAGTAGCGGAAGTTCTTCGGCGCCACGCCAATCACGGTGAAGTTGGCGTCATTGAGCGTAACGCTGCGGCCCACGATGTCCTGATTGCCGTTGTAACGGCGCTGCCACAACGCGTGACTGAGAATGGCGACGCGATCGCCGCCGGGCTTGTCTTCCGCCGCGCTAAAGTTGCGCCCTCCGGTAAGCGGCTGAACGCCGAACAGTCGCAAGAAGCTCGCCGAGATTTGACCTACTTCAACTCTTTCCGGCTCGCCCGCGCCAGTCAACGTCCGCGTGCCGCCATCCTGAGCGGCTATGCTTTCCAGTGTCCGGCTATGCTCCTGCCAATCGAGGAAGTGCGCTCCCCAGGCCGGTTGGCTGTTATTCGTCTTCTTCGAAACTTCTTCCACCCAGACGAGCCGCTCCGAATCGGGATAGGGGAGCGGTCGCAATATCAGCGCATTGACTACGCTGAAGATCGCCGTGTTAGCGCCTATGCCGAGCGCCAGCGTCAGCGTTGCGACCAACGTGAAGCCGGGATTTTTCAGCAGCATTCGCAAGCCGAAACGCAGGTCTTGAAACATGTCTTCCTCCAATCGTTGACGCTGTAGCCAAAGGGCGTCCCAGAACGCGCCCAGGCTCCGCCACAACAGTTCGAGTTTGTTACGCCAATCGAGCCTGTCCCAGCGGGCCAGCAGTTCTTCGCGGTATTCCAGTTCCGCCTCCCACTCCTGTCGAAAGCGGGCGCGGAAGCGGCGCGGCACGATCACGCCGATGAAGCGGATCAGCCAGCGCAAGAAACGAAATCGACTTGTTTGCGTCAATCCAGCCATGTGATTGTCAATGTCTTGAGGCCTTCGCTCAGGGCTATCGCGCCCCGATTCCAATACCGTCGCGGTATTTTCTCGTGCGTGTTCTCGTAAAAAATTCCGGATTCAATTCCCGGCCATGCGCTATGAGGTACCTCCGTTTTAGCTCCTTTACGTAAGCCTCATCTTGATAGGTCTCGGGAGGCGCAACAGACCTCGTCAATGAATCCGATGGGCCGAAATACAGATATGCGTCCGCCAGTTCTTCAAGTTTCGTTCCGGCGAAAGGATTGTGCGGGACTATTCGTTCGCCCTCTCTGGTGACTTGTATCATGCTGACTCGCATGAAGATTGAGCCGTCCAGAGCGCCTAGCCAGGTTCCTTTCACCAGCGCCAGTGACGGCTTCGGCCATGTTGCGAAGCGCGGTTCCAACTCATCGTTCCTTTCGAAGAACCCGAAATGCGGGAGGACGATGAACATTGATTGCGGATACTTCTGTTCGATGAGGGAGATCCCCCCCTTTTTCCGCATAATGTGAGCGCCTCAATAAATAATCAGCGCCTTTCGATTCTTCGCTAAGACCTCCTGTTCGACGATTTCGCGGGCGAGGCGATTGCGGAAAGGGGCGGCGTCCTCTCGCGTCTGGACCTTGTTCCAATCAATCGGCGGATCGCCCAGCAGGACTCGCAGTCGCCTCGCCGCCGAGAGCGTCAGGTTGACAGCGCGGACGTTGGCGAAGAACTGCTCGTAGATAGCAGCATCCCAAACAAAAAACTGCGTGGTGTTCCGCCAGACCTGTTGGAGTTCCGTATGGGGAACTTCCTTCCCCGCAATGTAGCGATCAATCACGTCCTGATACAAAGCATTGCCGAACTCCACCACGATTATATTGACCTTGGCGGAGAAATCGGGACGCCGGATAAGTTGAGCGATGAAATCGGCTTCCTCCTGTAGTTGATGAGCCTCGCCGAGCGCGACAATCGGGAACTTATCGAACGCTTTAACGACGCCCTCAAAGGGGTCGGCCGGCTTAGGCTCGTCGAGCGACTGAAGAGAGGAACGAAAATCATCGGACGGTTGATTATTCATATTGAGAACCAATGACACCCCCAGCGTGGCTAACTCGCCTAGAGCGACCAAACAAACATGCGCATTTTCGGCATTACTCACACCGCAATGCCGTCATCGGGTCTACTCGCGCCGCCCTTCTGGCGGGCAGGTAGCCGGCGAAAGCGGCCACGATTATCATTAACAGCGCCGCCGCCGCAATCGTCACCGGGTCATTCGGCGAAAGCCCGAACAGCAAGGTTGCAATCAGCCGCGTGGTCGCCAGCGCGGCGCCGAGGCCTATGGCCATGCCGATCGCCACCAGCAGCATTGTTTCCTTCATCACCATGCGGACGACATCCGCTCCCCGCGCGCCGAGCGCCATGCGGACGCCGATTTCGTTCGTCCGGCGAGTCACCGCGTAAGACATCACGCCGTACAAGCCGACGCAAGTCAGCAGCAATGCGAACAGGCTGAAGGCGCTACCGAGTTGCGCGATGAAGCGTTCTTGCGTGAGCGATTCGTTCACCACGTCTGTCATCATCCGCAAGCCGACGACCTGCGCCTGCGGGCTAAGCTCGCGCGCCAGCCGCCCGAGCGTGGCTGCGTAATCCGCCGCCCCGCCGCTCGCGCGGAGTTGGAAACCCAATCCTTCCCGTTGCGGCCGCTGGAAGTAGTAGAGGTAATAAGTGCGAGGCGTCGGCTCGCGCAGATTCGTGTATTTGGCGTCTTTCGTGACGCCTATGACTTCAACTTGCAAATCACGCCGGGTGATGAAACGACGGCCTATGGGGTTTTCATTGCCGAAGAAGTAACGCGCCATCGCCTGATTGATGACGGCGTAAAGCGGCGGAACGCCGGCCATACTCGGCGGCGCGCCGGGCTGGCTGTTCAGCGGCGCCGGCGGGCGCTCATCCTGCGGTCCGAAATCACGTCCCGCGAGGATGGGCATCTTCATCGTCTCGAAGAACCGCGGCCCCACTGCCATTTCATCGCAACTCATATTTTCATCAGGCGCTGGCGTATAGCCGGGGACGCTGACATTGAAGCTAACACCGCCGCCGCTCAGCAGACTGGCCGATTGCGCGCCGGGCAAGGCTTCCAGCCGCGCGAGCATTTCTTTGTCGAGGTCGCTGCGCCGCCGGGCGTTGTAGCCGCTACCGGGATCGATTGAGAACTGCACGATGTTCTCGTACTCGAACCCGAGATCGAGCGTGCGCAAATTGCGCAGGCTGCGCACGAACAATCCCGCGCCGATTAGGAGGAAGAGCGAGAGCGCCACCTGCGTGACGACTAGCGTTTTGTTGAGCGCCAGCCGGCTCGCGCGCGCGCCGGCTCGATCTTTCAACGAAGCCGTCAGATTCAAACGCGTCGCTTGCCACGCCGGCGCGAGGCCAAATAGCAAGCCGGTTATGACAGAGACGAGCAGCGTAAATGCGAGCACGTGCGCGTCGAGCGGCGCGTCCAGCGCCGTTTGCGTTTGCTGTGGCAGGTAAGTAATCAGCCCGCGCAGGCACGCGCGCGCGATGAGCAAGCCGGCCGCGCCGCCGAGCAGCGACAACAAGACGCTCTCGGTCAGCAACTGGCGCAGCAACCGGAAGCGTCCCGCGCCGAGCGCCAGCCGCACGGCGATCTCTTTGCGCCGCGCCGCCGCGCGCGCCAGCAGCAGATTGGCGATGTTGACGCAGGCGATCAGCAGAGTCAGCCCTACCGCCGCCATCAGAATGAACAGCGGTTGGCGGAACTGGCGCCGCAATGTGGTATAACCCGTCCCCCCGGCTTCCAACCTGGCGTGTCGCTCGAAGTGGTTCCGCCGCTGCGTCGGCGTCCAGTTGGCTGATTGCGCCGAGGCCACGTTGTTAATTTGCCGCTGAAAGATCGCCTCCATCTCCGCTTGCGCCTGCGCCATGCTCGCGCCAGGACGCAACCGCCCCATCACGCGAATCCAATTGAAGCTCTCCAGACGCAAGCCTGGATCGTCGAGCGCCTTGATCGGCCACCAGAGCTCAGGCTTGCTTCCCACCACGAATCCGAAAAAGCCGGGCGGCGCGACGCCGACGATGGTCAAGGCCGTGTTGTTGACCGTGACCTGCCGTCCCACCACCTGCGGATCGGAACCGAAGCGTCGACGCCAATGTTCGAAACTGATGACGGCCCCCGGTTGGCCGCTGGCCTGATTGTCGTCCGCCTCGGTCAGCATGCGACCTACTACAGGATTGACGCCGAGTACGGAGAAGAAATTGCCGGACACCCGCTGCTGCTCTACAGACTCCGCTACGGCCCCCGGCTCGTTCACAAGCAGCCGCGCGCGCCCTACATTGGCTCCCGCAATGACGCCGGTGAAGGATTGGGAGCGGTCGCGGAACATTTCGTAGAGCGGAAAATTGCAGTTATAGCTCACGCCTGATGGCACAATCGGCCCTGCGACTGAAAAGAGCGCCAGTTCCTCGGCGTTTTTGACCGGCAGCGTTCGCAGCATCAGCGCGTTGATCAAACTGAAGATGGCCGTGTTCGCGCCGATGCCCAATGCGAGCGATAGTACGGCGACCAGCGTGAACATCTTGCTCTTGAGCATCATTCGCGCGCCGTAGCGCAAATCTTGAAACATCTCTTCCTCCAATCTTATCGGTTGTAACAGCAACGCGTCCCAGAACGCGCCAAGGCTGCGCCGCAGCAGTTCGAGTTTGTTACGCCAATCAAGCCTGTCCCACCGGGCCAGCAGTTCTTCGCGGTGCTCCAACTCCGCTTCCCATTCCTGTCGGAAACGGGCGCGGAAACGGCGCGGCACGATCACGCCGATGAATCGGATCAGCCAAACGTGCAATCGCACGCGTTGTTTTTCGCTGGTCTGGGACATCGACAACTCTCGCAGTTATTCATGTCGGAGCGCGGCCAGCGGGTCGGTCTTCGCGGCGCGCCGCGCGGGAACGTAACAGGCCGCGAGCGCCACGACGATCAGCAAAAGAGGCGACGCCACGAACGTCAGAGGGTCGAGCGCGCTCACCCCGAACAACAAACCTTTCAACAATCGCGTCAAGCCGAACGCCGCCGTCAGACCAAATCCGATCCCCAACAGCGCCAGCTTCATTCCCTGCGTCACTACCAGCCGCAGCACGGCGCCCGTCTGCGCGCCGAGCGCCATCCGAACGCCGATCTCCGGCGTGCGCTGCGCGACCGTGTAAGCCAGCAGCCCGTACAACCCGACGGTCGACAGCGACAGCGCCAACAGACCGAAGCCTGCGCCGAGGCCCGCCAGTAAGCGCTGCGGCGTCAGCGTCGCGCTCAAATGCTCGCCAAGCGGCTGAATGCTGTGGACGGGCAAATTCCTGTCGAGCGCGTTAACCTCGCGGCGCAGGGCGGCGGTCAATTGCTCCGGCTCGACGCTCGCGCGTAGATGTATGACCGCGCTCGGCTGATAATGCTGAAGCAGTGGCAGGTAGAGCATCGGCGGCCCTGTTGCTTCAAACAGGTCGCGGCCTTTGATGTCGCGCGCCACGCCGATGACCTCGGCCGTTTGTCTGGCGTCAGGTCCTGACTTCCAGGTCAAACGCCTGCCCAACGGGTTTTCATTCGGCCAGAGGCGGCGCGCCAGCGCCTGGTTTATGACGGCCACCGGCGGCGCTTGCGCGTCATCGCGCTCGGAAAATTGGCGGCCCAGCAATAGCCGGATGTTCATCGTCTCCAGGTAGCGCGGCGAGACGATGTTTTGGAAGGTCTGTACCCGCCTGTCCTCTTCCCCCTCAGGATAAATTCGGGTTTCCCAGCGGCTGTCGTTCAGCGGCAAAGTGACCGCGAGCCCCGCCGCTTGCACGCCGGGCAGCGCCTGCATGCGTTCAATGAGTTGTCGATGGAAGCTTTGGCCCTGAGCCTGGGCGTAATTCTGTTTGCCGAGGTCGATCCGCGCCGTCAACACGCGCTCGATTTCATAGCCGGTGTCAATTGAGCGCGCATTGCGCAGCGTCCTGACGCACAGCCCGGCGGTGACGAGCAGCGTGAGCGAGAGCGCGACTTGCGCCACCACCAGCGCGCCGCGCAAGCCAGCACTGCCGCCACGCGGCCCGGCCAGTCGCGCGTCTTTCAAAGTCGGAACCAGATCAGGCTTCGAAGCCTGAAGCGCGGGGACAAGGCCGAACAACACGCCCGTCAAAACCGCTACGGCAAGGGTGAAGCTGAAGACGCGCCAATCTACGCCGAAGTCGAGTTTGAACGACAGCCATAGATAACGCTCCGGCAGCAGGCGACGCAGCGCTTCGGTAAGCCACAGGCCGACGGCCAGTCCCGCCGCGCCGCCGAGAAGCGCGAGCGTCAGGCTTTCGGTCAACAGTTGTCTGACGATGCGGACGCGCCCGGCGCCCAGCGCCAGCCGGACGCCGATCTCTTTTTGCCGGGCGGAGGCGCGCGCCAGCAATAACCCGGCGACATTGGCGCAGGCGATCAATAACACGATTCCGACCGCCGCGAACGGCGCATAAAAGAAACGCCGCAACTCCCGGCGCACTTCAACGTCTCGGCCCAAATCGGTGTGCAAGCCGACGCCGGCCTGGCGCGGATAGCTTTGTTTGAGCCGCTCGTTGATGGCGCCAAACTCCGCGCGCGCTTGCTCGACGGTCGCACCGGGCTTGAGCCGCCCGAACATTTCCAGCCACGACGGACCACGTTGGTCAAAGAGGCTCGCCTTTTTCGGGTCTGTTTGCCGCAATGTCAGGAGCGGCGCCCAGACGTCACACCGCCGCCCGACTTTAGTCCCCTCAAACTCCTCGCTCGCCACGCCGACCACGGTGAAATCGCGCCCATCCAGTTTGATCGTCTTGCCGATGACGCTTGTCTCTCCGCCGAAGCGCCGGCGCCACAGACTATGGCTGAGCACTGTGACCTGGTAGGCGTTGGCGCCCTGCTCATCGGAGGGCGTAATCAAGCGCCCTTGCGCCGGCCTCACGCCCAGCACATCGAAGAAATTTCCGGAAACAAGCTCGCCTTCCACCCGCTCGGCTTCCTGTCCTGCGCTCAGATGAAAAGCGGCGGGAGAACGCAGCGCCAGGCCGGACAGCGTCGTGTTCTGCTCGCGGTAGTCCAAGTAGTCCGGATACGAAGAATCGCTGAGGTAGCTTTTGTCCGAGTATTGCCGCCCTACTTGAACCAGCCGTCCCGGCTCGGCCACGCCGCCCAGAGGCCTCAGCAAGAGCGCATTGACCAGGCTGAAGATCGCCGTATTCGCGCCGATTCCCAGCGCCAGCGTGAGCGCGGCCACCGTCGTGAAGCCCGGATTTTTCAACAGCATTCGGACACCGAAGCGCAGGTCTTGAATCATTTCGTCCTCCCATCGTTGACGCTGCAGCCACAGCGCGTCCCAGAACGCGCCCAGACTCCGCCACAGCAATTCGAGTTTGTTCCGCCAATCGAGCCTGTCCCACCGGGCCAGCAGTTCTTCGCGGTATTCCAACTCCGCTTCCCATTCCCGTCGAAAGCGGACGCGGAAGCGTCGCGGCACGAACGCGCCGATAAAGGCGATCAGTCGCTGCGGCAGAGAAGTCGGGCGTTGTTTGTTGTGATCTAGCATGTGATTGCCGCTAAGCGTCCGACGGTTTCGGCTTCTTCGCGCCGACGAAGAAGTTCTCCAGCGCGCGATACCGTTTGAGAGCCTCGGTAAGCGCGGCGCGCCCGTCTTTCGTCAATTCGTAATAACGGCGCGGCGACCGCTGCTCGCGCTCGGCTACCTCGTCGGCCTCCCAGCGCGAATCGCATAAACCGACCTCCTCGAATCTGCGCAGCGCCGGATAGACGGTGCCGCTCGGCAGACCGGTGACGTCAATGATGTCGAAGCCGTATTGATAGCCGTTGGCCAGCGCTTGCAGGATGATCGCCGTCGTGTAACTGAGCTTGATCCCGTAGTCCACGAGCTTACCCCCTATGTAGTGATCTATTGCCGGACCGTAGATTACTACATAGGCCTATATCGTCAAGTCAATTTGTGGAGTGGAGGGGGCGGAAAGGCAGGAAAATTTAGAGGAGCCACCATGCGTCTGGCAGTACTTTGTAAAGAATCCAAAACATGTTCAACTTTAATCTGGCGGCAGCCCTGCCTCCTCAACGCTCAGAAGGGCCAGCGCGGCCAGGTCTCTGTCTTGACAACCGCGCTCCATCGAAATTAGCCACGTAGGCGCCGAATTATGTTCTTTGAGAAATTAATGGCGGCGCCTTTGCGAGAAATAGGCTTCCTTATTATTCATGCGGCGGTTCTCGCAAAGGCGCAAAGGCCGCTAAGGAGAAACGCCCACTACTATGGCGTCACTACGTGGCCCGTTTTTTTATTCTTTCAGGGCGTCGTTCAATGCGAGATAAACGACTCTTCGGAAATGACGGCGGCCAGCCAATCCGTCACGGTTCGCGCCAGCCACGGGCGACAGGCGCTGAATCCGTGATCGCTCTCTACGTTGCTTATCAATTGAACGTTGGCGAGCCTGGCGATGGAATCCGCGTAATGCGAAGACGGGAAGATGGGATCTTCGCCCGCCGCGATCAGCAGAATCGGGCGCGGCGCGAACGCGCGCAAAGACTCCCCCAGAGACGACAGAGACCGCCACTGTTCACCCAAATCCTGGCCGGTAATTCCATTCAACATGCCGGCGAATTCGTCCGCCATCTCTTCGGGAAACTGGAAAGCTCGCGGCTCGATCAGCGGGCTGACGCCGACAATCGCGCGGATGCGCGTGTCGGCGGCCCCACAGATCAGCGCCGGATACGATCCCGTACTACAACCGATCAGGGCGATACGGTCTTCGTCAACTGACGGCTGTTTGAGGACCCATTCCACTGCGGCGCGCGTGTCGTCGGCCAAACCCGCGAGCGAGAACGTCCCCTCCGATCCCCAACAGCCGCGAAAATGAAAGTAGAGACAATTCCAACCGAGGTCGCGCAGGCGATAGGCGATGTCCAGGTGTTTTTCGATGCCCGGCAGGCCGTGAAGCAACACGGCAGTGGGCCGAGGCGCGTCCCCTGCGGCCTTATAAAAACCGCCCAGCAGCCTGCAGCCTTCCGACGTAAACGTCACGCCGTCCAAACCTGCTTCAAACTTGCTCACCTTTTTTTCCTCTTCGATGTATTGAACAGGATGGGGCTTTGGGGGCGCCATTACTCCCCCAACGCCGCCGTAACCAGTTCCGTGTCCAGGTACTCGGTCAGCTCTTGCAACTTGCCGTCGGCGACGCGGCAGACCCAACAATACGTGTTGTTGTACGGCGCCCCCGACTTTGTAGTGACGCGGCCGCGGCACTCAACTACTACGTAGTCGTCTTCGGCAATGAAGCGAAGCGCGGTGTTCGTATATTGATCGGTAAACTTGGCGAACAGCGGCCTCAGGAGTTCGTTGAGGACTGCCTGTCTCCCACGGTATGTCCCGGACCATTTCGTCGAGCCGATAATGGTCCAACTGATGTCGTCGGCCAGGCTTTCGACAAAGGGCTTGCCGTCGCCTTTCGATAACTCGGAAAAAATGTTTTGTAAGAGTTGTTTGTTCTCGGCTGCGCCCATATCCCCACCTCCTGCGGAAAATCCCTGGGAGCGTCATGAATAGGACTTATAAGTCTCATAAGACCTATAAGTCCCATTCGTAGCATTAATGATCGGGTATTGGATTTCGGTCACGCCCGAATCGCCGTCTTGCGCGACGTCGCCTTGCCAATACACTTCGCGGCTCGGTCCGGCGATCGAGTAGCCGCGCGACTCGATCCACGACCGCGCGGCGACGTAAGCCCGCTCGCAGGTTTCGTCGCTGCCCTGATGAATGACGCAGGCGACGGCGGCGCCGGGCAGTTCGTAGACCTGCGCCCGCCCTGCGCCAACAGCAGGCTCGCGTAGAAAGAGAATCGCTTCGCAATCTATGGATCGCCGCCGGCCCGCGCAGACGTGCCAGATCGCGCCACGTCCGAGAGGCGCGCCGCGCTGTTTGAAGCTGCTGTAGAGTTCATCGAAGAGATCATCGGCGTCAGCGTATGAGGAGAGTGTGTCACGGACCGAAGCGACCAGCCGGGGCGCGACATGCTTGACCGTGACCTCGTATTCCGGGACGCGGCCCGCCTGCTCGATCTGCGCCAGCCACGCATCGACCTCAGCCAATTGCGCCCGCTCGCGCTCGATCCTGCGCGTCAGTTCCGCCCGCCTGCTCTGAAGCGATTCCCGCACGCGGTCCACCGGCAGGTCGCCTTCCAACAAATGAACGATCTCTCCCAGTGAAAGGCCCAGTTCTTTGAAAGCTAGAATGCGATTGAGTCGCGGCAGTAGCGTGGTTGAGTAGTAGCGGTAGCCGGTGTCACGGTCAACGTAAGTGGGTTTGAGCAGCCCCACCTCGTCGTAAAACCGCAGCGCCTTGACCGACACCCGGGTCAGTTTGGAAAAATCTCCGATCCGAAACATCTAGATCCCCCCTGTTTCAGGA
>Ga0209382_10009966_pt1 | contig 11878 bp, 12 predicted proteins | sample SoiMetdeltSBSDD5_FD_187599 | JGI IMG/M metagenome (GOLD analysis project Ga0209382, IMG submission 187599) | Bulk soil microbial communities from a Populus tree surrounding site in Tennessee, USA - Soil MetaG P. deltoides SBSDD5 (SPAdes) (version 2) | ecosystem: Environmental > Terrestrial >... | reverse complement strand
CGACCCACCATTGATCTAATAAGTAACTGCGCCCGCTGGAAACCATCAATCCCCATTCCGGGGAAGGCGGCTGAGCGCCCAAACCAAGAAAACCGAGGCCGGCAGCGATGAGGATGATGCCTGCCATATCGAGAGTAAGGCGCACGATCACGGAGGGCAGGCATAATGGCATGATATGGCTCCAGAGGATACGAGTGGCCGACGCGCCCTGCATCCTTGCTGCCAGAATGAAGTCGCGCCCCCGAAGTGTCATTGTCTCAGCCCGGGCAAGCCGAGCATAAGGGGGCCACGCGGTGATCGAAATTGCCACAACTGCATTCTCTATGCCGGGTCCCAGCGCTGCAGCAAAGGCGAGCGCCATGACCAGTCGTGGAAAGGCTAAGAAAATATCCGTGACGCGCATCAATATCGTGTCAAGCCATCCGCCAAAGTAACCCGCAATAGTCCCGACGATAAGCCCGATTGGCAGCACGATCGCCGACACGAGGAAAACAACGAGGAGCGTGATCCGGCTTCCGTAGATAATACGCGTAAATATGTCCCGCCCCAATTCGTCGGTACCGAACCAGTGTTGCGCCGAAGGTGGCTGCAGGCGCTCAGTTAGCATTTGATCGTAAGGAGACTTGTCGGTCATCCACGGCGCAAAAACAGCCATGAGGAAAAGGACCACGACAATTAAGAGCCCTGAGACCGCCAGCGGATTGCGCTTGAGGGCCAGCCAGTTTGCGTACCAGCGGCCAAACCGCGCCTGGAGTCGGCTTTGGGGCGCCTCCGCGACAAGCCACTCATGCCAGGAGGTCGGCCGTAGAGGAGTTTCGCTCATCGTGCCCTTGGGTCGACAAGGTAATAGGCAAGATCAGACAGCAAATTAAGACCGATGAATACGGTGCCGACGATCAGAGTCCCTCCAAGAACTGCGTTCATGTCGGCGTTGAACAGTGCAGACGTGATGTAGCGCCCGAGACCAGGCCATGCGAAAACGGTCTCGGTCAGAACGGCTCCTTCCAGGAGATAGCCATAGCTGAGGGCGACGACCGTAATCAGAGGAACCATGATGTTGGGCAAGGCGTGACGCCAAACCACACGACTTCGCGACAGCCCTTTCACCTGTGCTGTCAAAATGTATTCTTGGTGCAATTGACCCAACATGAAGCTGCGGGTCATTCGGGCAATGTAGGCGAGTGACAAATAACCGAGTATGGCGGCGGGTAAAATGATGTGAGACACGGCGTTCCAAAAGACTCCCGTGTCGCCGGCCAGTAAACTATCGATCAGCAACATGCCCGTGACCGGCTGGACGACGTCTTCATAATAAACATCGACTCGCCCCGGCCCGCTGACCCAGTCAAGCGTATTGTAAAACACCAGAAGACCAACGAGCCCCAGCCAAAACACGGGCATAGAATAGCCGACAAGTCCGACCAACCGAATCAAGTGATCTGGCCAACGGCCCTGATTTGTTGCCGCTAGCACCCCTATGGGCACACCGAAACAAACGCCCATGATGATAGCAACTGTCGCAAGCTCAAGTGTAGCTGGAAACACCCGCATCAAATCTTCGAGCACCGGCCGCGCCGTCAGTACCGCTATGCCAAGATCACCGTGCAGCAACTTGATGAGATAATTCCAGTATTGCTGATAGAGCGGCAAATCAAGCCCAAGTTCCATTCGCACCCGCTCGTACGCCTCAGGCGAGGCGCGATCGCCGACCACCGCAATGACCGGATCAATCGGGATCACCCGTCCAATGCAGAACGTGACGATCGTGAGGCCAAGAAAGGTGAGCGCAAGAGTACTGATCAACCGAATAAAATGCCATGCAAAGGCAGATGCCCGTGACCGCCGTACGCCCGCCGGAGGCTTCGCGGGGGTGGTAGTCACGGGCGGCAATGGAGTTCGCTACTTCGTCACAAGCCGATAGTACACGGTGTCATAAGTCGGTCCTGACACAAAACCATTGACATTCTTGTAGTGGGCGACTTGCTCCGTGCTCTGGAACATGATCACGAATGGTGAGTCCTGTTGCAGCATCAGCTGCAGATCGAGGTACATTTCCTTTCGCTTCTCGGGATCTCTTTCTCTGGCCGCCGCGTCTGCCTTCTTGGTAATTTCCGGGATGTCCCATGCATTGCGCCAGGCAAGCGGCTTTGATTTGGCATTGTCGGAATTATCGGGGTTCCGAGCGAAGCTATCCGCATTTGAATGAGGATCCATGTAATCCGGCGACCAATAGAGGAGCAGCATCTGATGCTGCCTGGCCCGGTATTTCGTAATCACTTGCTTCTGCTCGCCGGGTATTATGTTCACTTTAATTCCGGCCTGACCCATCGTCGCTTGAAGGGATTGAGCGATTTCAGTGAAGGGGGAGATATTGGATGAATCGAGTTCGACTTCAAACCCATCCGGGTACCCCGCCTCCGCCAGGAGCTGCTTCCCCTTGGCGACATCGAGTTTGAACGGTGTGTCTGTCAGGGAGGCATAGAAGCCAGACGGCCAAAACGACTGGTGAACTTTAAACCGCCCCTTCAGGAAACTGTCCGCCATCCCCTGATAATCGATGAGCCATCTTACGGCCTGCCTGACTTGAGGCTTTGCAAGCCGCTCATCCTTTTGGTTCAATGCTACGTAGTACACGTCCGCTTTGGGGTAGCTGTCGACCACCAGATCGCTGTTACCCGCAATACCTTGAATCTGATCCGCTGTAAGGTTGCGGACGAGATCAGCATCACCTTTCTCCAGCATCAGCCGTTGCGAGGCAGGCTCGGGCACGTGGCGTATGACGACGCGCTTCATCGCCGGGGCGCCGTGACGATACTCAGGATTGGCTTCGAGCATTACGGTTTCATTGGGCTTCCACGATTTCAGCACGAATGGGCCGGAGCCCGCTGAATTGGTTTTGAGCCAGGCGTAACCGAGATCGCCATTCGTTTCATGTTCGAGAACGAGCTTCCTGTCGACGACGGAGCCGACACCCGCCGAGAGACAGTTCAGAACGAATGTCGGAGCAAAGTCTTCCGTAATAGTCAGGTCGACGGTCAATTCGTCTTTGGCTTTGACCAGGTCCTTGACATTTTCGGGTGTCCAGCCGAGCTGTGAAAATATGAACGCCGGGGTCTTGTTCAGAATGATCACTCGCTGAATTGAAAAGGCGACATCTTCAGCGGTCAGCGGGTTACCCGAATGAAATTTTTGGCCTGGCCGAATCTTGAGGGTGATGGTCTTTCCATCCTGGCCAACTGAGTGACTTTCGGCAACGCCCGGAACAAGAGTTTGTGTGTCTTCGGCCTCATACGTCATGACCCGATCGTAGACATTCGCAATCACCTCGCCGCCCGAGAACTCGAACACCTCAGCCGGATCAAGGGTGATGATGTCATCGATTTGCTTGGCGATGACGAGAGTGTCTTTAGGCGTGTCCGCCGCCGCGGGCTCGGCCCATACGCTAAGGCTGAGCACCCCGGCCAAAAGCAAGACTTTCATGATCCTGTTCACGATGCACCTCCCATTGCTAAGCAGGTCTCCAGGCGCGCGAGTTCATGCGCTCAAACTCGCCATTGGCCTGCCTTCAAACAAAATATCGCAAGAAACTGGAGATCAAGCAATGAGATGCTGCGGACCTCTTTTCATCGGTGGCCCGAGCTTCCATGATCCAGGTGAATGATCCTGAGCCATCATCCCCTTTAAGGGCTGGCTCCCGCTGATGGATTCGAACCACCATTCACAGGTCCAAAGCCTGTTGTCCTGCCGTTAGACGAAGCGGGAACGTGCCCCAAGCTGCCCTTTTCTCTGGTGTTGCCCGAGTGGCTTCGCGATCCAAGAGAGCACGCAACTGCTAAGCAAATAAGGCGATCCGACGTCCTACCCCTCTCGTCCAGGTACGGGAGGTGCCCACTTAGGGAAATCGCTTTTAATCTGCAAGTAGACCACGGGGTGTTGATCTGCAAAGTTCGGCGTGCGCGTGCCGACCACATAACCTTCAGGCGCGACGCGGAGCCACCCACCTCGACCAGTCCAGCGACGCGGGTCAAGTCCAAGGTGTTTGAAGTCTGCCCGTGAAACCGAACCTCTAAGCTCGATCAGTGCTGCAATTTTCAGCGCTTTGATCTTCCAAAGGGTTAATCGCACGGGTGCAGACGCGCCCGCCACAACATCAGGAACATAAGAGGGTAGCGAATGGCGCGTCGTTGGACACCACTCATGCCAAGGCGAGGTGGGAGATCGGGTATTCGGACCAGGCAGTCTCGGCTCAATGCGCTGCTTATCAGGCAAGACGCTGATGATGGTCAATCCTATATAACGACAGATGGCTTCGAAGCTTTGGCCGCTCCAGGCAGGAACGAGAAGAGCGCGGCAATCGGGCCCCACTTCACAAGCGGCTTGTCCATGCTCGAGACATTGATTGATGACACTGATGTTCAGGGCGAGCTTAGCCTGGATGCCAATCTGGAACCCATCACTTCTGCGAACGAGAAGGATGTCCCAGGCCTCGGTCTCAGCATAAGCTATCCATTTTCCGGCATAGTCTCGTTCAAGAACTTTCAGAAAATGCGCGCACAGGTTGCTCTCGCTGGCAAACGGCTGCCTCTGTCTCATTCTTCGCCCCATGAAGTAACGTCCGAATCACCTCCAGTTTCCGTTTTTTAACACGGTCACACATGAAGACAGGAGGGGAGAACTCAGAACTCAATCCTGAGCCAAGCGGCGGGACAACGTCGCTTCCAGTCCTTTCGAGCTAACCCCAGTGAGGCGCTTCTGCAGCGGCAGCCGGAAGTCAAACGCATCACGACTAACCTTGTTTCCACTCCTCATCCACGAACTCCTTTGATGAGTTGGTCTTTGGGAATGGAGAATTCGGCATTTCAACTTGGAGGAAATCGCAGAGAGGCTGCCAGCCGCTGTGCGGGTCAAAAGTCAAGAGGCGATGAGAGGGGATTTCTGACTGAACTGCGGCAATGTGGTCGCGGAACACTCGAATGGCATGGTCCCGGTCTGACAGGCGACCATCAAAAACCTGAACTTCAATTGCATGGTGGGCCATCTCGCAGATCGCATTGACATGAGGCGAGGCATGCTTTCCGCGCGCTGCAAGGAAAGGTGCAATGGTGGCCTGCACACTGTCGTACCAGGCGCTCGGGTCACGCACCGAAAGAATGACCTTCGCGCGAGGAAAATGCTTGACGAGCTCTCGCCAATACCTTGCCCCAGGCCAGTCCACTTGAGACTTGTAACCGGTGAAAACTTGGCTCCAATCCATCTTTTCACCACGCGACGCCGCCTCCCAATTCTTCAATTGCGTGGGATCATCGCGCACTTCAAACATGTGATGACAAGGGCCAAATCCCAGGTGCTCCAAGGCTAGTTTGAGGGAATTCGTGCCGGTCCGGCCAAAGCCGGGGCCAATGATTTCCAGTGACATCCACCCCTCCCTAGGCACCTATCGTTTGCACACCTGTAGCAGATGATGGCTCACAAGGGCAGTGGATCGCCGCATTGATGGAGGACATGGTCCTTCTCGAGAGGAGAGGACTCATCACTTGCAACAGCATGGCTTGGGATGGCTTATCGAAAAGCTCCCGGCCGTGAAGGCACACGAGGTTTTACAGCAGGCATTGGAATTAAACCCTCGCGCTGAGCCTTCTTCCGAGCAAGTTTCCTGGCACGGCGGATTGCTTCCGCTTTCTCCCGATTCCGGCGTTCTGAAGGTTTTTCGTAGGCTCTGCGGTTTCTCAACTCCCGAAATATACCCTCGCGTTGCATTTTCTTCTTCAAAATCTTGAGGGCTTGGTCAACGTTGTTGTCTTTGACGAAAACCTTCATATCGGTCCTGGCTCCTTAATGTCGAGACGATAAGAGTCGCCGCCGTTACATCCACGGTCGGCGGTGTCGGAAGAAACGACCAAAAGCGGTTTGCAGCCGATCAGCCGATGACTTGGTGGTCTGCTACGACCTCCAGCGAGACTTTCTGGCTTCACGCCTGATGCGGCTATCGATGTTCTGGTGATGAGAGGAAAGGTCAATTGCGCTGCGTTGGGCGCTGACCCGAGCCAGTCGGCCGAAACTCGATTGGAACATTATAAGCGACCCGACACCGAATTACAATGAATCGTATGAATGCGGAGATTTATGTTTTGCCCCCCGAGAGGCCAAAATACGTGCTACTCTGCGCGCAGCCGGGGAGACATCTCTCCGTGAAAGGAACATCATGAAAATCTCTCCGAGTGTTAAGCCCGCGCTTTGGGGCGCGGTGGGTGGCGCAATTGCATGTGCAATTGTGGGGTTTACGTGGGGCGGCTGGGTAACCGATTCCTCTGCGACCGCGATGGCACAAGACCATGCTAATATAGAAATAGCAAAGGTACTTGCACCCATTTGTCTCCAACAGTTCCAACAGCAACCCGATGCAACAGCTAAGATGGCTGAGTTGAAAGCTATGACCGGGTCCTATCAAATGGCTTCTTTTGTGGAGAAATCTGGAGCTGCGACAATGCCGGGAAGCGATAAATCGCTTAAGGGCGTTGGACAAGCATGTGCTGATCTGCTCGTCAAAGCTGCCCAGTAGGGCGCTAATGGCCGAATTCAAGTACGACTCTCCGGGAGAAATCTATGTCTACAAGAAACAGACGATGGGAGGAGGAAAGGGACTTAGCTATCGACGCTTCAAGACGGGGGCAGAGGCTATTCGCTTTGCAATGGAGGATGTCCCAAAATCTGCATTGGGCACTTGTACCCTTGAAACCGATGGCCAACGTTTTGACGCGAAAGATCTAAGAAAGCTTTATGAGAGTTCGCTATATCCATTACCGCGCGCGCCGGGAAACAGGGACTGAAGCATAACTGTGAGGTGCGTCTAGCTGCGGCGATCCCTTAGCAGCAGCTGGAACTTGGAGCGCCTGAACACATAGCAGTCACTTGGCTTGTAGTTCTGCCAAAACGGCAGCCTTAATCTCCTTCAAGCCCACGCCACGTCTGTGAGCAAGAACGATGAGCCGGGCAAGCTCTGAGCGTTGCTCATCAGCCTCTCCCCTCTCAATGCGAGGTTCGAGCTCTCGCCAGAGATCATCGAATATTCGCTGGAAAATATCGAGCAGTTCCAGTTCGTAGTTCGCCACGGAGCCTCCCACCCTGCACCTCCTCAGGGGATTAAGAACCGATAAACCTTGCGACATTAACTCGGTAGGAAAGTGTCGGGTTGCAGGAACTCTTTTGCGGAGAGGGGCGTTTTAAAAGGTTTGACTGCGGCATTGGGGAACCGCTTTGAAGTTCATTATTGAGGTCTTAAAGCTCAACAGCGGTGGAGAGCCACAGGTTCTGCACGTCTTTACCCATTCCGCATCCTCGATTCATATGGTGCGGGAAGCCATGAAGGCAGTGCAGGCTTCATCGAATTGGCCGCACAGTGCCGAGGGGTTTCGAATTCTCTCTGAAGCCGGCGCAGAACTCTATCGGTGGCCCGAAAAGGGCTGATCTGGACTGCAAAACCCTGTGAGCTGGGACAGTTGCACAAACCTGTGGGCGATGCTGAAAAGAATAGAGTGGTGCCGCCGAAGGGATTTGAACCCCTGACCCATCGCTTACGAAGCGATTGCTCTACCACTGAGCTACGGCGGCCTTACCAAGACCCTATTGATTTCGACTCTTCTCGCATCGAAATCCAAACCGGCCCCGCCAATGACGAATGCGATGCTCTATCAACCGAACTGAGGCGGGCTCGCTGAGCTGTTGCTGAACCAGGCCCTCAATACCGTCTCAGGTGAGCCTTTTCAACTGCCTCCCGCAAGCCTCCTTGTCCATTCATCTGGCCCCTGCCCGCTGGCGCCATCCTCATCCTCTTTGGTCGGACCAGGGTCATCTGGGAGCGGAAATCTTATTGTCTCCTCCCGCTTTTGACCTTCCGCGGGTTGGGGCGGGGCGAGGACGCCCAACTCAGGCTTCATCTCCGCCTCTTTGCTCACCTCCGCCTCAGTGGTTTTCACCTCTTCAGGGGCATCCGTAGTTTCCTCTGCTGCGACGGTTGCCTCGACTGGAGCCGCGAATTCAATGACGTCTGGTTCATAAGGCAAACGCTCGACCGGCACCTTCCATTGGAACGTACCAAGCTCCCGGCTTACCGGCGATACCGGCTGCCATTGCTCCGATATCATGCCATCGGCGGTCCACTTCGGGTCTGCGGGCGCTCTCATGCCTCGCGCTAGCCATTCGCGCGCGAGCCCTTTATCTCCCTCTGCCTCCGCCACCTCTGCCATGAGAGCGCAAATCCGCGCCTTCGGACGCTCCTCGACAAAAGGCCCAAGCGCCTCCCTTGCCTTTGCGGGTTCCTGTGCCGCAAGAGCCGCTTCCGCCAGACCGACGGCCCCTTCCTCCCCTCCGCCCAAACGCGTGACGAGATGTTCCACCTTCCTCAACCTTTCGCGCGGGGAATCTCCCTGTTTCTGAAAGGCGTAGACCCGAACGAGATCGACATGGGGATGGAGCGCATAGCTGCGCTCAATCATGCGGGCAGCCTTGCGCGCCTGTCCCTGGACGGTAAAGAGCCTTCCCCCAACCAGCGCTGCCGGCACGAGACCAGGATCGAGCTTGTGCGCCTTAAGCGCCGCATGCAGTGCCGCGTCTGGCGCTGACTTCTCCTGCTCCATTGCCTGCGCCGTCAGTACCACGGCCTGTTTCTTGCTGGCACTGGCCTGGTCGATGACGCCGCTCCTGCGCTGTGCGTTTAGCGTTTCTGCGACTCCCTGCCAATTCTTCTCGGCTGACTGGATCATCAGCATGGCATTGGACGCCCAAGGCAGGCCGGGGTGAATCTTGAGCGCCTCGGCCGCAATTGCGCTGGCTCGCGCCAGATCGCCCTGCTGCCGAGCCAGATTAAACAGTCCTCTCAATCCTAAAAGCTTCGTCTCCTTGCCCTCGGCCATGGCCTCGAAAACCTGGCCGACGCGTCTCGTGTCGCCAGCCGCCTGCGCCGTCTGGGCCTCGAGAAGACGCGCCAACGGCTCGTCTGTGAGATACCGCCCGGCGATCTGCGCATGCCGACGTGCTGACTGCACGTCGCCCGCGCCGATCGCAAGCATACCGCGCGACAGAGATTCATAACCGAGCTTGTTCCTCCGCGATCTGAAAGCGCTCGATACGGTACGCGGTGCCCGGATCGTGCGCCTGGCCAGCGCGATCAGCCAAAGACAGAAAACGAACGCGGCGAAAAGGCAAAGAACAGTAAGCACCAGCGGCGCCTCGATGCGCTGGCCCATCCAGTCGACCCTGACTGTGCCGGGCCGGTCGGCGAGCCAGGCAAATAGCCAGGCGAGCGCCGCAACGATCGCAAAACGGATGATGAACCGGATCATGATCCGGAGCCGAGCTGTTCGAGAACCCTGGACGTGAGTTCTTCGCTGCCTTTCTCCGCTGCAAGCCGCGCTTGCGCATCCTTGAGCCAGGCTTCGATGATGTTGGGTCGTGGTTCTTGGGCTGAACTCAAGACCTGCACCGCACCCGCAAGGCTCCCTTGGTCCACGAGGTCAGCCGCCGTCGCGACGAGATCGAGGGTTTGGGCCTCTCCGAGGCGCCGCACGCTTACGAGCGAGGCCGCCTTGGACTTCAAGCTCTCCCAAACGCCAGCGGGTGGAGTGGCGGGAGCTTGGCTTATGGATGTTGCCTTTAACTCATCGGCGATGGCCCGCAACCGTTCCTTAAGCTCCTCCCGGTTAGGGATACCCTGGGCGGAAATTTGAACCAGACTTGGGTCGGCCGCCTCTGGGATAACCGACCGGATGGCCTGCAGGTCCTCGGCAAAAGGTCGTCCTTCCTGGACGGCCTGCCTGAGCCGCGACAGCGCGCCTGCGATCTCCCTGCGAGCATCCTGAGCATCGCTTTGAGGCACAGGCTGGCTTTGAGCCGGCTCGGTCTTGGCGCGCGAGTTCAGCTCGGTCACGAGATTGGCCGTGGTCCGCGCGTCCTCCTGTTGAGCGACCTGCAGACTTTCGATGGATTTGAGAGATGCGCCGATGCTTTCCAGGGTGCCGCTCAATCGCGCAACTTGCGCCTCGAGCTTTTGCACCTGCTCCTCAAGCCCGCTACTCTGTGAAGGTGCGCTCACAGCAGTCCCTTGGCGCTGCTCATGGAGGCGGTTGATTGCAACGGCAAGCTCGTCGAGCTGCTGTCCAATGCTCCGGTTCGTCGCTTCGACGGAGGCGAGCCGTGGTTCTACCTTTTCCCTCTGCGCGAGCGTCCCGAAATCGATGAGCCCCAGCACCGTCAAAATGCCGATTCCTGCAAGAACGAGCGCCAGAACTGCGATGATCGTCGGAGGAGAGAGCCCCCGTTCATTCCGCCTCTCGGTCCTTCCCGGTTCCGAAGGTGTTTCGCTCTGAATCGGGGGGTCTTCTGCGAGTACTTCGGACTCCTCCTGGACCAGCCGCCTGTCCTGGATTGGCTCCTCGCTCTCCCTGATCTCTTCCGCATCCCCCTCGATCGTCGGCGGCCCGACGGGCCGATCCGCTCTCGGTGGTGTTTCGTTTTCACTGACCATGGCTTTGTCTTTCGGCGAAGATGGCGCGCGATTGCTCGATGAGGTCGAACATTCCCTGTTCGCTCGGGTGTGCCGCTGTCTTGGCAACCCATGTCTCCGGCAAGGCGCCCGCAACGGCCGCAGCGAGACAAAAATGCAGAATGTGCCCGCAATATGCATCAAGTCCATCGGCAGAGATGCATCTGCGCCAGACCTTCGCTGTCCGGCGTGAATAAAGCAGGACGCCGTCGATGGCCCGCCGCTTGATCATCGTGGTCACGGGAGGAGGAAGATGGGCTTCCGGAACGGCTGCATACATGATGACGCGGTCTACCTCGAATTCTCGTCTTTGTAGCACCGCCTCCAGATCGCCTGAAGTCTCTTCCCCGGAAAGATAAAGAAGGGGACCACGCCTAGGATCGAGTTCACTTTCCACCTTTTTGATGATGGCGCTGACGTCGCCACCAGCTTCCACAACCTTTTCGAAACCTATTGCAGACGCAACCGCGCGTGACTGCGGGCCTACGGCATACGTCAATCGGCCCAAAAGCCTGTCGCGTGCCGGATGCTGTGCCAATGCACGGGCTCCGTTCGCGCTGGTGATCAGCACGGCTTGATACGGCCGGCTTGGGATCGGCCGCTGCGGTCCCGTGCGAATGTCGAGGAGCGGAGCAACGCTCACGCGAAACCCTCTTACCTCGAGCTTCCTTTGCAGGTCCTCTGCATCGGGCTGTGGACGTGTGACCAGGAGATGCATCGCAGGTTATAGCACGATGTGCCGACCCTTTCGCTTAACTTCCACGCCGGCATCTCTCCCCATGACTTCCGCATCTTGCGGCAAGCCCTCGCGCTCAGCAGTGAAAACCTGACTTCCGTCGGGCGTCAAGGTCTCGCCGCGAAACAGGAGCCGACCATTTTCGATTCGGGCGAAGCCCGCAATCGGTGTTTTGCAGGAACCGTCGAGTTCCTTGAGAAAAGCCCTCTCGCAGACGATGGCGACTGCCGTCTGCTCGTCGTCGACTGCCTTGATCATCTCCGCCAGCACCCCATTGGCGGATCTGATTTCAACGCCGATGGCGCCCTGTCCCAGGGCGGGAAGCATGTCGTCCACTTCGATGGCTGCGGTGATTTCATGTTTCAATCCGAGTCGGATCAGCCCTGCACAGGCAAGCAGCGTCGCATCGACTTGACCCTCTCTCAGCTTCTTGAGTCTGGTGTCGACATTGCCTCTGAAGGACGTGAACCTCAAATCGCTCCTCCGCCGTTTGAGCTGGGCTGTCCGACGCACGGAAGAAGAGCCGATGAGCGCTTCCTGCGGCAAGCTCTTGATGGATCGCGCCTTGGACGAAACCAGCGCATCCCGAGGGTCCTCTCTCGCTA
>Ga0209382_10009963_pt1 | contig 11879 bp, 7 predicted proteins | sample SoiMetdeltSBSDD5_FD_187599 | JGI IMG/M metagenome (GOLD analysis project Ga0209382, IMG submission 187599) | Bulk soil microbial communities from a Populus tree surrounding site in Tennessee, USA - Soil MetaG P. deltoides SBSDD5 (SPAdes) (version 2) | ecosystem: Environmental > Terrestrial >... | reverse complement strand
CGCGCATCCCGGCGATGTCTTGCCAAGGGATTTGTGGCTGCCGTGAGCGCAGCTGACTTGAGACCCGCTTGACGGCTTCGCCAATGATTTCAAGCTGCCGAATCACTCCGTCCTGGATCAAGCTCTGCTGGGCGAAACCGCTTTCGTCGACGCCGCGCAAGTACGAATTGATTTTGCTGATCGCATCCAGGATGTGCCGGAGGTAGACCGCTTCATCCCGCTTCATAAATCACCCTGAGATCGCGCAGGATTCGGGATCGGAGGTAAGGGCTGAGGGCCGCCTCCGTCAGCAGGTCGACTTTCCGGCCGAGGGCACCGGAGAGTTGGCGCTCAAGAGAGATGACCGAGAGAAGACTCTTCCGCTTAGAGAATTCGACCAGCAAGTCGATATCACTCTGAGCTGTCGCTTCGCCCCTCGCCACTGACCCGAAGATTCCAAGCATCGACACATCATTCCGGCGACAAATCTCGGTCAGCTCGCTCATGTCCAAAGGTAGCGAAATCATGATTGGCTCCTCGCGGCATACTCTACCACGAGGCAAAAGCCGACGCCTAACGGAGAGTTCACCTGGCCCTGCCTGTGCGGCCATGGGGTCAGCCAAGATGAGGGCTCGCGGCTCGGGCGCAACCTTGGTGAGGCCTCATCACTCCGCCCCACCGCTCACAACTCACCAGTTTTTGTATCTCGTCCCGTCCGTAGCGAACCCGTCACTGCGGCTGTACACATCAAAAGCTAATGTGCTGCTGCCAGCAGCTCAGAAATGATGACAAAGCGGTATCCTTCGCGCCAGAGACTCTCAATGATACCTCTGACCGCCTTCAAAGACTCCCGCCGGCTCGGATACATGACATGGAGCAGAATGATTGAGCCGGGGCGCACTCGCGATCGGGCGTCTTCAATGATTTTCGTTGAGTCACTAGCTATTTCAGGGTTGGAGTCGGGCTCGATGTCCCAGGTGATGGTCGTCCTGCTAGTCTTGGACAGATAATGGGGGAGCGCCAGCAGTTTCTTGCCGAAGGGCGGCCTGAAGTTGATTTTCCCGCTGTAGCCTGCCTCTTTGATCAGCCGGTCTGTCTTTTCGACCTCTTGCTGAACGAAATAAGGCGTGACGAGGACCATCCGGGCGTGTGAGTACGAGTGGTTGCCTAACTCGTGGCCCGCCGCGACGATCTTCCGCCCCTCTGACATGTTCCGCTCCAGCTCGGCCCCGATGACGAAGAATGTTGCCTTGACATTCATGTCGTCAAGCACTTTCAAGATTTCGTTAGTACCGCTCGGGGTCGGGCCGTCATCGAAGGTCAAAGCGACAACTTTCTCCGAGGTGTTGACCCGCGGAACGATGGAGCCGAAGAACTGAAAGGTGCGTGATTTACTGACTTGCCAAAGCGCCATTGCCCCGGCAAGCAGGATGACGAGGGTCGCGATCAAAAGCTTCGTTCTCAAATACGACTTCATTACGTCAGCAGGTGGCGCCGAACTAGTTATTGAAGAGTGTGCACAAATCGGGAGCGCGGTTTGAGCCCGCGGCAGCGCCGAACTGAGTCGCAAATAGCTCACTCACCAAACGCCACTCTCTCTCGAGCCGCGCTCACGCGGCTTGCCCGGAGGGCCAATAGGCCCGCCGTTGGACGGCGGGTTGTGGGGGCCAGGATTGTTTTGAGCGCGCTTGAGCGTGCTTCTCCGCCGCGGCTTGAGCCCAGAGGGGGTGGCTCAAGCCGGATCGAGAAGGCCGTTGCAACGGCCTCCGGCGCTTTTAGCGCGCGCCCACCCGCCGTCTAACGGCGGGCCTATCTTGCGGGCAAGCCCGATAAATCGGGCTCAGGCGCTCGCGGGGCTCGGTTTCAATGTCCGCAACAACCAAGGCGGCCCTGAGTTGCGGCGCTGACTGAAGCACCATCCCATCTGGGTCGACGATCCCGGATGACCCGTAGGACACCAGATCCGAAGTGAGCCCTGCGACATCAGCACGAACCACCGAAATGCTGTTCTCTATTGCCCGAGCGATGTCAACGTTCCTTGCGTCGGAGACGAGATCCGGACTGGCCTTCGCCGGGGGGAGACCATTGTTCGTGGGCACGAAAAGGGCTGTCGCTCCTTGAGAAGCCATGATTCTCGCCGGCTCGAAGTAGTTCGAGTCGCGGCAGATGATGATCCCGAAGGTCAACTCACCGACGGTGAACACCGGCATCTTGTCGCCGGCCTCATAGATCGACCTGTTGATTGCCGGATACAGCTTGCGATAGAGACCGACGACCGACCCTTGATGAAAGACTGCTGCGGAGTTGAAGAGTCGACCCAGTCGGTCAATCTCGGTGAACCCCAGAATCGTCGTCACGCTCTCGCTCGCCAGGGGTGCCAGGACCGTGTTCAGGTGACCATCTGCCACGTCAATCGCGATGGAGATGGGCTGAGTCGCGTAGTCGGCCAGCCCTCCAAGCACGCCCTCTGGACAACACAGGATTTCCACCCCTGCCGATTGGCACAAGTCAACCTGTTCGCGAATCAGGTCAATGGCCTCCATCGAGCCACAGGCAAGGAGCGGTGCCTGGAACGCGGCAACCTTCACCGTAATCTCCAGAGAAAGTTCTACTCGGAGCCCCGCAGGGACGCCATGTAACACATACTCTCATGCATAATTCAGGAAAAGGAAGGCTGTAAACAACCGCGGCTTGAAGGCGCGTGGCTTTGTCCCTGTACTTACGCGGCCACACTGGCTGCCTGTTCCGAGACCTTGGGCGGGTTTACGGTCGCCCACCGACCCGCGGTGCGGGAATCAAGTGCCGCGCGCCGACGCCCACCTGCGCCCGGACTCACTCGCCGGCCTCGAGATGGTCGCACTCGGCGAGCGAGGCGCAGGGGGGCGGGCCCGACATCAGCGGCGCGGCCTTCGGGTTTAAGGAATGGCCCACGGATGACACAGATTGGACGGATCAGCACGGATTTCTGATCCGTGTCGATCTGTCAAATCCGTGTCATCCGTGGGCTATCCTTCAGCCGGCCGCCGCCAGGGCCGCCTCGTAGTTCGGCTCCTCGGCGACCTCCCCGACATACTCGGCGTACTTCACCTTGTTGTCCGGGCCGACGACGAAGACCGCCCGCGCCAGCAGCCGGTCGAGCGGCCCGCCGCTGATGAGCACCCCGTAGCTGCGCCCGAAAGAGGCCGCGCGGTGGTCGCTCACGGGGATGACCTGGTCGATGCCGGCCGCCGCGCACCACCGCTTCTGCGCGAACGGCAGATCCATGCTCACGCAGACGATCTCGACCCCGGGGAGCTTCGCCGCCTCCTCGTTGAACCGCCGGGTCTCGGTGTCGCAGACCGGCGTGTCGAGCGACGGGACGGCGACCAGGATGCGCGTCTTCCCGGCCGAAGTCTCGAGTGTGTAGTCGCTCATGTCGACGCGCTGCGCCTTGAAGGCCGGCGCCTGCTCTCCGACCTTGACCTCGGCCCCGTCGAGTGAGAGCGGAGTCCCTTTAAATGTTACTGAAGCCATAGCCACCTCCTCATAGATTTCCGATTAATATCGCCCGCGGGTCAGACCCGTGTCAATCCGCCCAATATTTGCGTGTATGAGAGTCGCCGCTGCGGTGGTATGATGCCGCTATTGCCCCCGGCCGGACATCTGTATCCCGCCCGAGAGACGGAGCGCGAGGAGGGCGGATGCGCAAGAAGAAACCGTCAGTCCTACTGCTGGCATTCGCCTGCCTGGCATGCGGCGGGGCGATCGCCGGACCGGCTCAGGGCCCCGGCCAGCCTGCCTCCCCCTACGTGCGGCACGCGTGGACCACGGAGCAGGGCCTGCCGCAGAACTCCGTCATGGCGATCGTGCAAACCCCGGACGGCTACCTCTGGCTCGGCACCCAAGGGGGCCTCGCCCGGTTCGACGGGGTCAACTTCACCACTTTCGACCAAGGCGGGAGACATGGAGTCAAGCGCGATTTCATCCGCGCTCTTCACCTCAGCCGGGACGGGGCCTTGTGGGTCGGCACCGCGAGAGGCGGGCTGACCCGGTACGCCGTGGGCGAGTCCTCCACCCACACCTTCACGCAGGACGGGCTGCTCAGTAACGGAGTCAGGTCAATCTGTGAGGACCATGAGGGGGGGATCTGGGCAGCCATGTGGGACGGCGGGCTGGGCCGGCTCAAGGACGGGGCCTGGACGACCTACACGGCCAAGGACGGCCTGCCTCAATCGCGGGTCGATGTGATGGCCTTCGACCGGGAGGGGGTACTCTGGCTCGGCACCTACGTCGGGTTGGTGCGCTTCGCGTCGGGGACCTTTACGACCTACACGACCAAGGACGGCCTGCCCGACAACACGGTGAGCGCGCTCCTCGCGAGCCGGGACGGGGGGCTGTGGGTCGGCACCAGGGCCGGACTCGCCCTGGTCCGCTCGGGTAAGGTGGAGGCCTTGCCCCTGAGCGGCGGGCTGTCGGGCGAGTCGATCAATTGCCTCAGTGAGGACCGGAGCGGGAATCTGTGGGTTGGGACGACCCGACTTTACCGCCTGACCAACGGGAAGCTGATGGCTTTCGCGACGGGGGAGGATCTCCCCGTCGCGACGATCAATTGCATCAGTGAGGATCGTGAGGGGGACCTGTGGATCGGGACTATGGTCAACGGGCTCATCCGCCTCAAGGATCGGCGGCTGACCGCCTACTCGGCCGAGGATGGCCTCCCCCCCGCGGGGGTGGTGCCGATCATCGAGGACCGCGAGGGGAACCTCTGGGTCGGGGCCCCCTGTAGTGGCCTGGTCCGCATCCGGGAGGGGGTGATCACGACCTTCACGGAGAAGGACGGCTTGGCGGGCAACTGCGTCTGGTCGCTCGCCGTCGGGCGGGACGGGGCCTTGTGGGTCGGCACCGCGGGCGGCGGGCTGGCGCAGTTCAAGCAGGGGAGGTTCACGACCTACAACACGGCCAACAGCGGGCTGTCGAACAACGCGGTCTTCTCGCTCTACGAGGATCGCGAGGGCAGCCTCTGGGCCGGCACCGTGGGCAGCGGCCTCAACCGGCTCAGCGGCGGCGCCTTCACCACCTACCGCAAGCAGGACGGCCTGGTCCACGACGACGTGCGCTTCATCACGGAAGACCGAGAAGGGGCGCTCTGGGTTGGCACGCGTGGCGGGTTCAGCCGCTTCAAAGACGGGAAGTTTACCAACTACACCACCGCCCAGGGCCTCCAGCATGAAAACGTGAGGGTGATTCACGAGGACGCGGGCGGGGCATTCTGGATCGGCACCTACGGCGGCGGGCTGAGCCACTTCAAGGACGGGAAGTTCATTCAAATCTCGACCGCAGAGGGGCTCTTTGATAACACCGTGTCGCGGATTCTGGAAGATGATCGCGGCAACTTCTGGATGAGCAGCAACCGGGGGATCTTCCGGGTCAGCCGGAAAGAATTAAACGATTTCGTCGCCGGGAAGACTCGGCTCGTCACCTCGACCCCCTACGGCGTGGCCGACGGGATGAAGACGAGCGAGTGCAACGGCGGCGGGCAGCCCGCCGGCTGGAAGTCGCGCGACGGGAGGCTCTGGTTCCCGACGCTCAAGGGTGTCGTCGTCGTCGACCCGGGCCGGGTCAACGAACTGCCCCCGCCCGTCGTCATCGAGCGGGTCGTGGCCAATAAGATCGCCTCCGACCCCGGCGATGAGGTGCGCGTCCTCCCGGGCAAGCGGGACCTGGAGATTTACTACACCGGGCTGAGTCTGGCGGCGGCGGAGAAGGTGCAGTTCAAGTACCGGCTGGAAGGCTACGACGCGGACTGGGTCAACGCGGGGACGCGGCGGGTGGCCTATTACACGAGCATCCCGCCGGGCGAGTTCATCTTCACCGTGATCGCGGCCAACAGTGACGGGGTGTGGAACACTGAGGGCCGGAGCCTGCGGGTGGTGGTTGCCCCCCCGTTCTGGCTGACCTGGTGGTTCCTCTCGCTCGTCGCGCTCGGCGCGGTTGGGGCTGCGGTCCTCGCGCACCGTCACCGCGTCGCGAAACTGCGGCGGGCGCATGCGGCGCAGGAGACCTTCTCGCGGCAGCTGATCGACTCGCAGGAGGGCGAGCGCAAGAGGATCGCGGCCGAGCTGCATGACAGCCTGGGGCAGAATCTGCTGATCATCAAGAACCGGGCGCTCATCGCGCTCGGCGCGGCCGAGTGCCGGGGTATGGCCCGGGAGCAGGTCGAGGAGATCAACGCCTCGGTCTCCGAAGCCATCGACGAGGTGCGCGAGATCGCTTACGACCTGCGCCCGTTCCAGCTCGACCGGCTCGGGCTGACGGCGGCCCTCGAGGCCATGATCGAGAAGGTCGCCGGCGCCTCCGCGATCCGCTTCTCGTGCGACATCGCCCCGCTCGACGGCCTCTTCTCGAAGGAGTCGGAGATTCACCTCTACCGGATCGTGCAGGAGAGCGTCAACAATATCGTCAAGCACTCGGGGGCCGCCGAGGCGCGGGTGGAGGTCGAGCGGGACGAGCGCGGGATCTCACTCACGGTCCGGGATAACGGCCGGGGGGGCGCGCCGACCGGGGACGCGCCCGGCGAATCGCGCCCGCGGAGCTTCGGCCTGACCGGCATGGCGGAGCGCGTCCGCATCCTCGGCGGCACCTCGGAGGTCGCCTCGGCGCCCGGCCAGGGGACGACGATCCGGATCGACCTGCGGTTGCCGGGCGGGGGAAGGGATGGGAACCATGAAAGCTGAGACCAGGCCGGCCGAGATCAGAATTGTCATCGCCGATGATCACCCGGTCTTCCGCAAGGGCCTGCGGCAGATCATCGAGACCGACCCGCGCCTCAAGGTGGTCGGCGAGGCCGAGGACGGCGAGGCGGCCCTCGAGCGCCTCAGAGAGACGCGGCCGGAGGTCGTCATCCTCGACGTCGGGATGCCGGACAAGGACGGGCTCGAGGTCGCCCGCGCGATCCGCGCGCAGCGGCTCCAGGTCGAGATCATCTTCCTCACTATGTACCGCGACGAGCACCTCTTCAACGCCGCCCTGGACCTCGGGGTCAAGGGCTACCTGCTCAAGGACAGCGCCGTGACCGAGGTCATCGCCGGCATCAAGGCAGTCTCGGGCGGGCAGAACTACATCAGCCCGCCGCTCTCGACCTACCTCATCAACCGCGGCCGGCGCTCCGCCACGCTCGTCGAGCAGCAGCCGGGGCTCGAAGATCTGACCCCGGCCGAGCGGCGCGTGCTCAAACTGATCGCCGAGTACAAGACGAGCAAAGAGATCGCCGACGAGCTCTGCCTCAGCGCCCGCACGGTCGAGCACCACCGCGCCAACATCTGCGAGAAATTGGACCTCAAGGGCAGTCACGCCCTGCTCAAGTTCGCCGCCCAGCACCAGTCCCAACTCTAGCCGGCGATGGCCCACGGATGACACGGATCGGGCGGATGTTCACGGATGTTCTCCGTGCCGTCCGCGGGCCGTCTAGGCAAAGCTACCCAGAAAAATAGGCAATCCTACCCACCCGAATTGGGTAGAACTCGATATTCACTCGGCCCCAGGAGTGGCGCACAATCCGCGTGCCTGAAACCACTGTGGAAGGCGGGCGAAGCGATGAGGCTCTTGATCGTGGAGGATCATGGCCCCATGCGCCGGTTGATCAAAAGTATGTTGCGGGACCTGGCCGCCGAGGTCCGCGAGTGCGCCGACGGCGCCGAGGCGCTGGCCGCCTACGCCGAGTTCGGGCCGGACTGGGTGCTCATGGACATCAAGATGGCGGGGCTCGACGGCATCGCCGCGACCCGGCAGATCCTGGCGGCCGACCCCCGGGCGAGGATCGTGATCGTCACCGACTACGACGACGCCCACCTTCGCGAGGCGGCCCGGAGCGTCGGCGCCTGCCAATACCTTCTCAAGGAAGATTTGCTCGACATTCGCCGGATTCTCGGCGCCGACCAAGCGCCCTGACCAGACAAGGAGATCAAGTCATGCGTCAGACGACACCCAGTCCTGTTTTTCGCCGCCTTCGAACTCATCTAGTCACGGCCACGATGCTGCTCCTCGGCAGCGCCCTGGTGCTCGCGCTGGCGGTCGCGCCGGCCGTCGGGCAGGATCAGAAAGCGCGGCCGGGGGCAACCGACCCCATGGGCAAGCCGTCGCGTTACACCCTGTTTCCGAGCCACCAACTGTTGGTCACCCAACCCGAGGAGAACATCACCTTCACGACCTTCAAGTCCGACTCCAACCTCTCTCAGCTGACTTCCATCAGCGAGACCTCCATCCCGTGGAGTGAGCGCCTGAACACCGACCCCACGGCACCGGGCACCGTGCCCATGCTGGCGGCCGCCGCCGGGCGCATTCTTACCCCGGACCGCGATCAGGTCGTCTACGCCCGCCGCAGCCGCGACGGCTATAGCGTCGAGGTCGAGTTTCTCGGTCACAGCGGGACCTCGACCTATTCTCTGCCGGGTCTCAACAACGACGCCGGCTCCTACGCCACCGGTCACTTCGCGCAGCCCGACACCATCGCCCTGGCGGTCGGGGACCTGGACAAGAGGGCGGATGCATCCGGCAACTTTCATGACGAGGTGGTGGTCTGTTACGTGGGCCCGATCGCGCGCAACATGGCACCTGTCACCGTGGCGGTGCTGAACTACGCCAGCACCGCGGCGAATAACTACGCGGCGCCGGTCGCGGTGACGACGCTGACCGATACGCAATCGATCGACGTCCGCACTTTCACGGTCGGCAATAACACCATCTGGGGGCCGGCCATGACTGACGTGCTGAGAGTGGTCATCGGCGATTTCGACGGGGACGGCCAGAACGAATTCACGACGGTTTCCGCGCGGGACTCGCAAAATCTCCAGCTCGCCACCTTTAGTTACACCACCGACAACGCGGGGAACAGTCAGCTCCAGGAGCTCGGCTATGTGACACAATATACGGGAACATCCCGGCTCAGCGGATCCGTCTCGGCGCAGGCCGGGGATTTCAACGGGGACGGGGCGGACGAGATCGTGGTCGCGACGGCGACGATCGGGCCGCTCGACAAATACTATTTCTATCTCGAGATGACCATCTTCCAGAGCGACCAGGATCTCAACCTGAAGCAGGTGGGGTACAACTACAACCTGGTCGACACCGTCGACAGCGGGGGCAGTTTCACGGCCGATAACCTCGTCCACGTGGAGGTGGTGGCGGGGCTCTTCCAGATCGACCCGGAGCTGGGTTACGACCTCAACCGCCGCCAGTTCGCCCTCGCCTGGAATAACCTCGAAGGGACCTGGATCGCCCTGCAGGCTTACTCGGTCTCAGACGACTTAAAAACCATGACCCCAGTTTTCAACCAGCCTCAGTTTGGGACGACCAGGGGGCAGAGCTTCACGGTGACGGCGGGTGCGCTCAGGGGCAACGGCGACATCCAGAATGTGACCTGGGCGGTCGCCCTCAACACATGGGACAGGGTCTGGATCCTCAGCGTCGGCCCGTCCTCGACCCACTTGACTTATCAACAGGGGAACAGTCCTGCCGATTGCGCGGCCTGCGAGCAGCGCTGGGCGCGGCTGCCCTTAGTCGCCTATGACAGCACCGGCGATTCGGTCTACCTCGGCGCCCCGGTCCACCTCACCCTGCAGCAGGCGATCAGCACCGAGTTCATCCTCCAAGAGCCGCCGAAGCACACCTACTATGACAACCTCCTCGGCTCGCCGACTTACGGCCAGATCGTGACCGTGAGCCGCTATGACAGCTTCAACGTCGCCATGGTCGACAGCAACTCGACGACCTTCCAGAGCATGAGCACGGACACGACCGACTGGAGTATCGGCGGCTCGGCCGCAGTCTCCGCCGGTCTGACCGTGACCGAAGGCTCGAACGTGGCCATGGCCGGGGCGCAGGAGTCGGTCTCGGCCGATTTCACGGCCCGCGGCAGTTACGACTACCAGGACCACCAAAAAGATTACAACTCGAGCTACGGAAGTCGCCTGGCGTCGGTCACGGGCACGACCGACCGCGATGACTACATCAGCGGCAAGTTCCAAACCATCGACGTCTGGCGCTACCGCGTCTACGGGAACTTGAAGTCCGACGCGCAGGGCCAGCAAAACGCCTTCTACGACCTCGTCCTGCCCGGGCCCTACACCACTTTCAACGGCCCGGGCTTGAAGTGGACCTGGTATCAGCCGTGGCACGAGAACGGCAACATCCTTTCGTACCCGGCCTACGGCGATTCGTTCGGCACCCCGGCCGACCTCGGCAGCTACACGCTCCCCGACGGCACCCAGAAATCCGAGCCCATGATTCAGCCCTCGCTCCAAAGTTGGGGCGGGACGAGCGGGAAGATTCAACTCGAGTACTCGGACACTTCCGGCAAAGGGAGCGAGCGCTCCTATTCCCACACCCTCGCCGAGAGCGCCGACCTGAAGATCGCCGGCAGCGCCTCGGTCAATGATTTCGGCATCGGCGGGGAGGTGAGGGCCTCGGCCGATTTCGAGTTCCACAACAGCAACAGCTGGGGCAACGTCACGACGAGCAGCAACACCACCAATCAGACCACCGACCTGACGCTCAACCAGCAGCCCGCGGGCAACGCTAATCAGTCTTACAACTACTACCCGATCTTCTACATCACGACCGACGGCACGGTCAAAGTGGCGCAAGCTGTCGACAATCCCGCGAGCACACCGAGTTCGGGAAACATCTTTTGGTCCAGCTTTTACGGGCGCGGGCCCGACCCGGCGCTCAACCTCCCGGGCCGCTTCTCGACCAACGGCACCGATGCTAACGGCAATCAGCCGTGGTATGCGACCGCCGACCTGAGCCGCAAAGCGATGCGCGGCTTCTTCCTGCGCAAACCCGACGCCAACCCGGTGACGGGGGATTATGACTACCTGGCCGACACGCCGTTGCTCGGCGACCGCGTGCGGATCGACGCCCGCATCTACAACTACAGCACGGCCAAAGAGGTCGACACGCTCAAGGTCCGCTTTCAGGTGGTCGAGATTGATCCGGACACCGAGGCCGAGATCGACCCGAACCTGGGGCCGCGCGCTTACAATGTCCAAGTCGCCCCGGGCAACCGGACAACAATCGGCGAAACGATGCTCCCGCTTCTCAGCCCGCTCGGGACGGCGACCGTCTCGATCATCTGGGACACGGGTAAAATACCGCCCCCGGGGTTCGGCGACGTGCCGGCCGGGGCCTCGCAGGCCTACCGCATCTACGTCGTGCTCGACCCCGACAACATGATCCAGAATGAGATTTACGAGACCGAGGCCTTTGACCCAACCGGCGCTAACATCGACCCGGGCCAGAACAATGAAGGCTTCGGCGGCATCACCATCTCACACCCCAGCGTCGGCGGCGCCCCGCGCTCGAGTCCCGCCGCGAGCCAGCGCTCCAATGACTGCGATCCCTTGATCGACCCCCGGTGCGGGAATAACGCGACGGCCGACGCGCACCTGCGCGCGGACTCGCTCGCCGGCCTCGAAGTGGTCGCGCTCGGCAAGAGCCTCCCGCAGCTCAAGACCGACCGGCTGGCGGCCTATCTCAACCAGCCCCTCCGGCTGCGCGCCTCGGTCCACTCCGACCAGAGTCACCGCGAGTTCAGCCACCTGCTGGTCTACGACGGCGACCCGAACCAGGGCGGCCGCCTGATCACCGGCCAGTTCATCCACAGCGGGGACGCCGTCAACGGAACCAAAGTCTGGTTCACATGGACCCCGGGCACGCTCGGCGAGCACCGGCTCTACGCCCGTCTCCTCGAGAAGACGGACGACAAGAATCCCGGTAACAACGTGGCGACCCTCGTCGTCAACGTCGTGCCCTACGACTTCATCCCGCCCTCTCTTGCCGTCAAGCTCACGCCGAACGTCCTCCACCCGGCCGACGGGCACCTCGTCCCGATCAACGCGACCCTCACCGTGCGCGACGACCAGGAT
>Ga0209382_10009960_pt1 | contig 11881 bp, 10 predicted proteins | sample SoiMetdeltSBSDD5_FD_187599 | JGI IMG/M metagenome (GOLD analysis project Ga0209382, IMG submission 187599) | Bulk soil microbial communities from a Populus tree surrounding site in Tennessee, USA - Soil MetaG P. deltoides SBSDD5 (SPAdes) (version 2) | ecosystem: Environmental > Terrestrial >... | reverse complement strand
GCTGAGCACACTCTCTTCGCGGGTCAATGCAAAGTATGGCAAAAGCCTGTCATGCTCCTAATCCTGACAGACTCAGACCGGAGCAAGTGTGCACACTGGGCGCGCGTCCGACAGCAAAGCGCCGAAAGCGGACGCGCGGCGCTCCGGCTCGAGCGTTGGTCTGGCCGGGAAATCGAATCAGATCAGGTCCGGCAGCGCCCGGCGCGCTCCTTGGTGAGCTCGCCTTCGACCTGGGTGCTGAGCGCCCGCGTCCGCGACAGATCGGAGGCGCTCATGCCCTGCACCGGGCGGCCCAGAGACCTGGACGCGGCGCGCACCTCGTCGACCGCCAGCCCCAGCTCGGTGCAGGTGAGCTTGGTGCGCAGTGCCCGGTAGGCGAAGAGGCGTGTGCCGTTGGCATAGGTGCCGGGGGCCTGCTGCTTGCCGATCCAGCCGCGGTCGGGGCTTTCGATCATGGTCTTGAGCACGCCCGAGCATTGGGCGGCGCTGGTGCAGGAGGTCTTGTCGTGGTCGCGCGTGCGCGGCGGCGGCTGGGGCGGCGCTTCCGCAACCTTCGGAGCGAACAGGCCGTCCAGCAGGCCGGTCGAGGACGGCCCCTCGGGCGAGGCACACCCTGCCAGCACGAGCGCGCCGGCCAGGCAGCCTGAGAGGCACGCGAGCCGCAGCTCGCTCCCGCGCCGTCGACTCTGATGGGTGCCCGATGCAGCACCGAGGCCCCGAGGACCGGACAGACTCCGCACGAGATCACCCCCTTCGCGACCCGTTGCCCCAGACTTCACGCGGGCCCCCGAGTTAAGCCTGCATTTACGTTTGACGGCTTTTTTTGCTCGAAGTTGGGCAGCGGGCAATTGATGCAGGGCAGCCTGCCCACTGCAACCGATCAAGCTGACAGATGGTCGCTGATCCCACCCGGTCTCTCCGGGCGGGCCCTGGGAGCATGCTTGCGGTTGCATTATCGACGCGCGGACCTTCCCGGGCCGAGGCTCGTCCTGGGCCCTCAGCAGGCGCTCTGGGGGCTCCGCAGCGGAGCCGGGCACGGGACCCTCCCAGGCCCTGCCGAGCCCTGGAGGGCTCTCCAGGGCCCGCCCAGGGCCATCCTGGACCGTACCTGGGCTGTCCTGGGGGCTGCCCATCGACTTGAAGCAGCTGGCGCAGATCACGAGTGTGGAGGCGAGGGGTCAGCACCCTTCGCTGCACTGCGGTGCCCTTGCAACCGGAGGGCAGAGGGGCGCGCGGTTTACCGGGGCGGCCCCTCGTCCTGAACCAAAGTTGCGCCGGCCTCCCGTCCAAAAAAACCCGTCGCCGTTCAGCTGGACCCGCCCGCCGGGGCCATGCCGCTATCACCCGCCCGTCCGACAGGCAACACACGGCATCGCAGTGCAGCTGCTTCGGCGGCCGGCCCCGATGTTCGCATTGCCTCCATGGATGGCCGCCGTCATACTCGGGCATGGCTGAGGAATTGGCAGCGACGGCGCGCGCACCTGCGCTGCGCCCGGGGCGGACGGCCCCGGCGATCGAGCTGATCGGCGTCGACAAATTCTTCGGCACCTTCCAGGCCCTGAAGGGCGTCAATCTGACCGTGGCCCAGGGCGAGAAGATCGTCGTCTGCGGCCCCTCGGGCTCGGGCAAGTCGACGCTCATCCGCTGCATCAACCGCCTGGAGACGCACCAGAAAGGGCGCATCGTCGTCGACGGCATCGAGCTGACGGATGACCTGCGTCAGATCGACAAGGTGCGCGCCGAGGTCGGCATGGTGTTCCAGAGCTTCAACCTGTTCCCGCACCTCACCGTCCTCGACAATCTGTGTCTCGGCCCGGTGTGGGTGAAGAAGATGCCGCGCGCGGAGGCGGAGAAGCTGGCACGGCAGTACCTGGAGCGGGTGCACATCCCGGAGCAGGCGCTCAAGTACCCGGGTCAGCTGTCGGGCGGCCAGCAGCAGCGCGTCGCCATCGCGCGCGCTCTTTGCATGAGTCCGCGCATCATGCTGTTCGACGAGCCGACCTCGGCGCTCGATCCGGAGATGATCAAGGAGGTGCTCGACGTGATGGTGGAGCTGGCGGGCTCGGGCATGACCATGCTCGTCGTTACGCACGAGATGGCGTTTGCCCGCTCGGTCGCCGACCGCATGGTGTTCATGGACGAGGGCCAGGTTGTCGAGGAGGCGCCGCCGGCGCAGTTCTTTTCCAATCCGCGCTCGCCGCGCACCAGGCTGTTCCTGTCGCAGATCCTGAACCATTAGGCTTTGTTCATTGGGCGCAGATGTGCTGGAAGCAGGTGCGGATCGAAGACCGAGCTAAGGACTAACCGAAGCATGGAGAAAAGTGCCATGGCGCGCCTTGCCAAATGCGCAGTGATCGCCGCCCTCGTCCTGGCCGTCGCGCCGGGCACGGCGAGCGCGCAGCAGAGGACGCTCGATGCCGTCAAGCAGCGCGGCCAGCTGTCGTGCGGCGTCCACACCGGCCTTGCGGGCTTCGCCGCCGCCGACGACAAGGGCGTGTGGAGCGGCCTCGATGCCGACTATTGCCGTGCCGTTGCCGCCGCGGTGCTGGGCGACCCCAATAAGGTCAGGTTCGTTCCCACGACGCCGAAGGAGCGCTTCGCCGCGCTGCAGTCGCGCGAGGTCGACATGCTCGCGCGCTCGACGACCTGGACGATCTCGCGCGATTCCTCGGCCGGCTTCAGCTTCGTCGGCGTCAATTACTACGACGGCCAGGGCTTCCTGGTGAAGAAGTCGCTGGGCGTCAAGACGGCCAAGGACCTCGGCGGCGCCACCATCTGTGTGCAGACCGGCACCACCACCGAGCTCAACCTCGCCGACTTCTTCAGGACCAACAAGCTCGAGTACAAGCCGGTCGTGTTCGAGAAGGTGGACGAGGCGCTCAGGGCCTATGGGGCCAACAGGTGCGACGCCTACACCACGGATGCGTCGGGGCTCTACTCGGTGCGCCTGCAGCTCGCCAATCCGGACGAGCACATGGTCCTGCCCGACATCATCTCCAAGGAGCCGCTGGCCCCGCTCGTGCGCCAGGACGACTTCCAGTGGTTCACGATCGTCAAGTGGGTGCACTTCGCCCTGCTCAACGCCGAGGAGCTGGGCGTCACCAAGGCCAACGCCGATCAGATGCTGGGTTCGGCCAATCCGGACGTGAAGCGCCTGCTCGGCAAGGAGGGCGACTACGGCAGGGGACTCGGCCTCGACGACGCCTGGGCCTACCGCATCGTCAAGGCGCTCGGCAACTACGGCGAGATCTTCGAGCGCAACGTGGGTAGCGGCTCGCGCCTCCAGATCGACCGGGGCCTCAACCGCCTGTGGACCAAGGGGGGGCTCCAGTACGCCCCGCCGATCCGCTGATGTGGGCCAGATTGACCCGTCATCCTGGAAGCCGAGCCCCGCAGGGGCGAGGCTGTCCGGGACCTCCCGGAGCGCGTCGGAGCCTGATCTTACGAGGTCCCGGCTCGGAGCGACTGCTCGCCTACGGCTCGCGTCGCTCCGTCCGGGATGACGGGTGGGGACATGTGGATGGCCGGAGGGCGACGGGGAGAGGGAGGCCGCGATGGCCGCACTGACCCGCCCGGGCCGCGCCAACGGCCTTGCCGGGTTGCTGTACCGGCCAGAGGTGCGCCGCGTCGTCTATCAGGTGTTGATTCTAGGCGCTGTGGCATTCGCCGCCTGGTGGGTGGTGGACAACGTCGCCGCCAACCTGCGCCGGCAGGGCATCGTCGCCGGGCTCGACTTCCTCGGCGAGACCGCCGGCTTCGACATCTCCCAGTCGCTGATCGCGTACTCCAACCTCTCCACCTACGGCCGGGCGTTCTGGGTGGGCCTGCTCAACACCCTCCTGGTGGCCGTCCTCGGCATCGTGGCGGCGACCGTGATCGGCTTCGTCATCGGCATCGCCCGGCTCTCCTCCAACTGGCTGGTCGCCCGGCTCGCCGGGGCCTACGTGGAGATTGCGCGCAACCTGCCGCTGCTCCTGCAGCTGTTCTTCTGGTACGCGGCCGTCCTGCAGACCCTGCCCAGCCCTCGTCAGAGCTACGTGCTGCCCCTGGGTGCCTACCTCAACGTGCGGGGGCTCCATCTGCCGGCCCCCGTGGCCCAGCCCGGCTTCTGGGCGGTGGCTCTCGCCCTCGCCGCCGGCCTCGCTGTCGCCGTTGCGGTCTGGTTTTGGGCCCGCCGCCGCCAGGCGCTGACCGGAGAGCGCTTTCCCGCGTTCTGGACGGGGCTGGCCGCGATCGTCGTCCTGCCGCTGCTGGCCTTCCTCGCCGCCGGCCTCGCTTTCGCCGTTGCGGTCTGGTTTTGGGCCCGCCGCCGCCAGGCGCTGACCGGAGAGCGCTTTCCCGCGTTCTGGACGGGGCTGGCCGCGATCGTCGTCCTGCCGCTGCTGGCCTTCCTCGCTGCCGGCAGCCCGCTGCGCTTCGACTATCCGCAGCTGCAGGGGTTCAACTTCCAGGGCGGCATCACCCTGCTGCCGGAGCTCATCGCGCTGCTGCTCGGCCTTTCCATCTACACCGCAAGCTTCATCGCCGAGATCGTGCGGGCCGGCATCCTCGGCGTGTCCAAGGGACAGACCGAGGCGGCGCAGGCGCTGGGGCTGTCGAGGGGGCGGACCCTGCGCCTCGTGGTCGTTCCCCAGGCGGCCCGCATCATCATCCCGCCGCTCACCAGCCAGTACCTCAACCTCACCAAGAACTCCTCGCTGGCGGTGGCGATCGGCTACCCGGACCTCGTCAACGTCTTCGCCGGCACCGTGCTCAACCAGACCAACAAGCACGCGGTAGAGGTGATCCTCATCACCATGGGCGTGTTCCTCACGCTCAGTCTCCTTACCTCGCTGTTCATGAACTGGTTCAACCGCCGCATGGCTCTGGTGGAGGGGTGAACGCATGGCAGCTACGGGCACAGCCACGACCTCCCCTCTGCCGCCGCGCGCGAGGGGTGCTCTCCTGTGGCTGCGCGAGAACCTGTTCTCGTCCTGGGGCAACACCCTGCTCACCTTGCTGGCGCTGTGGCTGATCTGGCAGGCGGTGACGACGGTGCTCGGCTGGGCGGTCCTCGACGCCACCTGGCAGGGCAAGGACGGCAGCGCCTGTCACGCGGGGGGTGCCTGCTGGCCGTTCGCCAGCGCCTGGTTCGGGCAGTTCATGTACGGGCGCTATCCCGAGCCGGAGCGCTGGCGCGTCAATCTCACGTACGCCCTGGCTCTGGCCGGGCTCGTGCCCCTCATGGTGCCGCGCGTGCCGGGCAAGCCGTGGACGCTGCTCTACCTCCTGGCGGCGTTTCCGGTGCTGGCGGTCATCCTCCTGTCGGGCGGGGTCCTCGGCCTCGCCCATGTCCCGACCGACCTGTGGGGCGGGCTCCTGGTGACGCTGGTGATTGCCAGCACCGGGATCGCCGCGGCGTTTCCGCTGGGCATCGTGCTGGCGCTGGGGCGCCGCTCGGCCATGCCGATCGTGCGCTGGCTGTCGATCGGCTTCATCGAGGTCATCCGCGGCGTGCCGCTGATCACCGTGCTGTTCATGGCCTCGGTGATGCTGCCCCTGTTCCTGCCGGAGCAGTGGACGATCGACAAGCTGGTGCGGGCGCTCATCATGGTGGCGCTGTTCTCCGCCGCCTACATGGCCGAGGTGATCCGCGGCGGCCTGCAGGCGATCCCGCGCGGCCAGTTCGAGGCCGCCGACGCCCTGGGGCTCTCCTGGGCCCAGAAGATGGGGCTCATCGTGCTGCCGCAGGCGCTCAAGCTCACGATCCCCGGCATGGTCGGCACCTTCATCGGTCTCTTCAAGGACACGAGCCTCGTCCTCATCATCGGCATCTTCGACCTGCTTGGGATCGCGCACGCGGCCTCCGCCGCTCCGGCCTGGCTGTCGCCGTCGACGCCGATGACGGCCTACGCCGTGGCGGGCTTCATCTTCTGGATCTTCTGCTTCGGCATGTCGCGTTACTCGCAGATGCTGGAGCGCCGGCTGGAGGCCGGCGGCGAGCGCGTCGTGGCCAAGGCGGCGTACGAGTGAGGCGCGGCCGGATGCTGGTGGACCTCTGTTGCGTCCGACCGTATAACTCCGCCCACACACTCTGAGAGGACTCAGTGGCCAGGAAATCTCAGCGAAAGTCGACCCGCGGCCGCCGCTCCGCCAAAGGCTTGTTGCGCTTCGAGATTGAAGCCGCCAAGCAGGACACTGCGCTGCTCAAAGCCGTGGTCGAGACGCTGCGCGGTGAACCCCGAAAGGCTGCGGCTCTCCGATCGACACTCGAGGGGGCCCTCATTGGTCCACAGGTGAAGACCGCATTCGATATTTTCCGGTCCGATCTGCCGGATGAATTCTTCGAGGGCATATTCGATCAACCCCGGCAGACGAGCTGGCGCCGGGTCGACCTTTGAGATTTCTGCTCGATACCAATGTCATCTCCGAGATCCGTAAGGAGAAGCGAGCTCATCCGAACGTCGCTCGATGGGTCGCGCGGACGCCGCCGAACGAAATTGGAGCCAGCGCCCTGGTGCTCGCCGAAATTCGCCGCGGCATCGAATTGAAACGGCGCAAAGATGCCGCCCAAGCCGTGGCACTCGAACGCTGGTTCGTGCGTCTGCGGAACCTCCTCGGCGACCGCATCCTTTCGGTGGATGAACCAATCGCCGAAGCCTGGGCGCTCCTCAGCGTGCCCGATCCCGTACCGTTTATCGATGGTTTGCTCGCTGCGACAGCCAAAGTACGCGGACTGACCCTTGTTACCGCAATGCGGCTCCCCTCGTTCGGACCGGGGCTTCCTTGCTCGATCCATTTTCCGAGGAAGGCTGAGTTTCGCGTTGGGCCGGTAAAACTTGCCGCGCGCCCACGGGAGAAGTCGACTTCTGCGGGAATGTCAACGTCGTTGGCACGCTGACTGCCAGTGCGGCCTTGCTTATTGCTGCTCTTCTTCATAGCTCTGAGGCTCGCCTTTGTGGTCGGCGCCGCGCCAGCATCCCCGCCACCATCTCCCCGATTGCCAACGACGCGGTGAGGCCGGGGCTCTCGATGCCATAGAGGGCCACCAGGCCCGGCAGATCGTGGCGCTCCGGGCCGTGAATGGCGAAGTCGGGGACCGGCTCGCCCTCGCGGTAGAGCTTGGGGCGGATGCCCGTGTAGTCGGGATGCAGGCGGGACGCGTCGAGACCCGGATAGTAGCTGCGGATGAACGCCAGGAACTGCGCCAGCTTCCCGGGCTCGAAGCCGTAGTCGATCTCGGGGATCCATTCGATGTCGGGGCCGAACTTGCAGCGCCCGCCGATATCCACCGTGGCGTGCAGCCCGAGCCAGGCGCCGTCGGGCATGGGATAGATGTGACGCCGGAAGGGCGAGGAGCCGGAGAGTGCGTAGTACTGCCCCTTGGCATAGTAGGTCTCGGGCACGCTGTACCCGCCACCCCAGCCCAGCGTGCGCGCCAGCCCCGAGGCGTGCAGCCCCGCAGCCACCACGAGGTTGCGGCAGGTAACCGCGCCCGGCGCCTCGCCGCCGGTCGCGAGGCGGTAGAGACCGGCGCCCGTGCGCTCGATGCGCTCCACCGGGCAGCGCAGCACGACAGAGCCGTCGCGCGCCTCGACATGGCCCTGCAAGGCCAGCATGAAGCCGTGGCTGTCGATGATGCCGGTGGAGGGCGAGAGGAGCGCCGCCGCGCAGGCGAGCTCCGGCTCCAGCGCGCGCGCCGCGTCGGCCCCGATCTCCTCCAGATCGCCGACGCCGTTCTTCTCCGCCGTGGCCTTGATGGCCGCCAGCTTGGGCAGCTGGCTCTCGTGCGTGGCGACCAGCAGCTTGCCGCAGCGCGCATGCCCCACGTCGTTCTCCGCACAGAAGCGATAGAGCAGCTCCTTGCCGCGCACGCACAGGGTGGCTCGCAGGCTGCCCGGCGGATAGTAGATACCGGCGTGGATCACCTCGCTGTTGCGCGAGGACGTCTCCGAGCCGATCAGGGCGTGCTGCTCGAGCACCATCACCTCGTGCCCCGCCTCGGCAAGCGCGCGCGCCACGGCGAGGCCGACCGCGCCGGCGCCTATCACCACGCTTTCGATGTCGGCCGTCATCGCCCCTCCCCGCCCACGCGCGCCATGCCCACCATGCCCGGCGGAAAGAGAATGTGGGAGCCCTTGCCCGGCGTCACATGCCCATTGCAATCGGAACAAAAAGCGAACATTATCCGCCCGCAATGTTCCAGCCGACTCAGTTTACTCATGCCTCGATACTGCAAGGAGGGCCGCTTCCATGTCGCTGTTCCAGCTCGACCGCACGGCGCGCAGGCCGCACGTCAATGCCTACGGAGACCACTGCCCGCTGTGCGAGCAGCCGATCGGGCAGGACATCGCGCGCCGCATCGAGGCCCGCATGCGCGAGCAGCAGGAGGCGGCCGTAAAACAGGCGCGCGCGGAGACGGCGGCTGCCGCCGAGCAGGCCGTCGCCACGGCCCGCAGCGAGGCCAGGGCACAGGCCGAAGCCGCAGCGCTCGGCAGGCTCGCGGATACCCAGGCGCGCCTTGCCCAGGCCGAGCAGGCCCGCACCGACGCCGCGGGCCAGATCGCAGCCTTGAAGGCCGAGCAGCAGGCGGCCGTGGAGGCCCGCGTCGCCGAGATCAAGGAGACCCTGCTGCGCCAGAGGGAGGACCTGCAGCGCGAGAAAGAGGCCGCAGTCCTGGCAGAGAAGGCCAAGGTCCTCAAGCTCACCTCCGAGCTCGCCGACCTCCAGCGCAAGCTGGAAGGCAAGACCGCGCACGAGCTGGGGGAGGGCTCGGAGATCGACCTCTTCGAGCAGCTGCGCCAGGCCTTTGCCGGCGACCGCATCCAGCGCGTACCCAAGGGCGTCAACGGCGCGGACGTGATCCACGAAGTCGTGCACAACGGGCGCGTGTGCGGCAAGATCGTCTACGACGCCAAGAACCGCGATGCCTGGCAGAACGGCTTCGCCGTCAAGCTCAACGCTGACAAGCTGGCCCAGGGGGCCGACCACGCCATCCTGTCGAGCAACAAGTTCCCCAAGGACAAGCGCGAGATCCACCTGCAGGACGGTGTGATCGTCGCCGCGCCCGCGCGCGTGCCGGCCATCGTGGAGATCCTGCGCGATCAGCTCGTCCGGCTCAGCGAGCTACGCGTGTCGAACGAGGAGCGCGGCAGCAAGAGCGAGGCGCTCTATGCCTTCATCACCTCCGAGCACTGCAAGCAGCTGATCGGCCAGGTGGAAGCACAGGCCGGCAAGATGCTCGACCTCGACACCAGGGAGCAGGAGGCGCACCGGCGCCTGTGGGACGCGCGCAAGAAGCTGATCCACGCGGTGCAGAAGTCGCGCAGCGACCTCGCCTTCGAGATCGACCGCATCATCGGCACGGCCGGCAACGGCCCCGAGGAGTTGGCGCAATAGCCTCCCTTGCCGTCGAGCGACCGGCGCCGGGCGGTCGTCCGGTGCTCCGTGTTGTCGCTTTGCCGCAGGGATCGCACCGCGGATCACTTGTCGGTCACGGCTGCGCGAGCCCTCTTTTCGCGGCGGATCGCGCCCCCATCTGATGGCACTGCGGGGTCACTGGCACCGCTACAGTTCAAACCAACAGTCCGGCTCACAAGCAGGACAAACAGGAGACGATCATGAAGATCATCGCTTCGGCCTTGCTCGCCCTTTCGGTTCTGGCCGTCGCCGCGACGGCCCCGGCGCGCGCCGAGTACTTCCATGGCGACCACCACTTCAACGCCAAGCAGTTCTTCGACTTTCTGCAGAACACCAGCGGCTGAACCCGTCCGCTGACAGGGATCGGCGCCGGTGGCGCCGATCCATGCCTACCCGAGCATGAGTTGCGCGCGTGGCCGGGACGACACTCCCCCGCACCCGTCATCCGGGCTTCACTGGCAACGGCTCAACCTCCCTCCATCTCACGAAAGCACCGGCTCAGGACACGCGTCACCCCCTGACGTCCCTGGTCCCGGCCCTTCACTTTCCCACCACCGGCTCTCCCGCAACTGCAGCGTGTCAGAGCGAACGGTCCCGGCGTTAGAGCCGGATGGGATCCGCCCGATCGGCCGGCAACCGACACCAGTGCCCGCTATGACGGAACGCGCTGGCAGCCATCGCACAGCAAAGCTTGCGCCGCCCGCCATCCAACTCTACACTGAGCGTCAGCGAGAGGACCGGATGCAGGCGTCGCTTCGGCGTAAGCACGAGGCTGCCCGATGACATCCAACATGGCAGGCGGGAGGAAAGGCCACTCGTCGGGTGATTTAGCGGCGGCAGTTCGGGATTGAGGAGAGGCGCTCCATGGATGCGATCGTTCGAGACAAGCAGGCGTATCACGAGCAGACGACCGAGCGCATGAACCGGCACTTCGTGCTGCCGGAGTGGTCGCCGCGCCAGAAGCTCGCCCTGTGCTGCCGAATACTTGCCGCCGAAGGGCACGACTCCGGGCTTGCCGGCCAGGTCTCGACGCGGGGACAGCGGCCCGGCACCTACTACATGCTCCGGTTTGGCCTGGGATTCGACGAGATCGACGCGGAGAACCTGCTTCTGGTCGACGACGACCTCAACGTCCTCGAGGGCGAGGGCATGCCGAACCCCTCCAACCGCTTCCATCTCTGGATCTATCGCGTCCGTCCGCACGTCAACGCCATTACCCACACGCACGCTCCCAACGTGTCGGCGCTCTCCATGCTCGGAGTGCCGCTGACTGTCGCACACATGGATACCACGCTGTTCTACGAGGACTGCGCCTGGCTCCGCGAGTGGCCGGGAACGCCTATCGGCGACGAGGAGGGTCGCATCATCTCCGAGGCGCTGGGCGACAAGCGGGCCATCCTGCTGGCGCATCACGGCCAGCTGACGGCCTGCGAGAGCATCGAGGAGGCATCGGTTCTCGCCATGTTCATCGAGCGCGCCGCAAAGCTGCAGCTGATGGCCATGTCGGCGGGCACCATCCTGCCGATCGATCCTGCGCTGGCTCGGGAGGCCCACGACTACCGGTTGAAGCCCAGAGCGATCGCCGCAACCTTCGCCTACTACGCGCGGCGCGCGCTGCGTCAGGACCCGAGCGTGCTCGGCTGATCGATCGGCGCACTCAGAATAACCACCGGCGACGAGCCCCTTCCATCGGCTCGAGTAGTATCGAGGGGCACGCGCATTCACTGTTCTCGGATTGGCGCAATCGGGGCATGGCTGCGACGCAGCCTAAGACCGTCGACGCGAGGGAGGACCTATGGCCGACGCAGCAAGTTCCACGAATTCCACGAGCACAGCGGATGACGCCAGGGAAACCCGAAAGGTCGTCGTTGCGAGCACCTTCGGAACGATCATCGAGTGGTACGACTTCTTCCTGTACGGGTTCGCCGCAGCGCTGATCTTCGGCAAGCTGTTCTTCCCCACATCCGACCCTATGCTCGGCACCATTGCCGCCCTCAGCGTCTACGCTGTCGGCTATCTCGCGCGCCCGCTCGGCGGGATAATCTTCGGACATTTCGGCGATCGTATCGGCCGCCGCTCGATGCTGGTGCTGTCCATGCTTCTGATGGGTATCGGCACGTTCCTGGTCGGGGTGCTTCCGACCTACGAGCAGATCGGAATATGGGCACCGATCGCACTCATCGCGCTGCGGCTGGTGCAGGCCGTGGGCCTCGGCGGCGAATGGGGCGGCGCCGTCCTCATGGTGGCCGAGCGCGCTCCGGTCAAGCGACGCGGCCTCCTCGGCAGCCTGGTTCAGATCGGTAATCCAATCGGCAGAATGACCGCGTCCGGCATCCTCGCGTTGGTATCACGCCTTCCCGAGGTCGATTTTCTCACGTGGGGCTGGCGCATCCCGTTTCTCGCCAGCGCCGTCCTCATCGTCATAGGGCTGGTGATCCGCTATCGCATCGAGGAGAGCCCGGCCTTCGTAAAGATGCGGGCC
>Ga0209382_10009958_pt1 | contig 11882 bp, 18 predicted proteins | sample SoiMetdeltSBSDD5_FD_187599 | JGI IMG/M metagenome (GOLD analysis project Ga0209382, IMG submission 187599) | Bulk soil microbial communities from a Populus tree surrounding site in Tennessee, USA - Soil MetaG P. deltoides SBSDD5 (SPAdes) (version 2) | ecosystem: Environmental > Terrestrial >... | reverse complement strand
AATGACGTAATCGCTGCGCCGGAAGCCTGCCCTTTCTGCAATTCAGCTGATATCACGACGACCAGCAAGGCGATGAACGTCTCCACCTACTGGCGCTGCACCGCGTGCGGTCAGATTTGGAATGTCGGGCGACTGCGGTGCGGGCATCCCGCCCGGCGGGTGCGCTTGGAGGGCACCGTTGCCTCCGAGCTGCAGCGACGCAACTGAGCGCCGTCGACCCCTAACGCACGAAACAATTCACCCGAGGACATCATCAATGACGACGAACGGAACGATCAAACGCATCACCGATAAGGGTTTCGGCTTCATCGCCACCGCCGAAGGCGTCGAGTATTTCTTCCATCAGTCGGCTTGCGCCGGCACCCCGTTCGACGCCCTCCGAGAAGGCCAGGCGGTCTCATTCACGGTGGGCCAGGGCCCGAAGGGCCCTCGTGCCGAGAACGTCAACGTGAGGTGATCGATCCTGCACTGACAGTTGTACGCGCCGGAGGCCTTGTGAGTTGCTGGCCCCGCGCTGCCACCATCACAGCCGCGATGTATCCCGTTACATCGGCCGCTCAAACGTAATCGTCTCGGCACGGAGATTGGGTGTTGCGGTTCGCCCCGCTTCGGTCCACGCTGCGGAGTGTCTTTGCGTATCCACAATACCGCTCCACCAGTCGCGGTCGGTTCTCGCAGGCTTCGGCAAGGCAAATCCGAGCAGCGCCTCAATCTGCTCAAACGTGAGCACGACGACAGAGGCGTAGCGATGTTCGAGGTAGGTGTACAGCGCCCGATATTCGCCAGGAACGTGCGGCGTACTCTGCTCCACGGGAAAGATCCTCGTTGCGCGCTGCGGAACAGGCGCGGACCGAGGCCGCCGCGTCCCGATCCACGCGAGCAGGATCGTCCAACCGGTCATTTCTAGCCCCTCAGTGTGAAGGCGGTATAGGAACGGACCCGGCGATCGCTGCCTGGGCGTTGACAGCACCGCGCTGCAATTCCACCACGTGATCGTCGCCTTTCACGGTGGGTGCCTTGGCGAGCCGCCGCGATTGCGCTTGGCGGAATTCATCGATCATTTGGTCGGCACGTGTCTGGCGCTCGTCGCAGTCGCCACGAACGATACTCATATGCGAACTCTACCCCGCCGCATCACGGCCGCCCTGTCCTGATTTGAACAGCGGCCCGACGACCCCACAACGTAAGCTATTGTTGCGCTTTTGTGAGTTTTCTACCGGGCGCACCACGCCTCAAGAAGCTCCGCGCGGCGCGCCCTGGTCGTCCGCGAGGGCGCACACGCGTTGCGCAGCTTTCGCCAACACACACTATGAAACCCAGATCAGACCAAACCCTTGTCCATGACCTGCGTGAGCTCATCGCCGCACTCGATCGCCGGGTGCCCCGCATCGAGCGGGACGGGGAGGGTGCCATCACGCGTGATGCCCAGAGGTTGAGACGTGCCGCGTTGAAGCGGATTTGCGAGCTCGAGCGATTACGATGTGCCCAGGCTCCCTGCACCGTGGTTCAGGAGACCGTATGAACGGTGCGGATCAGATCAGGCGATTCGCGACGCTCGGGAATCACTTGCCGCGCCAATGCGGCATCGCAACGTTCACGACGCATCTGACCGATGCGTTGGTCGAACAGTTGCCCGACGCGGACGGATTCGTCGTCGCCATGAACGACGCAGGGCGCCACCATGCGTATCCCTCCCGCGTGCGATTCGAAATCGGAGACGGGGACCTGCGCTCGTATCGCCGCGCGGCCGACTTTCTGAATGTCAATCAGGTGGACGTGTTGTGTGTCCAGCACGAGTACGGGATCTTCGGCGGCAAGGCAGGCGCGCACCTCCTTGAGTTGTTGCGAGACCTGCGGATGCCGATCGTCACGACATTGCACACGGTCCTCTCGGAACCGAATCCGTCGCAGCGGACGGTGCTCGAGGCGCTGGCTCGCCTGTCGGAGCGGCTGATTGTGATGAGCGAGTCAGGTGCCGAGCTGCTGAAGCGGGTGCATGGCATCTCGGCGGATCAAATCGATCTGATTCCACATGGCATTCCTTACGTTCCGGTCGATAGTGGCAGCAAAGTACGGCTCGGGCTGGAGGGCAAGACCGTCATCCTGACCTTCGGGCTGCTGTCCCCGGACAAAGGCATCGAATATGTCGTCGATGCGCTTCCCGAGATTCTCGCGGCTTATCCCGAGACGGTCTACGTCGTGCTCGGTGCGACGCATCCGCATGTCGTCGAGCGAGAAGGCGAGGCCTATCGGTTGATGCTCGAGACCCGCGGCAGGCATCTCGGTGTCGACGGAAGCATGATTTTTCACAACCGGTTCGTGAGCCAGGCCGAACTGACGGAGTTCCTGTCGGCTGCCGACATCTACATTACGCCCTACCTCAATCCGGAGCAGATCACCTCCGGCACGCTCGCGTACGCCGCAGGCGCAGGCAAAGCCGTCATCTCGACGCCGTACATCTACGCACGCGAGCTCCTTGCGGACGGGCGCGGGGTGCTCGTGCCATGGAGGGATTCAGGTGCGATCGCGCGCGAGGTGGTGGAGCTGCGGCGCGACCCGCCGCGCTATGCGGCCATGTCTGCTCGTGCGGCCGCGCACGGCCGGGAGATGACGTGGCCGGCGGTCGCGCGCCGGTACGTCGACACGTTCGCACGAGCCCTGGCGAGCGAGACGCGTCGTCGCCGCAGCTCATTCGAAGCGCAAACGCTTGCGAGTCGTCCTGCCGGGTGGCCCGACATTGACCTGAGGCACGTCCGCGCCTTGACCGACGACACCGGGATCCTCCAGCACGCCGTGTTCAACATTCCCCGATACGAGGACGGCTACTGCCTTGACGACAACGCGCGCGCGCTGCTGCTGATGACGCTGCTCGAGGAGGCCGGCACCCACGACCCCACGACAGCGCGTGCCCTGGGTTCGCGTTACGTGGGATTCGTGAATTACGCGTTCGACAGAACGTCGGGACGCTTCCGGAACTTTCTCTCGTACGGGAGGCAGTGGCTGGAGCCGCAAGGGTCCGAGGACAGCCACGGAAGGGCAGTCTGGGCGCTCGGCGCGGTCATCGGTCGGGCCGGCGATCCGGGTCGCCACAGCCTCGCCGGTGACCTGTTTCATGCGGCACTGCCAGCGATGACCACGTTTACCAGCCCGAGGGCGTGGGCGTACGTGCTCCTGGGGATCGAGGAATACCTTCGCGCGTTTCAGGGCGACAGTTCTGTTGAATCGCTCCGCGAGGATCTCACCTCGCGCCTGTTTGGGTTGTTGCAACGATCGAGTGGACCTGACTGGTCGTGGTTCGAGGATTCCGTCACGTATTGCAATGCGCGACTTTCTCAAGCGCTCATCGTCTCAGGGGCGCGCATGCATCGGGCCGACGTCGTCAACGGCGGCCTCAGGTCGCTCGACTGGCTGGTGTCGTTGCAGCTATCTGCTCAAGGCGATTTCGCTCCGATCGGATGCAATGGCTTCCTTGCGCGCGGCGGCGTTGCCGCGGCATTCGATCAGCAACCGGTTGAAGCCTGCACGGTGACGTCTGCCTGTCTCACGGCGTACGGTGCCACTGGCGACGCGCGCTGGATGGAGCACGGCGCTCGCGCCTTCGACTGGTTCCTCGGCCAGAACGTCCTCCAGCAGTGGCTCTACGATCCCTCGACCGGCGGCTGTCGCGATGGGCTTCATGCCGACCGCGTCAATCGCAATCAGGGCGCGGAGGCGACACTCTCGTTCCTGTTGGCCTTGTGCGAGATGCGCGCAGCCTATCAGCCCCTGAGCCAGGCGGCGCCGGCGCTCGCAATGCAGCTCACCACATGACGTCATCCGTTGGCTATGAAGTGTTGTTCCACCGGCATCCAGGAAACCCGATTCTGACGGCCGCCGATTGGCCGTACCCGGCGCACACGGTCTTCAATGCGGGAGCGACGCGTCTTCCGGACGGGACCACGCTGCTCCTCTGCCGGGTCGAGGATCGCCGCGGCCATTCCCATCTGTGCGCCGCGCGGTCTGACAATGGCGTCGACCGATGGCGCATCGATCCGGAGCCGACATTGTGGCCCGATCCCGAACGGCATCCGGAGGAATTGTGGGGAATCGAAGATCCGCGGATCACCTTCGTCGATGAGCTCGGAAAGTATGCCGTGACCTATACGGCATTCAGCAGGGGAGGTCCTGGCGTTGCGCTGGCGCTGACATCCGACTTCCGGACGTTCGAGCGGTACGGGTTGGTCATGCAGCCGGACGACAAGGATGCGGCGCTGTTGCCGCGTCGCATCAAGGGACGGTTCGCGCTGCTCCATCGCCCCTGGATGGCTCCGTGTGCCGATATCTGGATATCCTTTTCCCCTGACTTGCGCAACTGGGGTGGGCACAGACAGGTGCTGCCAGCACGGCGAGGCTCGTGGTGGGACGCCAATCGCATCGGGCTGTCACCGCCGCTCATCGAGACATCGCGCGGATGGCTCATGCTCTATCACGGCGTGAGACGAACGGCAGCGGGCTCTCTGTACAGACTCGGCGCCGCGCTGTTCGATCTCGAAACGGCCGAACAGTGTCTGTTGCGTGGCGATTCGTGGATCTTCGGACCCGAGACCGCCTACGAGCGCCAAGGCGACGTGGGCTACGTCACATTCCCGTGCGGCTACACCCTAGACGCGGACGGCGACGGCATCAACCTGTACTACGGCGCGGCCGATACCAGCGTCGCCCTCGCGAAAGGGAGCATCGGCCAAATCCTTGACTGGCTCGACCGGCACGGCACCCAGTAACCGAGCAGTTCAATGTAGCAAAAAGTGACCGCGAATCATGTCCAAACGAGAACAGCGGATGCCGATGCCTCTCCGTAGACTGAGAACCATGCAAACCGATTACGTGAAACCGGCGTTGATGGTGGCCTGGGTTGTTGCCGTCGGCGCTCTCGGCTACGTGTCCGGCACCACGTCGTTCGCGGGGTGGTCTCTTCTGGCGGTGGTCTCACTGGTGCCCCCGGCGCTGATGGTGCGGCTGTGGAGTGCCCCCTCGCCGAGCATGTCCGAGACTATTCGGGAAGTACTTCGCTGATGTAATCGTCGTTACCAACGCGGCCGTCCGCGCCCCCAGCATTAGCGAACAGTATGGACGTCCTACAGTATGGACGTCCTCATGAAGGGAAAATTCAATGATGGCTACTGAGACCGTTGCGTACACTCGAGTGGACGCCGTCTCCTCGGATGAACGCTGGGCCGCATGGGTCGCGAGAGGTGTTGAACACGACAGGAAAATCAAGAAGCGCGCCATCGTGTTTGCTGCTGCTGTCGCGGCCGCCGCTGCAATGTCGCTGATGATCTTTCTGCTTCGGTAGAGGCGATCCGATCATCGTTGTGTCGCGTACATCCGAAGGGAACATTTTAACGATGTCTGAATCGCGGTTCGGCGAGGCGGTCACTCGGCCAACTACGTGCCCGTTCTGCCTGGGCAAACGCGTCGACACAATCGCCAAAACGATTACGGTCACGACGTTGGGCGCTGCCGAGAATGCGAAGAAACATGGACAATCGCGAGCCGTGCCGCCTCTCATGCACGTTCGCTTTCCACCTAGAGATAGCCGAGTACGCAGCTCGCCAGAACCAGATCACGCAGAAATTCCCAGAATCCAGATCCGGACGCGCTGTGCACAAGCGCACAGACAGTCATCTTGCTGCGTGTCAGGATCGTTATGCGCCGAGCTGAATCGCGCGTCGCATTCACTGTAGGGAGCTCCAGTCGGGCTCTCGTCGAGGATTATCCAGGAGGTACGAGATGGCGTTCGTGTTTCAACGTAGGCTGGCGATACCACTGTGGGCCATTGCGTTCTTCACGGTTGCCCTTACAGCACCGCCGACCGCCACACCGTTCCTGATGCCGCCAACCACGGTATTCGCCATAGCGGCCGTTGGGATCGCCGCGATCGTCTTCTTAATGCCGGGTTCGATTCCGTGGTTGCGCACGTCTCGCGCATTGGTACGCGTCCTCCCATCCGGACACCGAGATCCGGCGAGTGCGGCGATCACCATGACAGCGGGGACGGGCGTGGGCACGCTCGACGAGCCGAATCGGAGCGCAGCCAACGACGCGCTGGATCTCTCTCGGATGGACGACGACGGCGCGTGGCAGATGGCGCGACCGCAGGCGTAACGCGTCCCACCGGGGGATCGTCAATCGGGCCGTCACGCTTCTCTCACTCCGGATCTGCGCTGCGTGCTCGCGCCACGGCGATGCACACCCGCAACGCATCTGACCGAAGTTTCCTCACAGAAAGACACGGGCATTGCTCGCGGCCCCTACAGGATGGCTCTCTGGCTGCGGTGTGCATTGCGGCACAGACAAGCACCACCCAGCGTGTCATCCTCGAGATGCGGCAAACATTAGGAGTCCGGCATGAACAGTACGCGTCCACTCGTCATCGCAGTCGGTCTCATCCTCGGCGCCCAACTGGCCTTCGCCCAGGATATGTCTCGGTATCGAGCCTACGTGCTCGAAAGCAGCCTCGATTCGGTCGTCGCGGCGAGTGGCGCGCGCGCCGCGGATGCGAAGACACTCCACGAGCGGCCTGCGACAATTCAGCAGCTGGAATGGCGCGCGCCGTACGGCGATTCGCGCAACACGCTGGCCGATCCAGTGCGAGAGATCTCCTTCTCCTTCTTCAACGACGCGTTGTATCAGGTCGTCGTCAACTACGATCGCGATCGCACGGAAGGCCTGACGAACAGCGACATTGTCGAATCTCTTTCGACGGCGTACGGTGTGCCCACGCTCGCATCGTCGAGGACACGGTTGAGTCCACCAGCGGAGGCGTTCCCCGATAGCATCGTGCTCGCACGGTGGGAGAATGCCGATTCGTCGCTGACGCTTGTCCGCGGGTCGTACACGCCTGAATTTCAGTTAATCCTGGTTTCGAAACCGTTGAGCACGCGTGCCCGGAGCGCAGTCCGAGAGGCAATCAGGTTGGATGCCATCGAAGCACCGCGCCGCGAAGCGGAACAGCGGAAGAAAGAGGCCGGCGACGCCAGCGCCGCTCGCGACAAGACGCGCATCGCCAACAAAGCCGCATTTCGTCCTTGACGGAGGCGGAACCGCTGCGACCGCGCCATCACTTCGTTCAGTTGCCGTTCAGAGGATCTGCTTATGGCTTCCAGCTTTTCACGACCAGACGCGATAGCAGTGTTGCTCGACGATGAACAGGACATTGTCCAATTCGCGAGATGTCCGATGTGTCACACGTCCGCGACTCTGTCGCAAAGCGCGCTCGAGGCTGGCGGCGCCTGGCGGTGCGTCAGATGCGGGCAGCACTGGGATGCCGCGCGACTGGCGGCGGTCGCCGCGTACGCTGCGTGGAGCGTCAATCACGATCGCGTAGGCAGGCGGGGCGCGGAAGGCAGTCACGACGCGGCGCTGTATGGCCATTTGCCGACCGAACGGCTGGGCGGAAGATCGTGACGTTGGCGGCTGGACGCCTCGAAGAAGCGACGCTGACGAGGGCAGCGCTCACCACAACGTTCGATCAGGCCGGCGCGCTCATCGTTCCCGACCCGTTCCGGCGCGCCGCCGTTGTTGTCGGCGACGTGCTTGGGGCTGTGGCCATCGTACTCTGCATCCCGTTCGTGATCTTGGCCATCGGAATACCGATCGCGCTATGCGTACGATTGCTGTTGTGGATCGGAGGGCTGCTCTGACGCGGCGGGAAGCGACTCGCGCGGATTTCCCCCGTGCCCGCGTCGGCGGCACGCGATCATGCGAGAGGACGAAGTTCTGGCGGTCATCGAAACGGGCTGAGGAAACGAGACGCACTCATGGCAAAACAGATTGTGTACGGCGATGCCTCACGGCGGGGGATTCTTCGCGGTGTGAACAGCTTGGCCGACGCCGTCAAGGTCACACTCGGACCGCGAGGGCGGAACGTGATCCTCGACAAGAAGTTCGGGTCGCCAACGATCACCAAGGACGGCGTCACGGTGGCGAAGGAAATCGAGCTGAAGGATGCGCTCGAGAACATGGGCGCGCAGATGGTGAAGGAAGTCGCGAGCAAGACGTCGGACGTCGCCGGAGACGGCACCACGACGGCGACGGTGCTGGCGCAGGCCATCTATCGAGAAGGCGCGAAGAACGTCACCGCTGGCGCCAGCCCGATGGCTGTCAAGCGCGGGATCGATAAAGCCGTCGACGCGATCACGACGGAGCTCGTGAAGATGTCCAAGCCGGTGACCGGGTCGATGATCGCCCAGGTTGGAACCATCTCCGCGAACCACGACGAGACCATCGGACGCATTATCGCCGAAGCCATGGAGAAAGTAGGCAAGGACGGGGTCATCACCGTCGAAGAGGCCAGGAGCATGGACACCTCGCTCGACGTGGTCGAAGGGATGCAGTTCGATCGCGGCTACTTGTCGCCGTATTTCGTCACCGATCCGGAACGGATGGAAGTGGTGCTCGAGAATCCAGTCATTCTCATTCACGAGAAGCGGATCAGCGCGCTGAAAGACTTCCTGCCGCTGCTGGAGCTCGTCGCACGAGCCAGCCGTCCATTGCTGATCATCGCGGAAGACATCGCGGGCGAGGCGTTGGCAACGATCGTGGTCAACAAGCTGCGCGGCACGCTTCGGGTCGCGGCTGTCAAGGCACCAGGCTATGGGGATCGGCGGAAAGCCATGCTCGAGGACCTAGCGGTGCTGACGGGCGGCAAGGCCGTCACCGAGGAACTGGGTGTAACACTCGAGAGCCTGACGATCGAAGACCTCGGTCAGGCAAAGAAGGTCACCATCGACAAGGACAACACCACAATTGTGGAGGGCGGAGGCAGCGCGGCGTCGATTGCGGGTCGGGTCAAGCAACTAAGGACGCAGGTCGAAGACACGACATCCGATTACGACCGTGAGAAGCTCCAGGAACGACTCGCCAAGCTCGTCGGTGGAGTGGCGATCATCAAAGTTGGCGCGGCGACAGAGACCGAGCTGAAGGAAAAGAAGGCGCGCGTCGAGGACGCGATGCATGCGACCAAGGCGGCCGTCGAAGAGGGCATCGTCCCCGGGGGCGGCGTCGCGCTGCTGCGGGCGTCGAAGGCGCTCCAGAACTTAGAGGTCGTCGGCGACGAGCAGATCGGCGTCAAGATCATTGCTCGCGCGATTGAGGAACCGATGCGATGGATCGCGGCAAATGCGGGTCACGAAGGCTCAATCGTCGTCCAACGCGTCAGGGAAATGACGGATGAAGAAGGCTTCAACGCACAAACGGAGCGTTACGAGAACCTGGTGGCAGCCGGCGTGATCGACCCGACCAAAGTGGTCCGCTCGGCCCTGCAGAACGCCGCGTCAATTGCGTCGCTCCTGCTCACGACCGAAGCGGTCATCTCGATGATTCCCGAACGGCATCAGCACGGGGCGCCGCCGATGAGCGGCATGGGCGGTGGCATGTATTGACGCTCAGTGTCACGCGAGCAGTAACAGTCGGGAATGTTCTGAAGAAGCATGCAAGGAGCAAGGGGATGAATCCAAATCCGCGCGTAGGCGAAGGTGCGATGGCGATCTCGGCAAGACACACACTTCTCAGCGATTCGTGGACGGCGGACGTAGAGGCCTTGAAGGCGGCCATCGGCCGATTCAAGACCAGCGGCCATTCGACGAACAACTGCGAAGTCGTGTTTTTCGAGATCGTCGACGACGACCACCTCCATGTCAACGTGACACATCGGTACGCGACGAAGTCGGTCAGTGGATGGGCAGGACCTGGCAAGATCCCCGGTGGATTCGTTCATAGCCGAACATTCGGCGACGCAACAGCGAACGTGATGATTCAGCACATTCGCGACATGGTCTTCGCCGCCCGGGTTTGAACGCCCCATGCTGTTTACCTTTGCTGTCATCATCGTGCTGATCGCGGTCGTGACCATCCCAGGAATGCGGCCGCCGCGCGGCCAGAACGCCGCGCCACTCGGCTGGGTGAGCCAGCAATGGCTCGCCGAATACCGCTCGTCGCACCCACAGTGAGTGGCCGGATCGAGCCGAGGATTCGATCAACAAGCGAGAGAGGCCAGAGATGCCGCGAGTGTTCCATCGCAGGCTGACGATACCGCTGTGGACGATCGCCTCGTTCACAGTTGCCTTCATTGCACCGCCACTTGCCACGCTGGTCCTCATGACGGTCCTTATGATCGCCGTGATCGCCTTGACGACGTCCGGGGTGCCGTGGCTGCGTAGGGCGTCCGCTCGAGAGTCAATCGATGACCGAAGGACTACTGCATGACCGAATCCCAACACGCACAGTTGACGGCTGCCAGCGATTTTGCGACCGAGAGATATCGAGAGGTCACGGCGCAGGTTGGTGGCGCGTTTGACGACTTCACCAGAACAGGACGGGACCTCGTAGGGACCGGGCGGACTGTCGTCGGGCGAGGTGCGGATGTGAAGGAGCCGGCGACCGTGGCTCATACCGAGCTGTGTGCTCGGGCTACAACACCGCTTGCGGAACGGGGTCTTCCGCTCCCAGCGGCACTTCGATAGTGAAAACGCAGCCTTTGCCGGGCATATTGCGGACCCGGATCTCGCCACCGTGTGCCCTTACCGCCTTCCGAGCAATCGAGAGTCCTAGGCCAAGCCCAGACCGGTCGCTGCGACGACGGTTGCCAAACACGTGAAACAGATCGCCCTTGCTCTCTGGAATCCCACCACACTCGTCTTCCGTCTCGATGAGTAACCGCCCATGTTCGGCGCGCGCCCGCAGTACTACGCTCCCTCCTGACGGCGTGTTCTTGAAGGCGTTGTGCAACACGTTCATCACGGCCGACGTGAGGAGCTGAGGGTCTGCGTCGATCGACAAGGCTGGATCAATAGCTTCGACGGTGAACTGAACGTGCCGGTACTCCGAGTGCAGCAACCCCGTCGCGGCGATTTCGTCGATGAAGGCGACTACGGACAGGCGCAGAGGCATCTGTTTGCCAGCCTCGAGGCGGACTTGGGACAGCGCGCAGTCGATGACTTCGCGAAGGCTCATCAAGCTGCGGCCGAGGATCGCTCCAGTGCTGCCGTTGATAGCGACGGCGCCTCGCTTCAGCGCATGGAACGCGAGAATTGCGGTGTTCAGGGTGTCACGAAGTTCGTGCGCCGCGTGGCCCAGGCGTTCAGTCTCCTCGGCGGATCGTGCCGCTGCTGTCACACGAGCATGTTCGGTGACAGCCTCCGCGATCGCGGTGTCGAGACATCGGTTGAGGGTATGGAATTCTTCCACCGAGATGGGGGCTCTTTGCTTCACCGCGAGCGCCGTGATCGTTTGGCAGATGTCGCCATAGTCATGGACGACCTGGGATACCGTAAAGCCTCGTCGGACCAGGTCCCCTCCGTGGCGCGCGGCGGCCGCACCGATGGCGTCCGGGGGAAAGGGCGCCTTCGTGGCCTCCAAGCGGAGCGTCTCTGACAGCTGCGTCAGGAACAGCGGGACACCGTCCTCCAGCTCGCCGGGTGCGACAGATGGCCACGGGCGGCTGCGAACCCGATCCCTGGTACCAGAAATGATCACGTCTCGGTTCAGGTCGATGAACTCGTGCAACATCACGTCCCTCGCCATCAGCGACGAGCCGCCGTCGGAACCGACTCGTCACGCATCTGAGGCCGCTCTCGTGAGCGCAGGTAACGGGCGCGCGACAAACAAGCGCCGACACGGCTTCGCGATCAGGCGTGCCCAGCGGTTTGCGCGACTCACGCGTGCGCTGTCGGTGGCGATGCCTGTATTCGCGTACATCTGCCGGTACAGCTTCGAAATCAGCACGAAGGCCAACCGCGCTCGCAGTGTCGGCGTGCATCGCGAGCGCGCCCAGATCCGCCGCAGGCTGTAGAACTGATCCCACACGGCCTGAGTCCTCGCGCGGATCTCGTCGGCGGACATCA
>Ga0209382_10009957_pt1 | contig 11882 bp, 10 predicted proteins | sample SoiMetdeltSBSDD5_FD_187599 | JGI IMG/M metagenome (GOLD analysis project Ga0209382, IMG submission 187599) | Bulk soil microbial communities from a Populus tree surrounding site in Tennessee, USA - Soil MetaG P. deltoides SBSDD5 (SPAdes) (version 2) | ecosystem: Environmental > Terrestrial >... | reverse complement strand
GGCCTCGATGGTCTTCCCGAGGCCCACGCCATCCGCGACCAACACCCTGGCGACGCCGTGGCGAACGATCGCGAGCGCGGGTTCGAGCTGATACGGGAAGATGCGCACGTGCGCGTTCGCAAGGCTGGTGAGGCCACCGAAAGGATGCGCCGGCGTGAGTGCGCGATCGATCTCGTGCTGCCAGCGCCGCGGCCGCACCACCGCCATCGTTGAGCGCGGCACGATCGTCGTTGGTCGATCGAACGGCGTCAGGAGCGTCAGTTGCCGCGGTTGCGAGCCACCGTCTTCGATGTCCAGCACCCGCAGCGCCGTGCAGTCCTCGCCCCGTGCTACCGCCTCAACACGCCAGCGTCGTTGGCGCGCGCAGACGCGCATGCCCACACGCCATGCTGGTTGCGCCATGCCGATGCGAGTGGCAACCGTCGTGCCTGGCGCTCACCGCCCGAGAGTGACGGTCGCAAGTTCGTGAATTGTGGACAGCTTCCACTCCGTCCAGCCGTCGCACCCCCGACGGTTGCAGGCATGGATTCGCAGGTTCTGCGTCATCAAGCGTTTCCGCCGTGCGCAAATCCTGCGACGGGTGGAAAGGTCAGGAGTGCACGTCGTCGGTCGAATCGCGCAACGCGCGCCGCGAGAGGATCACCGGCCGCTTGTCGTGGCCCTGGCCGTTGCCATTGCCGTTGCCGTTGGCTGGCTGCTTCAGCGCGGGTACCCGCACCCGGCGGATCCGCACGCCGCGCGGATAGGTAATCGACGCGACGTTGGGCGGAATCCGCAGACCATCGATCAGCTTGTGCAAATCATCGGCAGCCGGTGGCTCGTCGCCGTTCGTGGGCGTCCGCTCGATTCGGGCGAAGGTCGACAACGGCATCAAGCGCAGGATGCCGGTGGGCTCGTCGTGATCGGCGCGGAATTCGGCGAACCGGTCGGCAGTGCCGGGCGCTGCGGGCGTGGCGGCGACGGCCGCCGGTTCCATTTCGCGCTGGCGCGCGGCCGCGGCGTTGGCCTCGGCGCGCAGACGTTCGCGCTCCACCTCGGCTTCGCGCCGCCGTGCCTCGTCTTCCTGCCGGCGCCGTTCGGCTTCGGCGGCAAATCGCGCGCGTTCCTGTTCTTCCGCCTCTCGTCTTTGCCGTTCGAGATCCTCGCGCTCGCGCCGCCGGCGGTCCTCCGCTTCCTTGCGCTTCTTTTCGACCTCCGCCGCGAGCCGCTTGCGGGTGGCCTCGAGATCGAGGCGCTTGCGCTCGGCCTCGGCCTCGAGCCGCTTGCGCTCTTCCTCTTCGCGCCGCCGACGCGCCTCGGTCTCTTCCCGTTTGCGTCGAACCTCGGCCTCGAGCCGCTTCCGTTCGGCCTCGGCTTCCTTCCGCTTGCGCTCGGCCTCCGCTTCGGCGCGCCTCCGCTCTTCTTCTTCGCGCTGGCGCCGGGCCTCGGCCTCGACGCGCTTGCGCTCGGCTTCCGCCGCGGCGCGCTTGCGTTCTTCTTCTTCGCGGCGCCGCCGGGCTTCGGCTTCCGCGCGCAGGCGTTCCTCTTCCTCGCGCTTGCGTTGGGCCTCGGCTTCGAGCCGTTTGCGTTCGGCCTCCGCTTCGGCGCGTTTTCGTTCTTCCTCTTGTTCACGCTTGCGTCTGGCTTCGGCCTCGAGGCGTTTGCGTTCCTCTTCCTCTTCGCGCCGCCGTTTGGCCTCGGCCTCCGCGCGCCGACGCTCCTCTTCTTCGCGCTTCCGCTTGGCTTCGGCTTCGAGGCGCTTGCGCTCTTCCTCTTCGCGTCGGCGCTTGGCCTCGGCTTCCTCGCGTTTGCGCTTGGCCTCGGCCTCGAGCCGCTTGCGCTCTTCCTCTTCGCGTCGGCGCTTGGCCTCGACTTCCTCGCGCTTGCGCTTTTCGGCTTCGACCCGTTTCTTCTCCTCTTCGGCCCGGCGCTTCAACTCGGCCTCGATGCGCTTCTTCTGGGCCTCGGCTTCTTGTCGCTTGCGCTCGGCGTCGGCGGCCTTCTGGCGCTTCACTTCCGCGTCCGCTGCTTCGCGTTTGCGTTTGGCTTCGGCTTCGAGCCGCTTCTTCTCGGCTTCGGCCTCCAATCGCTTGCGCTGCGCCTCGGCTTCCTTCTGCCGCTTGGCTTCCGCATCAGCCTGACGACGACGCTCGGCTTCGGCTTCTTTCTGCCGCTTCGCTTCGGCTTCCGCGTGGCGCCGGCGGTCGGCTTCGGCCTCGCGCTGGCGCTCGGCTTCCGCCTGCCGTTCGCGCTCGGCCGCCTCGATCTCGGCCTGCCTGGCGGCGTGGGCCTGGCGCTGACGCTCGGCCTCGGCCTCAGCGGCGTTGATAGCTTCCTGATCCTCGGCCTGAACCGCGAGCGGCACGCTCGTGACCAGACCCGAGGCCGGCGGGTGCGCCGGAGCAGCTTCGGCTCTCGGTGCCGGCCGCCACTCGAAGGGGTCGGCCCAGGACGATGCGGCGGGCGGCGGCGGGTCAGCGGACATCGGGTCCGCGGACATCGGGTCCGCATCCGCGCTGAAACCCGGATCGATCGGCGAGTGATGGGCAGGCTTGGGCTGACTCGGACCCGGATTGGCGGCGGTTTTCGTCTCGAACGCCACGCGGCTCGGCCGGGGTGCCGGCTGAGACTTCTCTTCGGTCGCGCGTTCGATGAAGGTCTTGATCTCGTCGGCAAAGAGCGCAGGATCGCACCCGCCCATGGGCAGCGCGTCGCTGTTCTTCTTGCGGCGCAGCTTGCCGAACAACCCCTTGCCGCCGTTCTGATCCAGATCTTCGGGCGACGATGCCAGCTGCGGGATGGTGTGGGTCTGAATGTGGTGCGCGCCGGGCAGCGCGCGCAAATAGGCGATCAGTTCTTCTTCGTCGCGCGGCGAGAGCAGCGCCGTCAGCAGCACGACGTCGGGAATGCGTGCGCCCAGCGCGGCGACGGCGGCGTCGCGGGAATCGGCGATGACCAGATCGGCGCGAACGTGCTCGCGGACGATCCGCTTGAGCGTCGTGGCCTGTCGAATGTCGGGTTCGACTGCGAGAACGAGCGCCAACGACTAAGCCCTCAGCATCAAGAGAAACAGCACGCCGCCGACGACCGCGAACACCATTACCGGTCCGTTGTCGATGCCCTGGTATTGGAACGAATCGGTGACGCTGCGCGTCGCCGAGAGGGCGCGGTCGTCCCACGTGGCCACGCCGTCACTGCCCCACAGAACGCGATTCACTTCGTCACGCACGCGCGAGTCGACCGCCATGACCGCGGTTACCAGCAGCGCGAACACGCCGATCGATAACAGATATTGGCGTAGTCTCATAGTCGCACCCCTGCCCTGACCGACGAGACCCTCGCAATGCGTGTACCGTCGACAGAATTGTCGTTGGCGCACCCGTTAAGTGACAGGCATACAAGCAATAGATGCGCGCGTGTGCGTGGCGCGTGCGGCCCCGCCGACCGGCGTCGGCGCGCCGACGTTCACCAATTTCGCGTGACCCCTTACGAAACTGCACCTCGCCGCCGCCCCCGATTGGCGGTGGCGCGGGCCCGCCACGAGGTTTCTCCACCGCCGCCAATCGGCCGCTGCAGAACGACTTGCGCGCAATTGCCAGACGCGTTCGCACCCCCGTGGCATACCCGTTGCGATGAGCCTGGCGCATATCGCGGCGTCGTGCCGCGGTTCGTCAACTGCGGCACGGCCGCATGTTCGCACTGCATGACGCAGTGCCAATGCCTCGGGGGAGGTTTTCATCATGTCGATGCTCAATCTCGTGAAGTCGTTCGTTCGCAATGAAGAGGGCCAGGACCTGCTCGAGTACGCGCTGCTCGTGGCGCTGATCGCGTTGGTTGCCATCGTCGCGGTGGGAGCGGCCGGCACGTCAGTGTCGACCATCTTCCAGAACATCGCCGACGAGCTCGCGGCCGCCGCGTAAGAGTCGAGCGTAGTGCTAGTGCGTGGGGCCGCCAATCGGTGGCCCCACGAGTTTCTCGGTGTCGCTCTGGAGAGGGCAGGTGTCTGGTGGATCGCCCAGGAACGGTTCGCCGGAGAGGTGGAGCATAGCCATGCAGTCGCCAATTGCCGTTGAACGGTTGAAGCGAATCGTCACAGCGCGATTCGCCGATGACCGAGGACAGGATCTGCTCGAGTACGCGATGTTGGTGGCGCTCATCGCGATGGTCGCGGTGGTTTCGGTGGGCGCGACCGGTTCGGTGATTTACAACTTGTTCTGGAACCAAATTGCCAACAATTTCTAACCTCGCGTTCGTCGCGCTGGCCGCGGGGGTTGTCGGGGCAACGGTTGTCGATTTACGCACGCGCCGGATTCCGAACGTGCTGACCGCCGCAATCGCGGCGGTCGGCATCGGCATCGCGGCAGCAGGTTTGAACGTCGTCTCGGTGGGCGCCGCGGCGTTGGGGTTGGTGGTCGGACTGGCGTTGATGCTGCCGGGCCACATCCTCGGCGCGACCGGAGCCGGCGACGTCAAGTTGATGGCGGCGGTCGGCAGCCTGATGGGACCGACGTTGATCGTCAAGGCGGTGCTGTTCACGCTGATCGCCGGCGGAGTGCTGGCGGTGGCGGTGGCGCTGCGGCGGCGGAGACTGGCACTGACGCTGGCGGGGACCGCCCGGCTGATGGCGACGCCGAGCGGGGCCCGCGCCGAATTGGCGATGGCGCCGGCCGCGAGCCGGTTCGCATACGCGCCGGCGATTGCGCTCGGCAGCATGATCGCGGCGCTTCTCGGATGACGACGTCGAGGCCCTCTCACGTGACCAGGGACGTGGCGATTGCCGTTCCGGTACTCGTGATGATTGGGATGGGCATCTTCGAGTTCGGGCGCGCCTATCAGACGTGGCAGGTGTTGACCAACGCCGCGCGCCAAGGCGCACGGGTGGCAGTGAACGGTGGGGCGAGCGACGCGCAGGTGGAATCGGTCGTTCGCGGTTACATGGAGGCGGGGCACTTGCCGAAGGCATCGATCGCGCCGGTGATGCTCAACCGCCATGTCACGGTCGGCGGGTCGACCGGGACGCAGATCACGATTAGTTACCCGTTCGATTTCGTCATGCTCAACCCGGCCGCGCTCGTTCGGCCGGCTTCGACCACGGGCGCGCCGCTCACGATGTCAGCGGTCGCCACTTTGCGGAACGAAAGCTAGCACCGGATTTCGCCGTTTACGCGGATCCCGCAGGTCGCGGGGACCGCCTCTCAGAGGGGAACGAAGGGAACGCCCAATGCGCAACCGACTCTTTGCCGTGCTCGCCATCGCCGTCCTCGCTGGAGGCGGCCTCGCATACGGCACGTACAACGCGATGAAAGCTCCAGCCGTCGTGACCCAGACGATCCAGACGCAGCCGGTCGTGGTTGCCGCCGCGGATCTCACACTCGGCGCCGAGCTGAAGGCCGAGGACCTCAAGGTCCTGAACTTCCCGCAGGGCCAGGCGCCCGAGGGATCCTTCGCCGCACCGCCCGAGATCGTCGGCCGCGGCCTCATCGTCTCGGTTTTCAAGGGCGAACCGATTCTGCCGGGCAAGCTCGCGGCGAAGGAAGCGGGCTCCGGGCTGCCGCCGGTCATCCCCGAGGGCATGCGCGCCGTCTCGGTGCGCGTCAACGAGGTCATCGGCGTCGCCGGTTACGTGCTGCCGGGATCGCGCGTTGACGTCATCACCACCGTGAGCCCGACCAACAAGCCCGAGGACGCGACCTCGAAGGTCGTGCTGGCCAACGTGCTGACGCTGACCTCCGGCACCCGCATGGAGCAGGACCAGAAGGACGGCAAGCCGGTACAGGTCACCGTCGTCACCCTCGCGGTGTCGCCGGAACAGGCCGAGCGCCTCGCGCTCTCCAGCACCGAAGGCAAGATTCAGCTCGCGCTGCGCAACCCGCTCGATCAGTCGGCGCCGGCCACTCCCGGTATCCGGCCGGCCGGCTTGCTCGGTGGCGTGAAGGCGCCGGAGCCCGTGAAGGTGGCGGGTTCGACCGCGCGCCGTCGCGAGCCGCAGGCGGTCACGGTGGCTGCCGCGCCGGTGGCCGCGCCGCCGACCGTCGAAGTGATCCGTGGCGACAAGCGCGAGACCCAGGTAGTGAAGTAGCTTCCGGCTTCAGCCGGAAGGCACGTAAAACGAATTCATTTGACGTTGTTGTTTCGCACGAATTCTCTAGGCTCCCGAATCGGAGGATCTGAATCATGATCGCGGCACCCACAACCGAGTTCAGGCGATCGCGGCCGAAGAAAGGCCGACGACCGGCCGACTTCCTCGCGGCGCTGGTGGTTCTCATCATCGTCGTTCTGGTTGCGGCGCCGCAGGCCCAGCAGCCGCAAGCGTTCAACCCCGCGACGCCGGCGACGACCGCGGCCAGCCCGGTCCGCGACGCAGCGATGGGTTCGGAAATCGATCTGATGGTCGGGCGCTCGACCGTGCTCAACGTCGGATCGACGATCTCTCGCGTGTCGCTCACCGTCGACAAGATCGCCGACGCGATGGTGACGGGACCGACGCAGCTCCTCATCCACGGCAAAGAGCCGGGCACGATCTCGCTCTTCGTCTGGGACAAGGAAGGCGGGATCAAGACCTTCGAGGTGCGGGTCCGCCGCGATCTGAGCGCGCTCGTTGCCCACCTCAAACAGCTCTTCCCCGGCGAGGACATCACCACGCTGGGCAGCGGCAAGGACGTCGTGCTGTCGGGCACCGTGTCCACCAAGTACGTCATCGAGAAGGCCGGGGACATCGCCGGCGGCTACGTCGAGAAGAAAGAGAACGTCGTCAACATGCTGAAGCAGCAGGAAGGCGTGGCCTCCAACCAGGTCATGCTCCGCGTGCGCTTCGCCGAGGTGAGCCGTTCCGCGATGCAGGAGTTGGGCGCGACGTTCTTCGCGCACGGCTACAAGAGCGAGTGGATCGGCCGCAGCGCGCCGCCCGGAGTGCCGGCCCCCGAATTCGACGACGGCAAGATGATCTTCAGCGACTTCCTGAACCTGTTCGTGTTCAACGCCAAGGAAGGCCTTGGCGGGGCGATCAAGGCGCTCCAGAACAAGGGCCTGTTCCAGAGCCTGGCCGAACCGAACCTGATCGCGACCAATGGCAAGGAAGCGAGCTTCCTCGCGGGTGGCGAGTATCCCTATCCGGTGGTGCAGTCGGGCGCGAGCTCGAACTCCATCACGATCATGTTCAAGGAGTTCGGCATCCGGTTGAACTTCACGCCCACGGTGCTCGGTGGCGACTTGATCAACCTCAAGGTCAAGCCGGAAGTCAGCTCGCTCGACTTCGCCAACGCCGTCACGCTCGATGGCTTCCGGATTCCCGCGCTGTCGACGCGCCGCACCGAGACCGAGGTCGAGCTGCGCGACGGACAGACGTTCGCCATCGCCGGGCTGCTGAACAACACGCTGACCAGCCAGATGGGCAAGATCCCCGGCATCGGCGACATCCCGATCCTCGGGCTGCTGTTCCGGAGCAAGGCGGCGCAGAAGAATCAGACCGAGCTGGTGGTCATGATTACGCCGCAGATCATCAGGCGCGGACAGATGGGCGCGTCGGAAGGCCTGCCGTCGCTGGTCGAGCCCTACATGGGCCGTCCGAAGCAGACCTATCCGAACCCGGATCCGTATAACGGTTCGCCGCGCTACCAGCCGGATCGTCCGAAGCCGAACGAGGGCAACGGCGGCCCGGCGCGCGGCGGCGATGCGCCAGCGCCCGCGCCGGCACCAGCGCCCGCGCCGTCCGCTCAGGCCACGCCGACCATGGCTCCGGCGCAGAAGCCGGTGCAGACCGCGGTTCCGTCGCGTCCGATCACCCAGACGGCGCCTGCCACGCAGGCGCCGGCGCCGGCGGCGAAGTCCACCTCCACCGCTTCGAAGCCGCAGCCGACTGCTGCGGCTCCGAAGAGCACGGCGGCGCCGGCACAGGCCTCCACGAAGGAGGCCGCTGACGTTCGAGACCAGAATCGCGCGGTCGAGCGCGCGGTCGAGAAAGCGCGCGAGCAGGAGCGCAAGGCCAACGACGCGGAGAACAAGGAGCGCACCGCGCAAGAGCGCGTCGCGCAGCAGCGCGCTGAAGAGGATCGCCGTCAGGCCGAAAAGCTCGCCAAGGAGCGCGCGAAGCGCGAGGCCGAGATGGCCAAGAAGAACGCGGAGCTGGCGAAGAGACAGGCCGATGACGATGTGAAGCGCGAGAGAGCGCTGGCCGACGCCGCGTCGCGGCTCAAGCAGGCCCAGGCCGCGTATCAGGCCGAGATCGAAAAGAAGGGCGGCAGCGACAAGAAGTAGATTGGCCGCGCCGCGACATGCTTCAGGGCTCGAGGCTCCACGGAGTCTCGAGCCTTTGTCGTTTCGGGGCGATTTTCGATGATGCGGCGACAGTTTTGCGGGCGGGTGCGACGGGCGCGTGTGGCGCGGCGCACAGTTGTGGTGAAGCGCCGGCCGGCCACTCGACAAATCCGTCCGTCGAACGACGGAACCGTAGGTGCCCCGCGCGGCGAGCCCCGAGTGGGCGGTTGTTAGATGCCGTCTAAGTCGCGTTCGGGTAACGAGTTAGTGTCCGATGTCGGTGGGCCTGCGAGCGGCACACCGGTTGCCAATCTGGTAACGAACCGGGGCTGTACCCTCCGCCCCGCCAGGATCTGTTCGCCCTGAACACGGCCCGCCCAGCGCGCGCCCGCGGGGCGAGGCGAAAGACTCGGCCTGCGAGCGAGTCGAAGGGACTTGCGAGAACCATGGCACAGCTCACGGCGCAAATCGTCAGCCACGATGAAGAGTTCAAACGCCAGGCGGCGCAATTGCTGCGCGCCTGCGGCATTCCCATCGGTATCGTCGAAGGCCGGGGGAGTGCCGACGGGTCGCACCCCGATCTGACGGTCGTGGATCTTCGCCACGATGCGTCGTCGGGGATGGCGGCCATCGAACGGCTGCGCGCCGGCGCGGCCGCGATGTCGATCTTCGCGATCGCGCAGAACGCCGAACCGGACCTGATTCTCGGCGCGATGCGCGCCGGCGCCAACGAGTTCTTCCCGTGGGTGCCGGGTGGACAGACGCAGCAGTCGCGGTCGATGGAGGAGTCGTTCCACGGCGCGGTGCGCAAGACCGCGATGCGGCGCGAGGCGTTGAGCGCCGGCGCACGCCAGCCGTGCGTCACGCACGTGTTCCTCGGCGCCAAGGGGGGTGCCGGCACCACCACGGTGGCGGTGAACTGCGCGGTGGAGATCGCCCGCGTCACGCGGCGGCCGACGATCATCGTCGACTTGAAACCGTGCCTCGGCGAGGTCGCGTTGTTCCTCGGCGTGCGGCCGCGCTTCACGGTGCTCGACGCGATCGAGAGCCTGCACCGGCTCGACAAAGATTTCCTCAAAGAGCTAGTGTCCAAGCACAAGTCCGGCCTCGACATCCTCGCCGGGTCGGAGCAGTTCGATCGTCCCAACGCCCAGGACACGGGCGCGATCGAGGAGCTGTTGCGCGTGCTCGGTCGCACCTACGAGCACATCATCATCGACGCCGGCAATACCATCAACTCGTTCGTGGTGGCGACGCTCTACACCGCCGACACGGTCTTCCTGATCGCCAATCCCGACGTGCCGTCGATTCGCAACGCGCAGCGGCTGGTGGATCGCGCCCGGCAGCTGGGCGCGGGGACGGAGCGCATCAAGGTGCTGCTGAACCGGACGTCGGATCAGAACCTGATCGCGCCCAAGCAGATCGAGACCGCGCTCGGCTATGGCATCTATCACCAGTTCGTCAGCGACTATCGCACGGTCTCGACGGCGTTGAATTCGGGTGTTCCGCTCGGCATCGCCGGGCAGTCGGAACTGGCGGCGCAATTCGCGAGCTTCACGCGGCAGCTGCTCGGACAGCAGGAAGAAGTAAAGGAACCGGAGCGCCGCCGCGCGTTCCTCGGCATCCTGTAGCGAGCCCACTCTATGAGCTTACTTTCGTTGAACACACCAGCTGCACCGGGAACGCCCGCGCGGTCGCCGCGGCCGGAGGCGCGGCCGCAGTACATCGAGCTCAAGGCCAACGTTCACAAGAAGCTGTTGAACCGGCTGAATCTCGAGACGCTGGCGTCCGCGGAGCGGTCGCGCGCCGAATCCGAGATTCGATCGCTGGTGTTCGAGTTGATCGCCGACGAGGCCACGCCGCTCAGCATGATCGAGCGCGACACCATTCTCAGCGACATCATCGACGAGGTCTTCGGTCTCGGCCCGCTCGAACCGCTGCTGCGCGATACGTCGGTCAGCGACATCCTGGTCAACACCTACCGCAACGTCTACGTCGAGCGCGGCGGCAAGCTCGAACGGCTGCCGACCACGTTCCAGGACGACCGGCATCTGATGCGGGTCATCGACCGCATCGTCAGCGGCGTCGGCCGGCGTGTCGACGACAGCTCGCCGATGGTCGACGCGCGTCTGGCGGACGGCTCGCGTGTCAACGCGATCATTCCGCCGCTCGCCGTCGACGGTCCGCTGCTCTCGATCCGCCGCTTCCCGGCGGAGCGGCTCAAGGCCGAGGACCTGGTGGCGCTGCGCGCCATGACCCGCCCGATGCTGGAGTTCCTCGAGCACTGCGTGCGCTCTCGCCTCAACGCCATCATCAGCGGCGGCACCGGCGCCGGCAAGACCACGCTCCTGAACGTCTTGTCGGGGTTCATCTCGGAGCGCGAGCGCATCGTCACCATCGAGGACGCGGCCGAACTTCAGCTCCACCAGGAGCACGTGGCCCGACTCGAGACCCGTCCGCCCAACGTCGAAGGCAAGGGCGCGATCCGCCAGCGGCAGCTGGTCATCAACGCCCTGCGTATGCGCCCCGACCGCATTGTCGTCGGCGAGGTCCGCGGCGAGGAAGCGCTCGACATGCTCCAGGCGATGAACACCGGCCACGACGGATCGCTGACCACGGTCCACGCCAACACGCCCCGCGACGCGCTGACCCGTATCGAAACCATGATCTCGATGGGGGCGATGAACCTGCCCGAGCGCGCGATGCGCTATCAGATCTCGTCGGCGGTTCAGATCGTGATCCAGCAGTCGCGTTTGAGCGACGGCTCCAGAAAGGTGACCAGCATCTCGGAGATCACCGGCATGGAAGGGGACGTCATCACCATGCAGGAGATCTTCGCCTTCGAGAAGCTGGGCCTCACGCCCGAAGGCAAGGTCATCGGCCGCTTCCGCGCGACCGGCGTCCGGCCCAAGGTCTGCGAGCGCCTCAAGGCCTCCGGCGTCCATCTGCCCTCCGACATGTTCGAAGGCGTCACGGAGGTGCGGTGATGGTGCTGTTGATTCTCGTCCTCATCGCGTTCCTGATTGGGTTCGGCATGGTCTTCGGGACCTATTTCGGCGCGACCAAGATGCCCGGCATGGTGCTGCAGCGCAAGCTCGATCAGCGTCTGCAGGAAATCTCGATGCCGGAAGAGATCCTCAGCGAAGAGAACAGGGATCAGACGCTGCGCAAGGGGTCGGGGGCCGGCATGCTCCCGGCGTTCGACAAGATCGTCAGCGGCACCGCCAAGGGCTCGGCGGTGAGCGCCTGGATCGAGCAGACCGGGGTTAGAACGAACCTCAGCACGGTACTGCTGCTGTCGCTGGCCCTCGGGGGCGGATTGGGATTCCTCGGCTTGTGGTTGACGCGCATGCCGCTGGCGGTTCTGATCGCCTTCCCGATCGGGTTCGCGCTCCCGTGGATGTACCTAAAAATGAAGCGCGGCAAGCGCCTTCACAAGTTCGAGGAAGAGTTCCCCGAGGCGCTCGACCTCATCGCCCGCGCGCTCAAGGCCGGCCATGCGTTCGTCACCGGACTGAAGATGGTCGCCGACGAGATGAGCGATCCGGTCGGTCCCGAGTTCCGCAAGACCTTCGACGAGCAGAACTTCGGCCTGCCGCTCAAGGACGCGCTCGACAATCTCACCATGCGCGTGCCGTCGCTGGACGTCC
>Ga0209382_10009953_pt1 | contig 11884 bp, 12 predicted proteins | sample SoiMetdeltSBSDD5_FD_187599 | JGI IMG/M metagenome (GOLD analysis project Ga0209382, IMG submission 187599) | Bulk soil microbial communities from a Populus tree surrounding site in Tennessee, USA - Soil MetaG P. deltoides SBSDD5 (SPAdes) (version 2) | ecosystem: Environmental > Terrestrial >... | reverse complement strand
GTTCGTGCTCGCCCCATTGCGCTTCATCAGCGAGCCTTCGCCGGTAATAAAGCGAGGATGGCATCAGCCCCATGGTGAGTCGATCTTTCAAAGGCAAGATCATCGGCTGCCCTCGTCCACCCAGCTCAATCATACATCGGCGGCGGTCGGCACAATGTCTCTCGTGAACCGAGGACGCAACCGGAGAGCCGATTGCTGCCGCGACGACGAGTTGTCACGTTTGCACCATTGCCCTGTCGGCCGGGACTGCGCCGCCCCGCGGCTGACGGAAGGTCTCGGGAATTTCCGAGCCGCAGCGGACATCTGCATCAAAATCCGCCCATCGCGCGTGGCAGCATGCGCTTCAGAACGGCGTCGCGGCGGATGAAGTGATGATAGAGCGCCGCGCTGACATGCGTCAGAACCAGCAGGATTACGAGCCAACCCACCCACCGGTGGAGCGTGAACAGCCGCGTTGCGAGCTCTTCGTTCCTGGCGACGATCCCGGGAAGCTCGAACAGCCCGAAGAAAGGTGTGGCGGCCCCGTAAGCGGAATTGGCGATGTAGCCCACAACCGGCATGGCGAGCAACAGAACATAGAGCGAAGTATGCACGATCGATGAAACGGTCTTTTGCCAAGGCTCGATTTCCGCCTCGGGGGCCAATGCGCCTGCGGCAAGCCGATTGATCAAACGTAGAACCATGAGGATGAGGATCAACACGCCAAGCGACTTGTGGAGATTGTACAGAGCATCTTGAGTTGGCCCCTTGTCGATCCGGGTCATTGCGATTGCCACCGGTGCCGTCATGAGAACACAAGCAGCAACCAGCCAATGCAGCAGTTTCGAGGTTGCAGGATAATGGTCGGTTCTGGTGCCGTAGGTCATCGCCTGCTCCTTATGAAGGGTGATGATGCTGTTCGTTGCCTCAAAGTTCCGGGCTCAGGCCGAGCCGGTGAAGAACGGTGCGCGTCAGCCGACGGCAGCGTTCACCGTCGAATGGAAAGGTATCCTTGAGCGCGGGAGCCAATTGATCCTGAAGCGCTCGCTGTAGTCGCGTCCGCGCTCGGTGGAGCCGCGTCTTGACCGTCTCCGTCTCGATCGAAAGCGCGCGCGCTGTTTCCTCGGTGCTCAATCCCTCAACCTGCCGCAGGATGAAGACTGCGCGGAATGACGGGGGCAGCTCGTCGATTGCGCTCTCCAGCAAGATGCGAATTTCGCTGAGGGCGGCCTGGCGCTCAGGATCGGAAGTTGGTGTCGCTCCCGGAAACTGGATGATGTCGGCCATGGCGGTGTCGTCCAAGTCAGTCAGTGGCAGCGTTTCTCGCCGCCCGCGCAACCGACCTTGTGCCTCATTGATCACGATGCGCGTCAGCCAGGTGCCGAGTGCGGCCTCTTGGCGGAAAGTTCCCAGGGCACGGAACGCCCTCACATACGCGTCCTGCACAACCTCCTCGGCTTCCCAGTCGGTGCCGATGATGCCGCGGGCGGCGCGAAACAGGCGCTGGTTGTTGCGGCGCATGATCTCGCCAAATGCGTCCCCGCTACCAGCGTTGGCGAGCCCAATCAGCTCGCGTTCAGTTGTCCGCTCCAAGGTCGGCTTCGGCTTCCTGCGCAGCGACCACATACGCTCGCCCTTCGGGTTCGTGCATCAGACGTCTGAATTGCTGAAAAGGTTCCCGTGATCGTTGTGCTGCAGTGCACGATCGCTCGGGAACCTTCGGCGCCCGCACCCCATCAAACAGATCGTCGAAAGTATCCGATGCGGACTAGCCACATCACCAAGGAGATGACCATGGCTCAGGCTGTTTCGACTTCTATCACGAGACGAAGCGTGGTCGCAGGACTGACGCTGACTGCCGCCCCGGCTGTATTGACCGGGGCTGATAACGCGTACGCACAGACCAAGCAAACCACGGCGGACAAAAGTCTCTACGAGCGGCTGGGCGGCGTCTTCGCCATCGCGGCGGTGGTGGATCACTTCAGCGACGCCGTCGTCAAGAATCCCATCGTCGGCCAGAAGTCCAAGAACCCGCAGCTGCGGGAATGGCACACCAAGAACCTGGGACGGCTGCCCGGCCTCAAGTTCATGCGGACGCTCTGGGTCTGCAATGTCTCCGGCGGGCCCTTCCAATTCACGGCCACCAAACCCGGCAAGACGCCGCTCGGCCTCGAGGAGGCCCACCGGAACCTCCGCATCTCGCCCGCTGAGTTCGATGAGGTTGCGGCGGAGCTCGGGCGGACCCTGGATTTCGTCAAAGTTCCCAAGCGCGAGAAGGCCGAAGTCCTGGCAGCTTTCGCCGCACACAAGGATGAGGTCACCGCCGGCTACGTCGCGGCCAATAAGCGCGGCTGAAGCAGCCGGTGTTTCCCAGCCGGACAATCCCGCCCAAGAAGTTGGGCGGGATTGTCAGCTGGAAACAAACCACGACACGAATACTCGCTGGTCGCAGATTACTTCCCCACGGGCGCGCGAGGTTCGTTCGTGGATTAGGCGTGCAGCCGATCAACTATCCCACCGTCCCGCGCGGGACCGAGCGCCTGCGCAGCTCGCCCCAGCCGCAGCACTCCGACGCCGACATGGACCGCCTGGTGATGGGCTGTCGACGCTGTGGTCGAGCCTCGGCTTGCCATTCGAGCGGCACGCCGAAAAGGTGGCGGGTGATTCGCATCCGCATCGACGCGCCGAGCTGTGCAGGAACGACAAAAATGCGGTGCAAGCTTTACCTAGTGAAGATCGCACCAGCTGGGGAACTTACGCGGAGCAATTGGGTTACTTGGTTGGTGCCAGAGACGTTTTCTGGAGGCCACGAGGCCGACGATGCAGACGCGTAATCCCCCGAGTTCTGCGAAGTCGCCAGCCAATCTCGTGCCCAAGTCCGCGCGTTGCACAGGGACGGCGGTTCTCGAGGACACACCGCGCGGGCAGTCACCCGGCGCGCAACGACGGCCGCCGCGGTCAAGATCTCGCGGTGTCGCCACCACTCCCTCGTACAACAGCACGGACATCAGATCTTTCTTTGATGGATGTGCCGCAACGGGATCTCCTGAGCAGCACGGTCACCCGCAACGCCTGCTCGAATACCGCCTCGCGCTTGTGCGAAACCTAGCCCGGCCCCGGCCCGCCGATGTCGTCCTGGACCTCGGTTGCGGCAATGGCCATCATCTCCTCGCTCTTGGACCTGAAGTAGCTCATGGCATCGGGATTGATGTCTCGCCGGGCATGATTGAATTGGCGCGTGCTCGTCTTCGGAGCTCACCTTGGAAAGCCAGGCTTACGTTTGAGGTGGATAACGCCGAGGAGCTGAAAGGAATCGCGGACCAGTCGATCGATCTTGCGATTTGCATCGGCGCTTTCGAGCACATGCTCGATAAGAAAGCCGTATTGGCCAGCATCCATAGGGTGCTAAAATGTGGTGGCCGTTTTTTCTGCCTCGCGCCGCGTGCTGATTACGTTTGGTATCGGACAATCGCGCCGGTGTTGGGGTTTGCCACCAAGCATCTTTCCAGCGACCGAATGCTGACCGAGGACGAATTTTCCGTCCTGCTCGACCAGGCTGGATTTGGCCGCGTTCGGTGTGTGCCCTGGTCGTTCATTCCCAAGGGAGATGTGCCTGCCCTCGTTGCATTGCTGCTCACTGTACTTGATGCAATCGGGCGACACGCTCGATTGAATTCGCTTCGCGGGGGCCTCGCACTATGCGCCTGGAAGGAGGCGAAATCCACCTAGCAACGAGAGGAGGTCCGTAATGGCGCATGCCCGGTACGAGGTGCCGCTGTGGTAGCGCGTCTGGCATTCGCGGTGCCGGGTGATCTCGCCACGCCGACCGGAGGTTATCGCTATGACGGGCACATCATCCAGGAGCTTGGGCGGCTGGGTTGGCAGGTGGATGTTCTCGACGTGGGAGACGGCTTTCCGTTCCCGAGCGCTGCGCAGCGCGCGAACGCGCTGGCGATGTTGTCCGCAGTGCCGGGCGGCTGCCCGATTGTCCTCGATGGGCTTGCATTCGGGGCGTTGCCCGAGGCCGGCGCGCTCCAATCTCATACCCCGCTCATCGCGCTGGTGCACCAACCGCTCGCCCTGGAAGCCGGTCTTGACACCACTCAGGCGGACGCCTTCCGCGACAGCGAGCGCGCCGCGCTTGCCACTGCTGCACGCGTCGTGGTCACGAGCGAGTCGACCGCCCGGATCGTGATCGCCGACTATGACGTCCCCTCTCGGCGCGTCAGCGTTGTGCGACCAGGTAATGATCCCGTTCCACCGGCGCTTGGCAGCAACGACGGCGTTGTTCGGCTTCTCTCGATCGGATCGGTCGTGCCGGGCAAAGGGTACGATGTGCTCATCGCAGCGGTTGCTGGGCTCGTCGACCTGCCCTGGCGGCTGACGATTGCGGGTGACCGGACCCGCAACTCGGCCGCCGCCGCGCGGCTTGACGCTGATATCGCGGCCCACGGTCTCGGCGACAGGGTGGCCGTGCTCGGTGCCTTGCCGCCCGAGAGCATCAACGCACTGTATTTGGCGTCCGACGTATTTGTGCTCGCGTCGCGCTTCGAGGGGTATGGGATGGCGCTCGCGGAAGCAATCGCGCACGGGCTGCCGGTCGTGTCTACCAATTCGGGAGCAATCCCCGACACGGTGCCTGCAGGCACCGGCCTGCTGGTGCCATCGGACGACGTTGCCGCGTTGGCGCACGCGCTGCGCCGCTTGATCGGCGATCGTGCCGAACGACAGCGGTTCGCCATGAACGCGCGCGCGGCAGCGGCGCAGCTCCCCACTTGGCAAGATTCCGCCCAACTGTTTGCCGGCGCAATCGAGAGGGGTCGGATGATGAGTGGGAGCATTCGGTTCTGATCTGGTGGGACGACACACAAGGCGCCCGGCAGTGGTAATCGGGCATCGGCCACAAGTTTCCGCCTCGACGGCAATCGAAAACAGCTCCCCACGGAGTGTCGGTTATGAGCTGGTTTTTCATCGCCTATGGGCTCCATTCCTTCTTGCCTGCGCCAACCACAACGACAAGTTTTTGCTGTCGCGATTCCTCGAGGAGAAGAGTATCGGGTCCATTGTCATACTCTCGTCGCTGTTCAGCGGCGTTGCGATCCCCATCATATTATTCATTCAGCCCGCCGCGTACGCCGTCGGTCTCGTTCAAGGATCTGCGCTCGTCGCGACCGGGATGTTGAGCGTTTTCGCGACTGTTTGTTATCTTTACGCACTCGACATCGATGAGGCGTCCTTCGTCACGCCGTTTAATCAGACGGTCCCCATCTTTGCTTACTTCCTAGGCTATTTCATCCTCGGCGAAACGATCACGCTTGCTCAAGGATTGGGCTCGTTCGTTATTATTGTCAGTGCGCTTGCATTGTCGTTTGAGTTCGATCGGCGGGGAATACGGTTCAAGCGAGGCGTTGTGGCATTGATGCTGGGGGCGTCCGTCCTGAGTGCGATTAATGGCGTTATTTTCAAGCTGATCGCGCTGGACAAGGGTTTTTGGGTTGCGCTTTTTTGGGGTTTCGCCGGCCAAGTCATGACAGGTTTGATCTTTCTACTCTGCGTTCCAAGTTACCGCAGAGATTTCATCGGTCTCTTGAAACAACAGAAAGGCACCGTTGTTGGCCTTATCGCATTGAGCGAGACATTGCTCAGCGTCAGCGAAGCCGTCACGCTCTACGCGACCCTCCTGGCGCCCGTCGCGTTGGTTCTTCTCGTGAATTCGTTCCAACCCCTTTTCGTCTTTGCGCTCGGTATCATGTTGACATTTTTCTTTCCTTGCGTGGCTAAGGAATCGTTGGACCGCATGAAGATGCTGCAAAAGGGCGCCGGGATTGGCCTCATGCTCGTCGGCGGTTACTTGATCAGCGGATAGGATCAGATGGTCTCACTTCAACGAGCCTTCATGACCCGCTCGATGGGCCAATGCCGCCGGAGCCTGAGCAATAAGCGAGAAGCGAGAAGCGAGAAGGAAAAACATCGCAGCGACGCGATCGCCTCCAGTGTAGCCGTAGCGGTCATAGCTGTGCTCGGCATGGCAACCTCTGCTTTTGCGGGCGACCTAACCTATCTTGCCCCTCGGGGTGCACCAGCGAACGCATTTCCGCGGGCCGACCGGCCGGTTGCGGAGATCGTCAGTCCGAGCCGATCGACGGAAGGGAAACGCGACGCCAGCAATGAGTCGGCGCAGCTTGCGCGCCTGTTGGGGCTCAAGTCCGGAATGACGGTGGGCGACATCGGCGCCGGCAGTGGTTACCACACGGTCCGGCTCTCGCGACTGCTCGGTTCCTCCGGAGCGGTCATCGCCCAAGACGTCAGCAGGCAATATCTCGCCCAACTCGTCAAGCGGACGGACCGGCTCAACCTGCAGAATATCACGTTCGCTTTGGGCGAACCTCACGACCCGCGTCTGCCACGACGGTCTCTCGACGCCGCGATCCTGGTTCACATGTATCACGAGATCGCCGAGCCCTATGCGTTTCTCTACAATCTCGCCCCCGCATTGAAGCCGGGCGCGCACGTCGGCATCGTGGACCTCGACAAACCAATCGCGCAGCACGGCACACCCCCCAATCTGCTGCGATGCGAACTCGCTGCGGTCGGCTACCGGGAGATTGGATTCCACAACCTCACCGGTGATGCTGGTTATCTCGCAATTTTCTCGCCGCCAAGAGACGAAGATCGTCCGCAACCGGGGGCCATCGCACCGTGCAAGGTGAAATAGGCTATCTTGGCATCACTAGCGCCGCTTCATGCGATCTCTCTGCAAATCGAGTTGCAGAAATACAATGCGGCCGCGCAGCGTGGCGTGGATGCAACAAACCTCAGATTCTGCACCTAAGCCCGCGCTCGCGACGGCTGCCCCCTCGTGTACAGTGCGGAACGCAGCAGCGCTTCGCGCATTAGGTATGCAAATGGACAAGCCGAAATACACTGCTAGGATCGAGAATATCTACTTTCTCGCTCGCGTCGGCGAGACACTCCGATGGGCCACGCAAGATATTGCCGACGCGGAGCTTCCCGCGAACATCAAGCACCTCCTCGACAAACTCGATCGCCTCGAAGCACGAGCCAAAGCAAAGCGACAGCGGCCCACAGACGACCCATCCACAAGAGCGACGTAACGCCCGTACTCCCTCACGCCAAATCCCGGAGCACGTCGCTCAGCGCCTCCCCTTGCACAACGAGTTCGTCGAGCGCCTGCGCGAGCTCGTCGCGCTCATCGTCGGTGCCCCAGCTCTTCTCTTCCTCCAGCGCCGCGACCCTCTCGCTGATCAACTCGCGCAACTCGTCCACCTTCTCTTTTAATTCAACTGGCGACAGGAGTTCTCCCGTCATCGCATCCTCCCAACTCGCCGCTCCTCATTCGGTCGCCGATCCTCGGCCGCCACGTCGCCCTGTCAAGGGCGGCACACGCAAGAACGTCCGAGACCACGAAGCGCGGCCGCACAGCGGCACACCCTTGACAGGGCGCCACAGAGCAGCAGCTGCTCCTAGGCTACCGAATGAGGTTGCCCCCGCGCTCCGTGCCAGCGGGCGGTCAAGGCAGCGCCGCGTATCGTTTTTGAGCGTTCCTCCTGCGTCGGCCGCAGTCGTGCCAATCATATTTCTGCCTTTGCTCGCCGCTTTCGCCTCCGAAGCGGACGAGGTTGAAGTGTCGGGGCAATCGTTGCGCAAGGAAAACCGCTGCTTCCATCCTCGATCCACGCAAGATCGGGGCCGCACTCTGAGCGGGCGGCGGCACAACAGAAAATTCATCGTCGACGCCGGTTCAGCAGCCGCCGGCGCAGCTGTGGTGACGGACAGCCTTCTGTCGCGCCGGCGGCATCCCTGCACCTAAGGAGACAATGCGGGACACCGCAACGAGTACCACACCGGTCAATGGAACGACCAGTAGTCAGCGCCTTTGGCGACACGCCGTAGGATGATGCTCAACCGCGCCCGCCTTTCACCACGTCCTTGAAGGCCAGCGCCGCAGTCTCCATGTCGCCGGTCGTGACGTCGAGGTGCGTGACGGCGCGGATCATGCCTCCGTAGGAGGTGCCCATGCGAACGTTTTGGGGCATGAGCGCGGCAACGATATCCTTGGGCTTCAACCCGCTCGACGTAGGATCGATGAAGACGATATTGGTCTCGACCTCGGGGTTCATGATGCGGATGCCGGCCAGGTTGCCGAGCATCTCCGCCAGCCGCCGGGCGTTGCCATGGTCCTCGGCCAGGCGGTCGACGTTGTGATCGAGCGCGTAGAGGCCGGCCGCGGCGAGCATGCCCGACTGCCGCAGCGCTCCACCCAGGCGATGCTTCCACCGCCAGGCCTCGTCGATGAAGGCCCGCGAGCCCGCGAGGACTCCGCCGACCGGGCATCCCAGCCCCTTCGACAGATCGAGCCAGACGCTGTCGCAGGACGCCGCCATGCGTTGCGCGGCAACGCCGCTGGCGACTACCGCATTGAGGATGCGGGCCCCATCCATGTGCATCGCCAGACCATGGCGGCGCGCCGCGTCCGCCACCGCCTCGATGGCCTCGAGCGGCCATACGGCCCCGCCGCCGCGGTTGACGGTCTGCTCGACGGCGAGGAGGCGCGAGCGCGGGCTGTGGCGATTGACGTCGCGGACGGCGGCGTCGACCGCCGCGGCGGTGAAGATGCCGCGCTCAGTCGCCAGCGGCCAGGTCTGCGCGCCCGCGAATGCCGAGCCGCCGCCGGCCTCGGAGGTGAAGATGTGCGCCACGTCGGCCGCGATCACCTCATCGCCTGGCCGGCAGTGCACGAGCAGCGCGATCTGGTTGCACATGGTGCCGGAGGGCAGGAACACCGCGGCTTCCTTGCCGAGAAGCGCGGCGACGCGCTCCTGCAGGGCGTTGGTCGTGGGGTCCTCGGCCTTCTGCTCGTCGCCGACCTCGGCCTCGGCCATGGCCTTGCGCATGGCCGCCGAAGGCCGCGTTGCCGTATCGCTGGAAAGATCGATGAGCCTGTTGGATACCATCGGCGGTACTCCCGGGTGATCGCCACATGGAACCCGTTCTTTTCGCTGCCGACAAGTCCGTTGCCCGGCCGGCGCTCGGGCAGAGCCACGCACTGCACACTTGTGCTAGTTTGCCGCAGCGGGGGAACGGGATTTGGGAGGGAACGATGTTGCGTCCTGGCGCTCTTGTTGGCGTGCCGCTCCTTGCCGCGCTTGCGCTGTTCCAGCCGCCACCCGCCGCGGCGCAGTCCCGCCCCGAGGCCAAGGACATGGCGCTGGTGGGCACCAACGACCTGCAGGCGCGCAGCGCCTATCAGCCGACCATCCACAGCCAAGGCGGCCGCTGGATCGCCTACATCGGCCACCACGGCGGCACCAAGGAGATACCCAAGCCACGCAACCCACTGACCGGGGTGGACGAGTTCAACGGCACGTCCCTGATCGACGTCACCGACCCGCGCCGGCCGAAGTACCTCGGGCACATCCCCGGCGACGAGGGGCTGGCCGAGGACGGCGGCGCGCAGATGGTGCGGGTGTGCGACGGCAAGAGCCTGCCAAGGGGCGATGCCGGCGCCGTCTACATGCTGCGCACATTCGGCAACAAGGCGCACGAGATCTGGAACACCTCCGATCCCGCGAAGCCGAAGCTCCTCACGCGGCTCGAGGGCATCAAGGGCACGCACAAGAACTGGTGGGAGTGCGACACGGGCATCGCCTATCTGGTCTCGGGCGTAGCAGGATGGCGCGTGGACCGCATGACCGAGGTCTACGACCTGAGCGACCCCACCAAGCCGGTCAAGATCCGCGACTTCGCGCTGGTGGGCCAGCAGCCCGGCGCCGCCGGGCCGACGCCGACCCGTCTGCACGGCGCCATCTCGACGGGGCCGAAGGGCAATCGCATCTATTTCGCCTACGGCACCAACGAGGGCGGCGTGCTGCAGATCGTCGATCGCGAGAAACTGCTGAGCGGTCCCAAGGAGCCGACGGTCGAGAACCTGCTCGCTCCGCAGGTCGGCCGGCTCGACATGTCGCCGCTGACCGGCGCGCACACGACCTTTCCGGTGCTGGAGATGCCGGTCGCCGAGTTCGCCAAGGACAAGGTCGGCAAGGTGCGCAACTTCGTGGTCGTCACCAACGAGCAGATCAAGAACGAGTGCCAGGAGCCGCGCCAGTTCGTGTGGATGGTGGACGTGACGGTGGAGCGCTACCCCGCGTCCGTGTCGACCTGGGGCGTGCCGGAGGCCTCGGGCGGCTTCTGCAGCCGCGGCGGACGCTTCGGCACGCATGCCTCCAACGAGAGCTTCACGCCCATCTACTACAAGCGGCTGATGTTCTTCTCGCATTTCAACGCCGGCGTGCGCGCCGTCGACATCCGCGATCCCTATCGCATGAAGGAGGTGGCCTATTACATCCCGGCCGTCACCAAGAGCACCGACAAGCGCTGCATCAAGCTGGAGAACGGCGAGGAGCGCTGCAGGATCGCGATCCAGACCAACAACGTGGAGGTCGACGAGCGCGGCTACATCTACGCCGTCGACCGCGCCAATACGGGGCTGCACATCCTGGAGCTTACCGGTGCCGCCCGGCGGATCGCGAATTTTCCACGGTAGCGCCGCGCTTGTCATCCCGGCCGGAGCGCGAATGCGCTCAGAGCCGGGACCCAGGGCCACGCGCGCCGCCCCTGGGTCCCGGATATTTCGCTCACGCGAAATTCCGGGATGACAAAGTTAACGATACGCCCCGACGTTCTTGACGTTGTCGAGGGGGACGCCGGCCTTGGTCAGTGCGTCGATCAGCTTGGCGCCGAGCAGGTGCGGCTCGGCGATGCGCAGCGACTGCGCGCGGGTGCGTGACGGATCGATCAGCACGAAGGTCGAGCTGTGGTCGACGACGTAGCCCGATCCGCCCTGCGCGACCTTCTCGAAGGAGACGCCGAGGGCCGCTGCCGCCTCCTTGATCTGTGCGACGCTGCCGCCAAGGCCGATCAGGCGCTTGTCGAAGGCTTGCGCGAAGGTGCGCAGCAAGGGGCCGTTGTCGCGCTCGGGATCGACGGTGACGAACAGCGGCTGCACGTGGTCGGCGGCGCGTCCGATCTGGTCGAGGGCATTGGCGAGGATGCTGAGTCCCGTCGGGCACAAGTCGGTGCAATGCGTGTATCCGAAGTAGACGAGCAGCCACTTGCCGGCGAAGTCGGTGCTGCGCACGGCGCGGCCGTCAGCATCGACGAAGGAGAGCGGCCGATCGGGCGCGAGACGGAGCTCCTGGGCCGTCGCCGAACCGATGCACAGACTCAGCATCAGGGCCACGGTCACCTGACCGGCAAGCCACTTTCCGAGGCGGAGGAGTCGCACGTTACCTCCCGGTCCCAGCCTGTCATCCCGGAATTTCGCGTCAGCGAAATATCCGGGACCCAGACGTTCGCATCTCGCCCTGGGTCCCGGCTCGCGGGCTGACGCCCGCGGCCGGGATGACAAGTCACACAGCGCCCGGGCCAGGCTTGCGCACGTAGCCGTAGCGCAGGTTGCTGCGCGCGGGGCCGAGCTGCAGGTACTCGGCCTTCATGGCCTCGAAGCGATCGCCGCGGTCGGTGCGCTTCTGGATGCCGTAGAGGCGCATGTTGTTGCCGCTGAAGATGGCGGTCTTAACCGGGCCCTCCGGACCCCCGAGCGGTTTGAAGCCGTGCTTCTTCTGCATGTCCTCGGGGATCTCGAGCCGGCGCAAAGCCTCGATCTGCCACTGCGGCGAGCCGGTCCAGATGGCATCCGTGCCCCAGCAGATGTGGTCGTAGCCCAGGCCCTTGCCGAGGATGCCCATCAGCGCCGCTCCGAGCCTTGGCTCCGCCACCACGCTTTGCGCGAACAGCTGGCCGACGTCGCCGTAGACGTTGCTGACGCCGAACTTTTCCGGGATCTCGGCGAGGTCGCTGACCCAGCTGCTGCGTCCCGTAGTCT
>Ga0209382_10009952_pt1 | contig 11884 bp, 15 predicted proteins | sample SoiMetdeltSBSDD5_FD_187599 | JGI IMG/M metagenome (GOLD analysis project Ga0209382, IMG submission 187599) | Bulk soil microbial communities from a Populus tree surrounding site in Tennessee, USA - Soil MetaG P. deltoides SBSDD5 (SPAdes) (version 2) | ecosystem: Environmental > Terrestrial >... | reverse complement strand
TGCGGCCGTCTGCGGTTTCGACCGACACGATATGAACAAAGCTCACGCCGTCGTCCAGCTTGAAGCTGGGGTATCGAAGGCCCGCCGGCTGGTCGCGGTGGAGCTGTTCGAACACGTCGCGGATGTACCGTTCGTTCTCAGCTGGTCGGTCGGCCTTGACCTTGTATCGGACCAGCATGCGCTTCATGAGCCGTGCCCTTCCTGGTGCTGGCGCGGCTTGCTCGGGGCGAGCGCGCCGTCTGGTTGGTCGTCGTCGTTCATCGCCGAGCTGCTGTCCCCGGTCGAGGCCACGGCGGCTCGCACCGCCAGCTGCTGATCCACCGGGATGACGACGACGGTGAACGGTGTTCCGGCATCGTCAGACACCTGCGGCAGCGGGCTTCCGAAGTCGTGGCCGCCGATCGCAGCGTTCTCGTAGTACGGTGCGAAGACCATCATGTGCGGGTGCCAGTGGCCGATCCCCGATCCCAGGTTCTGGTCCGCCGACCACATATAGGCGAAGCTCACCGTCTCCCGCCTCGGCAGCGCGCCGGTTGCGTAGGCCGCCTGCACGCCCTCAGCGATCTGATCCGGGCTCTTGCCTTCCATCCCGAGCCTGCTCCGCAACTCGTAGTAGGGCCAGACCGATCGCGCGGCCTGTGGGTCGAAGCAGATCGGCGCTCGGACGCTCGGGTCGTAGACCAGGTCGCGGAACTGCCCGGGGGTGTAGGTCGGCGCGGACCACCCGCGCATGACCAGGCAGACGAAGCCGTTCTCCCCATCACTCGCGACCTGATAGCCGGACTCAGTCAGCACTTTGATGGCGGCCCGGCCCGACACGTTGGCCGGCGCGGCGCTTCTCGCCAGGGCGATCTCGACATCGCGTTGCATCAGGTAGTCGCTGAGCGGCGGGTAGCGCGCTTCGACCTGGGCGCTGCCTGGCACGATCATGGCGAATGCGAGCAGCAGCGCTGCGCACGCCGCGGCACTCCAGGACCTCAGCTTCTTCGCCTCCAGAGGGATGCCCGGGGGGGCATCGATATGAACCATTGGCATGGAGCTCTCCTCTCCGTCGACGCACGCTGCTCGACGTTCGGTCAGGGCGGATGCGTCTACAGATAAGGACTGCCGACGGGTCCGAAACTCATCGGTCCCGTCGGCCCGAGCTCGCCGTTCGCCGGGGAGATGTCGGCCGGCCGTCGCCCTCACGCCGGACGGCGTTCGAACCGACCGAACATCCGTTCATCCGCGCCGACCGCGCCTGGTCGCCTCGACCGGATCGGCCGTCAGTGGCCGACCGGAACGGCGCACTGCGTCGATTCAGCCGAAGCGGCGCACGTCGGCCCACAGGTCGGGCCACGGCCGGCGCGGTCCCCGGCAGACGAAGACCTCCGGGTGGTCCCGGCTCTCCTCATTCCTGACGCCGTAGCGGTTGGTCAGGAAGCCGGCCGGGGCGCACGTTTCGAAGAGGCGCTCCACGGCATCACGGCGGAAGCCCAGGACGATCAGCGTTCGCGGGGGCGGGTCGCCGTAGCCGCGCTCCCAATGGGAGTTCACGCCGCTGATGGCCGCCGGCAATCCGGCCGCCGGGCCGTACAGGTTGACCGCCCCGGCCTCGCCGTAGTTGCCCGCCAGGATGGCGGCATGCTGCCGCTCGTCGGCCGGGATGGCGGCGTAGATGGTCGCCACCGTCTCCACCAGCTCCGGCCAGCCTAGCTGCTCGACGAAGTTGTCATGGAGCTTGCTGGTCACCTCCCACAGGCCGGAGCTCACCGGTGCGACGGGCAGGAAGAAGGCGATCCCCAGTGCCGTGCCCGCCGTCAGGGCCGCGGCCACAGCTCCACGCGCCAGGCGGGCCCGCATCGGGCGCAGGGACGCCGACCAGCGCTCGCCGGCGACGGCTCCGGCGGCGATGAGCATCGGATAGGCCGGCGCGAGATAGTACGACCGCCCCTGCGCGACCAGGAACAGCGCGAAGGGGACGAGGTACATCCAGCCGATCAGGCGATACCGTCGGCCTGCCCGCGAGCGGAGATAGAACCACAGCCCCGCGACCCAGAGCGGGATGGTGACCGGGCTGGCGCTGACGATCAACTGCTCCACCAGGTAGCCTTGCGTCCGCCCGATGGCCACGTCGCGCGCGCGGATGGCCGCCAGGAACTCGAGGGAGACGAAGCCGTGCTGTGCTTGCCAGAGCAGGTGAGGCAGCACGAGCAGCAGCGCGATGATAGCGCCGCCCCAGGCCCATCGGCTGGCGAGGTAGCGGCGCGCGCCGGTCAGGAGCACGCCGGCGGCGAGACCGGCCGCGCAGACGGCCATCGTGTACTTCGTCAGCATGCCGATCCCGAGGGCCGCGCCGATCCCGAGCCACCAACGGGGGTCCTCCGAGCGCAGCAGGCGGATGACGCAGTAGGCGACGACGATCCACCACAGATAGTCGAACCCGACATACTGAAACAGCGCACCCTGGAGCAGCGAGATCGGCGCGACAGCGACCGCCAGGGCCGCGCCGCATTGGGCCCACCGCCCGCCCCCCAGCTCCCGCGCCATCAGGCCGGACAGCACCATCGCCGCGCCCTGGGCCAGCGCGGCGAAGAGCCGCAGTCCGGGCAGTGACGGGCCGAACAGCTCGAGGGCCACTCGGGCGATGGCCGGCGTCAGGGGTGGATAGGCGACGTAGCCCCACGCCAGGTGGCGAGCATCGTCGATGGTGGCCAGCTCATCGCGGTGGAAGCCGTACTGATGGTTCGTGAGCGCGTGTAGGATGACGCGCGCCGACGCCAGCGCCAGCAGGAGGACGAGCCCGCGCTTCGCGTCCGTGAGTGTCACCTGCATCGCCTGCCACTCGCGCCGAAGCTAGATCGCCAGCCGGCAGAAGCCAGGCTCCTTGAGGCCGGCCGCGACGAATTCGTCCAGGCGCCTGGCAAGGATGGTCGTGGAAATCCGATCATCGGCCGGGCGGCGATCCCGGCAGCCCGAACCATGGAAGCACGCTCCTGTCGAAGCGGGTGATGGCGCAGATCCGGTCGCCGGTGAGGGTGAGCACGAGCAGGCCGGTCCCGAAGCGGTTGTCGGCAGGGGCGCGAAGGTAGAACCCGAACGCCGGCTGCCCATTCGCCCGCGTCGGCACCAGGTCATACGGCCGGCCCGGGCCGAAGAGGCCGGCGTAGAAGCGGCCCACGAGGTCGCGGCCCTGGTACTCGAGGGGAATGGGTGGCATGGAGATGGAGACATCGGCGGTGAGCAAGGCGACCAGCGCGTCGACGTCGCCCGACTCGTAGGCGTGGACGAACTCTGCCACGAGCGCCTGCTCGACGGGTGAGTCGGGCGCGGGAGGCGGTTCGCGCTCGGCGGTCGGCGGCAGGCGGCGCTGCAGGCCGGTGCGGGCCCGTTTGAGCGCGCTGTTGGCCGATTCGACGGTCGAGTCGAGCATGGCGGCCACCTCGTTCGCGTGGTAGCCGAGGACATCGCGCAAGATGAGCACGGCGAGCTGGCGAGCGGGCAGGGCCTGCAGTGCGGTCACGAAGGCCAGGGAGATGGCCTCGCTCTGTTCGTAGCGGGCCTCCGGACCGAGCGGCAGGTCGATCGCACCCTCGAGGAGGGCGTCGGGATACGGCTCGAGCCAGGCGACCTCGCCGAGCCGGGTCGGCTCGGGCGGCTCGACGTCGGGGATGGGCCACGCCATAGGCGGGCGTCGGCTGGCTGATCGAAGCGTGTTGAGGCACCGGTTGGTGGCGATCCGGTAGAGCCAGGTCCGGATCGAGGCGCGTCCGTCAAATCCTCCGAGACCTCGCCAGGCAGACAACAAGGTGTCCTGGAGGGCGTCCTCGGCGTCCTGGAGCGATCCGAGCATCCGGTAGCAGTGCACCTGCAGCTCTCGCCGGTGCGGCTCGGTCAGCGCGCGGAACGCGTCGCCGTCCCCGGCCCGCGCCCTGGTGATCAGGTCAGTAGCCGCCACGCCACGCTCTCGTCAGGCGCTCACCCGTGTCTCCGTCCAGTATACGCACCGGCCGAGCCGTGAGCTGGGGTGGAGCGAGCGCCCACTTTCCCGATGTCGCGGTGTCCATATGAGTGACCGCACGATTTCGCCCCCAGAGGCGAGCGGGGTCACTCGTTCATGAACATCGCTTCTCGGTGGATGAGCGGCCGACCCTGACACGAGAAGGAGACGAAGCTATGACGCTCGACGCCCCAGTCACTGATCTCGACAGCCGATTCAGCAGCCCGGGCGCCACGGCATTGCCGTGGCAGGAGGCCGAGCAACACCTCCAGCAGGCGGGCGTGTACTGGCTGTCCACCGTGCGGCCCGAGGGACGGCCGCACGTCGCGCCGCTGATCGCGGTCTGGCTGGACGGCGCGCTCTACTTCTGCACCGGTCAAGGCGAGCGCAAAGCGAAGAACCTGGCGATGAACCCGCGGGTCGCCATCACGACGGGCCACAGCAGCCTCAGCGAGGGACTCGACATCGTGGTCGAGGGCGAGGCGGTGGTGGTGAACGACGACGCCAGGGTGCGTCGCGTGGCGGACGCCTACGCGGCGAAGTACGGGGAAGGCTGGCGCATCGCGGGCCTCGACGGCGTCCTCGTCTTTGAAGTGACGCCAACCACGGCGTTCGGTTTCGGCCGGGGCGACGCGAAGAGTCCACCCCCGGGCGGACAGTTCAACCAGACCCGCTGGCGCTTCGAGGCCGCGTCGGCGGGTGAGCGGTGACGATGCGAGCCTGCTCGAAACGACGTTCGCAACGCCGGCCGGCGTGACTACTCTCCCGCACCGCGTCGCACCACCGGTATGGACACCGGCCGAGGGCAACCTGGGCGGGCGATGGATCGCCACGCTGTAGCGACAGGAAAGAGAGAACACGATGACCGGCGACACGAAGGGAGAGCAACGATGATCGATCACAAGATCGGAACAGGTGAAGAGTGGCTTGCGGCCCGGCAGAAGCCCAGGGATTCGACGATCGTGGATCCCGCGGTGCACCAGGTCGTATTCGAGAATGACCACGTTCGGGTGATCGACGCACGTGCCGCTCACGGATGGAAAAGTGCGATGCACTCGCACCGGCCGATGCTCGTCATCGTCCTCGGTTCCGGCCGGCAGAAGGTGACCTCGCCGGATGGGAAGGCGCAGATCGTGGATCTGAACCCCGGCGCCGTGGTGTGGCAGGAGGATGCGTTTGATCACGCCTGGGAACTGCTGGCGGGCGAAGTGCGTGTGCTCTTAGTCGAGGTCAAGTCAGCCGACGCCGCCGCGGCGAAGCCGTCACCGTAAAGGCGTCGGGATCCAGAACAAAGACGGAGCACGAACGTGCTACTTGAAGACAAGAACGCCGTGATCTACGGAGGCGGCGGCGCAATCGGCGGCGCCGTGGCGCGGGTATTCGCCAGGGAAGGCGCACGGGTCTTCATCGCCGGGCGGACCGTCGCCAGACTCGACCGAGTTGCGCGCGAGGTCGCGGCCGTGGGAGGCGCGATCGAGATCACTCCCCTGGACGCGCTCGACCAGAACGCCGTACATGCGCATGCCGCGGCGGTTGCGGCCAAGGCCGGCGGCATCGACATCGCCCTCAACGCCGTGAGCTTCATGCACGATCAAGGAACGACGATCCACGAGCTCTCCCTGGACGACTTCATGCTCCCGATCGATCGGTTCCTGCGCGCCCAATTCATCACGACGAAAGCCACTGCGGCGCATATGGGGAAGAAGCGTCCCGGCGTGATCCTGACGCTGTCCACCCCGGGGGGCAGCCTGGCCGCCGCCGGGCACCTGGGACACTGCGTCAGCGTCGCCGGGATCGAGATGTTTACCCGGGTCCTCGCTGCGGAGCTGGCGCCCGACGTTCGCGTGGTGTGCATCCGCCCGCACGCCATCGCGGACGCGCCGGAGGCGGGCTCGTATACGCGGTCGCTGTTCGCTCCGAAGGCAGCCGCCGCGGGCCTCTCAGTGGAGCAGTGGATGGCGGGCGCCGCGGAGAGCACCGCCTTGAAGCGTCTGCCCACGCTTGAGCAGGTGGCGGAAACGGCCGCGTTCCTTGCATCCGACAACGCAAACGCCATGACGGCGACAGTCGTCGACCTTACTTGCGGCGTCGTCGCCAGCCGATGAGGTGGCTCGTGCCGCCACGACGAGCACAGAACTGAGGAGAATGAGATGAAGATCGCAGACAAGACCGTTCTCGTGACCGGGGCCAATCGCGGTCTCGGGCGAGCACTGGTCGAGGAGGCCTTGAGACGCGGCGCCAGGCGGGTCTATGCCGGTACGCGCACGCCCCTGGCCCCCTCAGACGAGCGCGTCACGCCCCTGACCCTGGACGTGACCGACGCGGCGCAGATTCAGGGGGCGGTCGAGGGCGTCGAATCGCTCGACATCCTGATCAACAACGCCGGCCTGGCGCTCTACGACGACCTCAGCGATCGGGCCGTGCTCGAACGGCACCTCGCCGTCAACCTCTTCGGTCCGTACGGCGTGACCCAGGCCTTCCTGCCGTTGCTGGCTCGTTCTCGGGGAGCCATCGTCAACGTGCTGTCGGACTCGGCCCTGGCCCCCGTGCCGATCGTCGCGGCCTACTCGATCTCGAAGGCCGCCGCGTTCGCCATGACGCGGTCGCTGCGAGCTCTCCTGGCCGTACGCGGTGTGAGCGTGCATGCCGTCTTGCCCGGCCCGATCGACACCGACATGAGCCGAGATTTCGACGCACCGAAGAGCTCGCCGGAGTCCGTCGCTCGCGCCATTCTGGAAGGAGTGGAGAGCGGGGAGGAAGACATCTTCCCCGATCCCATCTCAGGGTCCATGGCCGAGAGCTGGCGCAACGGCGCGGCCAAGGCACACGAGCGTCAGCGCGCGGCGCTCGTAGCACAGAGCGTCGAGTCATAGACAAGCAAAAGGCAGCTCGGCACCGATGAGTTCGGGCCCGGGCGGCGGTCTCCAATGAGTAGAGGCCGTGTTCGGTCGATTGCAGGGAGGCTCCATGAATGAGCTAACAGGGAAAAAAGCGCTGGTGGTTGGCGCCAGCCGGGGGTTGGGGCGCGGGATTGCTGAGGCTTTCAGTGCCGCCGGAGCGACCGTCGTCGCGGTCGCTCGAGACGGCCCGCGCCTGGCCGAGCTCGCCCGCTCCGGACCAGGCATGGTGGCCGAGGTCGCCGACGCGACGGACCCGGCGGTCGCCGAGACGCTTCTCGAGCGCCATCAGCCCGACGTCCTGGCGCTGGTCGCCGGAGCGGCGCCCCTGCAGGGCCGGCTGCAGGACCACACCTGGGAAACCTTCTCCGCCAACTGGAACACCGACGTTCGGATCGGCTTTCACTGGCTTCGTAAGGTGCTGTTGCTGCCGCTCGAGCCCGGCAGCCGGGTCCTGGTCATGAGCAGCGGCGCGTCGCTCGGGAGCTCGCCGCTGAGCGGCGGCTACGCCGGCGCCAAAGCCACGCTGCGCTTCATGGCCGACTACGCCGGGCAGGAAGCTGGGCGCGCCGGGCTGGACATCAGCGTCACCGCGGTGCTGCCGCGGCTCACGAGCGCGACCGATCTGGGGCGCCCGTTCGTCGCCGCCTATGCAGCGCGCGCCGGCATCACGGAAGCGCAGTTCCTGTCACAGCTGGGCCCGCCCGTCACGCCGGCCGCGGCCGGCCTGGCCTTCGTGCAGCTGGCGACGGCCGAGCCGGCCAGCATGGCACCGGCGTATTTCCTGACCGGCGACGGGGCCCAGCCCCTGCCGTAGACCGAAACGCCAGGCCGAGATCGACTCCACGCCGAACGCGCCCGAGGTGGCCCACCACGCCTTCCAGGGCGAGCTCGACCACCTGATCGACTGCATCCGGGCGAACCGCGTCTCGATCGTCAACGTCAAGGACGCGGTCAAGACGCACGAGATCATGTTCCCGGCCGAGCTCTCCGCCCACGAGGGCCGGCCGGTGGAGCTCCCGCTGCCCCGCTAACCGGCCGCCACGGGCACGCGCTCGGCGAGCTGCGCCATCATCTCGCGCGCGTAGCCGAGCGGGCCGGCGACCTCCGGCCCGGCCTCCCGCGGGGATACGCCTGGAATGCGTGCCAGCGTGCTACCTCCTCGGCACATGTGTCACATCCGCCCGTGCTCGGACGTCAACACTATGACGACGCTCGACGAGGGGCTGTGACCGGTGACCGAGCTCGACTGGCTGGCCGAGCGGTTCGAGCAGCAGCGCGACCACCTGCGCGCGGTGGCGTACCGGATGCTCGGCTCGCTGCCTGAGGCGGAGGACGCCGTCCAGGACGCCTGGCTGCGGGTCAGCCGCTGCGACACGAGCGGGATTGAGAACCTCAGCGGGTGGCTGACGACGATCACGGCCCGCATCTGCCTCGACGCGCTGCGGGCGCGCCGGGCGCGGCGCGAGGAGCCGATCGTCGAGGGTGCGCCCGAGCCGGTCGCGGCCGGCGTCGACCCGGGCCAGGAGGCCGAGCTGGCCGATTCGGTCGGTCTGGCGATGCTGGTCGTGCTCGAGACGCTCGCGCCGGCCGAGCGGCTCGCGTTCGTGCTGCACGACATGTTCGACGTGCCGTTCGAAGAGATCGCCCCGATCGTCGGCCGCTCGCCGACCGCGGCGCGCCAGCTCGCCAGCCGCGCCCGGCGGCGGGTGCGCGGCGGCGAGGCGCCGCCCTGGCGCGACCTCGACCGCCAGCGCGAGGTGGTCGAGGCGTACCTGGCGGCCGCGCGCCGGGGCGACTTCGAGGCGCTGCTGGCGGTGCTCGACCCGGAGGTCGTCTTGCGGGCCGACGCGGTGGCGTTGCGAGCCGGCGCGCCGCGCGAGCTGCGCGGCGCCGACGCCGTGGGCCGAGGCGCGCTCGCCGCCGCGCGTGGCGGCGGCTTCGCCCGCCTGGCGCTCGTCGACGGTCGCCCCGGCCTGATCGTGGCGCCGCGCGGCCGGCTGCGGCTCGCGCTCGCTTTCGAGGTCGCGAACGGGCGGGTCGCCGCGATCGACGTGATCGGCGACCCCACGCGCCTCGCCGCGCTCGCGGTCGCCGTCCTGCCCGACCGCGAAATAGTCACTCGATGGCCAGCTCAATCGTGAGGTCGAGGACGAGTTGGCCCTCCGGTTGGTATCGCTGGACCACGTGTGCTGAGGTTTCTGCCGGTGGTGGCGCCCGGTGGTTTCTACGAGTGCCTGGCGTTGCGCCGTGCCTCGTGCTGGTGGGCTTCGGAGAGCGGTTGGCCGGCGAGCCGGGCGGCGATGAGGCTGGTGAAATTCGGGCATTCCACGAAGTGTTCGTGGGGGCAACGCAGCGCGTGTTCGATCGCCTCGCGGGCGGTCTGGGCTTTGGCGATCTGCTCGTCGAGCTCGACCAGCTTGCGCTGCGCGAGCCGTCGCCAGCCGCCGTGTTCGCCAGCGCGCGACGCCATCAGGGTCTTCTCCTCGGCGAGCGAGAACCCGACGTCGCGCAGGAGCAGGATCATGCCGACGAGCCGGACCGCCGATTCGGGGTAGCGCCGCTGCCCCGAGACCCTGACGGGCGCCGGCAGCAAGCCGAGCTCTTCGTAGTAGCGCAGGGCCGAGGTGGCAACACCGGCGCGGCGCGCCAGCTCCCCGATGGTCAGCAATCGCTCGGACATCTTGACTTCAAGTGTACTTGAAGGGGTAGACCATCAGCCATGGAGACCAACCGCCCGCCGGACCTGGCAACGACGTCAGGGCTCTGACGAGGTTCGGGGCCCAGACCTGGCCAGATGACCCTGGGGCCGGGCAGCAGGGGGCCGCTTCGGCGCCGGCCGCCATGTACCTTGTATACGAATTACTTGTATACTAGTCGTATGGCAGTGCGCCGCGCCGTCTCCACGCTTCGCAAGCCCTGGTACGCCGACCACCTCGCCGCCGGTCGGCCCGTCGGCATCCGCTGAGCCGTCATGGAACGCATCGAGGCGTGCATCAGCTTCCTGCTCGGTAAGGCGTATCAGCAGGTGAACCAGGACGCCAGACAGCGGCTTGCGCCGTACGGCGTCACGCCGGTCCAGTATGCGCTGTTGAAGCTGCTCTGGCAGCACGATGGTCAGAGCGGCGTCGCGCTGGGCGACCGACTGCGATTGGACAGCGCCACGGTCACCGGCCTCCTCGACCGCCTCGGCAGGGCCGGCCTGATCGAGCGTCGCCCGGACCCGCACGACCGCCGCGCAAACCTGATCTACCTCACCGACCCGGGCCGGTCGCTCGAAGTGCCGCTCGACCGCGAGATGGACGCCCTGAACGCGGACCTCTTCGGCCGGTTCGATGCCGTCGACGCCGAGCGCCTCCGAGCACTGCTTGCGCGGATCGGGCGCCTGCCGGAGGTGGCTCCCGAAGGAGTAGCTCGTGACCGCTGAGGCCGTGACCTTTGACACCAGGGTCGCACTGCTGGTGCGCGATGACCTGCCGGACTGGCAGAAGCTCAACGTCGTGGCATTCCTGGCCACCGGCATCGCCGGTGCCGCCCCTGAGGCACTCGGCGAGCCGTACGAAGACGCCGCGGGCCGGCAGTATGCCCGCCTGCTCGGCCAGCCGATGTTGGTGTTCGCAGCGTCGGGCGCCGACCTGTTGAAGGCCCGCGACGTCGCCCTGGCGCGCGAGCTCACGATCGCCGCCTACGTCGCCGCGATGTTCAAGACCGGCCACGACGTCGCCAACCGCGCGGTCTTCCGGGCCGAGCCTGCCGACGCCCCGGACCTCGTCGGGGTCGCCGTGCGCGGGCGCCGGAAGGACGTCGAGCGGGCGACGCGCGGCCTGAAGCTCCACACGTAGCCATCTCGAACCCATGAGCCTTCTGATCCTCGACCTCGACGATGTTCTCAACGGTCCCACAGGTGGTGGCGCCGACCATCTGGTTGGGTCGGATCTGCCAGCGGAAGCAGGCGCGGGAGCATGTCCAGGGGTGGTCGGCGTTCGAAGTCGTTCCCTGCGGCCAAAGCGATCTCCGCCGTCGTCGGCGCGGAAAGGTCGCAACTGGGTTAGATTCAGAACGGGCTCAAGGAGCTCAAGGTGTGAGATCCAGAGCAGCCCGGCCATGCTCGACGTCTGCTGGGACTGACACGTGGTCGTGCACGATCAGCCAGACGCCATCAATGTGGCGGAAGCACGCCGTCCAACGCAGCCACATGTCAACCGGACCGCCGGGGAGCGTGACGTTGATGTGGTTGAGGCTATGAACGAAGGCCAGCTCGCCGTGCGTCGTCACGTTCAGGTCATGTACCTCGTACGCAATGGGGCCACGGAGTGTGGCGAAGGCTGCTTGCCAGGCGCGACGTTTACCATCGGCCCCGACGTATCGCAGGGGCGGAGTGAGATCGAATGAAACGAGGTCTGGTGCGTAGATGGACGTGATGCGGTCGATGTCCTTCTCGCGAATCGCCTTCACCAGGTCCTCTACACGCTGCCGAATGAGAGCTTCAGCCACGGCTTCCTCCTTCAGCTTTCTCACCTGGGCGCGTCCGTTCTTGGTCGCGTCTACCCATGTGACGCGTGGCGAGGCATGGATGTGACAGCCCTAATCATCCCGGCTTGACGTACCCAGGTAGCCGCGCCCGGTTCTCGACGCCGCTCGTGCCGGAGCGGCTGAGGTGGCGCCAGGCTTCCTGCGCGGCGTCGTCCGCTTCGCTCTGCGAGCCGAGCATCCGGTAGGCCACGCCCGCAGGTGGGCTCGGTGCTCCTCGAACCGCTCCGCTGGCCGGTCGTGCTCATCCACCGGTCACATTCCCTCGACCTGATCCGTCATGGCAATGACGGACGGAACCGGCCTTACGGGACGAGGAGATCGCCGATGTGACGAGGAGATCACGCTCGAGCCTGGTCGTTCAACGTCCCGGTGCAGCAACGGCACCGGAATACTCCTGGAGGAGAGCACTCATGCAAGCACGGACGAGTCACCCCGCGATGATCGTTCCTGACGCCATGCAGGCGCTGCAGGCCCT
>Ga0209382_10009951_pt1 | contig 11885 bp, 8 predicted proteins | sample SoiMetdeltSBSDD5_FD_187599 | JGI IMG/M metagenome (GOLD analysis project Ga0209382, IMG submission 187599) | Bulk soil microbial communities from a Populus tree surrounding site in Tennessee, USA - Soil MetaG P. deltoides SBSDD5 (SPAdes) (version 2) | ecosystem: Environmental > Terrestrial >... | reverse complement strand
CCCGTCGGTTCCGGCGGGGGCGCACGCTATGCGGTAGCCGCCCGGAAGCACCTGGTACGCGAAGGGATTGCCCTGCGGGTCCAGGATGGCCGAGGGCCTGAGGAGGTGGGCGGTCACCAGGTACTTCAGGTTCTCCGGATAGCCCCGGTTCAGCAGGTAGTAGACCTGGATGGCGAAATCGATCCGCTGCATCCGGCTCCTGGCAATGTCATCGCGGATCGACCGCACCTCGCTACCGCCGATCAGGGGTGTGAGGTAGGGAACCACCGTCTGGCTTCCGAACAGGCCCGCGACGATCGTCTGGCCGCGGCGCGCCAGAAGGCCGGCCGCCCCCACGACGAGGACGAGATAGCCGATGGCGAGGATGGCCTTGGGAAGGACCCGCGGCGACCTGCCGCTGGGGGCCGCCGCGGGCGCCGCCGCGGCCTTGGGACGGGCCGCCGCCACCTCCTCCACGAGCATGCGGCTGATCAGGTCGTAGAGAATCCGGCAGGTGTCGAACTCGCTCAGCGGGCACCGATCGATGATCTCCTGGACCGTCCGCCGGCCGTCGACCAGGCTGTGGACCTTGCGCTCCTGGTCGCTGAGCGTCACGCCGCGGGCGGCCTCGTCGTCCTTCGAGGCCGCCGCTCCCTTCGCTCCCGCCGCGATCTCCACGTTGGCGTGCCGGAACACGGACGAGAAGGACCGGATCCCCTTCTCGATCATCGGCCATTCGTCCAGGATGCGCGCCCCCTCCATGAGGATGCTCTCCGCCGACATCGGCGAAACGTATTCCGTGTCGTATTCGACGCGCTCCTCCTGGGAGAAGTCGTACTCGCCGTCCCGCCAGCGGAACAGCCGGTAGACCATCTGGCTGATCTGGATATGCAGGGCGTCGCGAAGGCCCTCCGGATCGATGAACTTGTTCTCCACCAGGATGTTCCCCATCCGCTTGAGGGTGCTCTTCTGGACCTTCAGCGCGGACTGGAGCTGCGCCTCGGTGATGCGTCCCGACTTGACCAGGACCGTCCCGAGACGATCCTCCAGGCGCCTGTGCAGCGCGTCGGCGGAGACGACGCCGCCGTCCACGAAGGACACGGTGACGACCTCCTTGTTGTTCTTGAGGGTCAGGACCCCGGTCTTCTTCTGGATGCCGATGAGCTGGAAGATGTCGGCCAGGCTGAAGTCCTTGAGCGTTCCCTTAAGCGCCATGGCGGGTCACTCCGGCACCGATTCGTGGGACGTCAGGTTCCCCAGGAGCCATGCGAGCCCCGCCGCGATCCCCGGCACGGCCAGGGACAGGATGCCCGGGCCGCCGATCGCCACGGAGGGAACGAGCAGCTGGTCGCGCAGGAGCAGGCTCAGCCAGGCGGCGACCCAGACGACGAGGACGAGCGCGCCGAACAGCGTCCGCCCCCCCATGATGTGGCCGCCGCCCGGCACGACCAGGCTGAGGACGCGCTCTCCGATCCAGACCGTGCGGCGGTGGCGCACCACCTCCTCCATCTTCTGGTTCTTGATGTTCGGCGCCAGCCCGTCGCGGAGGATGAAGAGGTGCATGCACTGCGAGCAGTGATCGGGGTGCCTGGTGGCGACCTGGCAGCGGCGGCAGTAGGCGCGGCCGCAGCGGCGGCACCGCCTTGTCGTGACGGCGCGCGGCGCGATGAGGAGCCCCGGCAGGAACAGCGCCAGCGCCAGGCCGGCCCCGCCGGCCAGAGTCGCCGGCGCCCGCAGCGCCCGCCCCCACGCGGCGCGCAGACCCTCGTCCAGCCGGAGCAGGAACACGCGTCTCCAGATCTCGGCCGACGCGTAGCCGACGTCCATGGGCGTCCTGCGGGCGCGCCCCTCGTTCCCCTGCGCCAGGAGCTCCGTGACCAGGGCGTCGTCGATCCGGCGGGCGGCCTTCAGCTCCGCATCCGCCGACTCCAGGTGAAACGCCTCCAGGTGCGCCAGGTGGCTGTTGTAATGCGCGATGGCGAGCGACGGGCTGGCCTCCCCCGCCTTCTTGTAGAAACCCTGCGCGATCGCGAACTCCTGCCGGAGGGTGTGCAGGTTCGCCAGGTTCACCATGGCGCGCGCGTGCCCCGGATCGATCTTGAGCGTCCGATGGTACATCGCCATCGCCTCGTCGAACCGCCCCGCCATCCGGTGCATCGACCCGAGGAGGAACGGAAACATCGGATCGTCCGGATGGTCCTGGGCGAGCGTCCTCAGGGCGCGCTCGTCCTGCAGGTCGTATCCTCCGCGGCTCGAGCGGATGAGGGCCCTGGCGCCCGGGTCCACGGACGTGCCCGCGATCCATTCCATCAGGCAGCCGGCCGGACCGGCCCCGAAGAGGACGAGCAGCGCGACGAGGGCGACGATCCGCTCGGCCCTCTTCAAATAGGGGAACATCAGCGCCGCCCAGGCCGTCAGGAGCCACACCAGCGGCCCGAACAGCAGGACGGGCAGGGCCAGGATGCCCCACCCGGCCAGGCGGGCCGTTTCGTCCGTCAGGATCCCCGGGAAGCGCTCTCTCAAGTCGTGCGCGAACGAGGGGGCCGTCCTCAGGCAGAGAAGGAGGAGCGCGGCGGCCGTCCCGAAGCAGAGGGCCAGGTACAGGACCAGGAAGGCGTTGCCGCCGCGCTGATACATCGAGCCGACGTCGCCGAGCGCCACCCGGAGGGCCGAGGCGCCCTCGCGCATCGCGCCGCGCAGATCCCGATCGCCCCGGAGGAGGGCCAGCGCCAGTCCCCGGTGCGCCGCGGCGAGCGACGGGTCGAAGCTCGCGGCGAGGCGGAATCCTTCGGCCGCCTTCCGATATTGCCCTTCGTCCAGGTCCTTGCGGGCGTCCGCCAGGAAGGCGCCGGCGATCTCGGGTGCGGCGCGCAACCCTTCGCGGTGCATGAACTCGAGGGCGTTATCGACCTGGCGCGCGGCCTCCGCCGTCTCGCCGCGACGGACCAGCGCGCGCTGCTTGAACCACAGGTCGGCGAGCACTTCGCGCGCGTTCACGCCGTCCTGGGGAGACACGGCGGCTTCGAGCGGCCGCGCGGCCGTGAGCCCCTCGACCGGCGGCGCCACCGTGCCCGGATCCTGGATCAGGGGACGGTTGGGATCGATGATGATGACCTCGGGCTCCTGGGCGCGCAGGGCGACGGCCAGCACCGCCGCCAGCAGGCCCGTCCCGAGGGCCAGCCAACGGCCTGCGCGTCGCGTCATGCAGCGCCGATGCCCGGCCATGCGCAAGGAGTCTTCGGTGGGCTCACGAGCTCTTCGAGGGCTTTTTCTTCTGGAGGTTCACCACCGCCAGCTTCAGATCGTAGACGAGTGAATCGAGCAGGCGCGACTCGTCGGGCGTCAGGTTGCCGCGGGTCTTGAGCTGAAGCGCGGCCAGGAGCTCGATGACCTGCCGCGCGCCGTCGAGATCCACCTCCACCTGTCCCGTGAAGGGGCTGGGCATCTCGCCGAGATTCGCGGCGGCGGTGGCCGCGAGATTCCGGACCAGGTTGATGAACTGCGCCGAGGCGGCCTGCTCCTCGCGGGACAGCGGCGCGGCGGGCGCCCGAGGGCCCTCGGCCGTGGCGACCCGGCCGCCGGGCGCGACGTCCTTGACGGGCTCGTCGACGGGTCCGTCGGGCGTGCGCCTCTGGCCGTCGGACGTGAAGGTGCGGCGATCGATGACCCGGATGTCCTCCCGCTTCTTCTCGTCCTTTCGTTCCATCGTCGCGGAATATCTCCTCTCGCCGGCTGGGCGCGGATGGTAGCACCCCGGCGCGGAGGAACACAAGCCGTTGCCGCACGCGTGTAGGGAGTTCATGATGTGTCTGCTATTCGTAGCAAGTGAAGTGTCCGCTTTCGCGGGGGGTGATACACACGGTCACTGTGGAGGTGGCCATGTGGTTTTCACTTCCCGCAGTGGAGCGGGCGATGACGATACAGGACGTGATGACGCGAGCGATGAGCGGGGAGTACACCTGGCTGCAGGCGGCGGAGATCCTGGGGATGAGCCCGCGGTCCCTGCTGCGCTGGCGGGGCCGCTATGAGCGGAAGGGGTACGACGGGCTTCTGGACCGGCGCCGCTGTGTGCCGTCGCGGCGGCGTGCGCCGCTGGCCGAGGTGGAGCGGGTGCTGCGGCTGTATCGGGAGACGTACCAGGGGTTCAACGGCCGGCACTTTCACGAGATCGCCCGCCGGGAACATGGGGTGACGCTGTCGTACAGCTTCGTGAAGAAGGCTTTGCAGACGGCGGGGTTGATGCGCAAGTACCGGCCTCGAGGACGGCATCGGCGGCGCCGGGAACCCCGCGCCTGCTTTGGCGAGATGTTGCACATCGACGGCAGCCCGCACGCCTGGCTGGCCCGTGCGCCCGAGCAGCGCCAGGTGTTCATCGGCGTGGTGGACGATGCCACCTCGCACGTCCTGTTCGGGCAGCTGTTCGAGTCCGAGAGTGCCTGGGCGGTGATGGTGGCCTTGGACGCGGTGGTCCGGAAGCACGGCGTGCCGGCATCGGTCTATAGCGACCGCGCCGGCTGGGCGGTTTACACGCCCAAAGCCGGCGGTCCGTACGACCCGGAGCGCCTGACCCAGGTGGGACGGGCCTTCCGACGGCTGGGGGTTGAGCACATCCTGGCCTACTCGCCTCAGGCGCGGGGCCGAAGCGAGCGCCTCAACCGCACCTTCCAGGGCCGGCTGGTGAACGAGCTGCGGCTCGCAGGCATCGACACCATCCCCGAGGCCAACCGGTATCTCGGGGCGCGCTTCCTTCCGACGCACAACACGACCTTCAGCCGGTCCCCGAGGGATCCGCAGTCCGCCTTCGTCCCTCTGGGGCGTGTCGACCTGGACCAGGTCTTCTGCCATGAAGAGCCGCGCATGGTCGGCCGGGACAATACGGTGTGCCTCGACGGCATCCGCATGCAGCTCGACAAGCAGCCGGGACGGCGTACCTGTGCCGGATTGCACGTCGTGCTCCGCCGGCACCTGGATGGCACCCACTCGGTCTGGCACGGGCCGCGCCTGCTCGGCACCTTCGACCCCCAGGGCCAAGCGCGCAGGGTTCGGCCTGTGGAAGCTGCCGGTCCTGTGGACGCTGGAAAGCGCGCCCACAAGGACCTTGGACGCCTGCTGAACCCCGCAGGCGTCCACAGCTCCCACAAGGCCACTGCCACCACCACTCTCTAACTTCCAGGAAAGGGGGACAACCCAAAACCGGACAGATCACTTGTCAAACCAGATCGGACACTTCACTTGTCAACAACACAGACACAGGCGCACAGCCGGCAGGCACGAGATGCAAGGACCGCGGCGCGGAGGCATCCCCCACCGTACGTCGCGGCCCGGGGTGCCGCGCCTGCCCTTGCCGGGCCGTCTGAGACCTCGCGTCCCGGGACCCGCCGCGCGTTTTTTCAGCGCGGCGGGCGGACGCGAGGCGAAGAGCGAGGGGAGGCCTCGCGCCAGCGAGGCCGGACCCGTGCCCGGCAAGGGCAGGCGCGGCACCCCGGGCCGCAACGAGCAGATGGGGATGCCTCCGCAGTGGGGGCTTTACTGGTTGTAGCCCTTCGGATGGGCACGCAGAAACTTCCAGGCCGTCTCGATGATGGACTCGAGATCGGGGAACTTCGGCTCCCAGCGCAGCTCCTCGCGTGCCTTGTCGGAGGACGCCACCAGGGTCTCCGGGTCTCCCGGACGCCGCGGCGCCTTCCGTATCGGGATCGGCTTGCCGGTCACGCGTCTCGCCGCCTCGATCACCTGGAGCACCGAGAACCCGGACCCGTTCCCCAGGTTGAACGCCGAGGCGCCCCCCTCCACCTCCAGGCGCTCCAGCGCGCGGACGTGGGCGTCCGCCAGGTCGAGGATGTGGATGTAGTCGCGCACGGCGGTGCCGTCCGGCGTCTGGTAGTCGGTCCCGAACACCGGCACGGGCTCGGACCCGAGCGCCGCCCGGAGCACGTTCGGCACCAGGTGCGTCTCCGGGTCGTGCACCTCGCCGAGCGTTCCGTCCGGAGTCGCCCCCGCGGCATTGAAGTAGCGCAGCGCCACCGACGACAGCCCGTGGGCGGCGTGGTACCAGCGCAGCGCCGTCTCCAGGGCCAGCTTGGTCTCGCCGTAGGGGTTCGTCGGTCGCGTCGGGTGGCTCTCGTCGATCGGCAGCGCGATCGGCTCCCCGTACACCGCGGCGGTCGACGAAAAGACCAGCCGCCCCACTCCCCGCTCGAGCAGGACATCGAGCAGCGCCAGGGACCGCACCAGGTTGTTGCGGTAGTAGAGGGAAGGGTCCTGGACCGACTCGCCGACCAGACTGGAGGCCGCCAGGTGAATGACCGCCTCGATCCTGCGGCCGGCGAGGAGCTCGGAGACCAGCCGGGAATCCCCGATGTCTCCGACGACCAGCTCGCACTCTCCGGCCGCCTCGCGGTGCCCCTTGCTCAAGTCATCGATGAGGGTGACCGTGTGCCCGCTCTCGACGAGCCGGCGCGCAACGACCGAGCCGATGTACCCCGCCCCGCCCGTGACCAGAAGCCTCACGTCGTCTCCCCATAGAAGACCTGCTCGAGGATCAGCCCCGATGCCGGCGCGACCGGACCGGCGAGCCTTCGATCGCGGCCGGCCATGATAGCCGGGATCGCGGCGGCATCGAGCCGGCCCCCGCCGACCCAGATGAGCGTTCCCGCCAGGGTGCGCACCATGTGTCTGAGGAACCCGTCACCCACCACGCGGAAGGTGATCCGGCCGTCTTCCTCATCCACCTCCGAGACCCGCAGCGTCCGGACCTTGTTCTCGATCGGAGAGGCCACCGGGCAGAAGGAGGTGAAGTCGTGGGTCCCGAGGAGGTGGCGCGCGGCGGCGCGCATCGCGACGGCGTCGAGCCGTCCCCGCACCGAGACGACGAACGGCGCCTCGAACGGCGACACCACATCGGCGCTCACGATCCGGTAGCGGTATTCCTTGCCCCGTGCGTCGGCACGGGCGTGGAACGACTCCCCGACCTCGTCGGCCTGCATCACCGCGATGTCCGCCGGGAGCAGGGCGTTGAGGCCGCGCACGAGTCCCGCGGGGGGGATGCGCGATTCGGTCAGGAAATTCGCGACCTGGCCTCGGGCGTGCACGCCGGCGTCGGTCCGGCCGGCTCCCGCCAGCCGGATCGGTCCGCGCAGCATGCGGGAGGCGCGATCCTCGAGCACTCCCTGGACGGTCGGGGTCCCCGGCTGCACCTGCCAGCCGGCGTAGCGCGTTCCGACGTACGCGACGACCATCCTGAGATTGCGCATGCGCGTTTGACCCGGTGCCGAACGGCCGCTATAATTTCGCGCCCTTCAGGACGCTGCGCTATGGTATCAGTGAGGTGACGATGAAGAGCCGCCGCTCGCGCATTCCGCTGTACTTCCTGGCCGCCGCCATCACCCTGGGGGCCGGGGCGGTCGACTACAAGCTCCCGAACAAGGACTGGGGGAAGGGCCCCGTCAAATGGATCATGACCGACGCCGAGGAGAAGGCGTGGAAGGGGCTGAAGACCGACGAAGAGCGCGCGGCGTTCGTCAAGGCGTTCTGGGAGAAGCGCGATCCGACCCCCGGCACTCCCGAGAACGAGTACGAGACGATCTTCTGGAAAAAGGCCGAGGCCGCCGACAAGCAGTTCAAGACAGAGGCGGACGTCGGTTACCGGACGGACAAGGGGCGCGTGTTCCTCCTGATCGGCGGGCCCACCAAGGAGGAGAAGGACGCCAAGGGCCGCACCGTCTGGAAGTTCGAGCCGAACGAAATCACCGGGATCAAGGAGCCGTTCGAGCTGGTGTTCGCGCCGGGGCTGCAGACTCCCCTCCTGCTCGATCGCAAGAAACTGGAGGAGTACGTCAAGGCCCATCCGGAGACCACGGGAATCGGCTGGAAGATCCCGGTGCCGACTTCGATCGCCCAGGGGGACGCGGAGGTCCCCGCCGCGCCCACCCGCAATCCCGAGGAGGACCTGACCCCAGAGAGCAAGCGGCAGATCCCGATCCTGCAGGCGCTCCTGACCGCGGGGGCCGGGAAGGCCGACGTGCCGTTCCAGGTGTCGCAGGATTCCTACGCGGCGGTGGACGGTACCACGCTCACCGCCATCACCATCGAGGCGCCCCGGGAGGCCGCGCACGGCAGCGGAGACGTCGCCCTGCACCCCTTCGCGCGGCTGGAAGCTTCGGGAGACGGCAAGCCCGTGAACCTCACGGGGGACCTGCCGTTTCTCCCCGCCCCCGCTGCGGAGGCCCCGCCCGGGAGCTTCATCTACCAGGCGCGCCACAACCTGGCCCCCGGCACGTACAAGCTGGCGGTCGTGGTCGAGGACAAGGTGGTCCCCGGTCAGTCGGGCACGCTCGTGAAGACGATCGAGGTGCCGGACTACCGCAACAAGACGGAGCTCAACCTCAGCAGCATCGCGCTCCTGTCGAAGTTCACGCAGCTGCAGCCGGGTCCCGACGAGAAGGAGCGCGGCGCCGGGCCCTACGTCCTGGGCTCTTACCGCCTGGTGCCGCGGTCCCAGCCGGTCCTCCAGAAGGACGAGGACCTCAACTTCTATTACCAGGTGTACAACCCCGCGCCGGATCCCGCCACCGGGAAGCCGAACCTCGAGGTGACGGTCACGTTCTATCTGAACGAGGCGGGCGCGTGGAAGCGCTACCGTCCGCCCCTCGTCCGGGCGCTGCACGGCCAGGTCGATCTCTATTCGCTGGCCCTCAAGGACCTCCTGTCCCCCACGCAGAAGCTGCCATCCGACTTCAAGATGGAAGTGAAGGTCGTGGACAAGTCGGGCGGCAAGGAGATCAAGCGGGACGTGCCGTTCAGCGTCCGCTGATCGTCAGGCTGAGCGCGCTCGTGTCCAGCAGAACCTCGCGACCGATGGGCAGGGTCACCTTCCCGTCGCAGTGCCCCGCGGGGAAATCCACCACGACCGGGTAGTCGGTCCCCGCCAGATGCGTTCTCAGGATCTCGGCAAGCGGCAGATTGTTCGCCGGATCCTCCGCCTCGCAGCCGACCAGCCGGCCGACGATCATCCCGCGCAGGCCGGCGAGCCGTCCGGACAGGCGAAGGTGGCCGAGCATCCGGTCGATGCGATACGGCTCCTCGTTGACCTCCTCCCAGAACAGGATGGAACCGTGAAGGGGCGGCTCGTACGGCGTGCCGACGAGGCTGACGAGCAGCGACAGGCAGCCGCCGAGGAGCGGCCCGTCTCCCCTGCCGGGACGCACGACGGAGGCGGCCGGGACCGCGTGCGACCGGCCGCCCGGGGTTGCGGACAGGGCGCTCCACAGGGACCTCTCGTCGAATCGCGCGGGATCGCCGAGCTCCGTGACGAGGGGACCGTGGAAGGTCTGGAGGCGCGCCTCGGTCCAGGCGGCCGACTGCAGGACGGTGATGTCGCTGTAGCCGATCAGCGCCTTGGGGGATCGGCGCAGCGCGGCGAAATCCACCCCCTGGACGATGCGCGCGCTGCCGTAGCCTCCGCGGGCGAACCAGACGGCCCGGATGTCCGGATCGGCGATCAGCAGGTTCAGATCGTCGAGCCGCTCGTGGTCCTCCCCCGCAAGGTAGGCGTGCCTTCGCTCCAGGCTCCGGCCCGCCACGGGACGAAACCCGCGCGCCGCGAGATAGGCCATGCCGCGTTCGACGCTCTCGCGCCGCACCGGCCCGCCGGGCGCCGCGACGCCGATCCGGTCGCCGGGAGACAGGGCGGGGGGGACGATCGACCTCACCGCCTCCCCCGCACCCCGTTGCGGCCGCGGCTGGCCAGGAACTCGTGCCGGGCGGCCGCCAGGATCTCCTCGTCGCACAGCGCCTGCAGGCCGACCATGGAGAGCCCACGCGTCGCGGCGCTGAGGCCGGCCCGCCCGCGCGCCCCGCCGGCCAGCCGCGCGAACCCGCGCGAGTGGAGCGGCACGCTCGGCGGGGCGATGGCGATGTACGGGTGGATCGAGGGGACCACCTGGCTGACGTTTCCCATGTCGAGGGATCCCATCTTCTTGCGGGGCGAGTCCACGGTCGCGCGCCCCATGCGCTTCAGCTCGTACTTGAACCGGTCGGCGAGCACCCGGTTCGTCATCATCTCGGCGTACGGGTGGTCGAGCGGCAGGATCGAGACGCGGGCCCCGACGGACCGCGCGGCGTCCCTTGCGGCGCGCCGGAACAACCCTTCCACCCGGGCCAGGGTCGGCAGGTCGCGGGCGCGCAGGGTGAACCGGCCGACGGCCCGATCCGGGACCACGTTGGCCCGCTTGCCGCCGTCGACGATCACCCCCGGCATGCGCACCTCGCGCGGCAGACGGTGGCGCAGCCGGTGGAGATCGATGAACAGCCGGATGAGCGCCTCGAGCGCGTTGATCCCCTTCTCGGGGGAGGCCACGGCATGCGCCGCTCTCCCGTGGAACGTGACCTGGAGCGAATGGCAGGCGAGAGACGTCGTGTACACACGGTTCTCGGTCGAGGGATGGAACATCAGCGCGCAATCGATCTTCTTGAAGACGCCGCGCTCGGTCATGAGGACCTTGCCGCCGATGGTCTCCTCGGCCGGCGTCCCCACGACCAGCACCTCCCCCCGGGCCTGCTCGAGCACCCGGCCCAGGGCGGCGCCGGCGCCGGCGCTGGCGGCGCCGATCAGATTGTGGCCGCACGCATGGCCGATGCCCGGCAGGGCGTCGTACTCGGCGAGGAAGGCGATGCGCGGCCCGCCGCGCCCGACCCGTTTCCGGGCGACGAACGCGGTCGGCAGCCCGGCCACGCCGCGCCTTATCCGGAACCCCTCTTTCTCGAGGAACCCGGTGAGCAGGCGCACCGATGCCGACTCCTCGAGGCTGAGCTCGGCGCGACGGTGCAGGACCCGGCTCAGGCGCTCGACCGCTGGGCGCAGTCTCGCGACCTCGCGCTCCAGGCGGGCCTTCAGCGCCGGGGCGACGGGCATTCGTGGCCGAGGAAGGATGGGCCGGAGTGAATCGTAAGCCGAATCCTGTTGCCGCCGTTGCCGGCGGCCGATGGTCATTCCTCTAGCCTCGCGGTTACCCGCGCGGCCGGCGACCCGGACCCAGGGGCCCGGACCGCCAAGCGACCTACCCGGGAGCCATCGGGCGGGCCACCCGCACTCGCTCCCCTATTTGGCCTTGCTCCTTGCGGGGTTTACCAAGCTGCCCCGGTCACCCGGGGCACTGGTGGGCTCTTACCCCACCGTTTCACCCTTACCGGGACCGGATGAAAGTCCTCCGGTCCAGGCGGTCTGTTTTCTGTGGCACTTTCCTTCCCGTCACCGGGACTGGGTGTTACCCAGCGCAATGCCCTGTGGAGTTCGGACTTTCCTCTCCCCGGATGAATCCGGGCAGCGACCATCCGCTTCACTCCGGCCCGCGGTCATCTTAGCAAAGGCGCGGATCGCGGCGCAACAACGCGTGTGCTACGATCCCGTCCCCGCGTCCCAGGAGCCCCAGAAGGAGAGGCACCGCATGGCAGGAGACATCACGCTCGACCGGGACGTCCCGAACAGCCTCGAGGCCGAGCGCTCCGTGCTCGGCGCCATCCTCATCGAGAACACCGCCCTCAACCGCGCCCAGGAGATCCTGAAGGAAGGGGACTTCTACCGCGATCCGCACCGGAAGATCTTCAAGGTCATGAACGACCTCTCCGAGCGGACCTCGGCCATCGACACGGTCACCATCAAGGAGGAGCTGTCGCGCGCCGGCGAGCTGGACGCGGTCGGCGGCCCGGCCTACATCGCCTCCTTGATCGACGGGGTCCCGAGATCCGCCAACGTCGAGTACTACGCCCGCATCGTCAAGGAAAAGGCGGTGCTGCGGAACCTCATCGAGGCGGGCGGACGGATCGTGGCCAACGCGTACGAGGCCAGCCAGGAGGCGGACGTCATCCTGGACGAGTCGGAGCGCCTGATCTTCCAGATCGCGCAGGAC
>Ga0209382_10009948_pt1 | contig 11886 bp, 15 predicted proteins | sample SoiMetdeltSBSDD5_FD_187599 | JGI IMG/M metagenome (GOLD analysis project Ga0209382, IMG submission 187599) | Bulk soil microbial communities from a Populus tree surrounding site in Tennessee, USA - Soil MetaG P. deltoides SBSDD5 (SPAdes) (version 2) | ecosystem: Environmental > Terrestrial >... | reverse complement strand
CGGGAAGGAAGCCTGGCGACCTGGACTACTACGTCGTGCGCGAGAACACCGAGGGCGAGTACTCCAACGTCGGCGGCCGGATGTTCGAGGGGACCGAGCGCGAAGTCGTCGTGCAGCAGTCGACGTTCTCGCGCAAGGGCGTCGACCGGATCCTGCGCTATTCGTTCGAGCTCGCGCGCAAGCGCAAGAAACACCTCACCTCGTGCACGAAATCGAACGGCATCACGATCACGATGCCGTACTGGGACGAGCGTTTCGCCGAGATGAAGAAGCAGTTCCCCGACGTGCGCACCGACCAGTACCACGTCGACGGCCTGACGATCCAGATGGTGCTGAATCCGGACCGGTTCGATGTCATCGTCGCTTCGAACTTGTTCGGCGACATTTTGTCGGACCTTGGCCCGGCGACTGCCGGAACGATCGGCATCGCACCGTCTGGCAACATCAACCCGACGCGCGAGTACCCGTCGATCTTCGAGCCGGTGCACGGCTCGGCGCCGGACATCGCCGGCAAGAAGATCGCGAACCCGATCGGCCAGATCTGGTCCGGCGCGCTGATGCTCGAGCACCTGGGGCATGCGGCGGCAGCGGCCGACATCGTCAGCGCGATCGAAAAAATCGTCCTCGAGGGACCGCATACGCCTGACATGAAAGGCAAGGCCTCGACGAGCGACGTCGGCACGGCGGTCGCGGAGGCGCTGCGCAGCCAGTCGAAGAAGGCAGCCTGAGCCGCAGTTGAAAATCACCCGGCTCCAGGTCTACGTGCTGCGGGCCCCGGACACGGGGCGCCCGCATTGGGTCAGCCATTTCATCGTGCCCAAGGCGAACGAGATCCTCGTTCGCGCGCAAACCGACGAGGGGATCGAAGGGATCGGCATCGCGACGAGCTACACGCCGATCGAAGCCGCGATCCACGCGTTCCGCAGCGGAATCGCCGAGCGGGTCATCGGCGCCGATCCGCTCGCGCCCGAGCGGCTGTATCGGCAGCTCTTCGCGCTGACGTGGAATCGCGTCTCGGCCGAGAAGGGCTGGTCGCGCGAAGCGATCGTCCGGATCTCGGCGGCGATCGACATCGCCTGCTGGGACATCATCGGCAAGGCGGCGAAGCTGCCGCTGTACCGCCTGTTCGGCGGCTACCGCAGCGAGGTGCCCTGCTACGTGACGTGCGCGTACTACCGCGACGGCAAGACGCTGTCCGAGTTGCGCGACGAGATGCAGATGCTGAAAGGGCAGGGCCACACCGGGTTCAAGGCGAAGGCGGGCGGCGTGCCGCTCGCCGAGGACATGGAGCGCCTCGCGCTGGTGCGGGAAGTGATCGGACCGGACAAGGACCTGATGGTCGACGTGAATCGGGGCTGGGACTTGCCGACGGCGATCGAAGGCGCGCGGCTTCTCGAGCCGCTGCGGCCGCGCTGGCTCGAGGAGCCGGTGCGCTGGGCCGACGACCGGCGCGAGCTGAAGCTGCTTGCGCGGCAGACGCGGATTCCGCTATCGGCCGGCGAAAGCGAGCTGACGAGCTACGGCTGCCGCGCGTTGCTCGAGGAGCAGGCGATCCAGATCCTGCAGTTCGACTGCACGATGATGGGCGGCTTCACCGAAGGGCGGAAGCTCTCGGCGCTGTGCGAGATGAACAACGTGCAGGTCGCGCCGCACCACGATTGCTTCATTCACGCGCACATCGTCGCGGCGAGCCCCGCGGGCTGCATCGTCGAATCGTTCACCGATCCCGAGCGCGATCCGCTGCAGGCGGAATTATTCGAAGATCCGCCGAAGATCGCGAAGGGGATGCTGACGCTGAAGGAACAGCCCGGGCTGGGGCTGACGCTGTCCGAAGCCGCGTTGAAGAAATTCGGCGAGCGGATTCTCTAGCGTGTTCGAGCGCTTTGCGCTCCAGACGATCGACGCCGACGGAGTCGCGCTTCGCGTGCGTCACCGGGTGACTCCACGCAAGCCGCCGCTCCTGCTGCTGCACGGCAATCCCCAGACGCATTACATGTGGCACAAGGTTGCTGCGCGTCTCGCCGAGCGCTACAGCGTCGTCGCCCCCGATCTCACCGGCTACGGCGAGAGCGCGAAGCCGAAGACCGCCGCTGACCACGCGCCGTATTCGAAGCGCACGATGGCGAAGACGCAGGTTGAATTGATGCGCACGCTCGGGTTCGAGCGCTTCTTTGTCGCCGGCCATGATCGTGGCGGGCGCGTCGCATACCGGATGGCGCTCGACCATCCAGACCGCGTCGAAAAGCTGGCCGTGCTCGACATCGTGCCGACCTGGGAAGCGTACAAGCGCGCGGACATGGCGTTCGGCATGAGCTACTTCCATTGGTTCTTCATGACCCAGCCGTTCGACCTCCCGGAGCGGCTGATCGGAGCGGATCCCGAGTTCTACTGGAGGAAGCACACGTCGCGCGAGCCGAAGGGCCCGGACTTCTTCGCCGTCGGGGCGCTCGAGGACTATCTGCGCTGCTTCAGGAACCCGGCCACGATCCACGCGATCTGCGAGGACTATCGCGCAGCCGCAACGATCGACATGGAGATCGACGAGGCCGACCGGAACGCCGGGCGCAAGATCGCAGTCCCACTGCTTGCGCTGTGGGGCGCCAAGGGTAGGCTGGAAGCGTGGTACGACACGCTCGCGATCTGGCGCGACTGGGCGAGCGACGTGCGCGGCCGCGCGCTGGACTGCGGGCATTACCTGCCCGAGGAACGGCCCGGGGAAGTGGCCGCGGAGTTCGAAGCCTTCTTCTGACCGGCGCGGCCCGCCGCGGAAGAATCAATACCTGAGACTACCCGGCGGCCGGTCCTGGGGAGCCGCCGCGAGATACGTTTCGCGCAGCGTGCGCTCGACGAACGCGCGCGCGTGCTCCCGGTTGAACGCGGCGCCGCCGGCAAGCCGATCGGCGTACTCGAAGAACGGCTTGAATAGGGCGCCTTGGTCCACCGGAGCCTTGAGGGCGTAGCGCTTATCGCGTTGAACGATGCCGCGCCACGCCAGGCGCACCTCATTCCAGAAAGGCTCGGTCCGCTCGAAGTACTGTTTTCCGGGGGCGAAATCGTGGTCGCGAATACGCTCGTAGCGCGCGACCCCGTATTCGCGCGCGACGAACGGCATCTTCGCGCGCGGCTTGCCGGGACCGTCGAGCGCGAGCTTGAGGTTGTTCTCTTCCTGAATCCACCCCGTGGGCAGGATCGTGTGGCGGTTCGTGCCGGCGAGCGCGTCATAGTCCTTGCGCACGCTGAACTCCCTGCGCGGCAGCGGCCGCCATGTCTCCTCGGAGACCCATGTGGAAAAGCTGTCGGTGTGCTCCCACCGGCCGCTCGCCGAGTAGCGCGCCGAATCGTCGACCTGATAGACGCTCTGCACCCAGGCACCGCGCCGCCGCTCGGCAGGGACCGGACGCAGCGACCACGTGTTCCCGCCGTCGTACACGAGCATTTGGTCCGCTTCGTAGCGCCATTCCTGGCGCCAATGGCGCACGACGATCGGATCGCTGACCTTGCCGTCCGCCGCTTGCACGCGCATGACGAGGATGTGCTGCAGCGCGATGAAGTCGCTGCGGTCCTCCGACACGAACACGAATTCGGTGCCCCAGCTCTGATACGGCGCGTCCGGCTTCAAGCTGGGTTCGTAACGCGCGACTTCCAGGAAATCGAACGTGACGCGATACGGCCCTGCCATCGCGAGGATCGCAAGCCGGTCGCGCTCGAACGCGCTTGGCGCGGAATCACGCAGGTGCTGCCATTCGGCGCTCGGCGCGAGATCCAGTACGACGGGGGCCCCTTGCGTTGTCGCCCCGCGTGGCTTCAACGCGGCGTCGCCGAGCGGCCACGCGAACGTGAACTGAGACGCTACACCCGCCGCTGGCTTGTCGGCTGCCTGTCCGGAGGCAATGGAAGAAGCGACTAGAAAACCCAGAAGGATCCGTGGCAGAACGCGCATGCTTGCAGAGAGTGGGTTACTCCACTTTCGCCTTCGCGCGCAGGTCGGACACCATCTTGTCCACCTTGATCTGCATCAGGCGCTGCTGCAGCTGGGGCTTTACCTCGGCGAGCGGCGGGATCTTCACCGGCCGCACGTCGTCGAGCTGGATGATGTGGAAGCCGAAGCGCGAGCGCACCGGCGCATCGGTCATCTTGCCCTTGGTGAGCGCGACCATCGCATCGGCGAAGCTCTTGTCGAACACGCCGGGGATCTGCCAGTCGAGATCCCCGCCGCGGTCCTTCGACCCCGGGTCCTTGGAGTTCTTCTGCGCGAGTTCGTCGAACTTGCTGCCCTTCTTCAGGTCCGCGATCAGCTTCTTCGCCTCGTCTTCGCTCTCGACGAGGATGTGGCGCGCCTTGTACTCGGTGGTCCCGGTCGTCGCCTTCGCGCGCTCGTACTCGGTCTGGATCTCGGCCTCCGAAGGCGGATGCTTCGAGATCCACTCGTTCACGTAGCTGTTGACGATGATTTCCTGGCGGGCCATCTCGAGCTGCATCTGCACGTCGGCCTTCTTCGCGGTGCCGGCCTTGTTCGCTTCCTGCGCGATCACCTCGTTGTTGATCAGCACCTCGCGCACGCGCGCGCGCAACGCGTCGGAGTCCTGCGCGCCGCGCGACGTCTGCTGCCGGACGACGAACTCGGCGCGCTGGCGCGGGATCACGACCCCGTTGACCGTGGCCACCGGCCCCTCGCGGGTCGCCGGCGCGGCCGGCTTGGCCGCAGGCTCCTTCGTCGGCAGCTGCTGCTGTGCGAACGCGAGAGCGGGGATTGCAAGTACGGTGGCTGCTGCCACCCGAAGACGGCTGTGCATTGGATTCCTTTCCATGACGTTCAGGTTCCCCGCTCGCCAGGCGCGCGGGCTTCGATCTCGAGCGCGTGGATCGGGCGGTTCATCAGGTCGCGGAGCGCATCGTAGACCATCCGATGCCGCGCCACGGTATTCCTCCCGGAAAACGCTGGCGAAACGATCACCAGCCGCCAATGCGTGCTGCCGCCGGGAGCGGCGCCGGCGTGGCCGGCATGCAGCGCGCTGTTGTCGGTCAGCTCGAGCGCCTGCGGCTCGAGCGCCGAGAGCCGGCTGCGGATCTCGTCTGCCACGCTCACCGCTTCGTTTCCTCGCTGCCGTCCTCGACGTAGCGGGCGAGGAACAGCGCTTGCCCGATCACGAACAGCAGCATCAGCCCCATGCCGCCGAAGAGCTTGAAGTTGACCCACAGGTCGGTCGCGAAGCGGAACGCAACGTACAGGTTCGCGGCGCCCATGAATGCGAAGAACGCGACCCAGCTCCAGTTGAGTTTCGTCCAGACCGGATCGGGCAGCTGCACTTGCGCGCCGAGCATCGTGCGGATCAGGTTTTTCCGGAACATCGTTTCCGAGGCCACCAGCACCGCGCCGAACAGCCAGTACAGCACGGTCGGCTTCCATTTGATGAACGTTTCGTCCCGCAGCAGCAGCGTCGCGCCGCCGAACACGACGATCAATCCGAGACTCGCCCACAGCATCGGCTCGACCGGCTTGCGCCTGAGCTTGAGCCATCCGACCTGCAGGAACGTCGCGACGATCGCGGTCCCGGTGGCGACGTAGATGTCAGCCAGCTTGAACGCGGCGAAGAAGACGATCACCGGAAACAGGTCGAACAGGAATTTCATGTCGGATCAGAATTTTACCAGCGCGCGAGTGCGCGCGCGGACTCGACCCGCGCCTTGCCGACCATTCCCACGAGCGGCGCGAGCTGCGCGAGCGATTCGCCCTCGATCAGCTTCACGTGCGTCGCGTCCGCGTTGAGCTGCCCCAGCGTCGGATCGACCGCCTGCCAGCCGCGGCCTTCGATCCACGCTTCGTTCCACGTGTGATAGAGGAATCCGCCGTGCTGTCCGGAATAGACGACACCATTGACCACGCGAATCGGAATCGCGAGCGCGCGGCCCAGCGCCGCGGTCAGCGCTGCGTGCCCCTGGCACTCTGCGCGCCGCTCGCGGAGCACATCGACTGCAGTGAACGCATCGACCGCTTCCTTGGCGATGTTGGCGTCGATCCACGCGAGGATCCGCTGCAGGCGCTCGTCGACGCTCGTTGCGCCGCTGGCGATCGAGCGCGCAAGCTCGACGATCTGGCCATCGGTGCTGGGAGCCGCGAGAGTCGGCCGCAGCAGGCTATTCAGCTGATCGGGGTCGGCGCGGTCATCCAGCACCGCGCGGTCGACGGTGCACCGCAAGCGCGCCTGCTCGCGGGTGCAGAGCTGCTGGCCGCCGCTCGGCACCGGCAGATCGGCAGGCACGCCGGAGAGTTCGATTTCCAGGCGCGATACGCGTTGCGGGGCATCGATCGGATCGCTCCTCAGCAGGCTGAAGTCGAGCAGCGCCTCGCTCTTATTCAGCGACGCCGCGACCAGATAGCTCTTCGCCTGCGGCTCGGTCTCGAGCGCCGAGATCATCGTGCCGTGCAGCGCAAGCTCGAACACCGGCCGGCCGTCCGCGGCGATCCAGGTCGACGTGTCGACGCCGAGCAGTTGCGTGTCGATCTTGAACGCGGGACCTTCGAAGAGCGGACTGCGCTCCCAGGCGATGACCTTCTGCTCGGCCACGGCGACGGCCTGCGTCTCGCCCTGCAGCACGAGAAAGCGCAGCGTGCGCCCGGGCCACATTCCGCGCATCACCGGGAGCAGCGTGATCGCGCTTTGCGGGTACAGCGACGCGGCAAGCAGGACCTTGCGCTCTTCGCTGGCACCGCTTGCCTGAACGCGAAGCAATAGTTGCCTTCCATCGGATTGGCCGCGCACGTCGAGCGGACTGCCGTCGAGCTCGTATGCGTAGTGGAAGCGCTCGAGCGTCAGGTCTTCGCGCACGCGATCGCGCGAATGCAGGTTGATGCGCTTGTCGACGCCGAGGAACCGCAGGCGAATCGCCGCTTCGGATTCGATGTCCCAGCGTTGCGGCGCATCCGGGGCGGGGGCGATCGAAAGACGCGTGAAGCCGATCTTCGCGCCGTTGAACACGACGCCGGTCCAGACTTCCTGGTACGGCCAATCCGCGAGGGTGCGTTCCCGCGCCGGCGGCGCCGCTCCTGCGTCCTGGAAATATCCCTGCGTGCTTGCGCAACCCCAGGCCGCGAACGCGACGAGGATTGCGGCGATCCAGCTCAACGCAGGAGGCCCCGCGTCCGATGCCAATCGATGATCGCTTCGCGCGGGTACTGTGCAAACTGCTTGTTTCGCGGTCCTTTCGGCACCTCGACCCACGCAGGCTTGGAATCGAGAAAGATGTGCTGGCGCTCCTTCGGCACCGGCAATGGCGTATCGATCGCCGAGGCGAAGGGGTAGATCCATTCCTTCCAGCGCGGATCCCAGACCCACAGCACGCTCGCGCAATGCTTGCAAAAAAAGCGCTTGCCGGGCGAGCGCGCCTTGGCGCGCGGCGAGAGTTTCGCCCGATAGACGCCGAGATGCCGCTTGCCTTCGATCTTGAGCGAATCGGCGACGCCCATGATGTTGATCACGTAGCCGCCACCGCCGCCGGTCTTGCGGCAGATCGAGCAATAGCACCACAGGTACGGGTACGGCGTTTCGGAGCGCACGGAAAAGCGGACCGCGCGGCAATGGCAGGAACCTTTCAGAACCACGACGTCATTATGGCGCAAGAGCCAGGGCCTTCAAGCCTTGCGCAGACAGGACTCCAGCAGCTCGAGAGCGCGGCGCGCAAACTCCCACATATTGGCTTCGCGGTCGGCGCTCCCGGTTTCAATCGTGTTCGCCGCTTCGACCGGACCGCTGACGGCGATGCAAGCGTGACCCGGGGCGTCCCCGTAGCGGTTTCCGGTCGGACCACTCGCGCCGGTCTCGCTCAATCCCCATGTGGCGCCGAGATGGATGCGCACGCGGCGCGCAAGGAGCGTCGCGAAAGGCTCGCTCGCCGAGCGGATTCCCGCCATCTCGTCCTTCCCGATGCCAAGCAGAGCTGCACGCCCTTTTTGCGTGTATATGACGCCGCCGCCGAGGTAGTAGACCGAGGCGCCGGGCACCGCGACGAGCGCGGCGTTGATTACGCCGCCAGCGGAGGACTCGGCGACGGCGATCGTCTGGCCGCGTTCCTTGAGCAGGTTGCCGACGGCGGCACCGAGAGCGGTGAGCGAGCGAGGCATGGTTGATTCTCGCATTATGTTCCTGGACACTGGAGAAGATCGCGAAGCTAAAATGGACGCGGCAGATTCGCGGAGAAACCTGATGGCGCTCGTCAAGCTGGTCGAATACGCCGAAGCGGCACCCGAAGTGCGGGCGGTCTACGACGACATCATGAAGACCCGCAACGTTGACTGGGTGAACAATTTCTGGAAGGCGCTCGCCAACGACCCCGCGCAGCTGCGCCGTATCTGGGAGAACGTGAAGCAGGTGATGGGGCCAGGCGCGCTCGACCCCCTGGTGAAGGAGTTGATCTATGTGGCGGTCAGTGCCACCAACGGCTGCGAGTACTGCACCTATTCGCACACGGCAGGGGCACGCAAGAAAGGCATGACCGACGCGATGTTTCTTGAGTTGATGGCGGTAACCGGGTTGGCCAACGAGACCAACCGCCTGGCGAACGGATTGCGCGTACCGGTTGACCCACAGTTTCTGCCGAAAGGATGACCATGGAGCGATTGATCGCAGGGATCCTCGCCGTGATGGCGCTGGACGCAGTGGCGGGCGGCTCAAACTACGGAATCGTCCCCGGTAGCCGCGACATCTCCGGCAAGATCACCGAGTGGAGCGTGCCGACGCCGCGCTTTGCGCGCGATCCGGCGCCTGCGCCCGACGGCAACATCTATATCGCGGTCATGAACGGCAACAAGATCGCCCGGTTCGACACCAAGTCGAAGACATTCAAGGAGTGGGACCTGCCGGACGGAGCGCGGCCCCATGGCCTCGTGGTCGCGAGCGATGGAAAGATCTTCTACACAGGCAACGGCAACGGCTCGATCGGCGAGCTGGATCCGGCGAGCGGGAAGGTCATCGATCACTTCACGCCCTCCAAAGGCGGTAACCCGCATACCGCCGTGATCGACGCGGAGGGCAACATCTGGTTCACGGGCCAGGGTGGCGGCTACCTTGGCAAGCTCGAGCGCAAGAGCGGCAAGGTCAGCGAGATTCCGATGTCGGGCGGTCCGTACGGCCTGGCGATCGACAAGCAGGGAAAGATCTGGGTTTGCCGCATGGGCGCGAATGCGCTGGGGATTTACGATCCGAAGACCGGAAAGACCGAAGAGCTGCGGACGGGTTCGGGCTCGAGGCCACGCCGCATTGCAACAGCGCCGGACGGCATGCTGTGGGTAACCTATTACGGGAATGGCATGCTCGCCAAGGTAGATCCCTCGGCGATGAAAGTCGTCAAGGAGTACCCGATGCCCGCCGGTTCGAGCGCCGGCCCGTACGCGGTCGCCGTGGATGGGGCCGGGCGCGTGTGGGCGAACGAGATCGATACGGACACGGTCGCGCTATTCGATCCGAAAACCGAGAAATTCCGCGTGTTCCCGCTCCCATCGACCAAAGTCGGCATCCGCAAGGCGATCGTAGATGCCGAAGGGCGCTACTGGTACATGGGCAGCCACAACGGCAAGCTTGGCGTGATCGAATAGCCCGCAGTCGCGCTATGATTCGCCTTGGCGCATCTCTGGAGGGGGAAATGCGGTTCAGGGAAGCAGCGATCGTGTTCGGTGCCGTCCTATCGCTTGCGATATCCCCGTCCGCGGCTGCGCAGAATAATGAACCGTCGGTCGTCGACGGGATCGTAAATTTCTTCCGCAATATCTTCACCGAGGAAAAGGAAGCGGCGCCGGCCCCTTCGGTGCCCGCGGGAGGAGCGCCGGGCGCGGGGCAGCCGCAGGCGCGGACGCAGCCCGAGCCGGAAACGGTCAAGAGTGCGCCGATCGCGATGGTGGCCCCGACCAGCCTGCACGCGGTCGTCGCCAAGGGCGATTTCGAAGCCGCGCGCAAGCTGATGGAACAGGGCGCCGACATCGAGGCGAAGGACCCGGGGACCGGTGCGTCCGTGCTGCATTACGCGGTCATGCGCGGCAACCCGGACATCCTGAAGTACCTTCTGGGCAAGGGAGTCGACGTAAACAGCCGCACCCGGAACGGGACGACGCCGCTGCATACCGCGGTGCTGTACAACCGCTACGAAGTCGCCGAGATGCTGCTGAACAAGGGCGCGGACGTAGACGCGAAAAGCGGCAGCGGCGCAACGCCTCTCGCGATCGCGACCGCGGCACGCAATCGCGACATGGCGGACCTGCTGCGCGCCCGCGGCGCGAAGTAGCCGTTACTGCAGCGGCTCCTCGCCGCCTTCCAGGTCTTCTTCGAGTTCCGAAGTTACGTCGCGTGCCTTGCCCGCCAGCCGCGGAAAGCTGTCTGCCTGTTCGGAAGCAAACCCGGGAAGCTGCGAGAGTGCGGCTGACCAGCTCGAAGGCCGCAGCTGGACCAATTCTTCCTCGTCATGGACTGATTCGGTCGTCACGGAACTCTCCGTTGCTAAAAATGTTCCGCTGCAGTGTGTATGCGCCCATTTGCGCGCGGGTCAGGGTCGCCGACTCGCCGGGATAGTCCGTCCGGCACAGGAAGCGTTACACCCGGAGCCCGTCAGTCCTTGAGGACGCGCTTGCCGTCGGCCGAGACGAAGAAGCGCTTCCACAGCTCGCCGCTGGCCCGCACTTCGACCGGCCAGTAGCACGCGCCGCGGATCCTGCGCGGCGAATCGACCAGCAGCACGAACTGTGCGATCGTGCCTTCGGGCAGCGCCTTTTGCCACGCCTCGGTCTCGGGCATGTGCTTGACGCGCGTGACCGCGCCGCGCAGCGGTGCGCTTGCGTCGTCGAGAACGTTGCACGCCAGCGCCGGTGCAGCGATCGCGAGAATCAGTGAGAATCCAGCGTTTTTCACGATTTGCATGGGAAGCATGAACGCAATTCTATCGCCACGGATCGGGGTTCTCGCGCTGCTCGCGATCGCGACGACCTTCGGCTCGAACCACATCGCCGCGCGCGTCGCGTTCGATCACGGCACCAGCGTGACGGCCGCCGTCGCGATCCGCTCGGGCTTCACGGCGCTGTTCCTGCTCGTTCTGCTGCGAATCGCGCGCGTGCCGCTGGGGCTGCCGCGCGCGACCCTTACGCGCGCGTTCGCAATCGGGCTGCTGGTCGCGCTGCAGAGCTTCTGCCTGTACTCCGCTGTGGCATTGATGCCGGTAGCGCTGGCGCTGCTGGCATTCAACACCTTTCCGATTCTGCTGGCGCTATTGTCGTGGGCGACGGGCGCCGGCCCGCCGCGCGGGGTTGCGGTCATCGCGATGCCGCTCGCGCTGATCGGGCTGGCGCTCGCGCTCGACGTGTTCGGCAAGCCGGTGAGTCCGCCCGGAATCGCGTGGGCGTTCGGCGCCGCGGTGTCGTTCGCGCTGACGCTGCTGCTGATCGCACGCTGGCTGAATAACGTCGACGGGCGGCTCCGTACGTTCCTGACGATGAGCGTAACCGCGACCGTGGTATTTGCCGCTGGCTTCGTCGCAGATGCGTTCGCGCTGCCGCGCGCGCCCGCGGGATGGCTCGGCCTGGCGCTGCTGACGATTTTCTACGGCGCCGCGATCACGTCGCTCTTCATCGTGCTACCGCTGCTCGGGTCGGCGACTTACGCGGTCGTGCTCAACTTCGAGCCGATCGCGGTGCTTTTCCTCGCGTGGATGATCCTGGGACAGTCGATCTCGCCGCTGCAGATGGCGGGCGCGTTCCTCGTGATCGGAGCGATCACGCTGACTGCGATCCGCGGAGCACGCTAGACGGGGTAGGTCAGGCTGTAGGCGGCCTTCGCGCCAGGCGGGACGAAATCGAGCGGCACGAACGAGCACCCCGACGGAAGGGTCGCGGCCTCGTGCACCGCGCCG
>Ga0209382_10009947_pt1 | contig 11886 bp, 14 predicted proteins | sample SoiMetdeltSBSDD5_FD_187599 | JGI IMG/M metagenome (GOLD analysis project Ga0209382, IMG submission 187599) | Bulk soil microbial communities from a Populus tree surrounding site in Tennessee, USA - Soil MetaG P. deltoides SBSDD5 (SPAdes) (version 2) | ecosystem: Environmental > Terrestrial >... | reverse complement strand
GCTCGCCGTCGACCTGCACGCCGTGGCGCGCCCGGTCGAGCCGCAGCTCGGCAAAGGCCAGGGCGTCGGGATCGCCTTCGCCGGTTGCGCGCCGCACGAGCGCGCGCAGGCGCGCCTTGAGCTCGTCGACGTCGAACGGCTTGACCAGGTAGTCGTCGGCGCCGGCGTCGAGGCCGTCGATGCGGTCGGCGACGGCGTCGCGCGCCGTGAGGATGAGGATCGGGACCCGGTTGCCCTGTGCCCGCAACCGGCGGCAGACCTCGAGGCCGTCGATGCCCGGCATGCCGATGTCGAGAACGACCGCGTCAGGGGCGCCGTTGTTGACCTCGGCCAGCCCCTCCAGGCCGTCGTCGGCCAGCCGCACCTCGTACCCGCCCAGCGTCAACGCGCGCCGCAGCACGTCGCGCAGCGGGCGCTCGTCGTCGACGACCAGGATCCGCATGGGGCAATTCTCGCGCCATGGCCCGGCGGCGCACCAGCCGCTAGGGGCCGGGCGGCCCTCCGTACGGGGGCGGGCCGCCAGGGCCGCCGGGGCCGTGCCACCGCCGCATGCCGGGCGGCGGGCCCTGATGGTCGGCGTCGACCGCGAAGACGTCGGTCCCCTCGGGTGACGAGCTGACGCGGACGCGATCGCCGGCCTTGAGGTCGGAGAGCTGCGCGTCGGCGAAGTTGCGCTGCACCTTCGCGCCGGAGGGGATCGTGAGGGTGACGTCCTTGTAGGTGGCCGACTGCGTGCCCTCGGTGATCGTGAGCTGGTCGCCGTCGACCGACTTCACCGTTCCGTTGTCGAGGGTCACGGTCTCGAAGGCGTTGCCGCTCCTGTTGGGGACGACGAGTTCCGCGTGGACGGCCGGGCCGCCGCCCGCGAAGCCCATGCCCATACGGAAGTGCGGTCCGCGCTCCTGCTTGCCGTTGGTCGTCGTGCGCGTGCTCGGGCTGGGAGCCGCGGCCGAGCCGGCGATGCCGCCGGCGGCGCCGACGAGGGCGCACGCTCCGGCGACGAACCCGACGCGGACGAGCGTCTTCCGTTGCATGCCGCTGATTCTGGTGCTCGCGCGTAGGAGAAAGCTAAGAATCGATATACACCGGGCCGTGAGCCTCGACAACGACGTCCGTGCCCTCATGCCGCGCGCCCGCGACGACCTCGCCCGGCTCGTCGCCATTCCGTCAGTCGCCGACGAGCGCCAGTTCCCGCGCGAGAACTGCCTGCAGGCCGCGCAGCTCGTGGCCGACCTCTTCGGCGAGGCGGGCATCGGCGAGATCCGCGAGCTCGACTCCCCGGACGGCTATCCCACGGTCTTCGGCTCCACGCGCGGCCCCGAAGGTACGCCGACGGTCCTCCTGTACTGCCACTACGACGTGCAGCCGCCGCTGGGCGAGGATGCCTGGGAGACCCCGCCGTTCGCGCTGACCCCGCGCGACGACGGCCGCTGGTACGGGCGCGGCGCAGCGGACGACAAGGGCGGCCTCGTGACCCACCTGACCGCGCTGCGGGCGCTCGGCGGAGGATCGTTCCCGGTGAACCTCAAGCTCATCGTCGAGGGCGCCGAGGAGCAGGGCTCGGCCGGCCTCGAGGCGGTCGTCGCGGAGCACCGCGACCTCCTGGAGGCCGACGTCGTCGCGCTCGCGGACGGGGGAAACTTCGCGGTCGGCGCGCCCACGCTCATCACCACGCTGCGGGGCATCGCCAACGTGGTCGTCACCGTGCGCTCGCTGCGCAGCGCGGTGCATTCGGGCATGTTCGGCGGCGCCGCGCCCGACGCCCTGATGGCGCTCGTCCGCATGCTTGCGACGCTGCACGACGACGCCGGCACCACGCGCATCCGCGGCCTTGCCAACGACATGGCGTGGGACGGCGAGGGCTACCCGATCGACCGCTACCGCGCCGACGCGACCATGCTCGACGGCGTCGACCTCATCGGCGACGGCACGGTGGCCGACATGCTCTGGAGCCGCTACTCGGTCAACGTGCTTGGGATCGACTGCCCGCCCGTCGTGGGGGCGACGGGGGCGGTCCAGCCCGAGGCGCGTGCCGCGGTGAGCCTGCGCGTTCCGCCGGGCGAGGACGAGGCGGCCGCGCTGGAGGCGCTGACCGCGCACCTCGAAGCCGTCGCGCCGTGGCACGTCCAGGTCACGATCGAGCCCGGCCAGGGCGCGGCGCCGTTCCGCGCGCGCAGCGACGGCCCCGCCTTCGCGGCGATGGAGCGGGCACTGGGCGAGGCCTACGGGACGCCCGCGCGCACCGCCGGCCAGGGCGGCTCGATCCCGCTGTGCACGCTGCTCCACAACGTCATGCCCGAGGCCGAGATCCTCCTGTACGGGGTCGAGGAGCCGCGCTGCCTGATCCACGCCCCCAACGAGAGCGTGGATCCCAGCGAGATCGAGCGCATCGCGCTGGCCGAGGCGCTGTTCCTTCGCGCGCTGGCCGGGTCGACCTAGCGCGCAGCCGTACGGCGCCTCTGGCCTGGGCGCGTGCGGCGCCGCGTCCTTGGCCTCTCCTCCTTGGGCACGACGACGTTGTCAAAGCGCAACATGACGAGGGTCATGCGGTCCTCGGAGGCGTGGTCGTTGCCCAGCCGCTTGCGGGCCTGTTCCTGGATGCGGTCGACGCGCGCGAGGGTCGCCGCGAGCTCCTTGTTCAGCGCGTCGCGGCCCTTCTCGTCGAGGACGAGCTGCGTCCGGCTCAGGTGGGCATCGTCGGCCACAAAGCCACCGCCGGCGGCCGCGTCGTTGATCTGCGTCAAGATCTCCGACAGGCCCGCCGCGGTCATCCGCTGGCGCACGATCGGCGGCAGCTCGCGCCACGTCTTGTCGGACACGTGCGGCGCAGCCACGGCCTTGTAGTGATGCTCGATGGCGCCCCGGCGCTGAGTGGTTCGGACAAGCTTGATCAGTCCGAGCTTGGCCAGCTCGCGCACGTGGTAGCTCACGTTCTGCAACGGAGCGTCGAGCTCGTCGGACAGCTGGCGCGGGCTCGCGACGCGTTCGTCCAGCATTCCCAGGATGCGCGTCCGCATCGGATGCGCGAGCGCCTTGATCAGGCGCGGATCGGTGAGTTCGGCCCTTTGGTCTATTGCGACCCCTCCAGTAGTTCCCGTAAATGTTTCCTGCCTCGGTGCAATCTAACCTTAACCGTCCCCTCGGGAACGTCCAACCGGTTAGCGACTTCCTTCTGGGTCAGATCGCCAACATACCGCAGTACGAGGGCCTGTTTCTCGGTTGGTGCCAGAACCGAGAGCGTTTGCCGGAAGGCGATGTCGTCGACCACCGCGGCGGTGCCGTCGTCGGCCGCGGCAACCGTTGCGTGCGCGCGCTCGTGCTCGGCCGCCCGCTGGCGTCGCTCGATCAACCGGAAGGCCTCGTTGCGCGCGATCTTGGTCAGCCAGGCGTCGGCCCAGCCGACCACCGTATCCTCGTCGCTCGCGCGCCACGCTCGCAGCAGCGCTTCCTGCGCCGCCTCCTCGGCGTCCTCACGATGACGTAGAACGCGCCGCGCGGCGCTCACGCAGCGCCGGCGCGCAGCATGCCAGTCCCAGTCCCGATGCTCCATTACTCGAAGTTTTGAGTTTGATGAAACGTTTTCGATCGGTCGTTGGGTCCACCCTGACATGCCCAGCGATGCCAGGAGCGCGTATGACGTTCTCGCGCCCTACTACGACCGATTCACGGACGGTTACGCCCACGAGGCATTGGTCGCCGCGCTCGCCGCACTCGCCCGCGATCACGGCCTCTCCGGCGACCGCGCCCTCGACGTCGCGTGCGGGACCGGCAAGAGCACGGAGCCGCTCGCCGGACTCGGCTACGACGTGAGCGCCTGCGACATCTCCCCCGAGATGGTTCGGCGCGCGCGACAACGACTCGGCGGCGACGGCTGCGCCTTCGTCGCCGACATGCGCGCGCTGCCCGACGTCGGGCCCTTCGACCTCATCACGTGCTTGGACGACTCGGTGAACTACCTCCTGTCCGCGGGGGACCTGCGCCGCTCGCTCCGGAGCATGGCGGCACGCCTTCGCCCCGGCGGCCACATTGTCTTCGACGCGAACACCCTCGGTACCTACCGCCGGGGCTTCAGCACCGACTTCGTCGTCGAATCCGGCACGACGCTGTTCTGCTGGCGCGGGCAGACGTCCCCGGACGCCTCGGCGGACTCGCTCTGCGACGCCACGCTCGAGGTCTTCGACCGGCGCGAGGACGGCGCCTTCGACCGCCTTACCAGCACGCACCGCCAGCGCCACCACAGCGCCCGCGCGGTGCAGGACGCGATCGCCGCGGCGGGGCTGCGGCTGCGCGCGACGCGCGGCGTGTTGCCCGGCGGCGTCCTCTCGGGCACGCCCGACGACGACGAGCAGCCGAAGCTCGTCTATCTCGCCGAGCGCCCGTAGTCCTGACGCGAACGGGAAGCGAAAGGAGGCTCACAATGGCTATTTGGCGCATCTAGATCGTCTGGGGCGGCGCCCAGCCGCCGAACGCACGCTCGAGCGCAAGCGCGACCGCGATCCCAACGTGGTCGCAATCTCGGGCGGCCGCAACCTGAACCCCCAACGGCAGCCCTTCGGCGTTGAGGCCGAGGGGCACCTGGGTGACCGGCACGCCGACGAGGTTGAACACCGCCGTCGGCGTGATCACCCACGGCCGCCCCACGGTCCTGCCGTGGCGCGGCGCCACGCGTGCGTGCGGTGGATGGAGCATGACCCCGTCGCCGATCACGTCGCGGACCTCGCGCGCCAGTGTCTGCCCGGCCGCCAGCGTACGCCGCGAGCGCCGGTCGGGCACGCGCGCGAACAGCGCCTCGGCGCCGAGCAGGATTGCGAGCGGCACGGTGTGCGGCCCGCGCCGCCGCAGGGCGCCGTAGCCGACGCGGTGCAGCGACAGCTTGACGGTCGCCTCCGCCTCCGCCTCGATCAGCCCACGGGTGCTCGTACCGGCGCCGTCCTGCAGCGCGGCCAGGTACAGCTCGAGCGCGCGCCGCAGGGACGGGAGCTCGACCCGGCGGATCCGCGCCCCCGAAGCCGCCAGGGCGCCGGCCGCCTGCTCGCGCGCGTCGCGGAGCTCGCGGCTCGCGGGGACCACGGACGTCTTCTCCGCCAGCACGACCTCGAGGCCGTGCAGCGAGACGTCGGCCGGGTCGCCCAGCTCCACCGCGCGGGTACGCGCGTCGACGTCGTCGGGCCCGGCGATGACGCGCAGGACCGGCATGAGGTCCTCGGCGCGGCGGGCGAGCGGGCCGATCGAGAGGAAGCGCTCGGCCTCGCCGTCGGCGTTGGGGTACTGGCCCGTGTTGGGCACGACCCCGGACGACGGCTTGTGGCCGAACACGCCGTTGAAGAAGGCGGGGAGGCGGATCGAGCCGCCGATGTCGGACCCGAGCCCGATCGGCGATCCGCCCGAGCCGACCGCCGCGCCCTCGCCGCCCGACGAGCCCCCGGCCACGCGTGCGGGGTCGTACGCGTTGCGCGTACGTCCGTAGACGTAGTTGGCCGACTCGATCCACATCGTCAGCTCGGACGTGTTGGTCACGCCGACCGGGATGGCGCCGGCGGCGACCAACCGCGCCACGGCGGGTGCTGTCTCGGTCGCCCGGTGCTCGCGCCGGCTCAGCAGGCCGGCGCAGTTGGGCATGCCCCGCAGCGCGATCGACTCCTTGATCGTGCAGGGCACGCCGAGTAGCGGCGGCAGCGCGGTTGGATCGTCGGCGTCGGCGATGCGCCGGTCGACCGCGTCGGCGTCCCGCAGCGCGCCCTCGAAGCGGTCGGCGGCGATCGCGTTGACCCGGCGCCGGCCGGCGCGCAGGCGGTCGATGTGGGCCTGCACGACCTCGCGCGAGCTGACCTCGCCGGCGCGGATGGCCTGCGCGAGCTGCGCGGCGGATTGCTCGATGAGCGGTGCGACGGGGGCGGCGATCGAAGTCATTGCCGGAGGATGGTCGCATCTGCGATGCTCGCCCTGCGATGGAGGACGGACCCCTGGCACGGCAGACGGCCGCGCTGTTCGACGACGTGGCATCCGACACCCTGGCCCCGGGGGCGGGTTCGGTCGCAGCGCTGACGGCGGCGCTCGCGGCGGCGATCTCGGAGTGCGTCGCGCTGCTCTCAGCCGAGGCGGCGGGTGACGCCGAACGGGCGGTGGCGAAGGCGACCGAGCAGCGCGAGCGACTGGTCCTCCTCGCCGACGCCAACGCCGCCGCCTACGAGGAGGCAACCCGGTCGCTCGCTCGCGACGCGCCCGACGACGCCGTGCGCGATGCCCGGCTGGGCTCGGACCTGGCGCTCGCCGCCTACACGCCCCTGTCGATCGCCGAGGTGGCCGCCGACGCGGCCGAGCTGGCGGCCATCCTCGCCGTGGGCGCGAGCCCCGACGTGCGCGCCGACGCCGTGGTCGCCGCATGCCTCGCCGAAGGCGCGGCGCAGGGCGCGGCGCACCTGGTCCGCATCAACCTCGGCATGTCGCCCGACGACGACCGGATCGGCACCGCGCAGGACCACGCGGAGCGAGCGGCGGCGGCGCGCGCGCGGGCTCTCGGCCAGACCGCCCGCGACTAGCGGCGCGCATGCGCGACTTCGATCCCCGCCTCGTCGGCGCGCTCGAGTGCCGCACCTGGGTGACCTACTACCGGCGGGAATGGGTCCCGTTCCTGGCCGCCGCGATCCGGCTCGTGCGCCACACGTTCCGGCTGAACTGGCCGGCCACGCTGTACGGGGCCTGGCTGGTGCTGCGGGCCAACCAGCTGTGGGCGCCCTACCCGGACAACGACCCCGAGGCCTGCCGCCGCTGCATGCGGAAGTTCTACGGGCTCCTGCGCCGGCGCTTCGGCGAGCCGGTCGACATCGACCGGGCCGCAGAGCTCGAGGTCGAATGGTGGCGGGTGCATCGGGTCCACCAGCGCGAGGAGCGCAACGGCAGCGCCGATCCGCTCACCCAGGCGCTCGCCGCGCTCTACGCGCACACCTACGGCGTGACGCGCGACGCCGTGCTCCTCGCCGCGCGCGAGCGGGCCGAGGCGATGGATGTCAGCGACCGATGGGTCGACCAGGGCTGCTACCTGCGCAGCCCGCTCATCGCGGAGGAGCGCGCAGCGCTGGTGCGGTCCTACGCCGCGCTGCTCGCCGCCGTCCACCGGTGAAGGTGATCGTCATCGGCGGCGGCGTGGGCGGCATGAGCGCCGCGCACGAGCTCGCCGCGCGTGGGCTCGAAGTCGTCGTCTACGAGCAGCGCGCCATCGCGGGCGGCAAGGCGCGCAGCGTCGACGCGATCCCCGGGACCGGCGGGCGGCGGGCCCTGCCGGGCGAGCACGGGTTCCGGTTCTTTCCAGGGTTCTACCGGCACCTGCCCGACACGATGCGGCGCATCCGCTATCCGGGCCGGCTGAACGGGGTCCTCGACAACCTCGTCACCTCCACGCAGCTCGAGATCGCGCGCGAGGACGGAGCCAACGAGCTGATCGGTCCGGCGCATTTCCCGATCACGATCAGCGACTGGCAGGCCACGATCCGCTTTGGGCTGGACCTCGCGACCGATCTGGGCATTCCGCTCCCCGACCAGGTGCACTTCGTCGGCCTGCTGAGCGACCTGCTGTCGGCGTGCGAGGCGCGACGGTTCGGGCAGTACGAGAACGAGAGCTGGTGGCAGTTCGCCGATGCCGACCATCGCTCGGTCGCATTCGGGAAGTTCCTCGCCGATGGGTTGACGCGCTCGCTCGTCGCCGCGCGGGCGCACGAGATGAGCGCCCGCACCGGCGGCTACATCCTGCTGCAGCTGCTCCAGGACCTGGCCAAGCCCGGGGGGCAGGCCGATCGCGTGCTGTGCGGTCCCACCAACGACGTCTGGATCGACCCCTGGCTCGCTGAGCTCGGGCGCCTGGGCGTCACCTACCGTCTGGGCTGCCGCATCGACGCCGTGAACAGCCGCGGCGAGCGCGTCACGGGCGTGTCGGGGCAACGCGTCGACGCGGCCGGGGCGCCCGTGGGCTCCGCCTTCGAAGACAGCGCTGACTACTACGTCGCGGCCGTGCCCGTCGAGGTGATGCGCGAGCGGATTGCCATGGACGGCCTGCGGCGCGCGAGCCCCGCGCTGGCGCGCCTGGACGCGCTCACCGTCCGCTGGATGAACGGGATCATGTTCTACCTCGAGCGCGACGTCCCGCTCGTTCACGGGCACACGATCTACATCGACTCGAGCTGGGCGCTGACCTCGATCTCCCAGCGGCAGTTCTGGCCGCAGTTCGACCTGCACGGCATGGGCGACGGGCGCGTCGACGGGATCCTGTCCATCGACGTCTCCGACTGGGAGTCGCCGGGGCGCTTCGCCGCTGCGGGCAAGCCCGCAAAGCGGTGCAGCCGGGACGAGGTGGCCGCCGAGGTGTGGGAGCAGCTCAAGGCGGCGCTGAACGACGGCGAGGAGGTACTGCAGGACGCCAACCGCGCGGTCTGGTTCGTGGACCCCGACATCGTGGCGCCGAACCCGACCGAGGCGACCAACCTCGAGCCGCTGCTGGTCAACACCGCGGGCTCCTGGCCGAACCGCCCGCCGGCCGACCTTCCCGAGATCGAGAACCTCTTCCTCGCCTCCGACTACGTACAGACCAACACCGATCTCGCGACGATGGAGGGCGCCAACGAGGCCGCGCGGCGCGCGGTCAACGCCATCCTTGCGGCCAGCGGGTCCGACGCCGAGCCCTGCGCCGTGCACGACCTGCACGAGCCGGGCGGGATCCCGTTCGCCGTCGCGCGCGAGCTGGATCGCGTGGTCTACAAGGTCTTCGGCCCTCGGCGAGGACCGCCGCCCACCGTAGCGCTGGAGGATGGCAAGCTCGAGATCAATCCGGTGGGGCGCGCGGTACGACGCCTGACCCGCTGACGGGCTAGAGGTCGACCGACGCCATCCCCGCCTCGTCGTAGCGGTCGCCGGTCGCCTCGGGCAGCTCGGCCTCGATCCGCGCCAGCTCGTCGCCGGTGAGCTCGATGTCGGCTGCGGCGGCGTTCTCCTCGAGGTAGCGGCGGCGCTTCGTCCCGGGGATGGGAACGATGTGCTCGCCCCGCGCGAGCACCCAGGCCAGGGCGAGCTGGGCGGGCGTGACGCCCTTCTCGTCGGCGATCTCGGCGACCTTGGCGACGAGACGCTGATTGGCCTGAAGGTTGTCGCCGGTGAGGCGGGGGACGGTGCGCCGGAAGTCGCCCTCCTCCAGCTCCTCGGGCGACGTGAAGCGGCCTGACAGGAAGCCGCGCCCGAGCGGCGAGTAGGACACGAAGCCGATGCCGAGCTCGGTGCACGTGGGCAGGATCTCCGCCTCAGGGTCGCGGGACCACAGGGAGTACTCCGTCTGTACGGCCGTGATGGGATGGACGGCCTGGGCGCGGCGGATCGTCTCCGGCGCGGCCTCGCTGATCCCGATGTGGAGCACCTTGCCCTGCTCGACCAGCTCGGCCATGGCCCCGACCGTCTCTTCGATCGGCACGTTCGGGTCCACGCGGTGCTGGTAGTAGAGGTCGACGTGGTCGGTGCCGAGCCGCTGCAGCGATCCGTCGATCGAGCGGTGGACGTGCTCGGCGGAGCCGTCGATCGGCCCGATCGTCGAGATGTCGTCCGGCCTCGTGGTCGGCTCGATGCGACGGGCGAACTTCGTGGCGATCTCGTAGTCGTCGCGGTGCCCGGCGATGGCGCGCCCGACGAGCATCTCGTTCGTCATCGGCCCGTAGAGCTGCGCCGTGTCGAGGAAGGTGACCCCGATCTCCCTGGCCCGCTGGATGGTCGCGATCGACTCGTCCTCGTTGGTCGCGCCGTAGAAGGCCGACATCCCCATGCATCCGAGCCCGAGCTCGGATACCTCGAGCGTTCCAAGCATCCGTCGTTTCATGGCCTCTCCTTCGTCATTTCGGGTCGCTGTCTCTACGGTATTCGGGGTCGCGTACGATCGAACCGTCCGTCGAAGACGACATGGCGACGAACCCAGACACGGATGGCCCGGGGAAGGATGCCCGCGTAGGCGCGGGGGTCACGCCGTTCCAGACCGATGCGGAGGCGACCATCCGGCTCGCCGTCGCATCGGAGGAGCTCGGCTATGGCCGGTTCGGCAGCGCCGAGGGGTGGACCCAGGACGCCGTCGTGCTCATGACGCAGATCGCCGGGGTCACCTCGCGCATCGGGCTGGCCACGACGGTCCTGCCGGTCTGGAGCCGCAGCCCGGCGGCGATCGCGATGGCCGCGGCCGGACTGCAGCGCGCCTCCGATGGGCGCTTCGCGCTCGGCCTGGGCGCCAGCAGTCCACCGCTCGTCGAGGGCCTGCACGGCCTCACCTGGGAGCGCCCGCTCGCCCGCATGCGCACGACGCTGCAGGCCGTCCGGACGCTGCTCGACGGCGGCCGCGTGCCGCTCGATCGCGACGACGTTCGGCCGCTTCGGCTCGGCGCGCTCCCCGAGGGGCGCATCCCGATTCAGCTCGCGGCGCTGGCCCCGTCGTCCGTCCGCATCGCCGGCGAGCTCGCCGACCAGTGGCTGCCGTTCCTGTGGGCCCGCTCACGGCTGCCCGACGGCCGTACTTTGCTGCTCGAGGGCGAGGACCGCGCGGAGGCGCCGTCGCCGACCGGCGTCATCGCCTCGGTCCCGCTCGCGATCGGCGTCGACGAAGCCGCGACGCGGCAGATCGCCGCCGCTTGGCTCGTCGCCTACCTGACCCGCATGGGCCCGCTCTATCCGCGCATGCTCCGCGACTACTTCGGCTACGCGCCCGAGGTCGACGCGCTGCTCGCCGCCAACGCGGACGGCGGACCGGCGCAGCTGCCCGCCGAGGCCGAGCGGCTGGCGCGGGACGTGACGGTGATGGCCACCTACGACGGGGCGCCCGACGCGGCGCGCGCCTGGCTCGAGGCCGGCGCCGATGCGATCGACCTGGTCCTGCCCTTCGGCCTGCCCGAGGCGCAGCTGCGCGAGATGCTCGAGGCCGCGGCTCCTGCGGCCGCCCCCGCTCAGGCCGCGGGCTGACGCGCCAGGACACCCAACCGGCCGGTGCGAGGCCGCGTATGCACGGCCGACGTGCCCTCATCCCCGATCCGTCTCGCCGACGCGAAGCCCGGACTGATCGCCGCCCTGGCGGCAGTCCTCGCGGCGGTCGCGGTGTGGGCACTGGTCGCCGCGAGCGGCGTGGCCACCCGCGCCACGCCGGTGAGCCGCGGGTTCACGACCATCCCGGTAGCCGCGCGCGGCCCGGTCTCGGCGGCGATCGGACGCCACCGGGCCGCCTACCGGGTCGACACGCTGCGCGCGCGCAATCCGGTGCAGCGCCTGCGGTTCACGACCGTCAGGTAGTCCGGCGGACGCGGTTTTCCGGCTCCACGTAGAGTCGGGCCGTGACGTCGCTGCCCCTCGGATTCATGTCGACGCGGACGACGGCGAGCGGTTGCGGTTCAGCGATGCGGACGTCGTCATCAAGGCGTCCGCGGACACCACCGGAGGCGCGTTCGCGATCGTGGAGGAGATCGCGCCGCTGGACACGCCGCTGCACGTCCATGAGCGCGAGGACGAAGTGTTCTACGTGTTGGAAGGCCGCCACGTCGTCGAGGTGGGCGACACGGCTTTTCGGCTCGGTCCGACCTGGCGTTCGGACCACGCGGCGTCCCGCACGCGCAGCGGCGCGTCGTGCCGCGGACGGGACGCTTCCTGACGATGTTCTCGCCGGCCGGGTTCGAGGGGTTCTTCCGCGAGTTGGCCGAGGCAGAACGGGCCGGGACGATCGGGCCGGGCGCGTACGCCGAGGCCTCGAAGCGGTAGGGGATCATCTGGCTGCGCTGACCCGCTCGTGTGCGACGCGGGGGCCGTCGCCGTCGAGCTCGAACACGACGATGTCGTCCGGCTCGGAGCAGTGCCCCACCGCGGCGTGACCGGGCGCAACCGCGA
>Ga0209382_10009945_pt1 | contig 11887 bp, 12 predicted proteins | sample SoiMetdeltSBSDD5_FD_187599 | JGI IMG/M metagenome (GOLD analysis project Ga0209382, IMG submission 187599) | Bulk soil microbial communities from a Populus tree surrounding site in Tennessee, USA - Soil MetaG P. deltoides SBSDD5 (SPAdes) (version 2) | ecosystem: Environmental > Terrestrial >... | reverse complement strand
CCGCCTGCCCGGTCTAGCCCTCGGCGACCCGCCGGCTGACACGGATGGCGGAGGTCGAGATCACGCGGTTGGACACGGTCGCTGACGCGGGCGGCGAGCTGCTCGGGAGCGCGGTCCAGCCGCCCGTCTCGTCGTCGCCGTTCAGCCTCAAGCTCGCGGGCTGGGCGCTCGGGCCGCAGGGCCCCCCGCGCGGGATCAGGATCGTCGCCGCAGAGCCGCTCGGCGAGGGTCGCACCCTGCGGCGCGTGATCACCACGACGGCGCCCAACGCTCCACGCCCCGACGTGGCGGAGCGGTTTCCCGACCTCAAGGGCGCGAGGGCCTGCGGGTTCGTGACGTCTTGCTCGCTGGTCGGGCTCCCGCGGGAGTTCAACCTGCGCGTGGAGGCCCGGTTCGAGGGCGCGCCCCGGGTGGCGATTGCCCGCATCGAGGGCCGGCGCCCTCCGCTGCGGTCGGGCTATCAGCCGCGATTCCAGCCGATCCTGCTGAAGACGCTCGGCCGGGCAGGGTCCACCTGGATGACCCAAGTGGTCGGGGCACACCCGCAGGCCGTCGCGTACCGGCCCTTCGACTTCGAGCCGCGGCTGCTGGACTACTGGCTGGAGATCGTGCGCGTCCTCTCTCAACCGCACGCGTACGCGCAGACCATCGACCCCGACGTCCGCGAGCGTGCCTGGTGGGAGGGCCGCGCGCGCTGGCACGGCCCTCTGTCACTTGCGAGTGAGCCGGCGGTCGAGCGGTGGGTCGAGACGGAGTCGATCGAGGAGCTTGCCGCGTTCGCGCAGATGCGGGTCGACGCCTTCTACGGCAAGGTCGCCGAATCACAGGAGAAGCCGGCGGCGACCCGGTTCATCGAGCGCGTGCACGAGTGGCACGAAGAGATCCTCGCGCACGAGCTGTACGAGCGGGCCCGCACGATCTTCCTGGTGCGCGACATGCGCGACCTGCTGGCCTCGCGGTTGGCCTTCAACCGCAAGACGGGCGAGCCTATGTTCGGATACGACCGCGCGGACAGCCCGGAGCACTACGTCCACGGCTGGATGCGAGGCGAGGTGGACGAGTGGATGGAGTCGTGGCGTCAGGCCAAGGACCCGTTCCTGGTGCGCTACGAGGACCTGATGCTGCGCCCGGAGGACACGCTGCGCGAGGTGTTCGCACACGCCGAGCTGGACTCGAGTGCGGACGCTGTCGCCGCGACGCTCGACCTCGCCCGGGCGCGGAGGCCCGAGCGCCAGGCACGTCACATGACGTCGGCCGGCGACGCCGGCTCCATCGGGCGCTGGCGCGACGACCTGTCGCCGGAATTGCAGGAGGCCTGCAGGGAGGCCTTCGGCGAGGCGCTCGCAGCGCTCGGCTACGAAGCGGGCTAGCCGCCCGAGCGGAAGCGGTAGACGGGGCCGTCGAGCGAGGTCGCATACACGCGGGCGCGCGCGTCCTCGCCGAACGAGCTCAGGGACGCCACGCGCAGGCCGAGACCCCGGTCGTCGGTGACCCGGCCGCCCTGGATGCGGAAGCTGCGCAGGCGCCCGGTGCAGAAGTCGCCGTACAGGTACCGCCCCGCCAGGTCGGGAACGGCCGCGTCGCGGGCCACCACGCCGCCGGTGACGGAGCACTCGCCGCCCGACCGGTCGTACTGCAGCGCGGGCCCCACCGCGCCCGGGCAGTTGCGCGAGTCGTCGTAGCGGCTGCGGCCCTCGAAGCAGCTCCATCCGAAGTTGCGCCCGCGCGCGTCGCCCCGGGACGCGAAGTCGATCTCCTCGAGCTCGTTCTGGCCCACGTCGCCGATGTAGAGGTCGCCCGTGCGCCGGTCGAACGAGAAGCGCCACGGGTTGCGCAGGCCGTAGGCGTAGATCTCGTTGCGCCCAGAGCGGCCCACGAACGGGTTCGAGCGCGGTGAGCGGTAGCTGCTCGACCCGCGGCGGCGCGGGTCGATCCGCAGGATCTTCCCGAGCGGCGACTCGAGGTTCTGCGCGCGGTTCTCCGGGTCGCCGGCCGACCCGCCGTCGCCCGTCCCGATGTACAGGAGGTCGTCGGGGCCGAACACCAGGTGGCCCCCGTTGTGGTTGGGGTACGGGTCCGCCATCGTCATCACCTGGCGCCGGCTTGCCTTGTTGGCGCGGTTCGCGCTGCGCGCGGAGCGGCGGAACTCCTGCACCCGCTGCCGGCCGTCGCGTCCCGTGAAGTAGACGTAGAAGAGCCCGCTGCGCGAGTAGTTCGGCGCGAACGCGAGCCCGAGGAGGCCCTGCTCGCCGCCGGCGGTGACGTCGCTTCGCAGGTCGAGGAACGGGCGCCGCACGCGCTTGCCGCCCAGCAGGAGCCTGATGCGGCCGGTCTGCTCCAGGACGAACACGCGGCGCTCGTCGCCTGGGGGCGCGGTCACGAGGACCGGGTTGTCGAACGTCCCGATGCGCTGCAGGCGCACGCCGGGCGCGGCGGCCTGGGCGGGCTCGCGGTTCGTGGCGGTGCGCTCCTCCGTGCCCGTCCCGGCCGCGCCCGCGTCGCTGCGCACGCTCTCCTCGAGCTCGCCCTCCCCGATGCGCAGCCCCACGACGAGCGCCACCATCAAGAGCAGCGGGACGCCCAGGAGCAGCGCGAAGGTACGAAGTCTCATGTGGGGAGGATCCAGGAACACCGGTCGCGGCCTCCCGCCTTGTTAGCAGAGCATGCCCGCCCGTGCGCTGTGCGGACCGGCGGTTGCCGCTGGTGGCGTTACTACCCTAGGCCGCTATGTCGATGTTCATCTCCGAGCGCCATCGCCGGCGCCGCCTGCCCCTGCTGATCGCAGGGGTTCTGATCGTGCTCGTGGGCGGCGCAGTCGCCGCCTTCCTGGTGCTGACCAACCGCACCGACGACGTGCGGCGCGGCGACGAGGTCGAGTTCCGCGCGCCGCAGCGCCCCGCGCGGCCCGTGGAGCGCAGCGAGGACTGGCCGGTCTATCACTACGACCTCGCCCACACCGGTTACCTGCCGGCGCGCGTGGGCCCGCCGTTCAAGGAACGCTGGGTGTTCAGCGGCCGCGTGCTGATGGAGTTCCCGCCGATCGTCATCGGGGACAGCCTCTACTTCATCCGCAACAACGGCGGCGTGTACCGGCTCGACGCGGACACCGGCAAGGTGCGGTGGAAGAACCAGGTCGGCAGGCTGAGCGCCTCGTCGCCGGCCTACTGGAAGGGACGGGTATTCGTCACGTCCCTGTCGGGGAAGCTCACCGTGCTGAAGGCGAGCACCGGGAAGCTGGTGTGGCAGAAGCAGCTCGGCAGCCGCACCGAGTCATCGCCCATCATCCGCCGCGGCGTCGTCTACTTCGGCACCGAGGGCGGCGACCTGTATGCGCTGTACGCGCGCACCGGGCGCGTGAAGTGGAAGTACAGCGCCTCCGGCGCGATCAAGGCCTCGCCCGCGCTCTCGGGCTCCACGCTCTACTTCGGCGACTACAGCGGGCGCATGTACGCGGTCTGGTCGCGGACCGGGCGCGAGCGCTGGTCGACCGGCACTTCGGGGTCGAAGTTCGGCTTCGCGGCGGGGAACTTCTACTCGACTCCCGCGGTCGCGTTCGGCCGCGTGTTCGCCGGCAACACCGACAGCAAGGTGTACTCGTTCGGTGCCCGCAACGGCACGCTCGCGTGGTCGAAGTCGACCGGCGGCTATGTGTACTCGTCTCCCGCCGTGGCGAACGTCCCCGGCACGAGGCCGACCGTGTACATCGGGTCCTACGACGGCAACCTCTACGCCCTCGACGCACGCACCGGCTCGACGCGCTGGACACATCGCGGCGGCGGACGCATCTCGGGCGGCCCGTCGGTCGTGGGGCGCGTCGTGTATTTCGCCGACCTCGACTCGAAGGCGACGTACGGCGTCGATGCGCGCAGCGGTGAGCGGGTCTTCAAGCGCAGCCGGGGCTACTACAACCCTGTGATCTCCGACGGCCGGCGGATCTACATGACCGGTTATGCAAGCGTGACTGCACTCGACCCCCTCAAGCGACGGCAAGACCGCGGCGGGCGGGAATGACCGAAATGCGACTTTCGACCACGTCGCGTGTTCCAACTCCTGACCCCCCAAGCATCAGGAAGGAAAGCCCACATGACCAGCAAGACCCGCAGCACTGCGCTCGTGGCGGCCGTCCTGGCAGCCGCCTCCCTGCTGACGGCGGCCGTTGCATTCGCCGCTCAGATCCCGGGCACCAGCGGACCGGACACGCTGACCGGCACCGACCAGCGGGATCGGATCTTCGCCGGGCCCGGCGCCGACACCGTGGACGCCAAGGCCGGGCGAGACCGGGTGCGCGGGGGGCGCGGTGACGACACCGTGGAGGCGGGCCCGGGTCGCGACCTGGTCCGCGGCGGCTGGGGCGACGACACGATCAACGGCGGTCCCGGCCACGACCTGATCTTCGCCCAGCGCGGAGTCGACACGGTCAACGGCGGCCAAGGCGCCGACAACCTGTGGGCCCTGTCCCGCAAGGACGTCACCCACGTGGAGGGCGAGCCGGCCGACACGGTAAACGGGGGCGATGGGAACGACCGCATCCACGTCCGCGACGGCGAGGCCGACACGGTCACGTGCGGCGCGGGCTACGACTCCGTTCGCGCCGACCGCAAGGACTCGGTCGCAGCCGACTGCGAGGAGCTCAGGCGCCGCACCGTGCAAAAGCGCGACGACCGCCGCGAGAACGCCGACGACGACTAGTCTCGGCTAGAGCCTGACCGGGATCCCCGCCGCGTGGAGGTGCTCCTTCGCGTCGCGGACCTGGTACTCGCCGTAGTGGAAGATCGATGCTACGAGGACCGCGTCCGCGCGCGCCTGCTCGATCGCCTCGCTGAGGTGGGACAGCTCGCCGGCTCCGCCCGAGGCGATCACCGGGATGTCGACCGCGTCCGCCACCGCGCGCGTCAGCGGCAGGTCGTAGCCGTCCTTGGTGCCGTCGCGGTCCATGCTCGTGAGCAGGATCTCCCCCGCTCCGCGCGCGGCGCCCTCGCGCGCCCACTCGATCGCGTCCCGCCCGGTTGCCACCCGGCCGCCGTTCACGAACACCTCGAACGTGCCGCCGTCCACGCGCTTCGCGTCGATCGCGAGCACGACGCACTGCGCCCCGAACGTGTCCGCCAGCTCGTCCATCAGCTCCGGCCGGGCGACTGCGGCGGAGTTGACCGAGACCTTGTCCGCGCCCGCGTCGAGCACCGCCTGGGCGTCCTCGCGCGAGCGGATGCCGCCGCCGATCGTGAAGGGGATGAAGACGTTGTCGGCCGTGCGCCGGGCGAGCTGCACGATCGTGTCGCGCTCCTCGTGGGACGCCGTGATGTCGAGGAACACCAGCTCGTCGGCGCCCTCGGCGTCGTAGCGCTCGGCCAGCTCGACCGGGTCGCCGGCGTCGCGCAGCCCCACGAAGTTGGTGCCCTTCACGACGCGCCCCTTGTCGACGTCGAGGCACGGGATCACGCGCTTGAGGACGCTCACGCCGGCTCTTCTCCGAGTGCCAGCCGCGCGTCGGTGACGGAGAAGCGGCGCTCGTAGAGGGCCTTGCCCACGATCACGCCGGCGATCTCGGCGGGCAGCGCGGCGATCGCCTCGAGGTCCTCGAGCGAGCCGATGCCGCCCGAGTAGAGCACCGGCGCGTCGCCGGCGGACGCGCAGGCCTCGGCAAGCGCCTCGGTGTCGGGCCCGCGCATCGTCCCGTCGCGGTCCACGCTCGTGTAGATGAACCCGCCGGCACCGCGGTCGCGCAATGCGGTCACGGCCTCGGGCGCGGTGACCGTCGTGCGCGACAGCCAGCCCGCGGTCGCCACGACGCCGTCGCGGACGTCCACCGCGATCCGCACGCGGTCGCCGCTGCGCTCGATCATCCCGTCCAGCACGTCGGGCTGCGTGAAGGCGACGGTGCCGATCACGACCCGGTCGGCGCCGGCTCCCACGGCGTCGAGGACGGAGTCGACCGTGCGCAGCCCGCCTCCGAACTGCACCGGCACGCCGGCACCTCCGGCGATGCGCTCCAGGTGCTCGAGGTTGACCGGACGCCCCTCGCGGGCGCCGTCGAGGTCGACGACGTGCAGCGAGGTGGCTCCCTCGGCGACCCACCGCCGCGCGGCGTCGAGTGGGTCGGAGTCGTAGAGCCTGCGGCGCTCGAAGTCCCCCTGCTCGAGCCGGACCGCCTTCCCGCCCAAGATGTCGATCGCCGGGTAGAGCGCCGGCACGGGCCTACGAAGCCGCGCCCACGGAGGCGCAGATGGACGTGAAGTTGCGCAGCAGCCGCAGGCCGTGGACGCTCGACTTCTCGGGGTGGAACTGGACTCCGTAGACCGGCTCGCGCTCGACCGCGCAGACGAACGGCTCGCCGTACGAGGACGTGCCGAGCACGTCCTCCCGCGACACGCCGACCGGCGCGAAGGAGTGCACGAAGTAGAAGGGGCATTCGTCCGGGAGGTCCTCGACCAGCGGCGTGCGGCGTTCCCAGCGGACGACGTTCCAGCCGATGTGCGGCACCTTCAGGCCCGGCGCAGGCAGGCGCTCCACCTTGCCCGACAGCAGCCCCAGGCCCCATCCGCCCTCGTTCTCGGTCGTGGTCTCGAACAGCAGCTGCATGCCCAGGCAGATGCCGAGCATCGGCATGCCCCCCGCCAGCAGCTCCCCGATCACGCCGTCCAGCTCCAGCTCGCGGATGTTGCGCATCGCCTTCGGGAACGCGCCCACGCCGGGCAGCACGGCGCCGTCGGAGGCGCGGATCGCGCCGTGGTCGTTGGTGATGTGCGGCCGCGCGCCGGAGCGCTCCAGCGCCTTCTCGGCGGAGCGCAGGTTGCCCATCCCGTAGTCGATGATCGCGATGCGGGGGCCTACGCTCACAGTATGCCCTTTGTCGACGGGACACCGGTCACGGTGTCGTCCAGTGCGGTCGCGATGCGCAGGGCGCGGGCGAACGACTTGAAGCTCGCCTCGATCATGTGGTGCGCGTTCGTGCCGGCCAGCAGCCGCATGTGCACCGTCAGCCGGGCGTTGTTGGCGACGGCGCGGAAGAACTCCTCCGTCAGCTCGGTCTCCCAGCCGCCGATGGTGGTCTCGGGGATCGACCCCTCGAACGCGCAGTAGGGGCGCCCGGAGATGTCGATCGCGGACGCCGCCAGCGCCTCGTCCATCGGCACGGTCGCGTCACCGTAGCGCGCGATGCCGCTGCGATCGCCGAGCGCCCGGTCGAGTGCCTGTCCCAGCACGATGCCGATGTCCTCGGTCGTGTGGTGCGTGCCCGTCTCGAGGTCGCCCGTGGCCTCCACGTCGAGGTCGAGCCGGGCGTGGCGCGCCAGCAGGTCGAGCATGTGGTCGAGAAAGCCCACTCCGGTCGCGGCCGAGCAGTTGCCGCCGCCGTCCAGGGCGAGGCGCAGGCGGATGCTCGTCTCCTGGGTGGAGCGCTCGATCTCGGCGGCGCGCGGTGGTGTGGTGATCGCCATCTTTCTTCCGGTACTGCCTAGGTCTTGTCCGCCCGCGCTTCTGCCGACTCGGCGTGCACGGGAAAGCCCTCTGCACGTGCGACGCCTGCCACCAGCGGCGCGAGCGTCTGCGCCGCCTCCGCGGGCAACCTTACCAGCGCCTGCCTGCGCCGAAAATCGCCTGCACCCAGCGGTCCCGAGAAGCGCGCGGCGCCGCCGGTCGGCAGCACGTGGTTCGAGCCGGCCGCGTAGTCGCCGAACGCGGCGCCGCCGGCGCGGCCCACGAAGACGCAGCCGCTCGCCCGCACCCGCCCGGCCAGCAGGTCGGCGTCCTCGCAGGCCAGCTCGAGGTGCTCGGGAGCGAAGGCGTTCGCCACGTCGACCGCCGCGTCGAGGTCCTCGGTGCGCACCAGGGCGAGCGGCGCTTCCTGCACCGAGGGGCGCTCGGCGGCGATCGCCGCAGCCTCGCGCTCGACCGCGCCCAGCAGCTCCGCGCTGGGCGAGGCGACCGCCACGAGCGTGTCGGGCCCGTGCTCGGCCTGGGCCGCCACGTCCAGCGCGACGATCCGGGGGTCGGCAGCGGCGTCCGCGATCACGAGCAGCTCGCTGGGGCCTGCGATGCCGTCGATTCCCACCTGGCCGCTGACCTGGCGCTTGGCCTCCTGCACGTACGAGTTCCCGGGGCCCACGATCACGTCGACGGGCGCCACCGTGGCGGTCCCGTAAGCCAGCGCCGCGATCGCCTGCGCGCCGCCCATCAAGTGCACCTCCTGCACGCCGCACAGCGCACAGGCCGCGAGGATCACCGGATTGGCCCGCCCGTCGGGGCCGGGCGGAGTCGCCACGGCGACCTGCTCGACGCCTGCCACCCGCGCGGGCACGCAGCACATGACGACCGAGGACGGATACGCAGCACGTCCGCCGGGGACGTACACGCCCGCGCGCCGCACCGGCAACTCGGTGATCGTGACGGAGTGGCCCTGCGGCATGTCCACGACGAGGTCGTCCGCGAGTTCGGCGCGCGCGAGCCGCTCGACGTTCGCGATCGCCGCATCGAGCCCGGCGCGCACGTCCCGGTCGATCTCCTGCGGCGAGGTGGCGATCTGCTCGACCGGCACGCGGAAAGACTCGGGCGCTTGCTCGCTGTCCCAGCGCAGTGTCAGCTCGTGCACGGCGCGGTCGCCGTGGTGGCGCACCTCGCCGAGGATCTCCGCGACGGCGGCCGTGACCGCATCGGCCGGCTCCACGAGCCCGCGCATCGCCTCGGCGACCGCATCGACGTCGCCGGGCTCGCGGGAGGCGAGAGTGAAGTGCCTAGCGAGCATCGACCTGCTCGCCGACCCGCTGCACCAGGTCGTCGATCTCCTGCTGGCGCAGCTTGTGGGAGACGCGGTTGGCCACCAGTCGCGCGGTGCAGTCCGCGATCACCTCGCGGACCTCGAGGTCGTTGTCCCGCAGCGTGCGCCCACTGGCCGTGAGGTCCACGATGCCCTCGGCCAGCCCCGAGATCGGCGCCAGCTCCACCGAGCCCTTGACCTCGATCACCTCAGCCTGGCGCCCGGAGGACTCGAACCAGCGGGCCGCGATCCGCGGGTACTTGGTCGCGATCCGCACCGCACCCAGGCGGCGCTCCAGTTCGTCCGCGAAGTGGTCCCCGGCGCGTGTGGCCACCACCATCCGGCAGAACCCGTATCCCAGATCGAGCAACTCGTACACCACGCGCTCGTGCTGCTCCATCAGCACGTCCTTGCCCGTGACGCCGAGGTCGACGGCCCCCGCCTCCACATATGTGGGCACGTCGCTGGGGCGCATGGTCACGATGGTCACGCGCTCGCCGGGGAACAGCAGCGAGCGCGAGTCCGAGCGCAGCTCGGCGGTGTCGATGCCCACTCGGTCGAGCAGGTCGAGCGTGTCACCGAACAGGGCGCCCCGGGGCACCGCGATTCGCAGCGGCTCGCTCACGCCTGACCCTCCGCCCGTCGTTCCTCCTCGGCCTGGGCCACGTGCATCCGCTCCACGTAGAGCGCGAAGCCGCACGCGGGCAGGGGGAGCCCGAAGCGGCCCAGCAACTCGTCGTAACGGCCGCCTCCTCCGATCACGTGTCCGAGCGCGGGGTCGTACACCTCGAAGATCGCGCCGGTGTAGTAGCCGAGGTCCCGCACGAGGCCGAGGTCGAAGATCACGCGGTCCGCGAGGCCGCGCCGGTCAAGGCCGGCCGCCACTTCCGCAAGCCGCTGGAACGGCGCCCGGATCTCCTCGCCGGCGAGCTCGATCGCGCGCTCGACGACCCCGAAGCCGCCGCGCATCTGCGAGAGGCTGCCCAGCGTGCGCTTCTGCTCGGCCGTGATGGGCAGCGCAGCCACCCGCTCCTCCAGCTCCACGAGGTCGTGGCGAGCAAGCGCTTCCATTGCTGCCGCGCCGTCGGGGCCGTCCACGTTCATGGCCTTCAGCAGCCCGCCGAAGAGGCCCGCGTCGCCCAAGCCGATCCGCGCCCGCGGCAGGCCGCCCGCGTCGAGCGCGGCGCACAGGACCTCCAGCACCTCGACGGTGCCGCCAGGGGCGTCTGCCCCGATCAGCTCGATGCCGGCCTGCAGGAACTCGCGCTGCTGCCCGCGCTGCGGGCGCACGGCGCGGTACGCGTGGGAGACGTAACACAGGCGCAGCGGCAGCTGCGCGCCGGGATAGCGCGTCGCCACCAGCCGCGCGAGCGGGATCGTCATGTCCGACCGCAGCGCGAGCACGTGGCCGTGCTCGTCGAACAGCCGGTACGACGCCCCGGCGGCGCGCTCGTCGCCCTGCACCAGCACGTCCTCATATTCCATCGTCGGCGTCGACACCTCGCCGTACCCGAAGCGCTCGAAGGTCTCCAGCAGGCTGTTCGACAGGCGTCGCAGCTCCCGCATCTCGTCGGGCAGGATGTCGCGCGTCCCCGGCGGGATCGGAAAGGTCATGGCGCGCTCCTCGCGGCGCTACGCCGACACGCGGTCGGTGGACCTGCGCTCGATGCGCGCGCCCAGCTCCCGCAGGCGGTCGTCGATGCGCTCGTAGCCGCGATCGATCTGGCTGACGTTGCCGATCTCCGACACGCCTTCGGCGCACAGGCTCGCGATGAGCATCGCCATGCCGGCCCGGATGTCCGGGCTGTCCATGCGCTCGCCATGAAGACGGCTCGGGCCGTGCACGATCGCCCGGTGGGGATCGCAGACCACGACTCGAGCGCCCATTGGGATGAGCTTGTCGACGAACACGAGGCGGTTCTCGAACATCTTCTCGTGGATCAGCACCACGCCCTCGGCCTGCGTCGCGACCGCGAGCGCGATGCTGGTGAGGTCCGCCGGGAACGCCGGCCAAGGTCCGTCGTCGATGGCCGGGATCGCGCCGCCGACGTCGTCGCGCACGCGCAGCCGCTGCTCCGGCGGGATGATCAGATCGTCGCCGTCGTGGTGCGACTTCAGGCCGAGTCGCTCGAACACCATCCGGATCATCTTCATGTCGTCCGGCACGGTGTTACGGATGCGCATCTCGCCCCCGGTGACGGCGGCGAGCGCCATGAAGCTGCCGACCTCGATGTGGTCGGGCGCGATGTCGACCTTGGCGCCGCCCAGCCGCCGGCGGCCGTGCACGGTGAGGACGTTCGACCCGATGCCGTCGATGCGCGCCCCCATCTGCACGAGCAGGTGCGCGAGGCCCTGCACGTGGGGCTCCGAGGCGGCATTGCGGATCGTGGTGGTGCCCTGCGTGAGGGCGGCCGCCATCAGCGTGTTCTCGGTGGCCATCACGCTGGCCTCGTCCATGAAGAGGTCGTTGCCGCGCAGTCCCTGCGGTGCCCACATCTCGTACTCCCGGTCGAGGTGGACCTGCGCTCCCAGGGCGCGCAGGGCGTCGAGGTGCGGGTCGAGCCGGCGGCGGCCGATGAAGTCCCCGCCCGGAGGTGGGATGCGCGCCTCGCCGGTGCGGGCCAACAGCGGGCCGGCCAGCAGGAAGGAGGCGCGGATCCGGCCGGCCAGGTCGGCGTCGACCTCGGCGCGGGAGATGCTGGCGGCGCGCAGCACGACCTGGTGGTCGTCGCGCCATGTGACGTTCACGCCGAGATCCTCGAGCAGGGCCAGCATCGACTCCACGTCGCGGATGCGCGGCACGTTGCCGACGACGACCTCCTCCTCGGTCAACAACGACGCCGCCAGGATCGGGAGCGCGGCGTTCTTGTTGCCCGCCGGCACGACGGTGCCGGAGAGGGGATAACCACCTTCGATTACGAACTTGTCCATGGCGAGGGCGCGGGTTTGAAGCTCTCGAAGGGTAACAGTCGCCTCCTGCCCGAAAACTCCTGCAACCGTGCGGGGCGGCGCACACAGATCAGCGGCCCGCGCCCGCGCCTGAGCCCTGTGTCGTCGCCGACCGCTCCGCCTGACACCTACTGCCACCTGCCGCCGGCTTTGGCCCACTCCAGGAGGTGCCCCACCGAGCAGAAC
>Ga0209382_10009944_pt1 | contig 11887 bp, 8 predicted proteins | sample SoiMetdeltSBSDD5_FD_187599 | JGI IMG/M metagenome (GOLD analysis project Ga0209382, IMG submission 187599) | Bulk soil microbial communities from a Populus tree surrounding site in Tennessee, USA - Soil MetaG P. deltoides SBSDD5 (SPAdes) (version 2) | ecosystem: Environmental > Terrestrial >... | reverse complement strand
ATATCGCGGTAATTGTAATTGCCGCTGACGACGCTGTAATGCCTCAAACGAAAGAGGCTATCAGCCACGCCCAGGCTGCAGGCGTACCGATGATCTTCGCCATCAACAAAATTGACAAGGACGGAGCAAATCCAAACAAGATATACGAACAGCTTGCGAACATGAACATCCTCGTGGAAGCGTGGGGTGGTAAGTTCCAGAGCCAGGAACTGTCGGCAAAACAGGGACTTAATGTAGACCTGCTGCTCGAAAAGATCCTACTCGAGGCCGAGCTGCTCGACCTGAAAGCCAATCCCGACCGTGAAGCATCAGGAACGATCGTTGAAGCTTCGCTCGACAAGGGACGTGGATATGTTGCAACTGTACTCGTTCAAAACGGAACCCTGCATATTGGTGATCTTGTGGTTTCGGGACAACACTTCGGTAAGGTGAAGGCGATGTTTAATGAAAGGAACAAACGTTCTGACGAGGCGCCACCTTCAACACCGGTATTGATACTCGGCCTTAACGGTGCTCCGCAGGCCGGTGAAAAATTCAAGGTGTATCAAGATGAAGCCGAGGCCAAGGAAGTGGCAAACCGCAGGGCACAGATACTTCGCGAACAAGGAATAAGAACCAAGAAACATATTACGCTTGATGAGATCGGAAGAAGGCTTGCCCTTGGAAACTTCAAGCAGCTTAACCTTATCATCAAGGGTGATGTGGATGGATCTGTAGAAGCGTTGAGCGACTCACTTCAGAAATTGTCAACTGACGAAATCGCGATAAGCATAGTATTGAAAGGTGTTGGGGCCATAACCGAAAGTGATGTGTTGCTGGCAACCGCTTCCGACGCGATCCTTGTGGGCTTTAACGTTCGTCCTTCACTGCAGGCGTCTCGTCTTGCTGAAACCGAAGGAGTGGAAATCAAAACATACTCTATCATCTATAATGTAATTGATGAGATCAAGAGCGCAATGGAAGGCATGCTCGAACCAAAGATCCAGGAAAAGGTGGTGGCAAACGTAGAAGTGAGAAATGTGTTTAAGTTCGATAAGGCAAGCGTTGCCGGATGTTATGTGCTTGATGGAAAGATTCACAGGAATTCGAAGGTGAGAGTGATCCGCGAGGGTATCGTGATATATCCTACGGGTGAAGGCGCATCTGCAGAGCTTGGATCGTTGAAACGATTTAAGGATGATGTGAAGGACGTAAGTTCAGGAATGGAGTGCGGTATTACGATCAAGAACTATTCTGATATCAAAGTAGGCGATATTATTGAGGCGTTCGAGGAAGAGGAAGTGAAGAGGACGTTGTAATACGTGAAGCCAGGCCTTCGCATCTTTGCGAACCTTAGCGCTTTTGCGTGAAACCCATAAACGCCCATTTCAAAACGTTAAATTAACCATCGCCCGGCAACAGTTCTCGCCGGCGATGTACTTTTGGAAAGTATGTTAAAATATTCTCTCTTTCTACTCATATTTATATGCGCCAGCGCGACGGCCCAGCATAAAGTAGTCGCAGATAAGATCGTGGGGATCGTTGGCGACAAGGTTATCCTCCATTCAGATATTCAGAACGCTGTATCGGACCTACAGCGTCAAAACACGCAGCTACCTCCCGATGTTGAATGTTATATCATGGAGCAGCAGCTGATTGGAAAGGCGATGGTGCTACAGGCCGAAAAAGACTCAGTGGTACTGGGCGACGATGAAATAGAGGCACTGCTCGACAACCAGATCCGCGGGTTTATTGCACAATACGGTTCGAAGGAAGCACTTGAAGAAATAGCCGGCAGAACAGTTTACCAGATTAAAGAAGATTTCCGCCCCACTTTCAGGGAACGCGAGCTGGCAAAGCGTATGCAGCAAAAAGTTGTTGAAGGCGTTAAGATAACTCCACAGGAAGTAAAAGCTTTCTTTGACAAAATTCCAAAAGATAGCCTGGCATATTATGAATCCGAAGTGGAGATAGGCGAAATAGTTGTTTACCCCAAAGCCAGCCGGGATCTCGAAAAGCTGGCAATGGACGATCTCGCAGAATACAAATCCCAGATCGAATCAGGAAAGGCACGCTTTGAATCACTGGCATCGCTGTATTCCGATGATCCAGGCACAAAAGGGAACGGTGGTCTTTTTAACCTGAACAGAACGGATAAAGGTGTGGATCCCGCTTTCGTGAATCAGGCGTTCCGTTTGAAAGAAGGACAAATCTCACCCGTGTTCAAATCAAAATTCGGCTATCATATTATCCTGATGGTAAGCAGGGCTGGAGATGACGCCGTTGTTCGCCATATCCTTAAAATTCCAACCGTAACCGACACGGAGGTTCAGGAAAGCGTTAAGATGCTGGATTCCGTGAGAACAAAGCTTGTGAATGGGAACTTATCGTTCGGTGCGGCAGTCGCAAAGTACAGCGAGGACGATGTTTCAAAATACACGGGTGGTATGAGGCAGGGACCCAATGGAAACTTTCTGACTATAGACCAACTCGATAAAGACATGGTTACATTGCTGAAAGACCTGAATGTTGGCCAATATTCGCAGCCGACACCATTTACCGACGAAAGAGGTAAAAAGGCGGTCCGCATAGCCTTCCTTAAGTCGAGATCAGAACCGCACCGGGAAAATCTTAAGGATGACTACGACCGGGTGGCCCAGAGAGCATTGGAAATAAAGAAACAAGGCGTGCTGGAAAAATGGTTCGCAGAAAAAATACCAACGTTTTACCTTCTGATAGACAACCAGTTCAATAGTTGCAGGACCCTCCAAAACTGGTTCAGGTACGCGGCTAAGGCAAGCAATTAAGCCGGTGTAAGAGTAAACACCTAAACTTGGGTTTTTAGGTATTGATGTACAATTAAATGGCATCATTTACGCTTTTAGTATTGCATAAGCCGTCATTATAAGACCGCAAAATCCGATACCAACCCCTAAAACTCATAATTACCTGCATAAGGCCGGGCAGCCTATGAGCGAAACTGAAGCAAGCCTCAGAGCCAGGATCAATGAACTTGAAAAACAGGTAGAGCAATTACAATCAATAGAATCAGACTACCGCGAAATAGTAGAACACGCAACTGAAATCATATTTAAGCTCGACGCCTCAGGGCAATTCAGTTTCATCTCTTCAGAATTCGGAAGAGTGCTCGGTTATACCCAAGAAGAGATTGCCGGAAAACATTTTGCCAGCATCGTTCATCCCGACGACCTTCAGTTGTGTTTAGAAACATTTGAAGTGCTGAAACAGTTTGGGAAGGCTGATGACAATAAATGTTTTCGCGTGAAGCATAAGAATGGCGAGTACAAATGGGTTGACTGTTCAGCAGTATGTTTGTTCGATGATGATGGGAATCCTACACATAGCATCGGTTTTGCTCACGAAATAACCCGATTGAAAAATGTTCTTGAGGAATTAAGATTCAGTGAAGAAAGATACCGGTCGTTGTTTGAAGCTCTGGGTGAAGGCACCGTGCTGATCGATTCTCAAGGAACTATAATTGCGTCGAACAGATGTGCTGAACAGATCTTCGGAGTAGATAAAGAACACATGCGTGACTTGAACACGTTTCAGGTGACCCGTAAATTTTATCATGAGGATGGTTCCGATTATCCATTGAATACCCACCCGAGTTATGTAACCCTGAAAACCGGAAAGCCTCTGAAGAATATGATCATGGGAGTAACCCGCATGGATGGTAATTTAACATGGATATCAATTAACACCGAACCGATTTATTACTCGCTTAACCGTGAAAAGCCCGATGCGGTTGTTGCATCGTTCGCCGACATTACACAAGCGAAAAAAGATAAAGAAGAAATTCAACGCAACCAGCAATTGTACATAGAGGCAACAAAAGCAGTTGCACAGGCGGTTGTAGACGCACAGGAAAAAGAAAGGGCAGAAATCGGGTACGAGCTTCATGATAACGTTAACCAGATCCTGTCTACTGCAAGAGTATTTCTTGATCTTGCAAGGAACGACGAAAAAGAAAGACTGAACCTGATCGAGAGAAGTGCTTCGAATATTTCTAACGCAGTGAATGAGATCAGAAGGATTTCACGATCACTGGTGCCGGCAAGCTTAAGTGATCTCGGGTTGATCTTGTCGGTAGAAGACCTGGTAGATAATATTCAGAATACAAAAACAGTGAAGGTAGAATTCTACCACTCAGGTGATATTGAAAAATCGATCAGTGAAAAAGGAAAGCTGATGCTTTTCCGGATCATCCAGGAACAGTTGACCAATGTGCTGAAACACGCGGAAGCCTCACACCTGGTGATTGAATTGATAGTTGACTGCCACGCAATATCACTTTCAATTACCGACAACGGTAAAGGATTTGATATTGAAAAAGTAAAAGCAAAAAAAGGCGTAGGCCTGTATAACATTGCGAACCGTACGGAGCTGTTCAATGGAAAGATGAATATGGTAACGTCTCCGGGTAAAGGGTGCAAACTTAATATAATCATACCCTTGTAAATAAACCCTAAAAACAGAAAGCATGGAAAAGATAAATGTGTTGATTGCGGATGATCACAAGCTGATTCGCGAAACATGGAGTTACATACTTAACAGCGATGAGCGCTTTCACGTAATTGCCGAATGCGGTGATTCGGAACAGGCTGTTGAAGTAACAAAGCAGAAACGTCCACACATCGTGTTAATGGATATCAACATTCTACCGATATCTGGGTTTGAAGCGACGGAAAGGATCAAAAAAGTTTCTCCGAATACAAAGGTGATCGGTGTTTCTATGCATTCACAGCCTGCGTATGCAAAAAAAATGTTGCAGATCGGTGCAAAGGGTTATGTAACAAAAAACTCTTCTAAAGAGGAAATGATAAAGGCGATCCTGGAGGTGAATGAAGGCAGCAAATATATTTGCGACGAGATCAAGAATAATATTTCTGAACTTGTTCTTGAAGAAAATAAGGACGTTCCGAATGTAAATGCACTTACCGAACGCGAAATACAAATTATCAATCTCATCAAGGAAGGCCAGTCTTCCAAAGAGATTGCTTCAAGCCTTAATATTTCGCTAAAAACTGTAGAGGTGCACCGGCATAACGTATTGAAAAAGCTCAAATTGAAGAACTCTGCATCGCTTGTGAATTTTATAAACCAGTCGACAAATCCATAATTTGATTTACCTTCGCCGCCGTAATGAGCGACGAACTAAAGCATGAGTGCGGCCTCGCATTCATCAGACTTAGAAAGCCATTTTCTTATTACCAGCAGCAGTATGGTACGGTTATGTGGGGGCTGAACAAGCTCTACCTGTTAATGGAAAAACAACATAACCGGGGACAGGATGGCGCGGGAGTAGCTGCGGTAAAGCTCAATACGGAACCGGGTTATCCTTTTCTCCACAGATTAAGAAGCGCTAACAACCAGCCGATAGCCGAAATTTTTTCAGCAATAAACAGGGAAGTTCAGGAACTGCAGAAGTATCAGCCCGATATTACAACACATCCGGGTTTGATGAAGGGCCATATCGACTTTCTCGGCGAATTGCTCCTTGGTCATCTTCGTTATGGTACCCAGGGAAGGAATAATGTAGAATTCTGCCATCCCTTTATAAAGCGTCATACTATACCTGCCCGCAACCTTGCTCTTGCGGGCAATTTTAATCTTGTTAATACCGACGAGTTATTTGCTCTCGTGAACATTGATCCGGGAGAATTTCAGAAGCAGAGTGATCTTGCAGCGATGATGGAAGTGATCCATCATTTTATGGTGAATTCCGATGAAGAGTCGCCTGGTGAGCTTGACGTAGCCGGCGTGCTTAAGAAATCACTGGCGCTGTTCGATGGAGGCTTTACGGTTGGCGGATTGGTAGGTAACGGTGATTCATTTGTGTTCCGCGATGCTCACGGAATTCGTCCCGCCTATTATTATGTTAGCGACGAGGTAATCGTTGCAGCATCTGAACGGTCTGCCATCAGAACAGTTTTCAACGTTGGCGAAAATGAGGTAAAAGAATTGATGCCTGGTTGCGGCATGATCGTGAAAGCCGACGGAAGTGTGAATGTTGAACAACTTATCCCTCCAAAGGAAAGAAGGGCATGCAGCTTTGAGAGAATTTATTTTTCACGGGGCAGCGATGAAAAGATCTACACAGAAAGAAGCGCTCTTGGATATAACCTGAGCGGCCAGGTGCTTGAGGCTGTTCAGTACGACACCAGGAATACCATCATTTCGTTTATTCCCAACACCGCTGAGGTGGCGTTTTATGGTTTGGTGAAAGGAATGTCTGATTACCTCAACAAGGTAAAGATTGAAAGAATCCTGTCGTGGGGCAACGACATTACGGAGGAAAAGCTCACCGAAATGGTGTCGAGAAAAATCAGGGTGGAAAAGGTGGCCACTAAAGATGTGAAGATGCGCACTTTCATAACGGAAGACGTAAGCCGGAATGAAATGGTGCAACACGTTTACGACATAACTTACGGTACCGTTAGAAAGGGCAGCGACACGCTTGTCGTGATAGACGACTCTATAGTCAGAGGAACAACGTTAAAGGAAAGTATCGTAAGGATGCTGGCGCGCCTCGAACCAAAAAAAATTATTATCGTTTCCTCAGCACCACAGATCCGATACCCCGATTGCTATGGCATCGACATGAGCAAACTCGGCGACTTCATCGCATTCAGGGCCACTATTGAATTAATGAAAGACAGAGGCAAGGATCATTGTCTGCAGGAATTGCTGCGGAAATGTAAAGAGCTTCAACGTTCAGGATTGCTGCACACTGAGAATGTGGTGCAGCAGTTATACAAAATGTTCAGCACCGAAGAAATATCCTCGAAAATTGCCGAACTGATTACTCCGAAAGGATTGACAATACCGATCCAGGTAATTTTCCAGACCATCGAATCACTTCATGAGGCCTGCCCTACAAACACGGGCGACTGGTATTTTACAGGCAACTATCCAACACCGGGCGGAAATAGAGTCGTTAATAAGGCCTTTATTAACTACATGGAGGGCAAAAACGTTCGCGGATATTAAATTCCTGTTACCAAATGTCAATACCGTTTTTTCACGGTGATCGCTTGTATCGATACAAATTCCAAAGAATTGATTTATATTGAAGTTGTAAAGAATGTCCATGGAACCGTCCCGGAATTTAACCTTATTTCTCCATCGCTCCGGTAGTATATATCACGTTACAACTGACATGAGGGGCAAGTACACCTATGTTAATGAGCTTTACAGAAAGATATTCTTTAATCCATCTGCCGACTACAGGCAGGAGTATTTTGAATCGTCGATTTTCCCCGAAGACTTCATTTTGTATAATGATGCACGTAATGAATGCCTGAATAATCCTGGTCAATCTGTAACGACAGATCTGAGGCGATACCGGGGAGACGGGAGCCATTTCTGGATTCGCTGGGAGTTCTGCGCCATAGTTGATAATGAACAGATTGTTGGACTTGAGGCACTGGGCACTGACGCAACAGAAAGAAAAAGAGCTGAGCGCGAAAAAAATGAGGCGCAGGAAAAGCTGTCAAGAGAAAGATACCTGCTCCGCACATTGATCGACCACCTGCCTGATTCTATTTATGTTAAGGACACCCAATCGAGGTTCATCATCACCAACCAGGCCGAGCTAAGTTTAATAGGCGCTAAAAGTGAAGAAGAAACGATTGGTAAAACCGTAAATCACTATCTCGACGGAAAATCTGCCGCCGAACATATGAATAACGATCGGAAGCTGTTGCAAACAGGAACGGCTCTGATCAATCAGGAGGAATTTGTGGTGAATAAAAAAGGTGACACAAAATGGCTGCTCACCACGAGAGTGCCGCTTCAGGAAGACGATAACAGGATAATCGGGCTGGTAGGCATAAGCAGGGATATTACTGACAGAAAACTCATAGAAGAGTCGTTGCGGATCAGCAATGAGCGTTTTAATATCGTTTCAAAAGCCACCAACGACGCGATCTGGGATTGGGACCTGAGAACCGGGCATGTGTTCTGGAACGACGCGATCTATTCATTGTTCGGTTATCCGCAGGATGAAATTGTTCAAAGCAGCAAATGGTGGGAAGAGCATATACATCCGGATGATCACGACCGGGTGATCGCAAAAGTCAACGATCATATTCAGAACGGCATCGAGAGCTGGCAGGATGAGTACCGGTTTATCAGTAAAGATGGTACTGTGAAAAACGTGTTCGACCGTGGGTTCATATTGCTTGACAGCGACAATATGCCTTACCGTATGATAGGTGCAATGATGGATATCACCGAGAGAAAGAAGCTGCAGGACGAGTTATCGGCACAGAACCTGGCCCGGCAACGGCAAATAACCGAGGCAACAATACTGGCGCAGGAGAAGGAAAGGGCAGAAATAGGCAGGGAACTGCATGACAATATCAACCAGATACTCACGACCACCAAAATGTACCTGGATATGGCGATTGCTGAGGAAGACATCAGGGAAGAACTTATGCTTAAAAGCCATCAGAACATTTCCAGCGCAATTGAAGAGATAAGGATCCTGTCTAAATCACTCGTGCCACCGTCGCTTGGCGACATAGGAATAAAGGAAGCTATTTCCGAGATGATCAATAACCTGAATATCTCGCAAAAAATAGATATACGGCTGCGCACAAGCGGTATTGCCAGGTCTACGATACCGGGCAACATCCAGTTGATGATTTTCAGGATCGTACAGGAACAGATCAGTAATATTATCAAACATTCCAAATCAACCGAAGCGGAAATAAAGCTAGCCGTTGCCAGGAACGAACTCGTAGTAACAATTAGCGATAACGGAGTTGGGTTCGATCCTAAAAAAAGAATGAAAGGAATCGGGTTGATGAACATTACAAGCCGGGCAGACCTGCATAATGGAAAAGTAGAGGTGATAAGTTCACCCGGTCATGGATGTACCCTGAGAATTTCTATACCACTTTAAATTTTGCTTACATGGGAAAAATCACGGTTTTGATCGTAGACGATCACACGCTGATCAGGGAAACATGGTCGTTTCTCCTGGGAAGAAATGAAAACTTCGAAGTGATAGCCGAAGTTGGAGATGGGCAAAAGGCTATCGACATCGCAAGGGATAAGCGTCCCAACATTGTTTTGCTGGATATTAATATGACGCCGCTTAATGGATTTGACGTACTTAAGATGATAAGGAAGCAATCGCCTGGTTCAAAAGTGATAGCTGTTTCAATGCATTCGCAACCTGCTTATGCGAAAAAAATGTTGAGAATGGGAGCGAAAGGCTACGTAACAAAAAATTCACCGCGCCAGGAAATGCTCGACGCCATCATAGATGTAAATAATGGCAACACCTACATTTGCCAGGAAGTGAAGAACATACTGAGCGACCAGATGCTTAGTGAAGAAGACAATACAGCGGGATTGAACCAGTTATCTGAGCGGGAAATTGAAGTGATCAACCAGATCAGGGATGGACTATCATCTAAAGAGATCGCCGACAGGCTGGCCATATCAATTAAAACAGTCGAGGTTCACAGGCATAACATTCTAAAGAAACTCAAGGTAAAGAATACCGCCTCATTAATTAACTACATAAATTCAAGTGGTTTATAGGCGGAAAAATCTACTTATTTGAAAACGATCATTCTAGTTCGCCATGCGAAAAGCAGCTGGGACGACTTCTCCCTGAAAGATGAAGAAAGACCCTTAACGGACCGCGGTAAGAAAAACGCACCCGAAATGGCCAAAAGGCTGCTTAAAAAGAAAATTCCTATCGATGCGATCCTCTCGAGCCCCGCTAAAAGGGCAAGAAGCACTGCTGAATATTTTGCCAAAGAATACGACATACCCAAAAAGAAGATCATTCTGGTTCCGGAACTGTATATGCCGGGGAGCGAGGCATTCGTTAAAACGATTCGAAATGCCCCCGGGAAAGCTGACTCAATAGCGCTTGTTTCGCATAATGAGGGTATAACCCAGTTCGCCAATTCCTTATCCGAGGCCAGGGTAGACAATATGCCTACGTGCAGCGTTTTCGCCGTAAAAGTTGACATAGATAATTGGAGCCAATTCGAACCGGGTAAAACCACCTTTTATTTTTTCGACTATCCAAAGTCGTTATGAAAAAATACCGTAAATTAGTAGTCCCTTTGACTTATCCTGTATTCTTCTAAAACTTCCCGTTTTGTTTCTGATAGATAATGTCTAAACCTAAATTTCTCACCATGAAGGGAATTCTAAAGAGATTTTCTATTTTGCTGCTATCTCTTCTTCTTATTAAAGAAGTCTCTGCACAAGCAGATTGTGTTAATTACGATAGTCGCTATCCCATCACCACGTCTACCGGGAAAGTTTATCTATGGAACCCGCTCTGGAATTTTTCTCCAATGAAATTGAAAAAATTTTCAGGACTTAACATCGGAGGAGATAACTATTTCAATGGACTGTTGCAGTATGTGCCACCAAGCTATTATTACACTTCCAATGCAACAAAAAAATATCCTGTAATAATCAGCTTCCACGGGTACGCATCAAAAGGATATGGCAGCGCTCTCGAGCTATGCCGTCTGTTTAAGGACAGGGGCGGCGACTCTGCCGGCCACAAAACCTTACCGGGCCGCGTTGAACGCAGCACCTCAAACCTCACCCAGGTGTATAACAGCGTAACCTACGAATACATTGTTGTTGCCCCCCAATTCAATAAATACACACGGCTGGTAACAGGTGTGCCCGATGCTTTCCCAACGGCCAAACAAGTTGAAAATGTGATAAACTATGTGGTTGCTCGCTTCCGGATCGATCCACGCCGCATCTATCTCACTGGTTATAGCAATGGTGCGAATATGATCGTCGAATACGCCGCAAGCAGTGTGGCGAGGGCTTCACGTGTTGCAGCCATCATGCCTGTATCGCTATGTTCACAGCTTGGCCATACTACCAACACTTCCAGGGGATACTTTGCCAGGAATATTGGTCTGGCCAAATTGAAAACCTGGTTTGTTTACTGCGAAAGCGACAACTGCGGTAGTGGCCCTATATTAAATGTTCCAAATAAGTGGGTTGACAGTATCATGAAAGTTCCAGGTGCTGCTCGTCCGCGATACACAAGGCTTCGGAACCTAAATCCTGCTACACTATACAATTGTAGCGACAGCCTTTTGCACGATGCCTGGAGCCGCGCGTTTGATCCTAATTTCAAAGCGAGTTACTATTATACACCAACAGGATCCGTTGGTGCCAATGACGGGATCAACCTCAATATGTACCAATGGTTCATACGCCAGCTAAACACCGCAACTTCTTCTGCCAGTGAACTGGATCCAACAATCCCTGCCGTTGAAGTCGAAAAGTCTTCTATTATAATATCACCAAATCCGTTTGTTTCTGATGTAACTGCTTATCTTTCTCTCGACAAGCCTCAAAGGGTGCAAATAAATCTTACTGATGTTACGGGACGACTGATTCAATCGGTGAAAGGAGTATATGCGCAGGGATATTCGGAAGTGAGGTTAAGTCTTGGTTCGGCTCCTGCAGGCGTTTATATGATTAAGGTTGCAGGCGAGAATTTTACAAGTACGAAAAAGATCATCAAGAGGTAATAGTATTAATCCTTGAAACGTAAGGGGTGACGTGCTAATGTGCGACACCCTTTTTTGCGCATATTCATAAATGTTTTTATGTATTACTGAATTAAAATTCAATGAATACATCGTGCTGTTGAAAAAATGTGTCTAAGTTTACATCCCCCATCCACTATTCTTCCGGAACAACTGAAATTGAGGTCCAATCATCCGCCGATCGTAACCTAAAATCAGCGTATGAGAAAAATTGTACTAACTTCCTTTAGTGCTTTCTTTTTATTTTCCCTTTGCCTGCTTGTTATCGTTTCTTCTCCTGCCAACGCCCAGAGTGATTGCGTCGATTACGACGTAGCCAGCTATCC
>Ga0209382_10009942_pt1 | contig 11888 bp, 10 predicted proteins | sample SoiMetdeltSBSDD5_FD_187599 | JGI IMG/M metagenome (GOLD analysis project Ga0209382, IMG submission 187599) | Bulk soil microbial communities from a Populus tree surrounding site in Tennessee, USA - Soil MetaG P. deltoides SBSDD5 (SPAdes) (version 2) | ecosystem: Environmental > Terrestrial >... | reverse complement strand
CTACATCCCTGCCCCGTGGCACTTCTTGAATTTCTTGCCGCTGCCGCAGGGGCACGGGTCGTTGCGACCCACGCCGGCATACGGATTCGCTGCGAACGCGGGCTCGGCCATCCCACCTCCGCCGGCACCCGGTTGCGGCGGCCGCATCGGCGGCGGAGCATCGCTGGCGCTCACCAGCCCGTCGGCAGCCGGCTTCGAGGCGACCATCGGCGCCGAGCGTCGCGGGGCTCGTCCCGGCAATCCACCCGCCGGTCCCGTAACGGGTCGGGCGGGACCGCTCTGCGGCGGCCCGATCTCGATCTGCAGCTTGAGCCACCGCTCCGTGAACGTCCCATTCAAATCGTGCATGAGATCCACGAACATCCCGTAGGCTTCCTGCTTGTACTCGACGAGCGGGTCCTTCTGACCCCAGGCGCGGTAATAAATGCCCTCGCGCAGCTGGTCCAAGTCGTAGAGATGGTCCTTCCATTTCTCGTCGATCACGCCGAGCGTGACGTGCGACAGGGCTTGCTCCGGGAGGTTCTGGGCGCCGACCTTGGCCTCGATGTCCTTGAGTTGCCGGATCTTGCCCTCGAACGCGGCCCGTCCCGCCTCCTGAGCGGCGCGCACGAGGTCATCCCGATCCTTGATGACGGCCGGATCGGTCACGCCGGGAATCGTGATCAAGAACTTCTGGAGGAATTCCGTTTCGATCAGGGCGCGATCCCACTGACCTGGATCGTCGTACTCGGCGACGGCACCCTCGGCAAGACGCTCCACCGCCTGGTCGATCATGTGCTGCGCTTCAGCCTTGAGCTCTTCTCCGCCCTCGAGCGCGTAGAGGCGCCGTGAGTAGATCACGTCGCGCTGCTTGTTCATGACATCGTCGAACTGCAACAGCTTCTTGCGCGCCTGGAAGTTTTGCAGCTCGACGCGTTTCTGCGCCTGACCGATCGCGGCCGTCACCCACGGGTGGGTGATGACCTCGCCCTCCTCGGCGCCGGTGCGATCCATGATGCGCGCAATGCGGTCGGAGCCGAACAGGCGCATCAGGTCGTCTTCCAGTGACATGTAGAAGACGCTCTGCCCCGGATCGCCCTGGCGGCCGGAACGGCCGCGCAGCTGGCGGTCGATGCGGCGCGCCTCGTGCCGCTCGGTGCCGATAATCACGAGACCGCAAGGCGGGTTCTCGTTGCATTTGAGTTCTTTAATCCGCTCGGCCGTGAGGTCGGGCGCTTCGATCTTCTGACCGAAGGGCGCCTCGCGCGCCTTGATGCCGCAGACCTGGCACTTCTTGACGGCGGGGCCGAGTTTGATGTCGGTGCCGCGGCCCGCCATGTTCGTCGCGATCGTGATGGATCCGGACTGGCCCGCCAGCGCCACGATCTCCGCCTCCCGCTGGTGGAACTTGGCGTTCAGCACCTCGTGCTTCAGGCCGCGCCGCTTCAACATGCGCGCCAGCGTCTCCGACACTTCCACGTTCACGGTGCCGACCAACACCGGCAGGCCGCGCTTGTATTCGCGCTCGATCTCGTCGATGATCGCGTTGTACTTCTCGCGCCGCGTCTTGTACACGAGGTCGTGCTTGTCCACGCGCCGGACGGGCCGGTTGGTCGGGATCACGACGACGGCGAGCTTGTAGATGTCGTGGAACTCGGTCTCTTCGGTCTCGGCGGTCCCCGTCATCCCCGCGAGCTTCTCGTACATGCGGAAGTAGTTCTGGATCGTGATCGTGGCGAGGGTCTGGCTCTCCTCGCGCACCTGCACACCCTCCTTGGCCTCGACGGCCTGATGCAGGCCGTCCGACCAACGGCGCCCGGGCATCAGGCGGCCGGTGAACTCGTCGACGATGAAGACCTGCCCGTCCTGCACGACGTACTCGACGTCTTTTTCGTACAGGGCGTGCGCCTGCAGCAACTTGTGGATGATGCGCAGGATCTCGCTCTTCGACGCGTACTCCGCCTCCACGGCGCGCCGGCGCTCGAGCTTCTCCGGGGCGGACAGATGCTCGTCGCGGTCGATCTCGTGCACCGCGTGCGAAATGTCCGGCACCACGAAGAGCGTCGGATCCTCAGGCGACATCGTCTCGACGCCCTTGTCGGTCAGGTGGACCGAGCGCCCCCGCTCGTCCATGACGAAATACAGGTCGTCCTCGAGATGCCGCATCTTCTGCTTGTTTGCCGGAAGCTTGCGGTCGGCGAGGCGATCGAGCTCGACGCGCTGCACCACCTGCTTGACGCCGGTTTCGTTCAGGAGCTTCAGCAGCTTCTTGTTCTTCGGCATCCCGAGCTGCGCCTGATACAGCAGCGTCGCTCCTTCGTACTGGGTCTTCTCGTCCGCGAGCAGGGGCTCGCCCTTGGCGATCAGGTCGTTGGAGATGGCCGTCTGCTTCCGGACCAGCTGCACCACCTGGCTGTTGAACTGGGCGTACTTCTCGTCCGATTCGGCGCCGACGGCCCCCGAAATGATGAGCGGGGTTCGCGCTTCGTCGATGAGGATCGAGTCCACCTCGTCGATGATCGCATACACGTGTTTTCGCTGGACGCGATGCTCCAGGGTGAACACCATGTTGTCGCGCAGATAGTCGAACCCGAACTCGTTGTTCGTCCCGTACGTGATGTCGCACAGGTAGGCGGCACGCCGCTCGGGGGTGGACGGCTGGGTGTCGTCGATGCACCCGACGGTCAGGCCGAGCCACGTGAAGAGATGGCCCATCCACTGCGAGTCGCGCCGCGCCAGGTAGTTGTTGACCGTGACTAGGTGCGCGCCCCGGCCCGCCAGCGCGTTGAGATAGAGCGGCAGCGTGGCCACGAGGGTCTTCCCTTCGCCTGTAGCCATCTCGGCGATCTTCCCTTGATGCAGGACGAGGCCGCCGATCAACTGGACGTCGTACGGCACCATGTCCCACGTCTGCTCGTGCCCCGTCACCACCACCTTGGACCCGATCAGCCGGCGGCAGGCCTCCCGCACCGTGGCGAACGCCTCGGGGAGGATCTCGCCGAGCGTTTTCTGCAGTTCGGCCACGAACGCCTTTTCGGCGCGTACGAGCTGGTCGCTCAGATCGGCGCGCTCCGAGGGGTCGGGACAGTCGTGCTTCGCCTGCTTGAGCCGCTCGACCTCCGCCCCGAGCGCGCCGGTGCGCTCGGCGATGAGCGCCCGGAACTTGGCGGTCTGCGCCTTCAGATCGCTCTCGGAAAGGTCTTTGAGACGCGCTTCGTGCGTGTGGATCGCATCGACGGTGGGCTGGACGCGCTTCAGCTCGCGATCGAACCGCGTCCCGAAGATCCTGGTGAACCAACGTTGAGCCATGACTCCCCTAGCGATACAGCCCGTGGGCGGCGATGTACTCGCGCACCGCCTCGGGCACTAGATAGCGAATGGACCGCTCCGTGCGCACCCGCTCACGCACGTCGGTCGCCGACAGGGCGATGGCCGGCACGTCGATCACGCGGCGGATCAACGGGTGGCGGGGCACCGCCGCCCCGGGTCGCGCGAACACCACGACGTCGGCGAGCGCCGGCAGGGCTTCGACCTCCCACCACCCCGCCAGGTCCTGTGCCGCATCCGCCCCCAGCAATAACGTGAACCGGTTCCCCGGTTCGCTCGCCCCCAGCGCCCGGAGCGTGCGGACGGTATAGGACGGGACCGGCAGGCCCAATTCGACCTGCTCCACCTGTAGCCGCGGGTTGCCCTGGACGGCCAGCGCCAACATGTCGACGCGCTGTTCGGGCGAGGCCTGGTGGGCGGCTCGCTTGAAGGGCTGCTCGCGGGCCGGCATGAACCGGATCGTCGCCCCCAAGGTTTCGGCCGCCGTTTCCGCTACGACCAGGTGCCCCAGATGGACCGGGTCGAAGGAGCCCCCGAACAGGGCATCCACGCCGGTCAGGACGACGTGCCCGTCGTGTCGGCCGGGCAGTTCTTGGCGAGACCCGTCGCCCCCGGGTAGAAGCGGCGCAGGTGGGCGCACGTCTCCTGCAGCTCTTCCTTGTATCCAATGGCGCGGTAGCTGTCGACCAGACGCAGCAGGGCGTCGGGGGCGAGCGCCGCTTCCGGGTAGTTGGCGATCACGTCCTTGAAGTAGATGATCGCCGAGTCGTACGCTTTGCGCCGCAGGTAGAACATACCGTTCTTGTAGGTCTTCTCGGCGAACTGGTTTTGCAGCCGCCGCACGTGCGGGCGCGCCCGGGTGGCCGCCTCGGTGTCGGGGTAGCGCCCCGTCAACTCCTGATAGATCGAAAGGGCCGTCTCCCCGTAGGTCGGGTCCAGCTCGGCACGCCGCCACAGCCGGAGGTTCGAGTCACCCGCGCGGAGCAGCGCCAGGGGCGCGTATTCGCTGGCCGGATACTCGTCGGCCACTTTGCGAAACTCGTGGGCGGCCTGGACCCGGTCGCCGATCTGGAAGTAGCACTCCGCCAGGTAGTAGCGGGCAGCCACTGCCTCGGGCTGGCCCGGCGAGAATTCGAAGGTCAGCCGCTGCAACACCAGCTGGGCGCGGCGAAAGTCGCCGCGCCGGATCAGGGTCAATGCGCGATCGAGCTCCACCTCGGGCCGGGTGACGGTCTGCACCCGTGGCGCCTGGTGACAGCCAGCGGCGAGCGTTGCCAAGCCGAGCATCCATACGATACGTCGCATCATTCAGGTTCAGCCTTCCCCAGCGAGTTGATCTTCTCTTGGGCCCGTTGGGCGATGGTATCGCCCGGCGTGCCACCCACCAACGCCTGCTGATAGCTCTCGAGCGCCGCCGCGATGTCGCCCTGCGAGAGGCGCACGTCGCCGAGCCCCAGGAACGCCGCCCGAACCACATCGGGGGAGGCGCCGGGAGCCGTGGCCCTCCGGAACCAGTCCTCGGCGTCCGCCGGCCGGCCGCGCTCCAGCGCGAGCTGCCCCTCGACCAGCGCGCAGAGCCCGAGGCCTTCGCGCGCCGCTTCCACCACGACGGGAGCGCGCTTGCGCCAGATCACGCCCTCGAACACGGGGACGGCCGTGCTGCAATCGCGCACCCGCACCAGCGTCATGCCGTACACGAACAGCAGCGAATCGGCCCGCGCTGCGTCACTGCTCGCGGCCGCCGCGACGGGCAACAGGGCGAGCGCGGTCGCCGTGTCGCCACGGTCCACCGCGTCGAGCGCCGAGAGCGTCGCGTAGCGCCCCAGGGGCCGCGAGGGTGCGATCTCGCGCAGGCCCGCGAGCGCGCTGGCCAACGCTACGCGCTCGTTGGCCCCGAGGGCCGCCCGGACCACACGCTCCAATGCGTCCGCGGCTTCGTCGACGCGCGAGCGATCATCCCGGGCCAGGCTGCGGTAGGCCTCTGCCGCGACGACGTACTCCTCGGTGTGCAGGGCGGCGGCGCCAAGCTTCGCGTCGAGCGACCCGCTCCCTGGATGGGCCTTGTTCCCCAGTTGGTACTCCGCCAGCGCGCTGCGATAGTCACCCGCGGCGTAGGCCCGATCCCCCAACTCCTCGTGATCGGCGGCGCTACGCGTGCAGGCGCACGACAGGGTGAGCAGCAGGGCCGCCCACCGCCTCACGCTTTCTTCCTCTTTCCGCCCCGGGTGGGGGGGGCCTTGGGCGGCAACGGCGCGGGTGGGGCTTCGTTGCGTGACAACATCGCCAGATATGCCTCCACGCGTGGATCTTCGGGGCGGCGCGCGCGGCATGCCTCCCAGACGTCACGCGCGGCGAGCCCGTCGCCCGACAGGTAGCACGCCAGACCCAGCATCGCCGCCGCATCGAGGAAGCCCGGCCGCTCGCGCACGATCGTCTCGAACTGGTCGCGGGCGTCCAAGGCCCGCCCCGCTTCGAGCAGCAGCCGGCCCAGCTTATACCTCAGATCATGGAAGGCGGGTCCCAGCTCCAGCGCCTCCTGGTACTGCTCGATGGCCTGCGCCAACCCCCCCGCCTCGAGGTACGCCTCGCCCAGCGCGGCGTGCTGGTTCGCCAGCTTGGCGGAGACGTGTGTCGGAAAACCCGCGCGTTCACCCGTGTCGATCCGGTGCGCCCGCCGTAACACGGCGGTCGCCTCTTCCTCGCGGCCCAGCTCGTTCAAGACCAGGGCGCGGTGAATCAGCGCTTCGACGTAATGCGGGTTCAGGGCCAGCGCCCGGTCCAGCTGCTCCAAGGCCTTTTCGGCCTGCCCGGCGAGCGAGTAGGAGAGTCCGAGCAGGTGGTGGGCGTCGGCGAAGGCGCGCCCGCTGACGATCACCTCCTCGAGGAGGTGAATCGCCCCGTAGTAGTCCTGCAGCTCGAATCGCTCGCGCGCCTGTTCGACTAAGCGCTCAGGACTGACGTCCATGGGTCTCCTCGTACCAGCGCACGAAGTTCCGAATGCCTTCCTCGATCCCCACCCGCGGCCGATAGCCGAGGGCGCTCTCGGCGCGGTGCAGGTCGGCGTCGGTGAGCCGCACGTCGCCCGGTTGGTCGGGGTGCCGCTCGATGCGAGCCTCGCGACCCAGCGTTCGGGCGATCAGCGCGATCAACCGATCGAGCCGGACGCGTTCGCCACCGCCGATGTTCAACATCTCTACCGACCCCGCGGGGCCTTCCCCGCCCTCGGTGCGGGCCAGCGCCGCCAGGACCCCGTCCACACAATCGCTAATATAGGTATAGTCGCGCTCGCTCGAACCATCGCCGTGCATGCGGACCGCCTGCCCCCGCGCGATCAGGTCCGTGAAGCGGTGGATCGCCAGGTCGGGCCGCTGGCGCGGCCCGTACACCGTGAAGAACCGCAGACAGATGATGCGCAGCGGGTACAGGTGCGCGAAGGCGATGGCCAGCAACTCCGCCGATCGCTTGGTCGCCGCGTAGGGCGAAATCGGCTCGAGTGCCGGCGCGCCTTCGGCGAACGGCGCCGGCGTAGAATTGCCATAGACGGACGACGAGGAGCCGAACACGACCCGCGCGATCCCGGCGCGGCGCGCGGCGTCGAATACCCGCGCTGTGGCCGTGACGTTCGCCTCGACGTAGGCCCCCGGATCCTCGAGCGACGGCCGCACCCCGGGTTTCGCCGCGAGGTGCAGGATGGCGCCCACCCCATCGAGGGGCAACGGGTCGCGTGCCACGTTGGCTTCGACGAACTGGAACCCCTTTGTGTTCGCGCGCAGCAGCTTCAGGTTCCGCTCCTTCACCGACCGCGCATAGAACGCATCGAAGTTGTCGATGCCGACGACGGCATGGCCGCGCGCGACGAGCGCCTCGCACACGTGCGAGCCGATGAATCCCGCGGCTCCCGTCACGAGCACCTTCACCGGGCCGCTCACGGGCGCACCACGCCTTTCAAGTACTCGATCGTGCGGCGCAGGCCGTCGTCGAGTTCCACCCGGGGCTCCCAACCGATCGTCGCGCGGGCGCGCGTGATATCGGGCTGGCGCACCTGGGGATCATCCACCGGCAGCGGACGCTCGACGATCGGGCTGCGGCTCCCCGTCAGCGCGAGGATCCGCTCCGCCAACTGCCGGACGGTGAACTCGTGCGGGTTGCCCAAGTTCGTCGGCTCGTCGGTTCCGCGCTCGAACATCCGCACGATGCCCTCGATCAAGTCGTCCACGTAACAAAAAGACCGCGTCTGCGAGCCGTCGCCGTAGACGGTGAGCGGTTCCCCACGCAGCGCTTGCGAGATGAAGTTCGACACGACGCGGCCGTCGTTGGGGCGCATGCGTGGTCCGTACGTGTTGAAGATCCGCACGATGCGGGTGTCGAGGCCGTGATAGCGGTGATACGCCATCGTCATCGCCTCCGCAAAGCGCTTGGCTTCGTCGTACACGCCGCGCGGCCCGACCGGGTTGACGTTTCCCCAGTACGACTCCGGCTGCGGATGCACCAACGGGTCACCGTACACCTCGGAGGTCGACGCCAGGAGGAACCGCGCGCCCTTCTCCTTCGCGAGCCCGAGGGTGTTGTGCGTGCCGAGCGCCCCCACTTTGAGGGTCGGGATCGGGTACTCGAGGTAGTCGATGGGGCTCGCCGGGCTCGCGAAGTGCAGGACGCCGTCGATCGGGCCGGGGACGTCGATGAACGTCGTGACGTCCTGGCGCACGAGTCGAAAGCCGGGATGGTGGTCCAAATGGGCGAGGTTTGCGAGGTTGCCCGTGATCAGGTTGTCCATCCCGACGACGGTGTGATCCAGCGCGAGCAGCCGGTCACACAGGTGCGAGCCGAGGAAACCGGCAGCGCCCGTTACGAGGAGGCGCATGCCAGGCGGCGGCCGATGCTGTCGTAGGTAAATCCGAGTTTGGCGAGGCGGGCCGGGTCGTAAAGGTTGCGGCCGTCGACGATCAGGGGTTGCCGCATCAGCTGCCGCATCTTGGGAAAGTCGGGGTTGCGATACTCGAGCCATTCCGTGACGATGGCGAGGGCGTCCGCGCCCGCGAGCACGTCCACCGCATGCCCGGCGTAGGTCACGCGGTCCCCCAGGTGTTGGCGGGCCGTCTCGATCGCCGCGGGGTCATGCACGCGCACCGTCGCGCCCGCGGCGAGCAGCGCCTCGATCAGCACGAGTGCGGGACTCTCCCGCACGTCGTCCGTCTCCGCCTTGAAGGCGAGACCCCACACGCCCACCACCCGGCCTTTCACCTTGCCCTCGAAATGCCGCTCGAGTTTCTCGAACAGCAGGTGTTTTTGTCGCTCGTTGGCCGCCTCGACCGCCGCGAGGATGTCGAGCTGTACGTGTCGCTCCTTGCCCATCCGGATGAGCGCCTGCACGTCCTTCGGAAAACACGAGCCGCCGTAGCCGGGCCCGGGGAAGAGAAACGCCGGACCGATGCGGCGATCGGAGCCGATGCCCTTGCGCACCAGCGTGACGTCGGCGCCGACGGCCTCGCACAGGCGAGCCATTTGGTTCATGAACGAAATACGCGTCGCCAGCATCGCGTTGGCAGCGTACTTGGTCATTTCGGCCGAGGGCAGATCCATGAAGATGAGGGGATTGCCCGTGCGGACGAACGGCGCGTACAACTCCTCCAGCAGCTTCGCCGACTCGCTCGAGTCCACCCCCAGGATCACGCGGTCCGGCTTCATGAAGTCCTCGACCGCGGCCCCTTCCTTCAGGAACTCGGGATTGGAGCAGACGTGGAACGGCGTCTTGGTGTGCTTGGCTACCTCGGCGCGGACCTTCTCAGCCGTGCCCACGGGGACGGTGCTCTTGGTGATGATCGTCTTCGATTGGTTCATGTGCTGGCCGATCGTACGGGCCACGGCCAGCACGTGCTGCAGGTCCGCGGAGCCGTCCTCGTCGGGAGGCGTGCCGACGGCGATGATCACGATGTCGGAACGCTCGATCGCCGCCCCCACATCAGTAGTGAACTGGAGCCGCCCCTCCCGCTGATTGCGGGCGACCAACGGCTCGAGTCCCGGCTCGTAGATGGGCAACCGGTTCTGCTTCAGGCCGTCGATCTTCCGGGCGTCGACGTCCGCGCAGGCGATCTCGTTCCCCGTTTCGGCGAGGCAGGCGCCGACGACCAGGCCCACGTATCCCGTCCCGACAACGGCGACTTTCACTTGGTGTGTCCGGCGCGGGGCAGGACGTGCCGCGTGTCGACGACGGCGCGGGAGTGGCGCGCTACGAGGCCGTAATCGACATTCGAGTGATCCGTCACGACGATTACACAATCGACGCTCTCGAGCGTCGCGGCGGTCAGGGGCTCGGAGGCGAGCTCCAGGCCGTCCTCCTTGACCTTCGCGACGAACGGATCGTGATACCGTACCGTGGCGCCGCGCTGGTGCAGCAGGCGGATCACATCCAGCGCCGGACTCTCGCGGATGTCATCGATATCCTTCTTATAGGCGACGCCCAGTACCAGCACCGTGCTGCCGCGCACGGCCTTGCCCGCGTCATTCAACCGATCGGCCAGCTTGCCGATCCAATACTCGGGCATCGCCGCGTTCAACTCACCGGCCAGCTCGATGAAGCGGGTCTTGTAGTTGAGCGTGCGCATCTTCCAGGCGAGGTAGTGCGGATCGAGCGGGATGCAGTGGCCGCCGACACCCGGACCCGGCGTGAACTTCATGAAGCCAAACGGCTTCGTTGCCGCGGCCTCGATCACTTCCCACACGTCGACACCGAGCTTGTCGCACACAATCGCCATCTCGTTGACGAGCCCGATGTTCACGCTGCGGAATGTATTCTCGAGGATCTTCACGAGCTCCGCGGCCTCGGTCGACGACACCGGCACCAGGTGCTCGATCGCCGGCTGGTACAGCGCCGCCGCCACCTGCAGGCACGCGGGGGTGATGCCGCCGACGACCTTCGGCGTGTTCCGCGTATTCCACTTGGAGTTGCCCGGGTCGACGCGCTCGGGCGAAAAGGCGAGGAAGAAGTCCTCGCCCACCTTGAGCCCCGTGCCTTCGAGGGCGGGTAGCATCAGCTCGCGCGTGGTGCCGGGATAGGTGGTGGACTCGAGGATCACAAGTTGTCCGCGGCGCAGCGCCTGCTTCACCGCTTCGGTGGCGGCGAGCACGTAGCTGACGTCGGGATCCTTGGTCTTGGACAGCGGCGTCGGAACGCAGATCGAAATGGCGTCGGGCTCGCGCAACCGGGTCAGGTCCGTCGTCGCCACGAATTTCCCCGCCTTCACCGCCTCGGCAACCGCCGAGGCCGGCACGTCCTTGATGTGGGAGCGCCCGGCATTCAACGCGTCCACGACTTTCTGACTCACGTCGAAGCCGATCACCTTGTAGCCCGCGCGGACGAACTCGATCACGAGCGGCAGGCCGACGTACCCCAACCCGACGACGCCGCACAGCGCCGACCGGTCTTTGGACTTCGCGAGGAGAGCAGCGACCGGGGTCGTCATAGGGTCTCCGGTGCGCCGGCATTGGCCAGGGAACGCGAGGCCGCCTCGAGCACGCGCACCACCTGTACGCCGTCATCTGCCGTGGCGCCCGGATGCGGCGCCTCGGTGCCCCGCGCCACGCGCACGAAATGCGCGAGCTCGGCCGCCAGGGGCTCGACCGTGGAAATGCGGGGGACAAAGATGTCCCCCTCGCGGATCGCGAGACTCTCGCCGAAGGACCCATACTCCGGCGGGCGATCCACGCCCTTGTCGTAGATGCGCAGCTTTTCGCGAGGCTCCATATCGTCGAACACCACCATTTTCTTGGCACCCACGACCGTAAGTTTCCGTTCTTTGTGAGGATCGAGCCACGACAACTGCACGTGGGCGAGTACGCCGCTCGCAAACTCCATGGTCAGGAAGACCACGTCCTCGATCTTGGGTTGGAGGTAGCTCTTTCCCTGGGCAGCGACCCGCACCGGTGCTTCACCAAGCAAGTGCAGGGCCACCGACACATCGTGGGGACCGAAGCTCCAGAGAGCGTTCTCGTCCTGGCGGACCTGGCCGAGGTTCACGCGCAAGCCGTATAAATAGAAGATCTTCCCCAGCTCCCCCCCCTGCACAAGAGTCCGCAGCCGCTCCACCGCGGCGTGGAAGACCAGGAGGTGCCCGGCCAGGACGGGGACCTTCCTGTCCGCCCCCAGTTTGGCCACGTCCTCGGCGTCCCGGACGTTTAACGCGAACGGCTTCTCGACCAGGCACGGCTTGCCGGCCTCGATGCAACGCCGCGCCACGCCCGCGTGAGTGCCCGCGGGGGAGGCCACGATCACGGCGTCACTGCGCTGCAGCAGATCGTTCAACTCGCCCGTGACCAGCACCCCGGGGTGCTGGCGCGCGATGCGCTCGCGGGTCTTGGCCTCCGTGTCGCACACGGCGACCAGTTCCGCGTCGGCCAACCCCGCTACCGTGCGCACGTGATTCCGTCCCCAGTTCCCGGACCCGACGACGCCGATCTTGAGACGGGTCATTTGTAGAACCCGCGGATCGTGCCGATGACGTGATCGAGCTGTGCCTGGGTGAGCTCCGGATAGACCGGCAGCGACAGCACCTGGTGCGAGGCCTGCTCAGACACCGGCAACCGCC
>Ga0209382_10009941_pt1 | contig 11889 bp, 8 predicted proteins | sample SoiMetdeltSBSDD5_FD_187599 | JGI IMG/M metagenome (GOLD analysis project Ga0209382, IMG submission 187599) | Bulk soil microbial communities from a Populus tree surrounding site in Tennessee, USA - Soil MetaG P. deltoides SBSDD5 (SPAdes) (version 2) | ecosystem: Environmental > Terrestrial >... | reverse complement strand
CCGAGATGGACGAGCAGACCCTGCGCGAGACCTACGGCCGCCACTTCGAGATGATCGTCCACGACGGCGGCGTCGCCTGCGTGATGGCCGCCTACAACCTGGTCAACGGCAAGAAGGCGACCCAGAGCAAGCACCTCCTGACCGAGATGCTGCGCGGCGACATGGGGTTCCAGGGCTTCGTCCTCTCCGACTGGTGGGCGATGCCGCCGGGCACCGCCGGCGCGTCGAGCGATGCGCTCCAGGCCAACGCCGCCGAGGCGATCGCCGCCGGCCTCGATCTCGAGCTGCCGTGGGCCTACAACTACCAGCAGCTCGAGGCGATCACCGGCAACGGCCGGCCGGTGTCGGAGGCCGCAGTCACCGCCGCGGCGACCCACATCCTCGAGCAGAAGCTGCGCTTCAAGATCCTCAAGATGGGCGAGCCGATGGGCCTCAAGGCGGCGGCCACGAACCTGAGCGGCCGCGGCTCGATCGAGAACAACGGCGCCCACATCGCGATCGCGCACGAGGCGGCGCTGAAGGCGATCACGCTGCTCAAGAACGACAACCACACGCTGCCGATCAACCGCTCGAGCGTGCACACGATCGCCGTCATCGGCGCCAACGTGCCGTACCACGTCGTCAACACCGACCGCGCCGACGGCACGATTCGCTTCGCCACCGACCTCCGCCTGGGCGACCTCGGCTCGGGCCGCGTCTTCCCGGATCCCGCCAAGAGCAGCGGGCCGTTCGCCGGGATCAAGGAGATCGCCGGCGGCGGCATCAACGTCGTCAGCGGCTCGTCGGCGTCGCTCGCCGACAGCGCCGACTTCGTGGTCGTGGTCGCCGGCCTGACGCCGGAGGACGAGGGCGAGGAGTACACGGGCGCCGGCGACCGCCCAAACTTCGCCCTCGACGGCAAGTCCGGCACCAACGCCCAGAACAACCTGATCACCCAGGTCGCCAACAAGCACAAGCCGATGGTGGTCGTGCTCGAGGGCGGCAGCGTCATCGACATGCCGTGGCTCGCCCAGGTGCCGTCGGTGGTCATGGCCTGGTACCCGGGCATGGACGGCGGCCGCGCCCTCGGCAAGCTCCTGTTCGGCACCGCCAACTTCAGCGGCAAGCTGCCGATCACCTGGCCGAAGCGCTGGCAGGACCTGCCGACCTTCAACGGCGGCACCACCACCCGGATGGACTACTTCCTCGGCTACAAGTACTTCGACAAGAACCGGATCGAGCCGCTCTACCCGTTCGGCCACGGCCTCAGCTACACGACCTTCGAGTACAAGAACCTGCACGTGCCGTGCAGCGACGTCACCAAGGACGGCGTCGTCTACGTCACCGTCGACATCACCAACACCGGCACCGCCGCCGGCGACGAGGTCGCCTTCCTGTTCGTGTCGTACCCCGACACCGCGGCGCGGCGGCCGGCCAAGGAGCTGCGCGGCTTCCACCGGACGTCGCTCGAGCCGGGGCAGACCAAGCGGATCACGTTCCCCTTGCGGGTGTCGGATCTCAAGTACTGGGACAGCGCCGGCAACCGCTGGAAGGTCGAGAGCGGCGCCGTGAAGATCTCTGTGGGATCCAGCGCCGCGAACTTGCCTCTCTCCGAGACGATGACCGTCAACTGATGCGCTCGTTCCGAAGATTCAGACGCTGTCCGAGACCATGACCGTGAACTGATGTCCTTCCGCCGCAAAGGAGATCCCATGAGACCCTATCGCACCGTCGGGCTCGCATCGCTGCTGGTGATCGCGCTGACGAGCGCGGCGTGGGCGCAGGACGCGGATGATAGCGACGAGAAGGACGCCGCCTCCGAGCCGGCCCCGACCAAGACCGCGGCCGCCGACGACCCGGCGACCGCGCCGCCGGCGCCGCCGGCGGTCGAGACCACCGGCCGGCCGATCCCGCTCATCGAGCTGCTGCCGCCGTCGGCCTTCCCCGAGCCAGTCACCCGCGGCATCCCCGACGGCTCCCTGGCGGGGACGTTCCACGGCCTGCAGTGGCCGTACTACCCGAAGACCGGGATAGGGGTCTCCGGCTACGCCTGGGTCGACTCCGGCTACGAGACCATCAAGCGCGGCGCCCAGAACCAGCAGGACATCGACTACTGGCTGCAGCAGGGCCGGGTGCTCCTGCGCGTCACCCCGACCTACTCGAACGGCGAGTACTTCGTGCAGGGCCAGGCCGAGCTGGTCGCCAACAAGGACCAGTCGACCCGGCAGCCGGACGTCGCCGACACCGACGACCTCTGGATCAAGGTCGGCAAGTGGAACCTGTGGGACATCCAGCTCGGCCGCTACGAGGGCTGGGAGGTCTACCACTTCGGCATGGGGCTCGACCTGAACACGCTCGAGCGCCAGGGCGCCTCCGACGAGGCGTTCTCGGCGCCGGCGATCTACGGCGTGACCTACGCATTCAACCGCCCGGCCAGCGTCGGCCAGGCCGCGGTCCACCTCTATCCGACCGAATGGCTGCGGTTCGAGCTCGGCAGCCAGTTCGGCAACGAGTTCGGCTCGAACACGCTGGCGACGCGCCCGGTCGTCGTCTTCGACATCGGCAAGGTCAAGGTCAAGCTCGGCGCCGAGTACAAGAAGCTGACCGATCAGAAGGAGGGCTCCAAGGGCCTGACCCGCAGCATGGGCGGCGGCGGCTCGTTCCAGGTCGTCCTCGGCAAGTACCTTGAGGCCGGCGTCAACGCCGCCCGCGGCATCCAGGACCGCTTCGCCCAGGACGGCACCTACGACGAGAAGGGCTCCAACGACGTCTACAGCGCCGGCATCTTCGCCAACGCGCGGATCGTCGACCGGCTCCTCGTCGGCGGCGGCTTCAACTACACGTATCTCGAGGACCAGCACTTCGACACCGCGCTCATGCGCAACGAGAAGTTCAACCACGTGCAGACCTTCGGCGCGCTGCAGTACCGGATCGTGCAGTCGCTGTACGCGAAGGCGGTGGTCGCCTGGGCCAACGCCGACTTCGCACCGAACTTCGGGGGCGAGGTCTTCGAGAACGACATGTTCAGCGGACGGGTCCGCCTGCTTTATTTGTTCTGAGACCAAACGAAGAACCGCGTTCTGGTCGCTGGAGCCGGCGTGGTAGCGTCGTCGCGATGTCCCCGGATCCGACGACGCAGGTCCTCGACGCCAGCGGCCGTCTCGAGCTGCCCACCGTCGAGATCCAGGTCGTCGAGGGCCCCGACCGCGGCACCCAGCGCCGGCTCGGCGCCGGCCCGATGCGGATCGGCACCGGCGCCACCTGCGACCTCCGGCTCACCGATCGCACGGTGTCGCGGCTGCACTGCGAGCTCCGCAGCGTCGGCGGCGCGATCCGGATCCTCGACTCCGGCTCGACCAACGGCACCACCGTCGACGGCGTCCGCGTCCACGTCGCCGAGCTGGTCGCCGGCGCCCGGATCCGGATCGGCGAGACCGTGCTCGCGGTGGCGACCGCCGGCGAGCGCCTGTCGGTCGAGCTGTCGCCGCGCCACCGCTTCGGCGACGTCCTCGGCGCCTCGACCGAGATGCGCCGCATGTTCGGCCTGCTCGAGCGGGTGGCGCCGACCGACACCTCGGTCCTCATCCAGGGCGAGACCGGCACCGGCAAGGAGCTGGTGGCGCGCGCCCTCCACGACGCGTCGCCGCGGGCGCGCGGCCCGTTCGTGGTCGTCGACTGCGGCGCCATCGCCGAGAACCTGATCGAGAGCGAGCTGTTCGGCCACGTCCGCGGCGCCTTCAGCGGCGCGGTCTCCGATCGCCGTGGCCTGGTCGAGGAGGCCGACGGCGGCACCCTGTTCCTCGACGAGATCGGCGAGCTGCCGCCGGCGTTGCAGCCGCGCCTCCTGCGCGTGCTCGAGACCCTCGAGGTGCGCCGGGTCGGCGGCAACACGAGCCGCCGCGTCGACGTCCGCGTGGTCGCGGCTACCAACCGGTCGCTCGCCCAGAGCGTCAACGACGGCACCTTCCGCGAGGACCTCTACTACCGGCTGGCGGTGGTCGAGATCCACCTGCCGCCCTTGCGGGCGCGGCGCGACGACATCCGGCTCCTCGCCGAGCACTTCTTCCGCCGCTACGCCGGCGACAAGGAGCCGCTGCCGCCCGAGCTCCTGTCGTCGCTGACGTCGCGGGCCTGGTCGGGCAACGTCCGCGAGCTGCGCAACTACATCGAACGCAGCGTCTCGCTCGGCCAGTCGGCGGCCGGCGCCGGCCCGGCGCCGCGCCCGGCGGCGGCGACCGCCGGCGGCGTCGAGGCGATCGTGCCGGTGCACCTGCCGCTCAAGGACGCCCGCGCCGCCTGGACCGAGCAGTTCGAGCTGCTCTACGTCAAGGCGCTGCTGGCCAAGACCGACGGCAACGTCACCCGCGCCGCCGAGCTGGCCGGCATCAACCGGCGCTCGCTGCAGCGGCTCATCGCGAGCCTCGGGATCCGGGAGCCGAGCGAGGCACCGGCGACCGCGCGGGCCGAGACCGACGCCGAAGAATGACCGCGAGCAGCCGGGACAGCGCCCGGCGGCCGCGCGACGACGCCGCGATCGCGCTGGCGGTGATCGCGGCGCGCTCGATCGGCGCGGCGCGGGTGGGCTCCGGCTCGGCGGCGGCCTCGCGCTCGAGCCGGGTCAGCTTGTCCTGGCGCACCGCCAGCGCCGGGCCGGCCATCGCCTGCACCCACTCGCCGATCTCGTCGGGGCCGGCCGGGCGCAGCGCGGCCTCGAGGGCGCGCGCCATCGCCCGCGCCGACTCGAAGCGGCGCTCCTGGTCGCGGTCGAGGCCGCGCAGCGCGATCTCGTCGAGCGCCGCCGGCAGCCCGGGCCGCAGGCTGCTCGGCGGCGGCACCAGGTCGTCGAGGACGCGGCCGAGGATCATCCCCTCGGTCTCGCCCTCGAACAGGCGCTCGCCGGTGAGCAGCTCCCACAGCAGCACGGCGGCGCCGTAGACGTCGGTGCGGCGGGTGACGCCGCCGCGCTGGATCTGCTCCGGCGCCATGTAGGCGATCTTGCCCTTGAGCTGGCCGTTGCGCGACGCCGTGCGGCGGCCGGCCGCCTTGGCGATGCCGAAGTCGATCAGGCGGACCACGCCGTCGGTGCCGACGATGACGTTCTGCGGCGACACGTCGCGGTGGACCAGGCCGAGCAGCGCGCCCTGCTCGTCGCGCGCCTCGTGGGCGGCGTGCAGGCCGTGCAGGATCGACGCGGTGATCGCGACCGCGATGGCGACCGGGATCTCGGCCTGGGCGAGGGCGGCGTGCCGGCACAGCTGCGCCAGCGACTCGCCCTCGACGTACTCCATGACCAGGCTGAGGTCGCCGTCCTCGGCGAAGACGTCGAGGACCGGCACCACGTTCGGGTGGTGGACCCGGCTGGCCAGGCGGGCCTCGTCGAGGAACATGGCGACGAACTCGGGGTCGCGGGCCAGGTGCGGGTGCAGGCGCTTGATCGCGACCGTGCTCGAGAAGCCGAACGGGCCGCGGGTCTTGCCGAGGTGGACGGTCGCCATGCCGCCGGCGGCGATCTCGTCGTGGACCAGGTAGCGGCCGCCGACCGAGCGCGGCGCCTGCGGCGCGCCGCTGACGGTGCGCGCGGTCATGCCGTCGCGGAGCACGGTGATCTGGTCGCACAGGCCGATCAGCTCGTCGATCCGGTGGGCGACGTAGAGGCAGGCGGTGCGCTCGCGGCGCAGCGTGCGCAGCCAGGCGAACAGCCGGTCGCGCTCGGTCGGCAGGAGCCCGGCCGCCGGCTCGTCGAGGACGAGGACGCGGGCGTCGTGGGCGAGGGCGCGGATGATCTCGACGATCTGGCGCAGCCCGCCCGGCAGGTCGCCGACCGCGGTCGCCGGGCTGATCTGGTCGGCGAAGCCGTAGCGCTCGAGCAGCGCCTGCGCCTGCGACTGCAGGCGCTCCTCGTCGACGAGGCCGAACCGGCGCGGCTCGTGGCCGAGCATGAGGTTGTGGGCGACCGACAGCTGCGGCACCAGCATCGACTGCTGGTGGACCACCGCGATGCCGGCGCGGCGGGCGTCGGCGGGAGAGGTGAGGCGCTGGACCTCGCCGTCGAGGACGAGCTGGCCGCGGTAGCTGCCGTGCGGGTAGACGCCGGCGAGGATCTTGACCAGCGTCGACTTGCCGGCGCCGCTGTCGCCGTAGAGGCCGGCGATCTCGGCCGGGTGCGCACTGAGGTCGGCCCGCTTCAGGACCTGCAGCGGCCCGAAGCTCTTCTCGATCCCGACCAGCTGAAGCACCGGGCCCACCTGCGCGCCAGTACAGCAATCCGGGCGAAGGCGTGTCAACCGGCCCGTGAGTGATGGGAGTACGGCCACTTGCGTTGGTGTCTGACACCGCGTGCGCGGCCTCTGGCACCGCGGCGCGGGCCGCGGCGCCCGGCAGCGTGCGGCACCGATCTTGACCACCTGGTCAGTCGCGGCCATGGTTCGAGTTGACCACCTGGTCAATCGGAGCCGTCGATGGACGCGATCGCGACCGAATCCCTCGTCAAGCGCTACGGCGACCGCCGCGGCATCGACGGCGTCAGCCTGCGGGTCCCGGCCGGCAGCCTGTTCGGCTTCATCGGCCCCAACGGCGCCGGCAAGACCACGACGATCCGGATCCTGCTCGGCCTCCTGTTCCCGACCGCCGGCCACGCCCGGCTGTTCGGGCGCGACGTCGTCGCCGACGGCCCGGCCGCCCGCGCCGGCGTCGGCTACGTCCCGGGCGAGAGCCACGTCTATCCCGACCTCCGGGTCGGCGAGCTGCTCGCCTTCCTCGGCCGCTTTCACGCCGGCGATCCCCGGCGCCGCCGCGCCGAGCTGGCCGAGGCGCTCGATCTCGACCTCGGCGCCCGCGCCATCGATCTGTCGCTCGGCAATCGCAAGAAGGTGGCGATCACCGCGGCGCTGCAGCACCGGCCGCGGCTGGTCGTCCTCGACGAGCCGACCAACGGCCTCGACCCGGTGGTCCGGGCCGGCCTGTTCGACCTGCTGCGCGCCGAGGCCGCGGCCGGGACGACCGTCTTCTTCTCGTCGCACGCGCTCGCCGAGGTCCAGGCGGTCTGCCAGCAGGTGGCGGTGCTGCGCGAGGGGCGCCTGGTCGCCGTCGACGACGTCGAGGCGCTGCGCGGCCGCGAGACCCGCCGGGTCTCGGCCAGCTTCGAGCGCGGCGGCAGCGCCGAGGTCCTCGCCGGCCTGCCCGGCATCGACCGGCTGTCGCGCGACGGCACCGCGGTGACCTTCCTCTACGACGGCGCCATGCCGGCGCTCCTGCGCGCGCTCGCCGCGGCGGCGCCGTCGGATGTCCGGATCGAGGAGCCCTCGCTCGAGGAGATCTTCCTCCGCCACTACGCGCCGCGCGCCCCGGGAGGCCATCATGTCGACGCCTGAGCGCACGCCCATGTCCGGGTTCCGCATCCTGCTCGCCCGCGAGCTGCGCGCCAACCTGCGCAGCGCCCTGTCCTGGATGGTGCCGGTCGCCGGCCTGCTCGCGCTGACCTGCGCGCTGCAGCCGTCGTTCGCCGGCAACGGCGGCCTGCTCGAGGCCAAGATCCAGGCCATGCCGGAGGCGATGCGGCGCGGGCTCGGCCTCGCGCTGGTCGACTTCCAGCGGCCGGCGGCGTACCTCGCCGCCAACTTCCTGTTCGTCAGCCTGACCGGCGCCCTCTTCGCGGCGCTCCTCGGCGCCGGCGTCGTCGCGCGGGAAGAGACGCTGCACACCGCCGAGCTCCTCTACGCGCAGCCGGTGTCGCGCGCGCAGGTCCTGGCCGGCAAGGCGGCGGCGGTGGCGCTGTACGCGCTGGCGTTCCCGCTGGCGATGGGCGCGGTCGCGGTGCCGATCCTGGCCGCGGTCGCGGCGCGGCCGGTCGAGCCCGGCCTCATGATCGCGCTCTTCGCCGGCGCCGCCGCCGTCAACCTCGCGTTCGCCGGCGCCGGGATGCTGGCGGCGGCGCTGGTGCGCGAGCCGCGCTCCGCCGCCGGCGTCGCCCTGGCCCTCGCGCTCGGCACCTACTTCGTCGGCGTGATCTCGGCGATCGCGGCCACGGCGGCGCCGCTGCGCTGGCTGTCGCCGTACAAGCTCGTCGAGCCGGCGGCGATCGTCGCCCGCGGCGGCCTCGATCCGGTCGCGGGGATCGCGCTGGTCGGCCTCGGGCTGGCGCTGGTCGCCGCCGCCATCGCCGGCTACCGGAGGCGGGACCTCCACGCATGAAGGGGGCGACCGCACGGCGCCGCGCGGCGCGCCGACCGGCGCCGCGCGAGCGGATCCTCGACGCGGCGGTGGCCGAGTTCGCCGGGCGCGGCTTCGAGGCGGCGTCGACCAACGCGATCGCCGCCGCCGCCGGCGTCGCCAAGGGGCTGGTGTTTCACCATTTCGGCAGCAAGGACGATCTGTTCGTCGCCGCCTTCGATCACGTCCTCGCCCGCCTGATCGACGCGCTCTACGCCGACCTCGGCCCCCTGCCCGCCGATCTGTTCGAGCGGCTCCACGCCTGGGCGATCCACAAGATCCGGGTGTCGCAGCGCGATCCGCTCGGCTACCAGCTGATGACGATGGCGGTCCAGGACGGACCGCCCGCGGTGCGGGCGCGCATCGAGGAGCGGATCGCGGCGGTGCGCACCGCGCACTGGCCGCGCTTCCTCGACGGGATCGACGCGTCGCGGCTGCGCCCCGGCGTCAGCCTGCCGCAGGCGATCGAGACTCTTTCCTTGCTCGGCGAGGGGATCGAGCGCGCGATACTCCCGCGGCTCGCCGCGCTGCCGGATCGCGGCATGTCGCGGCTCGACGACCTCGGCCGGGAGCTGTGGGAACACTTCGCACGCCTGCGCGACGGCCTGTATCCTCCGAACGCGTAACGCGATCGCCGCGCGGGCGTACAATGCCCAAATGAAACGCCGACAGTTCCTCGTCGGGGCGGGGCTGGGGCTGGGGGCGGCTCCGCTGTTCGCGTGTGGCGCCGGCCCGCTGGCGTCGAAACCGCCGACCGCCGGGGCGGCCGGCAGCTGGGGCGAGATCAAGGATCAGTTCGATCTCGCGCCCGGGCTGAGCCACTTCGCCGGCTTCTTCCTCGCCTCGCACCCGCGGGTCGTGCGCGAGGCGATCGAGGCCCACCGCCGCGGCCTCGACGCCAACGCGTACCTCTACATCGAGGAGAACGTCGCCCGCCTCGAGATGGGCGTGCGCCAGGCGGCCGCCGAGTACCTGGGCGCCAGCGCCGACGATCTGGCCATGACCGACAGCACGACCATGGGCCTCGGCGTCGTCTACGGCGGGCTCAAGCTCGGGCCGGGCCAGGAGATCCTGAGCACCACGCACGATCACATCGTGACGACGCTGGCGTGCTCGCAGCGCGCCGAGCGCACCGGCGCGCCGTTCCGCCAGGTGCGCCTCTACGACGATCCGGCCCAGGCCTCGGCCGGCGCCATCGTCGATCGCCTGGTGCGCGAGCTGCGCCCCGAGACCCGCATCATCGCGGTGACGTGGGTGCACTCCGGCACCGGCGTCAAGCTGCCGATCCGCGCCATGGCCGACGCGCTGGCCAAGGCCAACGCGTCGCGCGCCGACGGCGACCGCGCGATCCTGTGCGTCGACGGCGTCCACGGCTTCGGCATCGAGGACGTCGCCGTCGGCGACCTCGGCTGCGACTTCTTCATCGCCGGCTGCCACAAATGGCTGTTCGGGCCGCGCGGCACCGGCCTGGTCTGGGCCAGGCCGTCGGCGTGGCCGGTGACCGCGCCGACCATCCCGAGCATGGATCCGCTGTGGCGCACCGGCCGCCCCGAGGCGATGCCGCCGGCGGCGTTCATGACGCCGGGCGGCTTCCACTCCTTCGAGCACCGCTGGGCGCTCGAGGCGGCGTTCCGCTTCTCGCTCGGCATCGGCAAGGCGCGCATCGCGGCCCGCGTGCACGAGCTCAATCTGCACCTGCGCCAGGAGCTGTCGCGGATGCGCCGGGTCGCGGTGGCGACGCCGCTCGCCGAGGAGCTGTCGGCCGGCATCGTCTGCTTCTCGGTCGACGGCGTGCCGCCGCCGGAGGTGGTGGCGCGGCTGCACGAGCGCAAGATCGTCGCCAGCGTGACGCCGCCGTTCTACGACCCGCCGTACGCGCGGCTCGCCGCCGGGCTCTACACGGTCGAGTCGGACGTGGAGGCGGCGCTGGCGGCGGTGCGCGCGATCGCGGCCTAGTCACGCCCGCGCTACGGTTACCCGGTCCGGTCGCGCGCGTAGGAGCAGGTGTCAACGGAAGGGGAGCACGCCATGTCGAGCTGGGACCTGATCGGGACCGTCAACGCCGCCCGCCTCGAGGCCGCGCGCCTCGAGGCGCACTGGGGGGCGCAGCTGATCGCGGCCACCGCCGACGCGGTGCTGCCCGCCGCCGAAGACGACAGCCACACCAACATGCGCTGGGACCGCACCCTGCGGGCGCTGGTCGGCCAGCCGCTGCCGGGCGGGATCCGGATCGGTCTCAAGATCTCGCCGCTGTCGGTGCTCGTGATCGGCGCGCGCGGCGTCGAGGATGAGCGGCCGCTGACCGGCGCGACCCTGGCCGCCGCCGAGGACTGGCTGTCGGGCGTCGCCGGCCGCGCCGCCGACCGCGGCCCGGTCCAGGTCCGGCACCGCGACTACGACCTGCCGCCGCATCCGCTCGCCGACGGCCACCACTTCAACTGCCGCGACGGCGAGGCGCTGCTCGAGCTGGCGCACTGGTTCGGCAACGGCACCGAGCTCCTCGGCGAGGTCGCGCTGTCGCACGAGCGCTCGAGCCCGATCGCGGTGTGGCCGCACCACTTCGACGCCGGCGGCATCCTCTTCCTCGAGGCCGGCGCCGACGCCGCCCGCGGCCGCCAGGTCGGCTACGGCCTGTCGCCCGGCGATCACCACCTCACCGAGCCGTACTTCTACGTGACCGCGTGGCCGCTGCCGTCGGGGGCGCGCCTCGACGGGCTGCCGTCGGGGCACTGGTTCTCGGGCGGCTTCCAGGGCGCCGTCCTGGCCGCGACCGAGGTCGCGGTCGCCGGCGACGTGATCGCGCAGCGGGCGAAGGCGGCGTCGTTCCTGCGGGCGGCGATCGCGCGCGGCGAGGCGCTGCTGTCGTAGCCGGGTCCCGGCCAGCCGTCCGGCTACCGGACGGTGACCTCGACCTCCTGGACGCGGTTGTTGCCCATGCCCTGCAGGTTCCACGGCTGATCGATCGGCTGGACGTTGCCGTCGGCGTCGGTCGCGCGGCACGTCAGCACGTGATCGCCGGGGGCGGCGTCCCAGGTGAACGACCAGCCGCGCCACGCCCACGGGCCGATCGGCGCGTCCAGGGCGGCGTCGCGCCACACCCCGTCGACGGCGACCTCGACCCGGGCCACCGCCGCGGTTCCACACCAGGCGCGGCCGCGCAGGCGCACCGGGCCGCGCTCGACGAGGCGGCGCCGCGTGAAGAAGTCCGGGATGCCGGGCGGGATCATGAGCGCGCGGACCCGGATGCGCGACACCGGCTGGCCCGGATCGTCCTCGCGCTGCTGGTAGCGGTAGGCGTCGGCCTGCTGGAAGCCGGTGAACGGCTCGGTCACCGCGTCGATCCGCGCCAGCCACTTGACGCTCGTCATGCCGTACCAGCCCGGCACCAGCAGTCGCAGCGGGGCGCCGTGCTGCGGCTCGAGCGGCCGGCCGTTCATCGCGTAGGCGAGCAGCACCTCGGGGCGGGTCGCCTCCGCGATCGTGAGCGCGCGCTGGTAGTCGTGCTCGATGTCGCCCTGGACGCCGCGATCGGCGCCGGTGAACACCAGCTCGATCGCGGCCGGGTCGACGCCGGCCTCGTCGAGGACGTCGGCCAGCGGCGTGCCGGTCCACTCGGCGGTGCCGATCGCCTCGACCAGCCACGGCTGGCTGATCGGGCGCGGCGCCAGGCGGGCGCGGCCGTTGCCGGCGCACTCGAGGGTG
>Ga0209382_10009940_pt1 | contig 11890 bp, 9 predicted proteins | sample SoiMetdeltSBSDD5_FD_187599 | JGI IMG/M metagenome (GOLD analysis project Ga0209382, IMG submission 187599) | Bulk soil microbial communities from a Populus tree surrounding site in Tennessee, USA - Soil MetaG P. deltoides SBSDD5 (SPAdes) (version 2) | ecosystem: Environmental > Terrestrial >... | reverse complement strand
GTCTCGTTGCTCGTCCGCCTGGCGCGGCACCACGTGCGTCGCCGTCGCCGTCGCCGTTCACGTCAACGTCAACGTGAGGCCAGGGAGGCCGTGCAATGCGAGTCACACGACGGTCTCGCCGGTGGCAAGCGTCAGGCCGGCGGCCAGAGCAGGTGATAGAAGCGGTGGCTGAGCAAGAGCAGGGCGTACTCCTGCAGGTCGCCGCCGGAGTCGCGCAGGACGGAGAAGTTGAAGTCGACCAGCGCCAGCCCGTCGCTGATCCGCGCGATCAGCTCGTCGATGCCGGCCGGCTGGGTGCTGGCGTCGAGCGCCCACTGGGCGAGGCGGCTGCGCAGGGTGTCGAACTCGGGCCGGGCGCGCTGGCCGAGGGTGGCGACCCGCTCGGGCGGCAGCCACGACAGCACCAGCGCCGACAGCGCGCGCACGTCGGCGGCCATCGCCTCGGCCTCGAGCGACGGCTCGACGAGGCCGATCATGGCGGGGCGGACGGTGCGGGTGTCGTGGAGGCCCTTGAACAGGAGGGCGCCGGCGTGGACGTTGTTGTGCGCCATGCCGTTCTCGTGGAGGGCGGCGACCTGGCGCACGACCAGGAAGGCGAGGGCGAGGGCGCCGTCGACGTGGAGGTCGAGCGGCTCGAGCTGGCTGCCGAAGCGCGGGTCGTCGATGGCCTCGGAGAAGAGCAGGAGCGAGAAGGTGTTGGCGTCGTAGATGACGTTGTGCAGGCTGGTCAGGAGGCCCTGGCGGACCTTGCGCAGGATCGGCAGGAAGTGCGCCTGCCAGTTCTCGACCAGCCGGCGCGGATCCGGCATCGCGTGCAGGTTGATGACGGTGACCAGCTTGGGGAACGTGTTGGCGTCGGGGAACTGGCCGGTGGCCAGCAGCTCGGGCTTGGGCGCCGCCACATAGATGTGGTGGCCCTTGACCCGGCCGAGGCTGTGCTCGATCTGGTAGCCCCAGGTCGTCACCGCGCTCTCGGCGATCTCGAGGGCGGCGCGGGTGACCCGGTGGTCGGCGCGCTTGGTGAAGACGCCGTCGAGGCGCTGGTGCGGATCGGGCGGCAGCAGGCGCCCGGTGGTCGACGCGAAGGTGTGCTCGTCGGCGTGGCGGTCGTCGAGGTCGGCGAGCGCGTTGCGCAGATCGCTCATCACCGCCTCGACCCGCGGGTAGCGCGCCTGCGGGTCGCGCTCGAGGCAGAGCTCGATGATCGGCCGCAAGACGCGCGGCACGGTGTCCGGATAGTGGACCGCGCTGCGGCCGCCGACCACGATCCCCTCGGCGATCCGCATGAGCAGGCCCCACATGTCGTCGGCGGGGCCGTACGGCAGCTGGTCGGTGAACATGGCGTGCAGGGCGCCGCCGATGGCGTAGATGTCGATCGCCGTCGACAGCGGCGCGTCCATGAGTCCGGGATCGATCGTCTCCGGCGGCACCGAGTAGCCGGGTGAGCCGAAAATCCGGCCCTGGTAGTAGGCGCCGTAGGTGGTCTCGGGGACGTCGTCGAACGACAGCGCGAGATCGAAGTCGAACAGGAAGGCGCAGCTGGCGCTGTCGTCGAGGAGGATGTTGCGCAGCGTGAAGTCGCGGTGGACGATGTTGGCGGCGTGCAGCGCGGCCAGCCCCTCGAGCGCCTGGATGAGCAGCTTGGTGCGCGCCCGCGGCGTCAGCTGGTGGCGGCTGATCGCCTCGAGCAGGGTGCCGCCCATGCGCGGCGTGACGAACAGGTAGTTGTCGGCGATGGCGGCGGCGACGTAGATCGGCAGGACGTTCGGGTGCTCGAGGGCGGCGATGCGCGCGGTGGCGGCCAGCGTGGTGTGGTGATCGCGGCGCGTGACCTCGTCGGTGCGCAGCTGGTAGAGGTAGTTGGCGTGGAAGGTCTTGCCGACGACGACCTCGATCCGGTCGTCGCCGTCGGCGCGGCGATCGAGCCGGTAGACGGTGCCCATGCCGCCCTGGGAGATGTGCTGGCCGGTGGTGCGGTAGAGCCAGCGGTTGTAACGGAACACCACGCCGGGCTGAGCGAGGTGCTCGGCGAGCAGCGTTCCTATCGACGTGGTCTCGACCCAGGGCGGAGTCATCGGAGCGGATCCAGCCCGGGGCGGCGGGGGATCCCCACGGCGCGCACTCTACGACGTTGAAGGACGTCCAGGCAATTTCCAAGTAACCGAAATTCCTGGCAATCAGATCCGCAACGCCGGTGCGCCACGTTGTGCGCGGCGCGGCGATTCGTCGCACAGGAGCCGATCCGCGTCGTGCCCGGCATCCAGACGTGGTACCTGCACGGGGCCTCGAAGTCCGGGGAGTTATGGAGCATCGCTTCGCTCAGCTGGCCGCCGCCGCCACCTTCGTGCTCCTCATCATCGGCGGCATGGTCAACCCGACCGGCTCGAGCCTCGCGTGCCCGGAGCCGACGATCGTCTGCCACGGGCAGCTGTTCCCGCCGATGACCGGCGGTGTCTTCTACGAGCACGGTCACCGCCTCGCCGCGATGACGGTGGGGCTTCTTCAGATTGTCCTGACCTACCTGCTGGTCCGGCGCCGCCCCGAGCTTGCACGGCTCGGCTGGCTCGCCCTCGCGATGGTCGTCCTCCAGGGGACGCTCGGCGCCATCACCGTGAAGTTCAAGCTCCTGTGGTACGTGTCCACCGGCCACTTGCTCCTCAGCATGAGCTACTTCGCGACCCTCGTGTACCTGGCCTTCCGCACCGCACCGGCGGCGTTCGACGTCGAGCGCCGGCGCCGCGCCCGGACTCCCGACGGCGTCGCCGCCCGGCGCTGGGTCGCGATCGCGGCCGCGATGGTCTTCGTCCAGCTCCTGCTCGGCGCGCTGGTCCGCCACCTCGGCGCGGCCCTGGTCTGCCTCGGCGTGCCCGCCTGCCTGCGCACCGGCGAGTGGTGGCCGGCCCACGGCGTCCAGCAGCTCCACATGATCCATCGCGCCTTCGGCGTCACGCTCGCGGTCGTCACCACAATCGCGGCGATCGCCGTGGCACGGCGCTCGCGCGAATGGCGCGGTCTGCGCGTCCTGGCGACGGTGGCGCCGGTCCTGGCCCTGGTCCAGATCGCCCTCGGCGTGGCCACCGTCCTGACCTTCCGCTCGGTCCCGGTTGCGGTCGGACACTTCGCCGGGGCGGCCGGGCTGTGGGCCCTGTGGATGTCGATGTGGTTCCTGACGAGCCCTCGCGCGCTGGTCGCGCGGGCCCCGGGCGCGCTACCCTCCGCCGCCGAGACGGCCAAGGCATCATGATGGAGCTCGTCAGACCCCGCGCCGCCCGCCCGCTGCAGGTCGTCGCCGACCTGGTGGCGCTGGTCAAGCCGCGCATCATGGTGATGGCGCTCTTGACCGCCGCCGGCGGCATGAGCCTCGCACCCGGCGTGCCCGCCACCGGCGCGGCGGTCGCGCTCCTGATCGGCACCGCGCTCCTCGTCGGCGCCGCCAACACGCTCAACATGTACCTGGAGCGCGACATCGACTGCCTGATGGCGCGCACCCAGAACCGGCCGCTGCCGCAGCAGCGCTTGCATCCGACCACCGCGCTCCTGTTCGGCCTGATCCAGGCCGCCGGGGCGCTGCCGATCCTGTTCCGCCTCGACGTCGTGACCGGCCTCCTCGGTGTGGTCGCGCTCATCAGCTACGTCCTCCTCTACACGCCGCTCAAGCAGCGCACCCACTGGGCGACCTGGATCGGCGGCGTGCCGGGGGCGATGCCGGCGCTGATGGGCTGGACCGCGGCCACCGGCCGCGTCGAGCTCGGCGGCCTGGCGGTGTTCGCGGTGCTGTTCATCTGGCAGATCCCGCACTTCCACGCCATCGCGCTCTTCCGCGGCAAGGAGTACGAGCGCGCTGGCCTGAAGACGCTGCCCGGCGCCCGCGGCGAGGTCGCCGCTCGCCGCGAGATCGGCGTCTACCTGGTCGCGCAGGTCGCGGCCAGCCTGGTCCTGTACCCGCTCGGCGTGACCGGGCCCTGGTACCTCGCGATCGCCGCCGTCGGCGGCGCCGCGGTCCTCGTCCAGGGGCTCGGCGGCGTGCGCGGCGGCGACGCCCGCTGGGCGCGCAATGTCTTCCTCCTGTCGATCCTGTACCTGCCGGTGCTGTTCACCGCGATGGTCCTCGACGGGCGCCTGTAGCGAGTCCGCCGATGACCATGTCCTGGGAGCAGATCCACCCGGCGATCAACGCCGCGCTCAACGCGACGAGCGCGGTGCTGCTGCTGTTCGGCTTCGCCGCGATCCGCCGCAAAGAGATCCCGCGCCACCGCGCGTTCATGGTGTCGGCGTTCGTGACGTCGACGGTGTTCCTGATCTCGTACCTGATCCGGTTCGCGATCTCCGGATCGCACCGCTACCCGGGGCACGGCTGGGACAAGATCCTGTACCTGTGCGTGCTGTTCTCGCACATGGTCCTGGCGGTGGTGCTGGTGCCGATGGTGCTGCGCGCGCTCTACCTGGGCTGGAAGCAGCGCTTCGGCGATCACCGCAAGATCGCGAAGTGGACGTGGCCGATCTGGATGTACGTGTCGGTGACCGGCGTGATCGTCTACCTCATGCTCTATCACCTGGCGCCCGCGCTGCATTGAGCTCCTTCAGGTGCTTCTGCCAGACCGCCGGGCCGGAGGCGAGCAGCACGGCGATCCACTGGGTGCGCTCGTGGTAGTCGAGGTAGATGCGCACGGCGACGGTCAGCGGCACCGACAGGAGCGCGCCGACCGGGCCGAGCACGAAGCCCCAGACCAGCAGCGACACCAGCAAGACCAGCGGCGATAGCCCGAGGGTGCGGCCCATGAGGCGCGGCTCGAGCATGTTGTCGACGAGGACGTTGACCGCGACGTAGCCAGCGGCGACCCCCAGGGCGCCGCCGAGGCCGAGCTCGACCAGCGCCAGCGCGACCGGGATGGCGGCCGAGATCAGGCTGCCGATGATCGGCACGAAGTTGAGGGCGAAGGCGAGGACGCCCCACAGGACCGGGTTCGACACGCCCCACAGCCAGCACCAGAAGCCGAGCAGGATGCCGTTGGCGAGGGCGAGGGCGCTCTTCACGATCAGGAAGCGCTGGATCTCGGTGATGGCGGCGAGGGTGCGATCGACGGCGCCCTGCTCGCCGAGGACGATGCGCAGCTTCTGCTTCATCGTCGTCGCCTCGAGCTGGATGAAGATGGCGATGAGGAGGACCATGAAGGCGTCGCTGAGGACGTCGCCGGCGTTGACGAGGACGCCGGTGACCATCGCGCTGGCGCCCTGCGCCGGGTCGATCTTGCGCACCGACTGGGCGACCTCGTCGAAGTGGCGGCGTCGCAGCCAGACCAGGACCTCGTGGCGCGCGTGCTCGAGCTGCGACTTGTAGGTGGGGAACGAGTCGGACAGGTCGCCGGCGGCGGTGACCATGAGGCCGCCGATGGCGCCGACGACGCCGAGGACGACCAGGATGGTGACGATCGCCGACACGATCGGCGGCAGCCCGCGCGCGGCGAGGCGCTCCGACAGCGGCTGGAAGGCGACCGCGATGGTCGCGCCGAGGAGGAGCGGGACGACGATCTCGGACGCGGCCCGCAACGCGGCGAGGAGGATGACGATCCCGCACAGGATGGCCAGCGCCCGCACCCCTCGACGGTACCGCGCCGCCCTCTGGCTGTCAGCCCGACGGGGGAAGCTGCGCCTCCATGGCGGAGACCCGCATCGATCTGGCCCGCGCGCGCGCCCACTGGTTCCGTGGCCAGGGCCTGGCGGAGCCGCTCGGGCTGCCGCTGCCGGCGCTGGTCGCGATCACCGGCTGGCTGCGGACCCTCGGCGGCGCCGATGTCTACCTGGCGGCGCGGGCGCGCGCGCCCGGCATGCGGCGGGCCGACCTCGACGCCGCCGTCGAGAAGTCGGCGCTGCGGGTGGTGCCGGCGGTGCGCGGCTGCATCTACCTGGTGCCCGAGGCCGACGTGCCGCTGACCCTGCGAGTGGCGTCCGGCATGTGGTGGCCGCGCACCGACCGCGAGCTCGAGCGCGCCGGCTCGTCATGGGAGGAGGTCGAGGAGGTGGCGGCGGCGGTGCTCGGCGTCCTGCGCGACGGGCCGAGGTCCCCCGACGGCATCCGCAAGGCGCTGCCCGACGGGGCGGTGCGCAGCCTCGGCGAGCGCGGCAAGAAGATCGGCCTGTCGTCGCCGCTGCCGGTGGCGCTGCGCCTGCTCGAGTTCGACGACAAGATCGAGCGCCGGCTCGAGACCGGCCGGCTCGACAGCGAGCGCTACGTGTGGGGGATCGCGCCGGCGGAGACCGTCCGGGTCCCGGACGAACCGGTCGCGCGCTGGGCGCGGCTGCTCGAGATCTTCCTCGGCTTCGCCGGGCCGGCGACGCTGGCGCAGTTCGCGGCGTGGTCGGGGCTGCCGCAGCGGGCGGCGAAGGAGGCGCAGTCGCGGATCGACGCGGTCGCGGTCGCCGTCGAGGGCCTCGACGACGAGGCGCTGGTCCTGCGCTCCGATCTCGAGGCGCTCACCGCGGCGCCGGCGGGGGACGCGATCTCACTGCTGTCGTTCGAGGACAACTTCCTGGTCCTGCACGGCGGGCCGGCGGTGGTGACCGATCCGGCCCAGCACGGCCGCGAGGTCGAGGTCTGGGGGTCGTCGAAGGCGACGACGCTGGGCGAGGCCGCGCACCTGGCGCACCGGACGGTCGTGGTCGGCGGCGTCGTGCAGGGCTTCTGGGAGGTCGATCTCGACGCCGGGACCGGGGTGTGGGCGAGCTTCGGCGACGTCGACGCCGCGACCCGGGCGCGGGTCGACGAGCAGGTGGCAGAGGCCGCGCGCTTCCTGCTCGAGGACGTCGGGCACGCGCGCGGCTTCAGCCTCGACACCGACGAGGACATCCGGCGGCGGGCGGCGCACGTCAAGGCCCTGGGCGCGGCGAAGAAGGCGGCGCCGAAAAAACGGGCGGTCGCGGCCGCCCCGAAAACGAAGAAGACCAAGGCGCCGGCGAAGAAGCCCGCGGCCGCGCCGAAGACGAAGAGCAAGAAGCCAGCCGCGAAGAAGCCGGCCGCGAAGAAGCCGGCCGCGAAGAAGCCGGCCGCGAAGAAGCCGCGAAAGAAGGGCTAGAAGATCCAGAACGGACGCGAGCCGGCGAACAGCACGTTCTGCTCGGCCGCCTTCCGATCCGTCATCTCGATCTCGGCCAGCTGGCCGCGCTCGCCCGAACCGTCGTGCGGGTTGCGATCCTGGGTCTCGCCGTCGAGGATCTTGAGGATCCGCCCGACCCGGCTGCAGCCGACGAGGCCCCACTCGCAGCCGTAGAGGACCGTCCCGGGCGTCGCCTCCTCGAGGTTCTTGTACGGCACGAAGGCCAGCACCTTGCGCTGCTCGACCGCCTCGATGTACGGCGACGCCACCAGGGTCGCGATCACCGCGTCCTGCTCGCGCAGGCGGACGTCGAGGTCGGCGGTCCGCTTCTCGAGGGCGGTCAGGCGCTCGAGGGCGGTCAGGCGCTCGAGGCTGCTCTTCTCGACCTCGCGGCGGACCAGCACCGCCTCGGCGGTGCGGCCGGCGGCGATGGCGGCGGCGTCGTGCTCGAACTTCTCGTTGGTGGCGACCAGCCGGTGCAGGCCGGCGAGCTCGGTCGCCGCCGCCGCCTTCTCGCCCTCGATCTGGCTGTGCCGCATCCGGGCGTCGGACAGCGCGGCCGTGGTCTCGATGACCTTCTCGTGCTGTGGCGACAGGATGACGGGGCGGACCCAGGTCCGGTCGAAGAAGTAGAAGACGTTCAGCACGACGTAGCTGACAAGGCCGAGCAGGATCGCTCCCAGGGCCACCAGGCCGGCCACCTTGTAGAGGCGGATGATCGTGGGCTGGAGGAACGGGGCGATCCGGTTCCAGGGCGTCGGCTTGTCGGAGGGGGGCATACGGCTTCCAGGAAACTAGGCAGCGGGGAGCTCGAGCCGCGACACCGGCGACGGTTCCGCCATCTCGGCGACCGCGGTCGGCACCTCGCAGCGCTCGTCCTCGGCGTCGGCGGAATCCTCGGGGGCGTGGCCGCGGGTCTCCCAGCTGCCGGAGTCGAGGGTGAACAGGGCGAGCGGCGTCAAGAGCGCGTAGGTCACGGGCAGGACCAGCGCGATCGGCACGAAGGCGAGCAGTCCGACCTTGTCGCTCGCCGGCAGCTTGCGCACGCGCCAGCCGTAGACGACGCCGAACAGCGTGGCCAGCGCGACGTGGGTCAGCATGAGCGGGAAGAACCTCTCGGTCACGATGGCGCGCATGATCAGCGCCGGGTACGCGATCAGGAGGCCGAACAGCGAGAAGAAGTGGATCGCGATCAGCGGGTTCAGCTTCCAGACGTGCGACATCCCGCCGACGTAGTCGACCAGGTTGGAGCGCCGCCAGCGCAGCTGCTGCGAGAAGTAGTTGCCGAGGGTGCGCGGCACGAAGGTCCGGCACACGGCGTCGAGGGTCATCGTGGTCAGGTAGCCGGCCTTGACGATCTGGCGGGTGAGGAAGCGGTCCTCGCCGTACTTGATCGGCACGCCGAGCACCGCGCGCTGCTCGAGGAGCGGCTCGAGCTCGAGCAGCACCGAGCGGCGGTACGCGGTCAGGCAGCCCGACAGGCACATGACGCGGCGGAAGGCCCACTCCAGGTTCTTCAGGAAGAAGTACGAGAAGTAGTACTTCACCACCTGCATGCGGGTGAGCCAGTTGTCGTGCTTGTTGCGGACGTCGATGCGCCCGCCGACCGCGGCGATCTGCGGCGACACGAAGCGCCGGGTGAGCTCGCGGATGGCGGTCGGATCGACCACGACGTCGGAGTCGACCGAGACGATGATCTCGCACTCGGTCTCGCGCACGGCGTGGTTGATCGAGCGCCGCTTGCCCATGTTGACCCGGTTGCGCAGCACCTTGACGCGGCCGAAGCTGGTGCGCGCGATCGCGAGCGCCTGGTCGTGGCTGTCGTCGGTCGAGCAGTCGTCGATGACGACGATGGTGAGCTTGCTGGCCGGGTAGTCCTGATCGAGGAGGCTGGCGATCGTCTCCTGGATCGCGGCGCCCTCGTTGAACATCGGGATGACCACGCCGACGGTCGGCTCGTAGTCGTCGATGGTCTCGTCGAACCGGTTGCCCTTGACCACCCGCAGGGCGATGCCTGCCAGGTACCGGTTGCAGAACACGATCAGCGCCAGCCCATGGATCAGGATCTCCAGGAAGCGGGCGATCATGTCGGCTGCCCCCACCGGAGGGTGCGCCGGCTGTCACGGGATCGCGATGAGCGCGCCGCCGGGGCGACACCGACAGCGATCGTCACGACCTTCGTCGTGGGACGTAGGCGAAGCTTCTGACTGGACACGACCTGCTCTTCAGGCGAACTAGGGGCGGACCGTGTTTGATGGCCCGCGTCAAAATAGATTGATTGGCAAGCTACTGCGGTTGCCCTGCCGTTACAAGCAATGTGCCGCACGGAGCGAGCCGGGGCGTGACCGGAGTCGTAAACCTGGGCAAGATCGCGGATCTACGGTTGTCCCGGGGATGCATGTGCGCTAGAGGGAGAGCCGACGTGCGCTCGCTTTCGATGATCGCTTCCGCCCTCATGGTGGCCTCGCTTGCGCGCTCTGCTCGCGCTGACGATGCCCCCATGGGGGCTCCAGTTCCATTGTCGCCTGACGCGACGTCAGTGGAAAAGACGGATGAGAATCACCGCTGGGAGTCGCTGGCCGGGCTGGCCGCGCTGTACGGCGGCCTCACGACCTGGGCGTACTTCGCCTGGTACCACGACGTGCCCGACCTGCCGGAGTTCTCGGTCGGCGGCGACGGCTACTTTGGCGTCGACACCTACGCCGGCGGCGCCGACAAGCTCGGCCACGCGTGGGCGAACCTCGCGCTGTCGCGCGGCTCGACGGAGATCCTGCGCTGGGGCGGCTGGGGCCGCGGCGCGGCCAGCGCGATCGGCAGCGGCCTGTCGTGGGCGTTCTTCCTGTTCGTCGAGATCAAGGACGGCTTCTACTACCAGCTGTCGCCCGGCGACCTGATCGGCAACACCGCCGGCGCCGCGCTGTCGGCGGCGATGGTCAACTGGCCGGCGCTCGACGACGCCATCGACTTCCGCGTCGAGTACTGGCCGAGCCCGGAGTACCGGCACCGGGTCAGCTCCGACGGCGACGTCAACGTCGCCGAGGACTACTCGGGCCAGACCTACCTGCTCGCCTTCCACCTCGGCGCGCTGCGTCCGCTGCGCGAGCAGCGCTGGGGCCGGCTGTCGCGCTACGTCGACGTCGCGGTCGGCTTCGAGACCCGCAACTACAAGCCGGACCCGGTCGGGCCGCACCCGGACGAGCGCCAGAAGCTGTTCTTCGCGGTCGCGCTCAACCTGCAGGGTGTGATCGACGACGCGCTCGAGGGGCGCTCGGGCGGCGCGGCGCGGATCGGGCGCAAGATCGGCCACGGCGTGTTCGAGCTGCTGAGCCCGCCGTTCACGGCGCTGCCGGTCGTCGACGCCTCGCGCGCGCAGATGCGCTAACGCTGCATCCACTTGCGTTGAGCCTGAACTGGCGCCGGGCTGCCGCTGCGCGGCAGCCTTCACGTGCCCGTCACTCGCCCGGGTGAGATGCCGCGTTAGCTGTCGTCCGGAGCGCTTCGCGCTCCTCCGACGAGGGGAACCTTGTGTTCCCCTCGTGCTCCCCACCAACCTCCCCTACCACCCGAAGAATGGCTAAGGCTCAGCTCAAGTGAGCTGAGCCTTAGCGCACGGTCGGCGAGCGGTGGCCCCGGTGCCGCGACCCCCCGGTCGTCCGGCGGCGGGGACCCTGACGGAGAGGAGGGCGTGAGTCAAGGGGGGTGGGCAGCCGGCTTTCCGGCTCCGGCGTTTGGACCGGGGCTCGCCTTGAACCGGCGCAGAGACGCATGGTTAGAATCTTCGACAGTAGGAGATGACCATGCGCGACATCGAAATCGTCGACAGTGGCTGGCACGGTGGAGCTGGCCATGGGCTGGAGATCGTCCACACCGGGGCGTCGGAGCTGGATCGCGACGACGCCAACGGCGAGTGGGACAGCGACGACGCGGCGGCGCCGCGCAACGGCGTCCACGTGAACGGTGGAGGCTTCGCCGTGGATGGTCTTCGCGCCGCCGGCGGCGACGACGACATCGATGACGATCGCGGCGGCGACGACGACGAGGGTTGGGGCGGCAGTGGAGGAGGCGGCGGCAGCGGAGGTGGCGGCGGCGGTGGCGGTGGCGGTGACGACGACGACGATGACGACGACGACGACGATGACGACGACGATGATGACGACGACGACGACGCGTGGAGCGCCGGCGGCGAGGAAGAGGAGGAGCCGGCCGCGCCGGTGGTCGCGACCGAGGGCGGCGACGAGGACGACGACGAGGACGACGACGAGGACGACGACGAGGACGAGGGCTGGAGCGCGGGCGGCGCCGCCGCCGCCGACGACGACGATGACGACGACGACGACGAGGATGATGAAGACGACGACGAGGAGGAGGACGACGAGCCGGTCAGCGTACCCGTCGCCGACGTCGTCGAGGAGGCGGACATCGAGGAGGAGACCGCCGAGGAAGTGACCGAGGGCGAGGAGGAAGAGGAGGACGAGGAGGAGGATGAGGACGAGGATGAAGAAGAGGAGCTAGAGGAGGTGGCGCCGCCGGCCGCCGCGCGTCCTGCGGCGAAGAAGCCGCCGGCGAAGCCGGCGCCGGCGAAGAAGCCGCCGGCGAAGCCGGCGCCGGCGAAGAAGCCGGCCGCCAAGGCCGCGGCGAAGAAGCCGGCCAAGGCCGCGGCGAAGAAGCCGGCCAAGGCCGCGGCGAAGAAGCCTGCGGCGAAGAAGCCGGCCAAGGCCGCGGCGAAGAAGCCTGCGGCGAAGAAGCCGGCCAAGGCCGCGGCGAAGAAGCCGGCCGCGAAGAAGCCCGCCGCCAAGGGC
>Ga0209382_10009939_pt1 | contig 11890 bp, 7 predicted proteins | sample SoiMetdeltSBSDD5_FD_187599 | JGI IMG/M metagenome (GOLD analysis project Ga0209382, IMG submission 187599) | Bulk soil microbial communities from a Populus tree surrounding site in Tennessee, USA - Soil MetaG P. deltoides SBSDD5 (SPAdes) (version 2) | ecosystem: Environmental > Terrestrial >... | reverse complement strand
CCCGACGGGCGTGCTTCTCGAGGAAATGTTGCGCCAGCGGCAGGATGTCATCGCGGCGCTCGCGCAGCGGCGGCAGTCGCACCGGCAGCACGCACAAACGGTAGTAGAGGTCGGCGCGAAACAGATCGGCGCCGACCAGATCCCACAGTGGCGTGTTGGTCAGCGCGATGAAGCGCGCGTCGGTGCGCTGCTCGGTCGCCGATCCGAGCGGGCGGAAGCTCTTGTCCTGCAGCACACGCAACAGCGTCGCCTGCGCGCGGCGCGACAGCGATCCGATTTCGTCGAGGCACAGAGTGCCGCGCGACGCCGCCTGCAGCAGGCCGACGCGCTCCTGGCCTGCGTCGGTAAAGGCGCCGCGGGCGTGGCCGAAGAGCTCGTCCTCGATCAGCGAGTCCGGAATTGCCGCGCAGTTGATGATCACGAGCGGCTGGCCGGCGCGCGGGCTCATCGCGTGCACCGCTTTCGCCGCGAGCTCCTTGCCGGTGCCGGTCTCGCCTTCGATGAGCACAGTCGCATCGCTGCCGGCCACCGCGCGCAGGCGTTCGCGTGCGCGCACAAATGGGTCGGCGGCACCCAGGAGGGTCGGAGTGCTCAATCCTCCTTGAGCGGCGTCGATGCGTGAGCAAGCCAAACTTCGTCCGATCGATTGGCTGTGTGAGGCGCGCATTATAAGTCTGAACAAATCCGATCCGGCACGACGTTGTCGCGCGCGATTCTGTAAATTGTGAAGATGGACGCCGAATCGTTTCGAAGATCTTTGTAATGCTCGCGGCGGTTCGCGGGAACATGACAGGCAACGAACGCCGCCGGTCGAGTTGCCGATCGCGGCCGATTGACCGCATGTTGCGATCCCGACACACCCGGGCAGCGACCGAACGCGCGAGGCAGCGCTTCAGCCTTTGAGGCCCGGCCGCCGAAACCCAGCGACGGCCTGGACAACCAGACGAGGCGCGCGACGCGTGAGCGCTGAGCTGCCTGGCGCCTCGACTTGGAATCGGCGCTAGAATCGGCGGCCGGACGGGAATACGAATGACAAGCGTCCTGATGGTTGGACTCGTGGCGTGGCTGACGGCGATGACAGCCGTGCTGTTCGGCGGCGGCGAGCGCTCGTCGGCCGGCGCGGTTGACAGCGGTCAAGCCCCCGCGGCCGCGTCATATACAGGCTCGGCAGCGTGCGGGCGTTGTCACGCGCCGGTTTACGAGCGGTGGAAGCGCACGCGCATGGCCAACGTCGTCCGCGATCCGAAAGATCACCCCGACGCCATCATCCCCGACCTCAGCCGTGCGGATCCGCTTTTGACGTTCACGCGGGGCGACATCGCGTTCGTCTACGGCAGCAAGTGGAAGCAGCGCTACTTCACCAAGGTCGGCGACGACTACTTTCCTCTGCCGGCGCAGTGGGATGTCACGCACCGGCAGTGGCGGCCGTACAACGTCGCGATCGGTACCGACTGGTGGACGGCGTTCTATCCGCCGGAGAACAGCAAACGGCCGACCGGGCCGACCTGCGACGGCTGCCATTCGGTGAACTACAACGTCCGAACCAGGAGCGTGACCGAATGGAACGTCGGCTGCGAGAAGTGCCACGGGCCCGGGAGCGAGCACGTGGCGCGGCCGGTTCGCGCCACGATCATCAACCCGGCCCGGCTCGATCCGATCGCCGCCGTCGACGTCTGCCTCCAGTGCCATTCGCAGGGGAAGCCGCACGTCAACCCGGTCGAAGGCCGGTACTACGACTGGCCGGTCGGGTTCCGCGTCGGCTTGAACCTGAAAGACTTCTGGGAGCTCGAGGAATTCAAGCCCGGCGAGACCACGTTCACGCACTTTCCCGACGGCACGGCGCACAAGAACCGGATGCAGGGCAACGACTTCGTCCAGAGCGCGATGTATACGCACGGCGTCACCTGCGCGAGCTGCCACGACGTCCACGGCACCGAGCACAATGCCGATCTGGTCAAGTCGTCGCGGATGCTGTGCACGACCTGTCATGGGCCGAAATCGCCGAACGGGCCGCGCGCCGCCACGATCGAGGAGCACACGCATCACCAGCGCGGGTCGGCGGGAGGGGAGTGCGTCGCCTGCCACATGCCGGCGATCGCGCAGACGATCGCCGACGTCAACGTCCGCAGCCACACGTTCAAGTTCATCACGCCGGCGATGACCGAGGCGCTGAAGATCCCGAACCCGTGCACGTCGTGCCACAAGGACAAGACCAACGCCTGGGCGACCGAAGCGCTGCGCAGCTGGCCTGATGTGTCGCCGTGGCGCGTCGGCCGTTGATCGCGGGCGGCCGCTGTTCGCTGGCTGATCGCTCGCACACGCCGGTTCGCCTGGCCTCGGTCGCGGCAATCGCCTTGCTCCTGGTGGCGTCGCCGGCACTGGCGCAGGGCGCACCGCGCTGCCGCATCCTCTGCACACCGGAGCTGAAGATCGAGCCGACCGTTACCGTCGAGGATCTGTTTCAGCGGCCGGTGATCGAGACGCTCGAGGACGGCCGGGTCGTCGACACCAGCCGCGTCGAGCGCGAGACGGTGTTCGAGCTGATCTTCGCGCTCGACGTGCCGACCGAGATTCCGCGCGTCAGCCTCACGCTCGAAGCGATCTTCATCCCGTTCGGTCAGACGTCGGTGAATCCCTTTACCGGCGACGAGGCGGGGGAGGGCGTCGCCGAAATCCGTGACAACGGCATCGAGATCGAGTCAGAGCTGAATCTTCACTGGCTCGAGCCGGAGCAGACCGGCGGCTGGGTCTCGTCGCACGTCGACATCGTCGACAAGTTCAGCCCCGCCGCGGCCCCGGGGGCGAAGAGCGTCTACACGCACAAGCTGAACCTGGAATGGGATACCGCCTTCCACCTGTTCAACCGGCTGCCGGAGCGGCACTGGCTCCGCAACGTGGAGCTCGAGGTCTCGCTCGACTACGTCGCCACCGGCCTGCCGAAAGCTGGTGACGTCCTCGGCGGTGAACGGTTTCTTCAGAAGGCGAGCCCGTGGTCCATCTCCTTCGTGATGGTGGTGCCGCTGGCTCCCCTGGCCCCGTGAGCCACGGGGCGGCCCTCCCCCAGAGCCCGCTCAGCGGATCCGTCGCGGCTCGATCTTGATCGCGAGCAGGCTGCCGTCCTTCTGCTGCACGCCTTCGACTTCGACGTCGAGGCCCCTCCACGAGATCGGTGCTGGAACTATCGGGAGCCGATTTCCACGTGCCGACACCGAATCCGGTCATTTATCACACCCCTAAACGTAAGGTTCACGGCGAAACCGTACAGAACCAAATCAACCATCGAGCTCGCATGAACGGATTCGTGAGGGCGCGCAATCATGCTGCCGTTTCAATGGTTTACAGCGATCGAAAACTCCGTCGGACTTCGTTTGGGTGGGTGACGCCGTGCGATGCAGCATCACGCGTGATCGCGAGGATTCGATGCGATCGCGAGCGGACGCGCGTTCGCCTCGCGTGCCGCATGTGAGGCGACGAAAGAGCCCGCATCGCGCGACTGTGTCGATCCGTCCACAGGAATCGTCTTTGCTTGGCGGCTGGCATGTACGACAGGCGGCACGGATCGGCGGATCGGCGGGCATCGAAACGCGGCGGGCGCCGCGCGACCGACGCGCCGCGAATCGACGTCGACACGCTTTGTCTGGAGTGGGACGACCTCGGGATGTCCGGCGGTTCTCCATGCGTCTCCGGCTCCGGCCTTGACGACGAGATGATCGCCGACCATGCGGAGCTCGGTCTGGCGCACCGCCCCCTCGTTCCACCGCGAAAGTAGTACTTACTCCTCGGGCGGACGGACGCTGACAAATTCCCGATACAACAGCAGGTCGTAGGCGATCTTGAGCGCGCCGGCGACGAAAAACGGCGCGTTGATCCACGACGGCCGCGCGAACATCATCCCGGCCAGTGCCGGGCTGATCGAAGCGCCGATCGTGCGCGCGACGCCGGTGATGCCGCCGGCCGCCGATCGTTCTTCAGGGCTGACGACTGCCATGGTGTAGGACTGCCGCGTCGGCACGTCCATCTGGCTGATGCTGAAGCGCACGAGCAGGAGTGCGATCGCCAGCGGAAGGTTCGGCATCAGCGGCACGAGGATCAGCAGAACGTTCGACGGCAGGTGCGTGGCCACCATCGTCCTGACCAGGCCGATGCGCGCCGCCAGCTTCGAGGCCACGAGCGCCGACAGCCCGCCGAGGATATTCGCCCAGAAAAAGATTGCCCCCAGTGTCGCGGGGTCGACGCCGTAGCGGAGGTAGAACCAGTAGGCGGCGAAGCTCTGGACGACGAAGCCGCCGCCGAACGAGTCGAGCGCGAACAGAGCCGACAGCTTGACGACCACGCGGCGCGAGCGGCCAAGACCGAACAGCCGCACCATCTTGTCTTTACGCGGCTCGTTGCCGCCACCGCCGGTCGACTCGCTGGCGCGCGACAGGCGCGTGAACAGGATCGCGAGCACGACGCCGAGCGCGGCGTAGACCAGCAGGATGACGCGGTAGCTGGCGATCGGCGCAACGTGCCGCTGCTGCAGCGCCTGGGTCATGACGCCGCCAAACAAGGCGCCGGACGCCGTTCCCAGCGCCCCCGCCAGCGTGTACCAGGCGAAGACCTCGGTCCTCGTCGCGGGGGGAACGACGTGTGTGAGCGCGGCCTGCTCGATCGGCAGGAAGGGGCCAACCTCGTTGCCGCTCGGGCTGATCACGCCGACGATGCCGGCGAGCAGCAGCAGCCCGAGATTGCTCGTTCCGGCAAAGGCAAGGCCGGCAGCCGCCATCAGCAGCGCGCCGACGACGAGCATCCGGCGCCGGCCGATCCGATCGGCGCGGGTGGTGAGAAGCAGCGAGACGACGGTGTCGCCCGCCAGCGTCAGCGTCAAGAGCATGCCGGCCTGCACCTCGCTCAATCCGAGGCTGACTAGGTAGAAGACGAGCACCACCGACAGGGACCCGTAGGCGAAGAGACGCAGGAACCTGGTGAGGAAGAGCAGCCAGGCGTCGCGGGTCAGCCGAGCGAGCGTTGCCGGCATCACGCGGTCGAGCGCCCGACGGACTCCAACGCGCATGGACGCGCTCGGCGGTGTCATCCCCATCATTCCCAGCCGGCCGATCATCATTCAAAAGCGTAAGTGCCGCGCGCAATACGTCGAACAGGGTCGCACGACGTTTCTGCGATCGCGGCAGGCGTCTGCGAGCGGGCGCACGCCTTCACAGAGTTTGATCGTCGCGCACGCGTCCCGATGGCCTAGGCAGCGGTTGAAAATGCGTCGTCGTTCGGTTTCATCGCCGGCAACCGGTGCGCGCGTGCCCAACCCGTGGCACCCCACTTGCGCCCTTGAACGGTGTCGCACCGATATCGCGTTCGCCGAGGTGTGACGCTAGAGTCCGCTCGCAAGCGTTCTCGCCAAACACGTCGATCGCGTCGACGGGCCAGTCGAAGGAGGAGCGATGCAGGCGGGAGAGATGGTTACAGGGAGAACCCGGATGCTGGGCGACAGCATGCCCTATGTCGCGCTCGCGGCGCGCCAGCTGTTTGCGGTCACCTTCATCATCGCGTCGGCCGGCCACTTCACCTCCGACACGATCGCCGCCGCGGCCCGCCACGGCGTGCCGATGGCCGGCCTGCTCGTGCCCCTTTCGGGTCTGATCGCGCTCGCCGGCGGACTGAGCGTGCTCTTCGGCTATCACGCGAAGCTGGGAGCCGGCCTGCTGGTGCTGTTCCTGGTGCCGGTCATGCTCGCCATGCACAACTTCTGGGCGGCCAGCGACGGGGCGATGTTTCAGCTGCAGCTGCTGCTGTTTGCCAGGAACGTGATCCTCCTCGCCGGCGCGGCCTTCGTGGCCCGATCGGGCTCCGGCGCGCTGAGTCTCGACGCGCTGATGGCCGACGCGGAGGCCGTGGCGGAGCTCGACTACGTTGCGTAAAGGAATCGTCCGCGGTGCAGTCAATTCGCCGCAACGATGTGGCACGCCAGCCACAGCGTCAAGCGGAAGGTCGCGCGGGCAGCGATCACGCTGACCGCAAAATGCAGCGAGTGTGAAAGACAGCCGCGACTGAAGGACACGCCCTGAAGCGGCGCCAATCGCGCAGAAACTGATCGCACGTCAGTGTGCGACCTACGCGCTGGAACTGATCAACAGCGATCTCGATCGCGATTCTTTGTGAAACGACCTACGTACGTGTCTTGATCGCCGTTCGAAGCGGTGCCTATACTGCGCCACCGCTTCATGACGAAACGTTTCGCGCGGCCACTTGTCGCGGCTGCGCTGCTGTCGCTGCTGTCGCTATCGTTGTCGACCGCGTGCGCTCACGGAGGCCGCGGTACCCGCCTCCATCTCGCCGTCAACGTCGCCGCCGACGCGAACGACAATCGGCCGATCCCGGTCGATCTCGTGTTCGTGTGGGACAAGAAAAAGGCGGCGCAGTTCGGAGAACTGACAGCAAAGGATTGGTTCGCAAAAAAGCCACAGCTGCGGCGCGACGATCCGAACGCGAAGGCGTTCGCGGTCACCGAATGGGAATGGGTGCCGGGCCAGGCCGTGCCGGCGATCGATCTCCCCGTGCCGACCGGCGCCCTGCGGTGGGTGCGCGCCGTTTACGTCTTCGCCAACTACCGTGCTGAAGGACCGCATCGCCTGCGCGTGACGCCGGGGACGGCGGCGACGCTCGATCTGCTGCGGCACGGCATTCAGCTTCAGACCGCCGGCGCAAGCCAGCGTGAAACGGGGGCAGCGCCGGAGCGATGACCCAGGTCATACCCGATCTGATCCAGTGGCACGAAGGGCTGCTCCTCAGCCCGCAACACTTCCAGCAGCTGTCGCTGCGGCTCGAATCGCTGATTCAGGCCGTGCCCGGCCGCTATTTCCCGTACTTCTGGGGCGTCCGCGACTACGAGTACGACTCCTCGGAATTCACCGCCGGCGTGATCAACGTGCGCGTGCTCGACGCCGTGATGCCCGACGGCTTCCACGTGATCTTCTCGCCCGAGCACGACGACCTGCAGGTCGATCTACGGCCGTTCGCCAGCGCGATGCGCCAGAAGCCGATGTTCGTCCACCTGGCCATGCCGGCCGGGGAAGGGCATCTGCCGCTGGCGCTGCACCGCTTCTCCTCGTACGAAGGCGCTCCGGTGCCGGACGAGAACACCGGCGACGGCGCGATGCCGATTCCGCGGCTCCGGCCGCGGCTGTCGCTGATCCCGTCGGCCGAAACGCCGTCATCCCGCTACACCAGCTTCCCGCTGGTGGAAGTGCGATGCGAGGGCGAGACGTTCCTGGCGACCGAGTACGTGCCGCCGACGCTGGGGATCAGCGCATCGTCGCCGATCGGCAAGCGCTGCCACGAGGTATCGGAGCAGCTGCGGACCAAGGCGGTGCAGCTCGCCGAGCGCGCGATGCTGACGCCGCAGAGCCGCTTCGCGGTCGAAATCCGATCGCAGCTGCGCGCGCTGGTCACCGCGCTGCCGGGCTTCGAGGCGATTCTGCGCACCGATTCCGCGCACCCCTTCGCGTTGTATCTCGAGCTGTGCCGCGTCGCCGGCAGCGTCGCCATCCTCGGCCACAGCCTTCTGCCGCCGCTCCTTCCGCAGTACCAGCACAACGACCTGCGCAAGAACATCGAGCAGGTGGTGCGCTACATCCTGCAGTCGGTCAAGGAAGGCGTGCCGGACGTGCTGCGGCGTTACGCGTTCGAGCAGGAGGAGGAAGGGTTCAAGCTGGCGGCCGACCCGGCGTGGAGCGACGCCTTCACCGCGCAGTCCGGCGCCCGCCTCGTTCTCGCGGTCAAGTCCGAAGCCGGAGAAGCCCGGGCAGTCCAGTGGGGCGAGAACTGCGTCATCGGCGGGCGCGAGGCGATCGGCTCGCTCCTCGCGCGGCGCGTGCTCGGCCTCCGGCGCCAGGCGGCTCCTCGCGTCGGCGATTTCGTCGCGCCGCTCGGGCTGTTTCTCTTCGAGCTCACGGCCGACGACGAGGACATGCGGCCTGGCGACGATCTCCTCGTGCTCGGCAGCGTTGCCGGCGTCCGGCCCGAGGCCCTCTATCTCTACGTGCTCGAGCCCGACGGCCCCCGCGGCGTCGTCAGGGCCGACGGCTAAGGCGGGTACCGTCATGGAACGACTCGACGGCCCGGTCTTTTCCGTCTTCGAACAATTCCGCTCGTTCTGGCGCGAGGTCGAATCGCTGCGCGAAGCCGTGGTCTCGCGCGGCCTGATGCCGACTGCCGAGCCCGAACCCACTGCCCTGTCGCATACGCCGACCTCGGTACGCGAAACGCTGCTCGCCTGCCTCGAGCGCCAGGACGCCGAGGTCAGCCGGTGGGGCAAGGGGCCCGTCCTCGAGCTGTACCGGCAGGTCGAGTATGTGATGGTGGCCGTCGCCGACGAGATCTTCGTTACCTGGGCATGGAGCGGCGCTGCCTACTGGTCGGCGAACCTGCTGGAAACGGCCCGCTTCGGCACGCGGCGCGCGGGCGAAGCGATCTTCGCGCGCATCGAGCGCCTGATCGCGGAGCCGCATCCGGCACACAAGGAGCTCGCGGCCGTCTACCTCGCGGCGCTCGGCCTCGGCTTCCAGGGGCGCTACGCCGGCCGCTCGGATCGCGGCGCGATCGAGCGCTACAAGTTCAACCTGCACAAGCTGGTCTTCGATCGCGCACCCGACCTCACCGATTCGTTCCGCCAGCTCCTGCCGGAGTGCTACGAGAGCACGCTCGCCATCGGCACCGGCCGCCGCCTGGGCAGCCCGCGAATCTGGTGGTGGGCGGCAGCCGGCGCGATCGCGGTCTGGCTCATCGTCTCCCACGCGATGTGGCTGCGGCTGACGCAGCCGCTCTACACGCAAATCGACTCGATTATCGAGCGCTCGACGGCGCTCGATCGGCCCTAGCAGCCATGTGGTGGATCTTCGGCGCGCTCATCGTAATTGTCGTCGTCGTAGCGATCGTTCTCGCCGTGATCGTCGTGCGCGCCCGCAAGCACGCGACGGTCAAGAAGGCCGACCTCGCCGCGTCGCAGGCGCTGCGGGAGGAACATGCCGCGTCGGCGCTGCTGATGCGCGAGCTGCGTCCCGCCTTTGCCCAATCGGTCCAGCGGCTGCGCTCGGTTGTCGGCGGCGTCGACTCGAGCTACGGCGTCCCCTGGTACCTCCTGATCGGGCCCGCCGGCGCCGGCAAGACGACGCTGCTGTCCGGCGCGATCGAAACCGCGATCCCCTCGACGCGCGGGACATCCGACACCACCAACGCAAACGGCCTCACCTGGTCGTTCTTCGAGGGCGGGGTCGTCATCGACGTGGCGGCGACGCTCGCGTTCCCCGACAACCGCCGCGATTTGAGCGGCTGGAACGCGCTGCTCAAGCTGATCAAGCGTTATCGCCCGCGGCGGCCGATCGACGGCGTCATCGTCGCGGTGCCAGCGACGCTGCTCGTCGACGACGCGTGGAAGGGGCGGGTGCAGACGATGAGCGCCGCGATCCGCGAGCGGCTGGCGCTCGCGCAGTCGGCGTTCGGGTTCTCGCTGCCGGTTTACGTCGTCATCACGCAGGCGGATCAAATCAGGGGCTTCTCGGCCTTCACCACGGCGCTGCCCGAGCACCTGCAGCAGGACATGCTCGGCTGGTCGAACCCGCACGCGGCGGACCTGGTGTTCCAGAGCAGCTGGATTGCCGAGGGAATCCTCGAACTGCACCGCGGCATCGTCCACATGCAGGTGGAGCTGTTCGCAAGCCGGCCGCACATCGAGCAGGCCTCCGACTTCTTCCTGTTCTCGGGCGAGCTGAAGCGGATCGCGGAGCCGTTGCGGATTCTGCTCGAGGAGATCTTCCGGCCGACGGCGTACCAGGCGGGCTTCTCGTGCCGCGGCTTCTATCTGTGCGGCAAGGCCACTGCCGGCGACGACGCGGTCGATCTGGGCGGGCGCGTCACGCCGCCGTCGATCAAGTTCCTCGGCGATCTGCTGTCGCGCAAGATCTTCCCCGAGCGCGGCCTGGCGGCGCCGCTGCCCGGCACCTCGGTGGCGCGCGACCGCGTCAGCGTCGCGGCGCAGGTTGCGGCCGTCTTGATAGCGGTTGTCCTCGCGGTCGGCACCAACTGGACCTACGGCAGGCTGAGCCACGCACGCGACGTGCAGGAGCGCTTCTTCCGTGACGTCGTGGAAAACCTCGAGTTGCGGGCGCGGAGCCAGGCCAACGAGCGGAGCATGACCGACGAGGAGCGGATCGGCCGCGGGTTCCAGCTGCTCGAAGGGGTCGAGCGGCTGAGTGTCGAGAACTTCCACTCGATCTTCTTCCCGGCGTCGATCATCCGGCCGATCGAGCCCTCCGTCGCGATTGTCCTCAGGGAGACGTTCGGACATCTGATCCTGCCGGACTTCCGCCTTGCGCTCGAACGCAGGGGGCAGGAGCTCTTCGCGTGGAACGGCGAGGCGCCGGTCGCCGAGGACGAGGACGAAACGATCCGCCCGGTGCTCGACGCCAGCCCGCATTACCGCGCGATGCAGCAGTTCGCCAACCAGTACCGCACCTTCGTCGACAACTATTTCCGCTACTACGCGCTCAGCCTGGTCGGGAGCCGGGAGGGCGATTTGAAGGCGCTGGCTGATCTCGGCAACTACCTCACCGGCCGGCAGATCGTCGCGATGAACGTGCCGGAGGAGCCGTACGGGCGCGCGCTGCGCGAGGCCGTCTCCGATCCGATGGATTGCCGGTTTGCGCTCGATCGCCAGCTGCAGAACCTGGTCAAGCAGAAGGGCGCGGTCCTGGTGAACCGCTTCGGGTCGTCATGGTTCGGCGACGAGAACCCGCTGCTGCGATCGGAAACCGAGTTCGAAGAGGAATGGAAGGGGATGGTCGAGACGGGTGACGCCGATATCCGGCTGCTGATCGATCAGCTGGACGGCCTCGCCGCGTCGGCGGCCACATGGGCGGCGATCGGCGGACGATCGGGCGACCTGCGGATTCCCGTGCTCGATCAGGCGCCGTTCAAGCGCCTCGACTCGCCGGATCTGTGCGCACCGCTCAGCCCCGATCTGACCGGCGAGATCGAGACGCTGAAGCGGCTGCGCGACGAGCTGACCGGCCGGCTGGTCAAGGTGGCCGCCGAACCATTCGACACGTTCCTCGCCCAGGGCGACAAGGGACTGCAGCTGTCGGAACCGCTGCAGCTGCTCAAGAGCGACCTCGACGAGCTGAAGGCGAAGGATTTCTGGGTCGCGATTCCGGTGTCGTCCGAAGGGGTGCTGCCGCAGCATGCGACGTGGCGCCCCGAGACGATCGAGCAGACGGCGCTGCTCTTCGACGCCTACGACCGGTACCGCAGCGCCGCGTTCCCCGGATTCGAGCCGGCATTCAGGCGCCCGCTTGTGTCGGCGCTCACCGCCGAAGTCGCGCGCGGGCTGGCGACGCGTCTCAGCTTCGACGCCACCGAAGGGGCGCCGCTGCCGACCTCGTCGGCGGAGCTGCTGGCTGAGGTGTCGCGCCTCGGCGGAGTGCTGACGAAGATGAGCCGCCTGGTGCCGCTCTTCCAGAGCAGCTCCGATCCGTTCGTGCGCGAGCTGCTCACGAACCTGGACGGCCAGGCGGCCGATGCGCTGCGCCGTCTCGAGACCGACGCGGTCGACCGTCATCCCTACGTCTTCGATCGCCAGAGCGACTTCATCTTCAACGCGTGGGCGGAGATTCGCGGTGAGGCGGCGACGCCGGCTGACGCACTGAAGCAGTGGGCGACCTTCGTCGAAGACGAGCGGGGCAGCGTGCGCCAGTATGCCGCGCAGGCTGAGCCGCTGGTCCGCTTCCTCAATGCGACGCGGGTGTCCTCGCCGGCCTCGCGGCGCTGGTCGGCGATCGTCGACGACGTCGCCAAGAACGATCAGAAGCTGGCGGGGAATGGCTTCGCCAGCTTCGAGGTCTTC